>WNFM01205071.1_pt1 | contig 16362 bp, 17 predicted proteins | sample 5400271 | NCBI WGS metagenome assembly WNFM01 (sample SAMN13153352, study PRJNA577476) | soil metagenome | isolation source: 60 cm saprolite on Douglas fir-dominated hillslope | place: USA:California | collected 2013-09-17
CCCATTGCGCAAGATTCCCCACTGCTGCCTCCCGTAGGAGTCTGGGCCGTGTCTCAGTCCCAGTGTGGCTGATCGTCCTCTCAGACCAGCTACGGATCGAAGCCTTGGTGAGCCGTTACCTCACCAACAAGCTAATCCGCCGCGGGCCCGTCCTTGGTCGGAGGCCGAAGCTACCTTTTCCAACCGCCCCGAAGAGCTGTTGGGCCATCCGGTATTAATCCGAGTTTCCTCGGGCTATCCCGGTACCAAGGGTGGGTTACCCACGTGTTACTCACCCGTTCGCCGCTTTCCCCAGACCCGAAGGTCTGGTTCTCGCTCGACTTGCATGTGTTAAGCGCGCCGCCAGCGTTCGTCCTGAGCCAGGATCAAACTCTCCGTGAAGATGGTATGCCGGCGATGAAAGCTGCCGGCGATCCTTTCACTTCGAGCGTCTTACTTGCTCAAAGGCCGATTCCACGCGATCCGAAGATCACGCTTCATCGACGAGGTTGAAACCCTCTCACTCGCGCAGGCCAAAGCCTGTTCGAGATCGAGGTTCTCGACATCGAAGAACGTTCGCTGTTGAGTTTTCAAAGACCAGTGCCGTGTCTGAAAGACGGCGTAAAAAAGACCTCCGACTCGCGCCAGGAGGCCTCAGGAAGCGAATCGTAGCCTATACGAGTCGGGCCTGGAGGCTCCTATGGTCGAGTTACAGGGCTTTCCTACGCGCGTCCGATCGGACGGCCCGGGAAGTATAGCGACGTGGCCTACCCTGTCAACCGAGCAAAGCGCCGTTTTCCCGCTTGGAGCAACGCTCCGACGAGCGCTTCGCGGGGCAGATCGAGGCTCGCCGCGGCCTCGCCGTTGACCTTGACGGCGCCCTGCTGGATCAGCCGCCGCGCTTCGGACGTTGAGCCGATCCCGAGGCCCTCGACGAGCAGGGCCGGCAGGTGCACCGGATCGCCCTCGGGCAGCCGGAACTCGGGAACGTCCTCGGGCGCACCGCCCTCGCGCACGACACGGGTGAAGTGCGCCTCCGCCGCCGTGGCCGCTTCCTCGCCATGCGAGCGCGCCGTGATGAACCTCGCAAGTGCGAGCTTCGCTTCCAATGGATCGCCTTCGGGAGCGGGCTGCTCCATGACGAGCTCGTACCACTGGGCCAACTGGTCGTCGGAGATGCGCATCGTCCGGCCGAACATCTCCTCCGGCGCTTCGGTCAGCGGGATGTTGTTACCGACCGACGAGCTCATCTTCGCCCCGTCCCACGCGACGAGCAGCGGCGTCGTCAGGATCACCTGCGGCTCGAGACCGTAGTGCGGCATCACCTCGCGCCCGGCGAGAAGGTTGTAGAGCTGGTCGGTCCCACCGAGCTCGACGTCGGCATTGATCGCGACCGAGTCGTACGCTTGCATCAACGGGTACAAGAGCTCCGACACCGAGATGGGCTCGTTCGACTTGAAGCGCTTATCGAAGTCGTCCCGTTCGAGGATCCGCGCCACGGTGATCGTCCGCGCGAGGCCCACAACATCGGCATAGCTCAACTTGGAGAGCCACTCACCGTTGTACCGAACCTCGGTCCGGTCGGGATCGAGGATGACCATCGCCTGGTCGAGGTACGTCTTCGCGTTGCGGTCGATCTCCTCGTCGCTGAGGATCGGGCGCTCGGCCGATCGGCCTGATGGATCGCCGATCCGCGTGGTGTAGTCGCCGACGATCAGGACCCCCGTGTGACCTTCGTCCTGGAACGCCCGCATCCGCTGCAGCGGGATCGCCCGCCCGATGTGGATATCCGGCGACGTGACGTCGATCCCAAGCTTGACCCGCAGCGGACGGTCGAGCTTCAGCTTCTCCTCGAGTCCACCGGCCGGAAGGAGGTTCACGGCGTTCCGCGTCAGCTCTTCCAGCGCCATAGACGGGCTAGACTACCCCGGTTCTGGCGCCCTTCCGGAGAAAAGCGCGCCGACCCAAGCGTCGGCGGATCCGCAAGCTCAGACTCCTCGCCCTCCTTGCCGTCCTCGGGCTGCTGGGAACTGCGGCGTTCACGTTCGGCCTGCTGACCGCGGTCGCCGCGCAGATCCCGAAGCTCGATCCGAAGACGCAGAGCTCACAGGCCAACACGTACGTCTATGCGAAGAACGGTGTGACCGTCCTGTCGATCCTGCGCGGCTCGCAGGCGCGGATCATCGTTTCCTCGCAGCAGATCTCACCTTGGATGAAGCATGCGATCGTCGCGGTCGAGGACAAGCGCTTCTACGAGCATCGCGGGATCGACCTGCGCGGCATGGCCCGCGCGCTCTGGACCGACGTCACGAGTCACGGCACTGTGCAGGGCGGTTCGACGATCACACAGCAGTTCGTCAAGAACGCCTATCTGACGAGCCAGAAGACGATCGGGCGCAAGCTCTTCGAGGCCGCGCTCGCGTGGCAGCTCGAGCAGCGCTGGTCCAAGGACAAGATCTTGACGGCCTACCTGAACACGGTCTACTTCGGGAACGGCGCGTACGGCGTCGAGCAGGCCTCGAAGATCTACTTCCACCACCCGGCCGCGCAGATGCGGCCCTCGGAAGCGGCGCTCCTCGCGGGGATTCCCGAGGACCCGAGCCTTTGGGACCCCGTCGCGCACCCGCAGGCGGCCAAAGCGCGCCGTGACCTGGTCCTCCGCCAGCTCTACCAGCAGGGCTTCATCACCCTCAGCCAGTACGGCGACGGCAAGGACGACCCGATGCCCAACCCGGCCCAGGTCAACCTGCCTTCGACGCAAGGCCAGGCCGCGCCGTACTTCGCGAACTACGTGAAGGACCAGCTCGTCAAGGAGTACGGCCCAAGCAAGACGTTCGGAGGCGGGCTACGCGTGCGGACGACGCTCGACGTCGACCTGCAGAAGCTCGCGCGCGAGGCGATCGCGTCGGTGCTGCCCGGGTCGGTCCAGGCCACCCCTTACGGGCCAACCGCCGCGATGGTCGTGCTCGACGCGCAGAAAGGCTCCGTCCTGGCGATGGTCGGGGGCGCGAATTACCACAAGAGCCAGTTCAACCTCGCGACCCAGGGCGAGCGCCAGCCCGGCTCGTCCTTCAAGCCGTTCGTGCTGGCGACCGCTCTCAAGGAAGGCATCGCCCCGTCCAGCATCCTCACGTCGTCGAAGCACGTGACGATCAACGCCGACGGGCGGCTGTGGCAGGTCAACAACTTCGAAGGCGAAGCGCTCGGCCCGATCGATTTGAACAAGGCGATTGCGTACTCCGACAACTCGGTGTTCTCCCAGCTGACCGCGCTCGTCGGACCGCGCGCGGTCGCACACACGGCAGGGGAGCTCGGTATCCCGAACTTGAAGGGTTACTTCGCGATCGGCCTCGGCGCCGAGCCGGCGACTCCGCTCGACATGGCACGCGCCTACACCGCATTTGCCGACGGAGGGAATCGCATCGACGGGTCGATCTTCGGCAACACGCCTCGCGCGGTCGACTGCCTGACCGACACTAAGGGCGTGTGCATCGAGCAGAACGCCCCGGTCGACAAGCCCGTGCTGACGAGCACGCAGGCAGAGACGATCGACCAGATGCTCCATGGCGTCGTGCAATACGGCACCGGCAAGGCGGCCGCGATCCCCGGCTGGCAGATCTCCGGCAAGACAGGCACGACGGAGAACTACGGCGACGCGTGGTTCGTCGGTTACACACCGCAGCTCGTCGCCGCAGTGTGGGTCGGGTACCCGAACAAGCTCGTGCCGATGCTGACCGAGTTTCACGGCCATCCGGTCGCCGGCGGAACGTTCCCCGCGCTGATCTGGAAGGCGTTCATGACGAAGGCGATCGCACTCAAGCAGCTGACGCCGGCGAGCTTCCAGCTGCCGGCGGCGCAGTATGCGGCGCCGGTGACGGTCGTCAATCGCGGCGGGCTGCTGATGCGCGATAACGGCGTCTGCCACAACTCGTATCAGATGGCGTTCTACGGCGGCACCGGCCCGTCGCGCGTCGCGACGTGCAAGCCGAACGAAGTCGAGATCCCGGACATGATCGGGCACACGGTCGCGGACGCGAAGACGCGTCTCGACGGTCAGCCGCTGACGCCCGCGATCGTCTATCGCCCCGCGAAGCCCGGCGAGCGGCTCGGCATCGTCGTCGGTCAGTTTCCGAAACAGGGATCCGCGTCCGCGTACGACAAGATCACGCTCATCCTGGCGAAGTCGCTGCACGGTGCGGTCCCGAAGTGCGTCGGCCTGAAGCTCGCGCGGGCGCAAGCGAAGCTCGCGCACCTCAAGCTGGACGTGAAGGTCAAGGGCGGGCACACCGGCAAGGTGACCGCGCAGTCGCTCCGCCCCGGAACGGCTGCCGCCCCCGGCCTCGAGCTGACGCTGACCGTCAAGCCGTAAAGCGGCGGCTGACGAAGCGCGAGCCCTCGAGGCCGTAGCGCCACGGCCGCTCGACGGCTTTCGTGATGCCGATCCGCGGGCCGGTGACAATCTCAACATCGCTCGCGCGAGGCCGCAGCTCGAACGGCGGCCGGTCGAGCGCCAGGCCGTCGTGCGCGCGCGTAACGCCAAGCGCTTGCGTCAGCCGCCCGGGGCCTGAGCAAAGCAGCCGTACGTCGTCCAGACCGCGCCGCTCGCGCATCAGATCCAGCCCGTGCGTCGGCTCGAGCGCGCGGATCAGCACCGCGCTCGCCTCATTTTCCGGGCCGCACACGAAGTTGAGGCACCAGTGGATGCCGTAGGAGCGGTAGACGTACGCGTGCCCACCCAGCAGGAACATCGCAGCGTTGCGCGCGGTGCGCCGGTTGCCGAATCCATGCGATGCGGGATCCTCGTGGTCGTAGGCCTCGAGCTCGACGATCGTGCCGCCGACGCCGTCGACGAAGAGCTCAGCGCCGATCAGCTCTGGCGCGACCTCGAGGACGTTGCGGCGCAGATCCATCAGTCCGTTTCCAGCCGCTCCCACAGGTTGTGGTCAACCCACTCGTCGCCGATCCGCAGATGCTGCCGCAGCAGCCCAACCCTCGTGAAGCGAGCCTTCTCGAGCACGCGTTGGGAAGCGATGTTCGTCGTTGCCGTGCCCGCTTCGAGCCGGTGCAATGCGAGCTCGCCGAATGCGAAGTCGGCCGCCGCGTCGACAGCTGCGGTCGCGAGGCCGCGGCCGGTGCGATCCGCCGCGACGAAGTAGCTGACCATGCCGCTCTGAAACGCCTCGCGCTCGATACCCGTGATCGAGACGAGGCCGGCGACCTCACCCTCGTCGAGGATGACAAAGCGGGCACGACCGTCGGTGAGCCACGCGCGAACACCCTCGACCGTGTACCACCGGTCCGGATCGCCCGAGCGGAGCTCCCATTTCTCGAAGTACTCCCGGTGCGCGATGCGGATCGCCGCGACCGCCTCGGCGTCGGCCGCAGTAGCCGGGCGGATGACGGTCACCTCAGGAGAGGGCGTTGCGAAGCGCCTCGGTGACGCGCTCCTGATCGGCACGCTCGAGGCGCGCATGGAACGGCAGCGCCATCGTGCGTGCGCTGCAGTCCTCACTCACCGGGAGCATCCCCTCAGAGAACCCGTAGCGCTCTCGCATGTACGACTGCAGGTGGATCGACGGCAGGTACGGCGCCGTCGCGATGCCGTCGTCCGAAAGTCGCGCCATCACCGCGTCGCGGTCGATCCCACGCGGAAGCTTGACGACGTAGACGAACCATGAGCGCGTGTGATCCTCGTCATCGGCGAGCGGTGTCTCGACATCGACGCCGGCGAGCAGCTCGTTGTAGCGCTCCGCGACTTCGCTGCGGGACTCGAGGATGCGGCCGAGCTTCTCGAGCTGCCCGATGCCGAGCGCAGCCGAGAGGTCGTCGAGGCGATAGTTGTAACCGAGGCGTCCGTGCTGCAACCAGCTCGACGTCTCGAGCCGTCCCTGGTTGCGCAGCGAGACCAGCAACTCGTGCTCGTCCTCGGCGTGCGTCGTGACCGCGCCGCCCTCGCCCGTCGTCATCTGCTTGTTCGGATAGAACGCCCACACGGCAGGGTGGCCGTGCGACCCGAGCTTCTGTCCCTTGTACGTCGCGCCGAGTGCTTCGCACGCATCCTCGATCATCGCGATGCCGTTGTCCTCGCAGAGCGGGAGGAGCCGGTCGTACTCGGCGGGGTAGCCGAAGATGTCGACGGCGACGATCGCCTTCGTGCGCGGCGTGATCGCGGCGGCGACGGCGTCGGGATCGAGATTGAACGTCTGCGGGTCGACGTCGGCGAACACCGGAGTGGCGCCCTCGTAGATCGCGCAGTTCGCGGACGCGACGAACGAGTACGGCGACGTGATCACCTCGTCACCCGGCCCGACGCCCGCGAGGCGCATGCAGAGGTGCAGGCCCGCTGTGCCGGACGAGACGGCAGCGCAGTGCGGTGCGTCGACAGCGTCCGCGAACAGCGACTCGAAGCGTGCCCCGGTCGGGCCAAGCGACAGCCAGCCCGAGCGCAGGACCTCGAGCACGAGCTCCTCGTCGCGCTCGTCGATCCAGGGAGCGCTGAGGTTGATCCTGTCGGTGGCGATGTGAGTCAACTGCGCGCGAGCTGCGGCACCGGGTCGAGCCAGTGCGACCAGCGCTCGCTCTTCCCGCGCACGGTGTCGAGGTACGCCTTCTGGATCGCCAGCGTGATCTCCCCCACCCCGATCTCGTGGTCATCGACCGAACGGAGCGGCGTCACCTCGGCCGCGGTGCCGGTCATGAACACCTCGTCGGCGAGGTAGAGGTCGGAGCGGATGAGCGCCTTCTCGACAACCGTGTGGCCCAGGTCCTGCGCGATCTGCGTGACCGTGTCGCGCGTGATCCCCGGCAGGATCCCGGTTGCGAGGTCCGGCGTGTAGATCACGCCGTCGCGCACGACGAAGATGTTCTCGCCGGAGCCGTCGGCGACGGTTCCTTCGGGCGTGAGCAGGATCGCCTCGTCGTAGCCCGCGTTGGTCGCCTCGGTGACGGCGAGCAGCGAGTTGACATAGACGCCCGTCGCCTTCGCGACGTGCGGCACAACGTTCGGGGGGATCCGTTGCCAGGAGGAGATCTTCGCGCGGATGCCGTTCGTGAGCCCGTCGTCGCCGAGATAGGAGCCCCACGGCCAGCTCATAAGCACGGTCTCGACCGGGTTGCCACGCGCGTGGACGCCGAGCTGGCCGTAGCCGTAGAACGCGATCGGCCGGATGTAGCACTCGTCCAGGCCGTTCGCGCCGAGCAGCTCGTTCGTCGCGTCCTTCAGCTCGTCGACCGAGTACGGGATCTGCATGTGGAGCAAGCGCGCCGAGTTGTGGAGGCGCTGCAGGTGCTCGCCGAGGCGGAAGACGGCCGGGCCTTTCGGCGTGTCGTAGCAGCGAATGCCCTCGAAGACGCCGGAGCCGTAGTGCAGGCCGTGCACGCCGACGTGGACCTTTGCATCGGCCCAGTCGACGAGCTCTCCATTCATCCAGATCTTTTCGGTCTCCTGCACCACACGCTCCTTTGCTCCGGTTCGCGCTGATTCTAGCTGTGCGCCGAAAGATCGACGGACTTCGCGCCTGACAGCCGCAGAAGCTCCGACGGGCGCAGTGACGCCATGTGCGAGCTCGACCCTGCGCCGATCCAGACCTCCTCGTACCCGAAGAACGAGCGGTCCATCAGGGTCTGCGTGATCGCGCGCTGGGGGAACGGCGCCACGCCGCCGGGCTCGAAGCCGGTGGCGTGGACGACCTCGTCCGGCTTCGCGACGCGTACCTCGCGAGCGCCCACGGCTCCACGCACGGCGTCCTCGTCGGCTCGGCGGTCGCCCGGCACGAGCGCGAGGACGTAAGCGCCGTCGCAGACGAGCACGAGCGACTTCACGATCTGCCCCAGCTCGCATCCGACCGCCCGAGCGGCTTCGCGCGCCGTGGGCGTGCCCTCTGCGAACTCCTCGATCCGCGCGTCAACCGCGGCGCCGCGCAGAAAGGCGGAAACGCGCTCCACGGGCTCGGGCCAATCGGTCATGCGTGACCGATTGTGCCCTTCGCACGTTCTTCTGTTCGGACAAGCAAGCGAATCGGGGGACGAACATGGATCAAGAACGGATGGCGCGGACGGAAGCCGCGTTCCGGGAAGTGAACGAGGCGATTGCCGATACTGCGGCGCGGTTCGATGCCGAAGAGGCCGATTTCATCTGCGAATGTGCCGATCCGCAATGCGCGCATCGCGTGACCGCGGAGCTGGAGCAGTACGAGGAGGTCCGCTCCGAGGGAACGCACTTCCTCCTCGCGCCCGGCCATCACGAGCCGGAGGTCGAGAAGATCGTTGAGAGAACGGAGGAGCTCGAGGTCGTGGAGAAGGTCGCGCCGCTGATGCGGCGGATCGTGCGGCGGCTCAACCCGCGCGCCGTCTAGCTCTGGATGACGTACGCCTCGTCCATGCCCTCCCGGAGCTGTTCCATCAGCTCCGGCGGGGCGGGCGAGTCGATCGAGAGCGCCATTAGTGCCTTGCCACCCTCGCGGTTCCGCGACACGGTCATGTTCGCGATGTTCACGCCCGCGGCCCCGAAGAGATTGCCAATGCGGCCGATCACTCCGGGCACGTCGTCGTAGAGGAGCAGCGCCATACGCGGCGCGAGCTCCATGTCGAGCTCGAAGCCGAGCGCGGAGACGAGCCAGTGGCGATTGTCGGTCCCGATCGTCGTGCCCGCGACGCGGACGCCATCCGCGGAGACGCGAACGAGGTTCGTGAAGTCGCGTGACGAGCGCCGCTTCTCCTCGATCACCTCGATGCCGCGATCGGCGGCGACCACTGGCGCATTCACGTAGTTCACCGGCTGGTCGGTGTGGCCCTGGAAGGCGCCGTTCAGCGCCGCAACGGTGAGCAGACGCGTGTCGTTCTCGGCGAGCGCGCCGTAGACCTCGATCGCGATCCTCCGCACGTCGCCGCCTGCGAGCTCCATCGCGAGGCGCCCGAGCTTCGCCGCCAGCGGGATGAACGGGCCGAGCACCTCCAGATCCTCGGCGCCGACTGTCGGAATGTTGACGGCGTTCGTGACGAGGCCGCCCTCGAGCGCAGCGGCGACCTGTTCGGCGACGATCACGCCGGCGCGGTCCTGCGCCTCCTCGGTCGAGGCTGCGAGGTGCGGCGTGACGACGACGTTCGGCGCGCGCAGCAGCGGGCCGTCGTAGGGCTCCTTGGAGAAGACGTCGATCGCGGCGCCGCCGAGCTTCCCCGACTCGAGCGCCACGACGAGGGCTGCCTCGTCGACGAGCTCGCCGCGCGCAGCGTTGATCAGGCGCGCTCCGTCGCGCATCCGCGCGAAGGCATCTGCGTCGATCGAGTGACGGGTCTCGTCGGTCAGCGGCAGATGAAGCGTCAGGAACTCGGCACGCTCCAGCACCTCGTCGAAGGTCGCGCTGTCGACCCCGAGCTCGCGGAAGCGCTCCTCCGAGATGAACGGGTCGTAGGCGATCACCTTCATCTGCAGCCCGACCGCGCGGCGCGCGACCTGGCGGCCGATCCGGCCGAACCCGAGCACGCCGAGCACCTTGTCGGCCAGCTCGACGCCACCCCACTTCGAGCGCTCCCAGCGCCCCTCGACGAGCGCGGCGTGCGCCTGCGGGATGTTGCGGGCGAGCGCGAGCAGCAATCCGACGGCGTGCTCAGCGGCCGAGACGACGTTCGATTCGGGCGCGTTCGCGACGACAATCCCGCGCCGGGTTGCAGCGTCGACGTCGACGTTGTCGACGCCCACGCCGGCGCGCCCGATCACCTTGAGGTTCGTCGCGCGCTCGACGATGTCGGCCGTCACCTTCGTCGCCGAGCGGACGATCAGCGCGTCGTAGTCGCCGACGATGTCCTCGAGCGGCGAGTCCGTATCGATGACGACGTCGAACTTCGCGCGCAGCAGCTCGATCCCGGCGTCGGCAATCGTCTCGCGGATGAGAACCTTCACGCGGTGACGGGGGTCTCGAACGCCTCGAAGGCGCGCGCGAGGGCGACGCCCCGCTCGATCTCCGCGCCGAGCTCCGTCAGCGAGAGCTCGAGCGCCGCGAGCGCGGTCGCGATGTCGAACACGTCGAACCAGCCGATGTGGCCGATCCGGAAGATCTTCCCCTTCAGGTGCGCCTGGCCGGGCGCGAGCGTGATCCCCTCCGGCGCGCGGATCGCCGTGACGACGGCAGCACCGTCGTCGTCGGGCGAGAAAAGCTCGAGCCCCATCGCCTTGACGCCGGCGCGCGCGGCGCGACCGAGGCGCACGTGGCGCTCGAACGCGGCCTCGAGGCCGTCGTCGAGGATCAGCCCGAGCGCGACATCGAGGCTGCGGATGATCGAGACGGCGGGCGTGAAGGCGGCGTCGAGCACGTCTTGCGCCTTCTTGTTCGCGCGCCAGTCGAAGTAAAAGGTGCGCGGCGGCTTCGCCTTCGCGAGCACCCGCTCCGGCACGGACGCCATTGCGAGCCCGGGCGGGCTCATCAGGGCTTTCTGCGAGCCGGAGATGACGACGTCGATCCCCCACGCGTCGGTCTCGAGCGGCACGGCGCCGAGCGACGAGACCGCATCGACGACGAGCGTCACGTCGCCGACCGCCTCGCGGATGCCGCGCACGTCGGCGACGACCCCGGTCGAGGTGTCGGACTGCTGGCAGAAGACGATCTCCGCGCCGGATTCGCGGACCGCCGCTCCGACTTCGTCCGGGTCGGGCGACTCGCCCCACTCGTACCGGATCGCCTGCACATCGAGGCCGTAGCGCTCGCAGATCGAGACCCAGCGCTCGCCGAAGGAACCGTGACTGACGACCGCGACTCGCTCGCCGGCCTCCGTCAGGTTGGCGACCGCCGACTCCATCGCCCCCGTGCCCGACGCCGTGAAGAGCAGCACGTCGGACTCGGTGCGGTAGACGTCCTTCAGGCGGCTGAGCGTGCGCGCGTAGATATCGCGGAAGTCCGGGCCACGGTGGTGGACCATCGGCTCCGCGGACGCGGCCAGCACCTCGGGCGGAACAGGCGTCGGGCCGGGCGTGAAGAGGTAGCGCTTCTCCAAGTCCGTCACCATACCCTGTTCGGCGAATGCATTACTTCACAAGTTGAAGTGATGGGCTATCTGTGGCCGTCGAACGAGAGGATCTGCTGGTAGGTCGGGCGGTTCGTCCAGCGCATCGTCGTCGTCAGGATCCCCGGCGCGAAGTGGATCCGCTCCGTCGTGGCGTCCGAGCGCCAGGCGGCGGGATCGGCGCCCTGGGCGGCGGCGAGGTCGTTGCCGGCCGCGTCGAGCGCAGCCCAGAGGCCCTTCGAGCACGCGGTCGCATCGCCCGCGCCGCAGTAGTGATTGGCGAACTGGCCTCGGAGATCCTTGTCGACGTAGCCGTACCAGCCGTCGATGTAGGCGGAACCGTTCACGTTCGGTGCGTCGTCCCTGCCCATCAGCGCCGCAAGCTGGTCGGTCAGCGTCCCGAGCACCGGCGCGAGCGCGCCGTCGGCGAGCTTCGCCCACGCCGCATCGAGAACCGCCGCACCGGGATCGGCGATCTTCCCGTCGCCGTTCAGGTCGAGTCGCGATGCGCCCTTCTGCAGCCACGCGTTGACCAGCGTTCGCATCTGCTCATCTCGGGCGCTCGGGGCCGGCGTCAGCGCAAGCTTTGTGTTGATCTGAGGCCAGACGGTGATCGCTCGCAGGTCCTGCGTCGCCGACTTGTTCATCGTGTTCACGACATCGAGGATCGTGTTCTTGCCGGGCTTCAGGTTCCGCGCGAGGAGCTGCGAGCGGTGGATCGACCCGTACGCGAAGTTGTCGTCGGCGGCCGCGAATCCGGGTGCGGGCTTGTTGTTCCAGTTCACGAGCTGGCCGCTCGGCGGATCGATCGCCTGCGGGTGCGCGGCCGGTGCGAGGAACCCCGTCCAGTCGAATGCGCCGGTGCCGACCGTCGGGAAGCCCGGATCGACGCCGGCGGCGCGGATCGGAAGCCGGCCGGACGAGACGTACGCAATGTGCTTCGAGTCGACGTAGAAGCCGTTGAACGACATCTCGAACCGCGAGAGATCGTGCGTGAACTGCTGCGCCGACTTGAGGCGGCCGGTCGAGAGGTCGTAGACGTCGAGTGCTGCCTTCAGCTCGCGGCCGCGCGTCGAGCGCATCTGCGCGAGCGCGACCCGCTTGCCACCGACGTTGCCGTAGCCCGTCACCGGGCCGTGCACCGTCTCCCAGAACGAGACGGGCGTGTCGCCGGTGAACGGGTCGTGGAGCACGCCGGCGTCGAAATGCGTCATCGCCGTGCAGACGTTCCTGTAGAGGTAGTGGTGATCGTCACCGCAGAGCGTCTCCGCGAACGTGTCGATGTTGTCGGACTGCGACGAGGTGAACGACCAGCCGTAATCCGGGCCACGCCCGATCAGCACGTTCGGGATGCCCGACAGCGAGCCGCCGCGGACCGAGACGCCGCCGCCCTCCATGTCCACTTCCCAGAAGAACTCGGGATAGAAGTAGCCGAGCTGCGGCCCCGCGACCATGAACGGGTGACCGGTGGCAGAGCGCTTCGCTGAGATCAGCACCGCGTTCGACATCGCGCTGAGCGGCGCGGGCGCCGACACGCTCGCGTCGTCGACGACGGCATTGCCGGCGCCGGGCGCGCCCGCGGTCTGCGGGCCATACGGGAACGCCTTCGCCAGCGTTGTCGGCGCCGACGGGTCGTTCTGCTGGCGCAGGTCGTTGAACACCGAGAGCCCTCGCGCCGTACCCAGCTTCGTCTGCAGCGCCGAGAGCAACTCCGAGCGCTCCGAAGCGCGCGCCGAGGAGACAGGTCGTCGCGATCACGTCGACGCGCGTCCACGGCGCGAACGCCAGGCTCGACGCTTTGCGCTGCGCGTTGATGCCCGCGACGTAGGCGTCGATGTCCGCGAGCTCGACCTTGCCCTTTGCGCCGGCCCTCGTCAAGAACGAGATCTGCTTGACGATGCGGTCCTCTGCCGCCTGGCTCGGCTTGAACTGCTTGCCCGACAGCGCCACCGCGAACGCGTTGAACCCCGGCGCGTCGAGGCAGGCGAGGCGCCCCGGATAGCGCGCGAGCTCCATCAGGAGACCGCGGTCCTCGGCGACGGCCCAGCCGACGCCGTAGAAGACGTCGGTCTCGGTCTTGCCGAACACGTGCGGCACGTCGAATGAGTCGCGCTTGATCGTCACGCCGCGCCCGGGCAACTCGGTGCGCACGGCCTTTTCCTTGCCCGTCCATAGCGGCTCGGCCTTGAAGTCCTTCGTCACGTCGTTCGCCGTCACCTTGTCGAACAGCGGTGTCAGAGCGTCGTAGAGCACGGCCTGGTCGGTATGTCGCGCGCGACGAGCGCGTAGTCGTGGCGCGGGGCCGCCCCGGCCGCAAACGCCCCGATCAGGGCGAGGACGGCGAGAGCTGCCAGCGCTTTCTTCACGCGGCGAGCACACTATCGGCGTGGACGTCCTCCTGTCTTTCGCCGCGGCACTCGTCTCGCTACGCCTCGCCGGCCCGCTCGCGCGCGGACGGCGCTACGCCTGGGCGGCAGGGCTCGTCTCGTTCGCAGCCGCCTGCGCGGCGATGGCCTGGGGCGCCGCACACGACTGGGACGCGCCGGCCTTCCGCGTCTACTACCTCGCGGGCGCGCTGCTCTCGGCGCCGTTGCTCGGCCTCGGTTCCCTCAGCCTGGCCGGGAAGCGCTGGGCCGGTCCGCTCGGGCTCGCCTACACCGGGCTCGCGATCGGGATCGCCGCCGCGATGCCCGTGCACGGCTCCTTCAGCGGGACAAAGGTGCCGCGCGCGCAGGATCACCTCGATGCTCTCCCCCGTGTCGTCGCGATCGCGGGCAGCTCGCTCGGAGCGCTCGCGGTGATCAGCGTCGCGGTGCTGACACTGCGACGCCGCCCACTCGGGAACGCGCTCGTCGTCGCCGCCGTCGCCGCGGCCGCCGGAGCGTCGGCGCTGACGCAGACCGCGGTTGCTGCCGCCGCCGCGTGCTTTGCTCTCGCGGCGGCGCTGCTCTACGCGTCGGTCACGGCTTCTCGACCGCGTACCACGCGGTGACCCGCTCGGCGAACAACTCGTCCGCGGTCTCGCTCTCGTCGAGCCGCATCGCCTTGGTGCGCACCAGCCCGAGGTAGTGCGCGATGTCCGCGGAGCCTTTCCCCCGGCGCAGCATGCGCCCAACGCGCTCGAGGTACGGGTCGTAGGCGTCGGCGCGGTTCGCATCGTCGTAGACGTTCTGGGGGTCCCAGTGCTCGACAGCCATGACGCGCAGCGCGGGCAAGCCGTCATGAGACCACCAGCGCCGCCAGCGAAAGAGCTCCATCAGTTCAGTGTGACCCAGACCACGCCGTCGGCGGCGGCGATCCCGCGCGGGAGCGCCCCCACGTTGATCGGTGCGCCGGGCTGGTCGGTCTTCGGGTCGACGCGCACGACGGTTCTGTCACCGCACGCGACCCAGACAGCCCCCTCGCCATAGGCGACGGCCAGCGCGTACCGGCAGACGGGGATGCGCGCGACGACCCCGCGAAGGCTCGGATCGACGCGAATCAGCGAGCCGTCGACCGCGCCGATCCAGACCGCGCCGCCGCCGACGGCAACGGCCGTCGGGTTCGGGGGGACGTGACCGGCCGCGAGGCTCGCGTCGCTAACGAGCGGCAGCACCCGGGTGAGCCGGCCCGTTCGCGTCGACACGCGCGCGACGTGGCTGCCGGTGCTCACCCAGTACACGGCGGTCTCGTTGGCGGCGATCATGTCGCCGTACATCTGGATGTCCAGCTTGCGCATCGCTCCGGTTCGCGCATCCGAACGGGCTGTGCCGCGAACGTGACCGGCCATCATCCCGGTCGACCACAGCGCGTTGCCGCCGGCGGCGAACGCGTACACACTGGAGCTCGAGTCGAACGCGCGGTCGATGCGTCCCGTCGCCGGATCGATGCGCTCGAGCCTCGTGAACTCGAGCGGGTCCTGAACGTCCCCTTTCGGTCGGCCCGCGAACCAAACGCCACCGGCCCCGACCGCGAGGTCGGTCGCGGTGACGTCCAGAGGACGCGTGTCGACAACGTGATGCGAGCGCGAGTCGAGATGCGTGAGCGTGCCGTCGTCTTTGTTCAGCACCCACGCTCCCCCGTAGCCGGCGACGACAATCGTCGGCGTCCGCCCGACGTGCACGCGGTCGACGACGTGGCCGGTGGTCGGATCGATGACCGCCACGCGATCGGTGCCCCCGGCCTGTGCGTCGGCGGCCGGTGTGCCGCCGCCTGTGACGACGAGCACCGCGACGTCGGCCGCCGCTACCGCAACAGCAGCAGCCACGACGCCGAGCACCCAGCGCGGAACCACCAGCCGAGTGTAGTGCCGTCTACGTGTGCCGCCGGAGCCGGACGCGGTCGCGCTGGATCGACGGCGTCTCGTTGCCGGCGGGCAGGATCATCCGGAGCGGCCCCGATTGCGGCCCGTTCTTCGCCCGCACGTCGGCCGCCGCGAGGCCGACGGCCGTGCCGACGCTGCAGGCGATCGCCCCGAGGACGGTCGCCGCGATGAGATCGGCCCGCTGGACGTGCAACCGCATGGAATAACGGTAGACGGCGATTACCGGCGCGGCATCATCCCCTCGGAGGATTTGGACGTACATTGGGGCAATGAGAGTTGCCCTTCTGCTCGCGGTCGCCGGGGCGCTCGCCCTCGCGGTGCTCAGCCTTGCGGTGTTCAGTTCGGCTGCGTCGGGGCCGACCTACAACGAGGACGTCGCGCCGATCCTTGATGCGAAATGTGCTTCATGCCATCGCCTCGGCGGGATCGCGCCGTTCTCGCGGGATCGTGCAGCTGACGAAGGCCGGGCTGATGCCGCCGTGGATGCCCGGCGACGACTCCGCCGCGATCATCGGCCGCGACAAGCGCCGGTTGACGAGCTCTGAGCTCGCGACGCTCGCGCAGTGGGCCGCCAACGGGGCGCCCGCCGGCAACGCTTCCGACCGGCACTCGAAGCCGTCGCTCGACGCGGGCCTGTCAGGCCCCGGCCGCACCGTCACGCTCGCGCCGCCGAAGGCCTACATGCCGCACGCCCCGGGCGGCGGCATCGACGACTACCACTGCTTCGTGCTCGACCCGAAGCTGAAGCAGAACGCGTTCGTGAACGCAGCACTGATCAAGCCGCAGCGGACCGGGATCGTCCACCACGTGATCCTCTACGAAGCGGTCGGCGCGCAGGCCACCGCCGCGATGCAGATGAACGCGGCGAGCGGCGGCAAGGGCTGGACGTGCTTCGGCGGGCCGGGCCTGCCATTCGACCTCTCGGGGTCGTCGTCGCTCTCGCGGCTCGGGCAGCCGCCGTGGATCGCCGCGTGGGTCCCCGGGCACACGACGAACGCGCTGCCGAACGGCACGGGGGTCCTCCTGCACAAGGGCGCGAAGATCGTGATGCAGGTGCACTACAACCTGATCGAAGCGGCAGGCCC
>WNFM01205994.1_pt7 | contig 16361 bp, 13 predicted proteins | sample 5400271 | NCBI WGS metagenome assembly WNFM01 (sample SAMN13153352, study PRJNA577476) | soil metagenome | isolation source: 60 cm saprolite on Douglas fir-dominated hillslope | place: USA:California | collected 2013-09-17
CCGCCTCACCCCAGAAAACTGATCGCGTCCAGTCGGATCCAGGAGAACCCGCAGCTCTCGCCGGACGGCTCGAAGATCGTGTTCGAGTCCACGCGCTCGGGGACCCGCGAGATCTGGATCGCCGACAGCAGGGGAGAGGACCCCGTGCGGCTCACGTCCTTCGGCAGCCCCCTGACGGGGAGTCCGCGCTGGTCGGCGGACGGCAGGCGCGTTCTCTTCGACTCTCGGACGCGTGGCGAGTCCGATCTCTACGTCGCGGAGACGGCGCAGAGAGTGCCGCGCCGATTGAGCGTGAACGTGGCCGACGCCTCCATGGGCGCCTGGTCGCAGGACGGTCGCTGGATCTACTTCGTCTCGACCGGCAGCGGATCACACCAGATCTGGAAGATGAGCTCCGAGGGAGGCCCGGCGGTTCAGGTGACGCGGAGTGGGGGCTGGAATGCGTTCGAGTCCGCCGATGGAAGGCTGCTCTATTACGCCAAGCAGTTCGTGGATGCCGAAATCTGGAGAGTGCCGACCGGCGGCGGCGAGGAAGGTCCCCTTCCCGGGATGCCCCATGTCGAGTACTCGGCCTGGTGGGTCCCTACGGCGGCGGGCATCTACTTCATCGCCCAGGGAACGGTGCCCCAGGTGCGGTTCTACGATTTCGCAACTCGCGCCGTGAAGGAGATCGCGGATCTGCCCGCCGCACCCGCTCCGTACGTCGGGGGGATTTCCGTTTCCAGGGACGGCCGCTACGTCATCTACTCCCAGATCGACGACACCGCCAGCGACCTGATGCTCGTCGACGGCCTCTCCTGAAGCGGCGCCGCCGCTTACAGGTCCCGAATGGCCGGCCAGTCCGGCACCGACGTCGCCATCCTCACGCCGCGCACGATCGCTTCCGCCGCGACCTCGGCGGCGAGGGATCCGATCGTCGTCAGCGGGACATCGGGCTTCGCCAGCCTTCGCGTCGATACGGCGAAGAGCTGATCGCCATCGCCCGTGGTGTGGTACGGCCGGATGGCGCGTGACGCGCCGCAGTTCGCCATGTTCGCGACCTTGGTCAACGCGGTCTTCGTCAGCGTCACGTTCGTGGCCACGACGAGGAGCGTGGTGCTGCGCAGCGCCGCGTCGTCCAGCCCGAGGTCCGCGCCCGGCTTCGCCAGCGCCTGCTTCATGACCTCGACGCAATCGGCGAAGCCGCCCGATGGCCGGCGCGCGCCGGCGATGATGCGTCCGCTGCGCCAATCGAGGATGTCGCCGGCGGCGTTCACGACCGCGAGCGCGGACACGACGACGTCGCCGACCTTGAGGCTCGCGGTCCCGACACCACCCTTCATCCCGCCGAAGCCGCGGCTCCGATGCATCTTTCCCACCGTCGCCCCCGTGCCCACGCCGATGCTGCCCTCGGCCACCGGCCCCGTGGACGCGGCCACACACGCCTTGTAGGCCGCCTCCGCGTCGGGCCTCAGGCGCGGGTCGCCGACGGCGAGGTCGTCGATCACCGCGCAGACCACGAGGGGGATGCGGACGTTGGGCAGGCCCCAGTCGAATCCGGCCTTCTGTTCCTCGAGGTAGCGGATCACCCCGCCGAAGGCGGGCAGGCCGAACGGCCCGCCGCCGGTCAGCAGCAGCGCGTGCATCCCGTCGACCGGGCTCGCCGGCTGCAACATCGCGACCCCCGCTTCGCCAGGCGCCGAGGTGGCGTAATCAACGCCCGCGGCGACGTCGGGATCGAACAGGATCGCCGTGCACCCGGTGGGCCGCCGCGGATCGGTGACGTGCCCGACGCGAATGCCGGGCACGTCGGTCAGCGATCCCGCGCTCGCGGGCGTCGCGCGTGGCGAGGCCACGTTCTGTTGCGGCAAGTACGGGAGCAGGCCGCCCGCCAGCAGCGCCTGCCCGAAATCGCGACGAGTCCAGTCGGTCATACCCTCACCCTGACGATTCAGACGCTACTCCCACTACTCCCACTCCGGGGGGCGGGGTCATGCGAAATCTCAGCTATGTTTGTGGGGGTGGCACCGAAGCGAGAAGGCGGCCTGGCTCTCGTCCTCGCATCTGTCCTCACGACCTTGCTGCCCGTCCGGGCCCTGGCCCAGGCCGAACCCGAACTGCCTCGGGCCTTCGTCGACACCACGTACGCGCCGCCCACGCGCGGCAAGGTCATCCCCGTGCGCTCGGGCGGCGATCTCCAGGCCGCCCTGAACGCCGCCCAGCCGGGAGACGTGATCGAGCTCCAGGCCGGGGCCATCTTCACCGGCAACTTCATCCTGCCCCGGAAACCCGGGACCGACTGGATTTACATCCGTTCGTCCGCGCATGCCCATCTCCCGCGCCCCGGCACTCGTGTCGCTCCCTCGCATGCGCGCCTGATGCCCAGGATCGAGAGCCCCAACCGGCAGCCGGCCATCCGGACCGCCGCCGCCGCTCACCACTACCGATTCGTCGGGATCGAAGTCACCGCGAGGGGTGAAACCCGGAGCACAGGGCCCTACTCGGACAACAACGTCGTCTACCTGGAGTCCGAGGGCGGGCAGACGTCTCCGACCCAAGTGCCCACCGACATCGTCTTCGACCGCTGCTACGTCCATGGCACTCCGACGGGCGGGGTCCGGCGCGGCATCGCCATGAACGGGGCCCGCATGGCCGTGGTGGACTGCTATCTCTCCGATTTCCACGAAGTGGGAGCGGACTCACAGGCGATCTCGGGTTGGAACGGATCCGGCCCCTTCAAAGTCGTCAACAACTACCTCGAAGGAGCGGGCGAGAACCTCATGTTCGGGGGAGCCGATCCATCCATACCGGATCTCGTCCCGTCCGACATCGAGATCCGCGGCAACCATCTCTTCAAGCCCCTGTCCTGGAAGATCGGGCATCCGACCTACGCGGGGAGGCCGTGGTCGGTCAAGAACATCTTCGAGCTGAAGAACGCCCGCCGCGTGCTCGCCGAGGGCAATGTCCTCGAGCACAACTGGCAGCACGACCAGAATGGGTTCGCCATCCTCTTCACCGTCCGGAACCAGGACGGTGGCGCACCGTGGTGCGCGGTCGAGGACGTGACGTTCCGGAAGAACGTCCTCCGTCACTCCGGGGGCGGGTTCAACATCCTCGCCGCGGACAACAATTTCCCCAGCCAGCAGACCCGGCGCATCCTGATCCAGGACAACCTGCTCGACGACGTCAGCTCCGTGAACTGGGGAGGCACGGGGCGGCTCTTCCAGTTCCTCTCCCTCGATTCTCGCGACACCGGGATCCTGGACCTCACCGTCGAGCACAACACGGGGTTCTCGAACGCCTGGAGCGGGTACACGGGCGACAAGCCCGTCGCGGTGCACCGCTCCTTCACGTTCCGCAACAACATCGCGGGGAAGACCACGCACGGATTCACGGGAGGGACGAAGAGCTGGCCGCCCCCGACCCCGCTCGTCACCGGGGACGGCAGGGAGACGCTCGACACGTTCTATCTCGCTCCCGTCTTCACCGGGAACGTCCTGGTCGGCAGCACGCCCGCGAATTACTCCGGGTATCCCGGAAACTTCTTTCCCGCCACCGATGCCGAGGCCGGCTTCGTGGACCTCTCGCGCGGCAACTATCGCCTTGGCCCGGCCAGTCCGTACAAGAAAGCCGCCACCGACGGCAAGGACCCGGGGGCGGCGATCGACGCGCTCGAGGCGGCGACGGCGGGCGCCGTCTCCGGAAAGTGGTCGCGGCTCAGGCGGTAGGGATCTCGACGCGGACCTTCTTGTCCATGGCCTCGTTGGCGGCCAGGCATGCGGCCGTGGTCTTGAGGGCCATGTCCACCCCGCAGCGCAGCGGAGCGCCGGCGCGGATCGCCGCGCAGAACGTCGCGACCTCCAACCGATAGGGGAGCAACGTGTCGCCCCCGCCCGCGCCCGGCCTCGCCGCCTGGCCCAGCGGTCGCCCCAGCGCGTCCGCGGCCCGGCTCTCGGACGCCTCCATCACCGCGCCACTCGTCTTCGGCGTGACCTCGACGCCCGTGGGCCTCGCCTCGGACTCGATCTTCTTTCCCTCGTCTCCTCCCCCGAAGAGCAGCACCTCGCCTTCGCGTCCGATGATCAGGGTGCCGCGGGTGCCCATGAACTGCTCCGTGATGTGGTCGAAGTCGTTGGACTCGATGGAGGAGAACGTGACCGTCCGGCCCTGGGGATACTCCAGGGTCACGAAGACGTGGTCGTTGACCTCGCGGTCCTTGAAGCGATAGATGCCGCCGCTGCCCACGACCGCGGTGGGCGAAGCGCCGAGGAAGAGACTGGTCGTGCTGATCTGGTGGCCGCCCAGCTCCGCCACCAGCCCCTGCGAGTACTTGCGGTAGAGGCGCCAGTTGCACAGGTGGTCCCAGGTCGGATAGCCCCAGCGGGCGGGGCTGTAATCCGCGGACGGAGGCTTGGTGTCGCGCCGCCAGGACCGGTTCCGGTGATACATGAGCCGGACGTGGTAGACCTCGCCCAGGAGGCCGGGGCGGATCACGTGCTCGTAGGCGGCCTGATAGTTCGGGTCGTAGAAGCGGTTGTATCCGACCTCGAGCAGCTTCCCATGCTTGCGGGCGGCCGCCGCCATCCGACGGCATCCCTCCATGTCGTAGGCCATCATCTTCTCGACCAGCACGTGCTTGCCCGCTTCCAGGCAACCCACGGTCATCTCGGCGTGGCACCAGAGCGGGGTGGCGATGAGGACGGCCTCGAGGTCTTCCTTCGCCAGCATCTCCCGCCAGTCCTCGTATTTCCGCGGGGGAGGCCAGCCCACCTTCACGAGGCTGTCCGCGGCCTCGTCCAGGCGCTGGGGGTTGATGTCGCACACGGCCCTCAGGTCGATGAAGTCCTTGTTGCACTGGCCGAGGAGGACCTTGCCTTGCGAGCCGGGTCCGATGAAGCCGGCCTTGACCGGCCCGCCGCGGATGGGGCCGCGCAGGGCGGCGGCAACCCCGAAGGCGAGGAGCGGAGGCGCCCCCGCCATCGCCTTGAGGAAGTTGCGGCGGCCGATCGCGATTTCGTCGGGAGTGAGCACCATGATCGCCTCCCTTGCCGGCCCATCATCGCACTGCCTTCCGGGCGGCGGTCGTCACCGCGCATCGTTTCCCGTCGGTCTTTACGCGTACGCGAACAGGGGCGGGAACAGCACGACGACGAGGGCGGCCCAGATCGAGTACACGGGCAGGTACGCGGTCTGCCACGCCTCGAGGGCGCGGAACGGTGTGCGCCCCCGCAGGAACCCGGCGTAGAGCCACGCCGACCAGGTGAGGTTGACCAGCAGGATCAGGTTCTCCCCGAGCGCCGCGACACGGTTCGGGGTGAAGCCGAACTCCGAGATGCGTGAGGCGATGGCGGCCAGCGCCACGGCGTCGACGACGAGGGCGCTCGCGATCAGCAGCAGTTGCAGGCGGTCGAACAGGTTCGGCGGCGCTTCCGGATCGCGCGCCGACGCGGAATAGAGGACCAGGCCCACGACCATGGCCAGCAGCAGGTCGAACGCGATCAGCACTTCGCGCTTGATATCGATCGGACGGCCCGTCCAGGCCATCGTGGCCAGGAACACCAGCAGGAGGATGGTGAAGAGCGGAGTGAACAGGCGCGTGAGCACGGGCGCCATGTTCTCGATGACGCTCTGTTTCGCCTCGACCAGCCACGAGCCGACGAGCACCGCCCCCATCGCGCCGCAGGGGATGAGCCACTGCTGGGCGATCCAGTCGGGTGTCATGCCGATGGCCTTGAACATCATCATCGTGAACGCCGTGAGCACGACGCCGCCCAGCGCGATGAGCACGTAGTAGATGAACAGCTCGCCCGAGAAGCGCACGAAGTCCATGCGGCCGCCGCCCTGCGACCAGCGGCCGCCCAGATAGGCGAGGCCGACGACCAGCCACAACGCAATCGGCAGGTGCAACGCACTCAGCACCTCGGTGTGGCTGCCGGGGGTGAACGCAAAGACGTTCGCGGCGACGGCGGCGGCGATGAACGGGACGGCCAGCCATGCGAGGCGGCGCGGATCCATCTGGCGCTTCCAGACGAAGTACGCCGTGAGGAACGGCAAGACGAAGAAGCTCACGTTGCGCGCATAGAACGCCTCGTCGTTCTTGTCGCCAATCTCCAGGCCGAAGAGCGCGGGAATCTTGATGGCGATGGCCGCGGCCACGGCCAGGGCAAACACGACGAGCGTTTCCGTACGGCTCACCGTCTTGGGCGCGGCGGCGTCGTCGGGACCGATGACGAGCTGCTTCCACAGCCGCTCGGAGTGCTCGCGCGCGAACTCGCGCGAGAGGGCGTCCAGGCTGCCCATGCGCTTGACCGCGACCAGCAACGCCTCGTCCTCCGCCAGCCCCGCCTTGGTCAGGGCAGCCACCTGGTCGCGCAGATGCGTCTCGAGCTCCTCGACGTCAGGCGCGTCGATGGCGCGGCGCCGGCGCAGGTAGGCGCGCCACTGGGCGATCTGCTCCTCGAGCGTGTGGTCGGATCGGGCGCTCATGCGAGGCAGGTCTTCATCCAGACGCGGTGCAGAGTCTCGTCGACCATCTGCCACCGCTTGCGCTCCGCCTCGAGCTCCGCGCGTCCTGCTTTCGTCAGGCGGTAGTACTTCCGGCGGCGGCCGCTCGAAGGCGATACCCACTTCGAAGCGACGAGACCGTTACGCTCCATGCGATGCAGGACCGGATACAGCATGCCGTCGGTCCACAGCAGCTCTCCGTCGGACAGGTCCTTGACGCGCTTGATGATGGCGTAGCCGTAGCTCTCTCCCTCGGCGAGGATGGCGAGCACGAGGGACGTCGAGGAGGCGGCCACGAGGTCTTTTCCGAGGTCCATGCCTAGAGGCGTTATACATCATGATTCTATGTATTGTCCAATCAAGAGCCGCGGTAAGCTCCGTGGGGGAGGCCTCTGTGCCCGAAACACCCACACCTCGCCCGCGGAAACTCGCGACGCTCGGCGGATTGCTGGTGGCCTTGCCGTTCCTCGCGCCCCCGGCCTTGCCGCAGGCCACGTCCGCTTCACCGGCCCGGGAGTACCTCTACGTCGCGAACACGCTCGGCGGCGACATCTCGATCGTCGAGATCCCGTCGCACCGCGTGGTCGGCGCGATCCCGGCCAGCGTCGTGGGAAACAGCCCGGACGACGTCATTTCCTCGCGGGACGGCGACGTGCTCTACGTCAGCCGTCTCGACACGAAGGACGTGATCGCGGTTTCCACCGCGACCGAGCAAGTGCTGTGGCGCACCGAGGTAGGGGGGGTGCCGAACCACCTCACGCTCTCTCGAGACGAGCGCTTCCTGTTCGTCCCCCTCTACGACAAGGGCCAGCTCGTGGTGGTGGACACCAAGAGCCACCAGATCGTGGCCCGGCCGGACGTCGGCAAGGGCGCGCACGGCACGCTGCTCGGGCCATCCGGGAAGTCGGTATACGTGGGGATGATGGAGGCGAACCAGGTGGCGGTGGTGGATGCCCAGAGCCACGTCGTGCAGAGGACCATTCCCCTCCCCGAAGGTGTGCGGCCCTTCGCGGTCAACCGTGAGGAGACGACCCTCTACGCCCAGCTCTCGAAGCTCCACGGCTTCGCCGTCGTGGACCTCAGGAGCGGCCGCGTGGCCCAGACCGTCGCCCTCCCGACCCTCGGCCAGCCGGTCCCCAAGGCCACGCTCGAGAAGTCGCACTACGTCATGAACCATGGCCTCGGCATCACCCCCGACGGCAAGCGGCTCCTGGCGAACGCGTCCCTCATGGGCTTCGTCGCCATCTACGCGCTGCCCGACCTGAAGCTCCTGGGGACGATCCCGGTGGGCCGCGAGCCCAACTGGGTCGTCTTCAGCAAGGATGGACGCTTCGCATACGTGAGCAACCGGCGCGACGACACGGTCTCGGTGATCTCGATCGCGGAGGCCAGGGAGGTGGCGCGCGTCGCCACCGGCGAGTTCCCGCAGCGCATGACCGTGGCCCTGGTGCGGCGGGGGCGCTGAAGGCGGCGGGGTGAGCGAGCACATCTCCCGGCGTACCTTGCTCGCGCGGCTGGGATGGCGCGCGGCCATGGCAGCCCTGGGCGCCGCCCTTCTCGCCGGCGTTACCATCGGGTGGAGGCGAGCCCGGCGACCCCGTGGCCTGCCCGTCACGTCCCTCGACAAGGTGCCGCCGGGTTCGGCCTTCCGGACGCGCCACGGCGAGAGCCCCATCATCGTCCTCAACGTCGGAGGCGAGATCCGTGCCTTCGACGCGGTCTGCACACACGAAGGATGCCCCCTCGGCTGGAACCCCGATCAGCGGCTCATTCGCTGTCCGTGCCACGGCGGCGCGTACGACACGACGGGCAGGGTGGTCGACGGCCCGCCCCCGGCGCCCCTTCATCGCTTGGAGGCTGAGGTCGGGGACGGCGTGATCTACGTCTCGCTCACGAGGCCGCGTTAGGTCTCGTTCGTATCCCCATTCATGAGCCGTGTTCATCGATAGGATGAGAACAATGCGCTGGCTTCCCGGGGCGCGGGCGGCTAGCTTGGTCGCGTGCTCGATACCCTTTGGCGCGACGCGAGCGCCGTGCCCGCCGCTCGCCGGCAGGAATGAGGAGCCCATTGCGGACCATCGGTCTCGTCGGCGGAACGAGCTGGGTCTCCACGCTCGAGTACTACCGGATCATCAACGCCGAGATCAACGCGCGGCGCGGAGGACAGTCGTCGGCGCGGATCCTGCTCTACTCCGTGGACTTCGGCGAGATAGACGCGCTCCAGGCGCGGGGTGACTTCGACGGCGTCGGCTCGCTCCTCGCCGACGCGGCCGGGAAGCTCGCGAGCGTCGGAGCGGAGTGCATCCTGCTGTGCGCGAACACGATGCACATGCACGCCGACCCTGTCCAGGCTGCCGTCTCGGGTCCCCTGATCCACCTCGTCGACGCGACCGCCCAGGAGATCCGGCGCCGCGGCGTCGACACGATCGGTCTTCTCGGCACGCGGCTGACGATGGAGCGCGACTTCTACGCGAAGCGGCTCCGCGCCGCGGGCATCGACGTCCTCGTGCCCGAGAAGGAGGAGCGCGAGTTCATCCATCGGACGATCCACGAGGAGCTCGTGAAGTCGGTCTTCCTCCCCCGGAGCAGGGAGGCGTTCTTCGCGATCATGCGCGGGCTCGCGGCGCGGGGAGCCCGGGGGATCGTGCTCGGCTGCACGGAGATCCCGCTGCTCGTCGGGGCGGAGCAGAGTCCACTCCCGGCATTCGACACGACCCGCATCCACGCCCTCGCCGCCGTGGATTTCGCGCTCTCGGAGTGACCTGCACCGTTCCGCATCGTTCGTTGACAGATCATGAACGCGATGAATACAGTGCCGGGATGTCCCTCACCCTCGACGTGCGCGACCTGGCGCTCGTCCGCGAGATCGCCGGCACCGGCAGCGTCACCCGCGCCGGCGCCCGCCTGCACCTGAGCCAGTCGGCGCTCTCCCACCGGCTCCGCTCCGTCGAGTCGCGGCTCGCCACGCCGCTCTTTCTGCGTCTCGGCAAGAAGATGGTCCTGACCCCGGCGGGCGAGCGCGTGCTCGCGACCGCGCGCCGGGTGCTCGACGAGCTGGAGCGCGCCGAGGACGAGCTGCGCGTCCTCGCGCGCGACGGCCGCGGAGTGCTGCGCCTCTGCACGCAGTGCTACACCGGCTACCACTGGCTGCCCGCGCTGCTGCGCGCCTTCCACGTGAAGCACCCGCGAGTGGAGGTGCAGATCGCGGTGGACGCGACCCATCGCCCGGTCGACGCCTTGCTCGGCGGCGAGATCGACCTGGCCGTGCTCACTACGTCCGTCGATGACGCGCGGCTCCTCGTCCGGCCGCTCTTCGAGGACGAGATGCTGGCGGTCGTCGCACCCGGCCATCCGCTGGCGGCGCGCGATCACATCCAGCCGGCCGACCTCGCGGCCTAGCGGCTGTCCTTTCTCCTGTGGTCTAGGGGGCGCGAATGACCCGGACCCCGAACACCGGCGCGATCTCGCGCCCTTGCGTGGCCTGGAACCGCACGGTCACCTTCTGCCTGCCTTCGACCAGGCGCGCGGGCAGCGGGTACTCCACGTCGAGGAACCGCCCGGCGCCGCTGCCGGGAAGCGTCTGTTCGGCGACGCGCTCGCCGCCGACCAGGATCTCGAAGCTGCGCGCCCGCGGCTGGTCGGCGTGATACGTGACCACGAGCGCCAGGGGCTTCGCCGGATCCACGGGCAGGTCGAAGGAGAACCACTTCCGCCCACGGCGGCCGCGGCGCCCGCTGATCGGCTCCACGAAGAGCGACGTCTCCTCGCCCTGCAGGTTGAAATCGCGCTCGGTCTGGTCCTCGCCGGAGGTGACGTAGGCCACGGTCGCCCGTTCGAGCCGGCGTTGCCGCTCCCGCTCCGCCGAAGCCGCCGCGACCTCCTTGTCCCATTCCGCGGGAGTGAACAGGTCGAAGTAGGCGGCATACACGCGGCGGTGGAGCCGATAGAAGGGGACGAGCGGCAGGTCACGGCCCTCGACGGCGGCTTCGGTCCGGAACTCGCCGGGACGGCCCGGCGCCGGTTTGATCCAATCGATCGCGGCGCGCTCGGCGGCGATCAGGGGCGGCGCCTGCGGCAGCGGGCCGCGCATGTCGTCGCCGAGACCTCTCTCGGGCTCCGGGCCCAGGTTTCCGGCGAGCACGAGCGGTCCCCAGAGGATCGCCACCCGGCGCGGGTTGTCGGGCGTGGGCTCGAGGTGCAGCGCCTTGGGCATCGCGACGGCCACCACGTCGCCGTCCCTCCAGGTCCGATCCAGCTCGACGTACCCTGGCGGCGGGGGCAGGTCCTTGACGTCTTCCCCGTTGATCGTCACGGCAAACCCCGCGGCCGCCCAGCCCGGGCGGCGCAGGGCCAGCGTGAATCGCTGCGGAGAGGGGAGGGCGAGGGTCAGGGTCGCGTGGTCGCCTTCCGGGAAGTCCGTCGCCATCGTGACGTGGGCCTTCTTCGCCGTCCACTCCGCGCGCGAGGGCACGTAGAGGTTCACCCACAGGCGATCGCCCGACTCGTAGTAGATCCCGAGCCCGTGCAGCGCGTGGTTCTCGAGCCCGGTGCCGACGCAACACGTGAAGCTGCGCTCCATGTCGGCGTACTCCCGCCGCACGCCGCGGCCGACCGGGACCATGTAGCAGGTCGCGCCGTCGGCCGGATCGATCGACCCCAGCACGTGGTTGAACAGCGCGCGCTCTTCGAACTCGGCGTAGTCGACCCTCGGTTGCAGCGCGAAGAGCCTTCGCGTGAGCTTGAGCATGTTGTAGACGTTGCACGACTCGGCGGTGCGGCCGTCCACGATCTCGCCGTAGTGGTCGGGATCGCGGAAGTGCTCGTCTTTGCTGTGGCCGCCCGTGGCGAACGTGTGATGGCGTACCACCCGCTCCCAGAAGAACTCGGCCGCGCGCAGGTCGTCGGCCTCGCCCGCGTACCCGTAACGCACGGCCGCCCCAATCAGCTTGGGGATGTTCGTGTTTCCGTGCAGTCCGGAGAGACGGTCCTCCTGGCGTTTCAGGGGATCCAGCACGGCGTGGTGGTCGAAGCGGTGCGAGAGGAGGAGCCAGCGCCGCTCGCCGGTGTCGGCGTAGAGGTCCGCCAGTACCTCGGCCATGCCTCCGTGCTCGGTGGCGAGCATCGCCTGCACCTGCTGGTCGTCCAGCTTGGCGAGGACGCCCTCCACCCATCCGGCGGCCTTGAGGCTCACGTCGAGGGCGACGCGGTTGCCCGTGTAGCGGTGGGCGTCGCGCAGGCCGGCCATCGTCTTGTGCAACACGTACCAAGGCACCCAGAGACCGTTGAGATCGAAGGGGGCGGACCGGATCTCGCCTTTGGCGATCTTCTCGAAGCACTCGCGGGCGCCCTTCTGGGCGAACAGGAACCCGTCGCCGTGTTTGTCCTGGACTTCCTTCAGTCCGCCGACGATGTAGTCGGAGCGCTCCTTGAACCGCGGATCGCCGGTGGCCGCCCACATGAGGCTGACGGCCGAGAGGTAATGGCCGGCGATGTGGCCGCTGAGGTTTCGGCCGTCGCCGTCCCAGCCCGAGTACGGCTCCGCCTTCGGCGCCAGGCCCGCCCGCTCGCGGTAGAGGGCGAGCATCCGGTCGGGCTCGAGCGCGAGCAGGTACTCCGCGTCCAGGTCCTGCGCGCGTTTGAGCGGCCCACCGGTGAGCCGCACGGCGGCCAGGGGCAGAGGCTTCGCGACATCGGGCCGCGCGGGCGCGACTTCGGCCGCGTGACCGGCGCCGCCAAGGAGGAGGGCGATGGCGCCGATCTGGAATCTCATCCGCTCTTCAGAACGCTGGGGGCGAAGCGATCGTCGCCGCCTACCGGCCGAATCCCGCGAGAAGCCCGCCCAGCGTGGACTCGAGATCGTTTTGTGCGGGTACCGCGCCTTTGGGGGTCAGCTGGTCGATGACGACCGGGAGCAGGCTCGCGAGAAGGCTGCCCGCTTCCGCGTGCGGGACGCCGGCCTTGGCCGCGAACTGCTTCACGACGTCCGGGCCGAGGACGTCGGTCACCTGGCTCGCGGTGACGGGCGGATTGGGCCCCGTCGAAATCCACGACGTCACCACGTTTCCGAGCCCCTTCTTCGTGAAGGCGTCGACCACTCCGGCCAGACCGGAGTTGCCGCCGACGGACGGATCGCGGCTGCTCAGGAGGCTGACGACCGCGGCCACGGCTTGAGGGTTCTTCGCGGCGATGCTGGCCAGGCCGCCCGCCTGTTGCATGAAGTCGTCCAAGAGTCCCATGGTGATTTCCTCTCTCCTTCCGTCTGAGGAAAGAGTCTGGACTTCTTCGTGGCAGAAGGCCACTCCGCCATTCTGCGGCTAGACTGACGCGTCAGGGCACGAACCGGACCACCCTCCAGGGGACCATGGACCATATCCGCAACTTCTGCATCATCGCCCACATCGACCACGGCAAGTCGACGCTAGCCGACCGCCTCATCCAGCGCTGCGGCGGGGTGGAAGACCGGGAGTTCCGCGACCAGATCCTCGACTCCATGGACCTCGAACGGGAGCGCGGGATCACGATCAAGGCGAACACCGTCACCCTGCCGTACACGGCCAGGGACGGCAAGACGTACGAGCTCAACCTGATCGACACGCCCGGGCACGTCGACTTCTCCCACGAGGTGCGCCGCTCGCTGATGAGCTGCGAGGGCGCGCTGCTGGTGGTCGACGCCTCTCAGGGGGTGGAGGCGCAGACGGTCGCGAACCTGTATCTCGCCATGGAGTTCGGGCTGACGGTGGTGCCGGTGATCAACAAGATCGACCTGCCGTCCGCCGAGGTGGACCGGGTGATGGAGGAGATCGACCGCGACCTCGGGCTCGACCCGTTCGAAGGGGTCCAGGTCTCGGCCAAGATGGGCACGGGCATCGACGAGCTGCTGGAGGCGATCGTCACGAAGCTTCCGCCGCCCAAGGGTGATCCCGAGGCGCCGCTGAAGGCGCTGCTTTTCGACGCTCAATACGACTCCTATCGCGGCGCCGTGCTGCTGGTGCGGCTCTTCGACGGCAAGCTGAAAGCGCCGACGCGCGTGCGCCTGATGCACTCGGATGCCGAGCACAAGGTCGAGGAGGTGGGCAACCAGCGCCTCAAGCGGGTTCCGGTCCCCGAGCTGTCGGCGGGAGAGGTCGGTTACGTGCTGGCCGGCATGAAGAGCCTCGCGGGCCTGGCCATCGGCGACACGCTCACCGAGGCCGACCGGCCCGCGGCGGAGCCGGTCCCGGGCTATCGCGAGGCGAAGCCCGTCGTGTTCTCGTCGATGTACCCCATGGACACCAACGATTACGAGGACCTCACGAAGGCCCTCGAGAAGCTCAGGCTCAACGACGCCTCCCTCATCTACGAGAAGGACAGCTCGGCCGCGCTCGGCTTCGGGTTTCGCTGCGGGTTCCTGGGGCTGCTCCACCTCGACGTGGTGCAGGAGCGGCTCGAGCGCGAGTACGACCTTTCGCTGATCCTCTCCGCCCCCTCGGTCCGCTATCGGATCGTGCTCAACAACGATAAGGAGGTCTGGATCGACAACCCGAGCTTCTATCCCGACCCGGCCCAGATCAAGGAAGCCTACGAGCCGTACATCAAGGCGGCCATCATGACCCCCGAACGCTACCTGGGCGCGGTGATGGAGCTGTGCCGCGAGCGCCGCGGGGTGGAAACCACCTACCACTTCCTGGCCGCGGGCCGGATGGAGGTCACGAGCCAGCTGCCTTTGGCCGAGGTGCTCTTCGACTTCTACGACCGGCTGAAGTCGATCACCCAGGGCTACGGCTCATTCGACTACGAGATGCTGGACTACCGCCTCGGGGACATGGTGAAGGTGGACATCCTGGTCAACGGCGAGAAGGTCGACGCCTTGTCGCAGCTCGTCCACCGGGAGTTCTCGCGCCCGCGGGCGCTGCGCTACACCGAGCGGCTGGCCAAGAAGATCCCGCGCCAGCAGTTCAAGATCGCGGACGTGACGGCCAAGTGCTACGGCGGCGACATCAGCCGCAAGCGCAAGCTCCTGGAGAAGCAGAAGGAAGGCAAGAAGAAGATGAAGATGGTGGGGAACGTCGAGATTCCCCAGTCGGCGTTCGTGTCCGTGCTCAAGACGGAGGACGACGACGACGAGTAGGCCCGGGCTGTATCTCCACGTTCCCTTCTGCTCGTCCATCTGCCCGTACTGCGACTTCTCGGTGATGCGCTCTCTCTCCCCGGCCCGCCAGCGCTTCACCTCCCGCCTGGTGGAAGAGGTGGCGCTCGCCGCGCAGGAGTGGCGCGACCCGCGGCCCTTCGACACCGTGTACTTCGGTGGGGGGACGCCCTCGCAGCTGTCGGCCGAAGAGCTCGGGCGCGTGCTCGAGGCGTGTGCCGCGCATCTGACGTTCGACACACCCGCGCCGTGGGTGTTCCTGGAGGCCAACCCCGAGGACGTGACCCCGGAGGCCTGCGCGGCGTGGCGGGCCCTCGGTGTGCGCACGCTGTCTCTCGGCGTGCAGTCCTTCTCGGACGAGACCCTGCGTTTCCTCGGCCGCCGCCACGGCGGGCGACAGGCGCGGGCGGTGGGCGAGACGGCCCTGGCCGCGGGTTTCGACACGGTGTCGATCGACCTCATCTTCGGCGTGAGGGGGCAGACCGCGGAGGACTGGCGACGCGAGCTGGAGGCCGCGGTGGAGCTCGCGCCCCAGCACTTGTCCTGTTATCAGCTCACGATCCACCCCGGCACGCGATTCGGGGTGCAGGCGAAACATGGCCAGCTCTCGGAGCTTCCCGAGGACGACCAGGCGACGCTCTTCGAGCTCACGCACCGCTTCCTCGCGGATGCGGGCTGGCCGGCCTACGAGGTCTCCAACTTCGCGCGCGGCCCGGCCCACCAGTCGCGGCACAATCGCAAGTATTGGGACCACACGCCGTACCTCGGTCTCGGCCCGTCGGCGCACTCGCTCGCCGCCGCGGAGGCTTCTTCACCGCCCCGCCGTTGGTGGAACGAGCGAGGCACGCCGCGCTGGGAGAGACGGCTCGCGGCGGGCGAGCGTCCGATCGAGGCCCAGGAGCTCCTGGGTCCGAAGGACCTGGCGGCGGAGGCGCTGCTTCTCGGCCTGCGCACCACGGATGGGATCGATCTCGACGGTCTGAGGGCGCGCTACGGTGTGGACCTGCTGGCGGCAAATGACTCCCTCGTCGCTCGCCTCGTGGACGAGGGCCGCATCGTGGTGCGCGCGGACGCGGAGGGTGGCCGGTGGCTGGTGCCGACGCTGTCCGGAATGGCCGTTGCCGACGGCCTGGCCGCGGCGTTCGAACTTTCGCTGCCGAACTGACGACCGAATGGCATCCATGCCCCAAATCCTTCTCGGCACATTCCTCGAAGTCCCCGGCCCCGCCGCCGCCATGTGCTTCGCGGGCACCGCGCTCCTCTTGATCGCAGCGTGGGCCACGAAGAACGAGATCGCCGAGGCCCGCGGCCTGGACAAGATCGTGGCCCTGAGCCGCCTGTGTTTCGCGATCCCGCTCGCGGTCTTCGGCGCGCTCCACCTCTTCGGCCCCCAGCTCGTGCAGGACATCGTGCCGCCCTACATGCCGGGGCGTTCGTTCTGGGTCTATTCCGTAGGCTGCGCATTGATCGCCGCGTCCCTGAGCATCGCCACCGGGATTGGCGTTCGCTGGTCCGGCCTGCTGTTCGGAATCATGATGTTCCTGTTCGTCGCGATGATCCATCTTCCGGGAGCGCTCCACCGCCCGAACAGGATCATCTGGGTGATCGTCTTCCGCGAGATGGCATTCGGCGGCGGTGGTTGGATCCTGGCCGGAAATGCAAGGGACGGATGGCGCGGGCAAGGCGGGAGCACGCTGATCGCCGTGGGTCGTGTCTTCGTCACGATGGCCCTCGTGGTGTTTGGCATCGAGCA
>WNFM01260898.1_pt2 | contig 16360 bp, 15 predicted proteins | sample 5400271 | NCBI WGS metagenome assembly WNFM01 (sample SAMN13153352, study PRJNA577476) | soil metagenome | isolation source: 60 cm saprolite on Douglas fir-dominated hillslope | place: USA:California | collected 2013-09-17
CACACAACTCGCACATTATCCATAGAATATTTCACGAGTACTACTGTACAGAATGCTGTAAAAATTGTTCAACCTGGTGGCGTTCTTCTGGACGCATCTGACGAAATGTCCCATGATCATTGATAAACACAAACTGTGATGCCTGCACGTTGATCAGCATATCTGGCCTATGGTCACCGTTCACATCAACGAAAGTGAGCGTCACTACGACAAGATCACTGTTCGCAGTTAGCAACTGTGGACCCAGAAAGATACGTGCATGTGCTGCATCGCCACCCGGCATCTCTATTACTTCAATATGACCATGTAAGTTCAGCGCTATAAAATGGCTAGGATTGTCGGTTGAATCGTTATGACCCACAACCTGGTCGGTCTGAAACGTGCGTGGACGTCCATAATGCAGGTCATCCATTGTGGTGCCGACCCAGGAAATCACTCCCGTCAGGACGGTCCACAACACAAGCATACCCAGCATACCAAAACCTAGATAGAGGAGGGGATGAGCCTGCCGTTTCCCTCGCGTTTTCACTGCCCCTGTTTTCGGTAACGGTGTTTTTGGTAGAACCTTGGAGGCGGATGTTGTGTTGGTATGCCTCAATCCGGGCATCGCCTGAGTTTTCGACGCTGTATCAGATCCATCGGTCATTCGTTGCCATTCATCAATCTCAACCTGGCCATCTGCTGAACGCGGCTTGGGTCGCGATGCCCGCTGAGCTATAGGAGTAATAGCCGTCTTCCCTGTTGCTCGTATTCCTGCATGTGTCCCATCCTCCCCAATAGGACGGTGGCGTAAGGCACTTCGCGGTGTGATGTTATCAGTTGACTCTAAAACTGGCATAATTGCGTGTCTCCTTTCCTACGGATAAAAGCCTTTGTTTCCTCACCTGGGAAATACCGGCTCTCGGCCGGAGGAACTACTTCTTCTTCACATTCAAACCGCATCCATATATCTAAAACGTCGCGATTAGAACAAAAGTTCCAATTTAAACGCAACATACTCATACAACGTAAAATACCTTTCAAATGGTGGAAAAAACAGTCTATTCTCTTGAAAAGAGCTTACATTGGTAGCATTGAAAAGCCCGAGGGATAGATAAGTTATATTTCTGACTTGCTAAGTTCATAGACGATTACGAGGAACGCTGTTGATTGTCACCGGATTTATCTGTGCGTTATGAGTATTATAAAGCATAAGGCAGGGGATTTACAAGGTACTATAAGGAAGATTTCTGTTGCAGCACTGCCTCCAAATCAACGGGAAGAGGTGCCTCTACATCTATCACTTTTCCTGTCCTGGGATGGGTAAAGGTGAGTTGGCAAGCATGTAAGAACTGGCGGTTCAGTGTAATCTTTCCGTGCGCTTTACTCGCTCCATAGACCGGATCACCTACTACGGGGTGGCCTATAGCCTGTAAATGCACACGAATCTGGTGTGTTCTTCCAGTCTCCAGTTGCAGCAGGAGGAGCGTATGTCGTTGAAAGCGCTCCAGCACACGGAAGTGGGTACGCGCTTCTCTGCTAGCTACCGCCGTAATGGCCATTTGTTGGCGATGCCGCGGATCTCGACCAATCGGTGCATCAATACTCCCCTGATCTAGCGACACAACACCATCCACTAACGCCAGGTAGCGCTTGATAACTTTATGCTCCTTCATCTGCTTAATAAGCGCGGCCTGAGTCTGTGCATTTTTAGCGATAACAAGTACCCCTGACGTATCCTTGTCCAGGCGATGTACGATCCCTGGCCGTAATCCCTCGCACCCCTGTAAATCAGGGTAATACGCCAGTAATGCATTCACCAGGGTATCATCGCTGTGCCCGGGAGCAGGATGAACAACCATACCTGCGGCTTTATTCACCACTAGCAGGTCACTATCTTCATAGGTAACATCCAGTGCCAATGGTTGTGGTTTCGCTGTACCTGTGTATGGCCGTGCTACTATCTGCAAAACTTGCACTTCATCGCCAATTCTAAGCGCATAACCTGGTTTACTCAGGCGGCCGTTGACCAGCACGGCTCCTTCTGCGACCATCTGCTGGGCTGTTGTCCGTGAGATATTCTCCTGAATTGTCACCAGGTAGCGATCAAGCCTTTGACCTGCCTGTTCTTCGTCTATCTTCCATAGGTTGTTATTACGTATTGTATCAGGGTTTTGCATCTTGCTCCGTTGAGCGGAGTGGACCGCTATGCTGAGAGGGAGAATGTGTATTCTTTGAGTTATCTTGCTCCACTATACTCTGATCTTTGGCCTCTTTTGGTCTACGCAAACTACCAAGCAGGATAAGCACAATCAATAGAAAGACCCCCACAGAAATGGAGGCATCGGCAAGATTAAAGATAGCAAAACGATAGCCGATTTCAGGAATGCGAAAAAAGATGAAGTCAACCACGTAACCGCCTCGTACCGCCCGGTCGATCAGATTACCCGCCGCACCTCCAATAATCATACCAAAAATCAGCTTATATGCTAGTGGACCTGAATTAAACATGCGTACATAGAGGTAAGAGATCACGCACACAGCAACCGCGATGAGTATCGCCAGAGCAATATTGTTCGCAAAGAGGCCGAAGGCAGCTCCCCTATTTTGAATGTAGAAAAGCGTCAGGTAATTGCCAATCAGTGAGACCACTGGCCCTGTAAAAGGTGGGCTTAAATGTTCCACTACAAGAGCTTTTGTCCACTGGTCCAGGCCAATTACAACTCCAACGGTAAGTAATGCCAATGCATCGTAGATGCGTGCGCGTTTAACTAACAAGATACTGATTTCTTCCTTTCGATGGCAGTGACTACAGCGTATTGTATCATACCTCAAGCTGCGCGTCTTGCCCTGGTACTTTTCTTCACAGCATAAGAAAGTCCCATGTAAGTAGCACTTTTATTGACGAAAAATGCTTGGTGAGATAAAGTAGCGTGAAGAAAAAATGGAGTGATTGTAAATCAATGGGCTTCACCCTCACGGCAACGGAAGAAACAAGCAGTCCAAAAGATACTACACGCGATAAGCTGCGTTCATGGTTGTTAACATGGGAAGTCTATCCCATCATCCTTATTGCTGGTTTCCTCCGTCTCTACGGACTCAATACCACGTCCATTGCTGCTGATCAGAGTGCCCTTCTGCTTCTGGCATATAACGCTGTACATCACTCCCTTATTCCGGTTAGCAGCAACAGCGCCTCTATCTTTATTTTGCAACCACCTGCAGCAATCTACCTCCTCATGCTACCCATGCTCTTTAGTCCTAATCCCCTTTGGGCCGCTGTCATGACAGCACTGTTTAATATTATCGCTGTTCTGATTGCATACATCTTTACTCGCCGCTACTTTGGACGCCTCGCCGCAACCATCGCATCTCTCCTTTTCGCGACCGCCGCAACAGCTATTGTCTTCAGTCGTTTCATCTGGCAGCCAACGTTGTTAGCCCCATTTGTCATGCTCTTTTTCTTTGCGCTCTTTTGGGGCGTAGTGGACCGGCGCAAAGGCTGGCTGTTTCCTGCCCTTCTCCTGCTTGGTATATGCTACCAGCTACATGAAATTACCATTATTTTAGCCGTTCCGCTTCTTCTGGCACTGCTCCTGGCACCCCAAACCGTACGTCTGCGCGATATTATATGGGGTGGCATTTCCCTGATACTTATCTTCGCCCCTTACCTCGCATGGGAGTTCTCCTCAAAATTTGCCGATATTCACACAGTTCTTAGCCTGACCCATGCACATGCACAAATTGATACGAAAGCCCTCGCCTATTATCAGCGCTTCCTTAATGCTTATTATTATGACGACCGCTTTGTCGGTTCCTCTTTCTACGATCCTGTCGGCAGTACAGCATCCCTGGTCTTCAAAATCCTACCTATCCTGGTCTTAACGCGTCTTGTTCTCCTTCTGCTCCTATTGGCAAGTCTGGCCACGATGGGTATATTGGTAGTCCAACCTCAGCATAGTGGCGGACAGAATACAACGGAGAACGGAACAACTAAAAAACCAGGCTCTCGTCTCTTCACTCACCTTTCTAATTGGTGGAACGGCCTACGCGCCGATCCTTTCAGATGCGCCCTCATCATTCTTCTGGCCTGGCAAGTCGTACCCCTGGTGGTACTCTCACGCCACACAGCAACAATGCACCTACACTACCTGCTGATGCTTCTACCAGGACCGTTTATTCTCATTGGATTTTTTATTAGCCGACTGCTATTATGGTTGCTGCAATGGAAACCTACTCGCATAGTGCAAGGCCTGCGCTACGGAATGTACACTTTAACGTCATTTGTGCTTATTCTTCAGTTAGTAGGAAGTACGGCCTCGTTAATCGATATCATGCATGGTATAGATAACCATATATTTGGTTACAATGATCTCGGCTCTCTCCAATCCGCGCTTCACGAGGCTGATCAGGTGGCACAGCAACACCATCTCAGTAGAGTCTATATCACCGTCTCTACGTCCGGCTATGACAGTACCTCGACGTCGTTACCTTTTTTAGCCCAACAAATGCATACTCCCAGCACGCTTTTTGATGCAGCTAGCTGCCTTATCCTCCCAACTCCAGGTGAAGGACCAGCCGTCCTGCTTGTCAAGTCATCCAATAACATGGCCTTAACTCTCCTTAGCCGTTTCGCCACAACTACGCTCATCGATCGACCTCCTCTACTAGGCACTTCCCCCTTCCAACTCTATATTGTGACCCCCAGGTTGCAACCATCTTCTACCAACAGCGGATTTATCGGCCATCTACGACCTGCGATGCAAGCACAACAGGTAACTATTGATAACTCCTCGTTCCTATTAATGAGTTGGACCATGCTTAACAATGAGCAACCGGGCTCCTTCATCTCCTACACCTATATCTTGCGCGCGAAGCCCAATGTACCTGATACGCTTGATATACGTAGTGACTGCTTGCTTACCTCCATACATGCCGGGGACCAGCTAGTGACTGCCTTCCGTTTGCCAAAATCAAGTCGAACCGTCCCATCCTTTGAGGTCACTGCGCAATTTCTGACTGTGGCCCCACATACCATTACTATGGGACCATTGAATTTTGAGGCCTATAATATGCAAGGTAGGACTATCACTCTTCATACAGCAGCTGGAAGTGATGCTATTATGCTTGCCGCCAACCCCAGTCCTTAGAGCCGCGCATACAAAAACTGTCCGATCCCTCATAGAAATATGGTCTCGCTTAACAAACTCAAGCCCTGTGGAAGGAATAAAGTACCTTCACAGGGCTTGATTCTTTGCCGTTCTTCGATCTGGTAGTGTTTGAATGGAGGCACTAAAACCCTCAATTGAGGTCCGCGTCGTATGTCTCAGTTATGCTAAGATTTCTCTGCTCCAACTGCTCCTCGCATTTAATATCTCGGGAAGCCCACGGCAAAGCCTCCAGGCGTTTCTCTGGAATAGGCTGTCCGCAATTGGTACATTTCCCATACGTTCCCTGGTCGATACGCTTTAGAGCACTCTCTACTTCGGCCAGAAGTGCTTGCTCGTTGACCAACAGGGATTGTTCCTGCTGCGTCTCCAGAAAGTCCACTGCTATCTCTTCAAAATCTTGTGGACCCTCGCCGGCCTCAATAGCCCCTACAGGTGTTGGATGGGCTTCGGTCAAACCTGCAATACTCTCCTGGAGCTCTTTCCGTTTTGCCTCAAGCCGCTGTCTTGCATCCTTCAAATTAATACTCATCGTCTCTTACATCTCCCATTCTATTCTATAAACCGCATCACACCAATCCTCATAATCGTGATGCTCACGTCTTGTATACCATTGGTCTGTATGGAAGTCGCGATTTTCCACTGTTAAAAAGCATACGTAACCTCAAGCTACGCGGCCTCATCTTTATGATTCTACCTCATTGTTAACCGGACTGCCAGTTTGTCTCTTTTGTTGTACAGAATATCCTGTATTTCAGATCATCCTATTGAGCAGACCGGGGTAGCCGTATCAGTTTTCCGGTTACAGCTTACGCTATTAAGCCCGATACAACGTCGATGATGGGAGGATGTTTCATTGGTAGCTCCTTGAGCAAAGCATCGATGAAACGCTGGGGGGTACAGCTGTATTCAGGAGTATAGGGGTTAATCGTCAGGGCCAGGATACGTATAGGATGCGCGACACCTACCTGCAAACCCCTCGCAGCCAGTCGCTGCAATACAACTGCATGACAAAAAATCCTGGTCGCATCATCAACGACGATCTCAGCATGGGCGTCAGTGCCTCGGTGGGATAACTGTGTAAGGAGTTCACGGGAGAGTTCTTCATTAAAAGCTCCACGTAGCAAAAAGACTGTTTGTGAAGCCGTCTGCATTTGTTCTACAATCCACTTAGCTTCAGTTATGGGTTCGGAAAGACCACTAAAGCAAAGCACCTGCTCTTCAGTAGTTCCAGGTGAGAATGCCAGCAGGCCTGCCTGGGGCAAAAGCTTCTTATAGGCATCCATCCATTGTGTTTGAGGTACCAGCAGGCGGGTTAACACATCAGTTGTCCGGCGCGCCACCAGTTCTGGTGTACTACCTACGCTTGCACCTGTACAAACAATGCAAGCATCGGTAACACCCGGAGATGCCGCTCCCAGGCGATTAATAGCTCCATCAACGATACCCAGGTGGACGCCATACTCTTGTAGCCGATCAAGAGCACTGCGTATATCGCGTAGGAGCGTTGGTCCAGCGATGATAATATGTCCAGACTCTACCACTCGCGCAAGCATAACAGGACCTAGCGCCGTTCTTCCCTTGAGTTGCTCCAGGTACTCAACCTCAACCCCATCGCTTTCCGCCTGGCGTAGTAGGTCAATAGTAGTTGCTACCAGTAAACCAGCTTGCGGTACATAACGTGGCTTAGGCAAGCCCGTCATGGCATCCGTTGCTTCTCCATCAAGTCCTAGCGAGGTCAAAGCCAGTTCTCCGGCACTATAAAATCCTTCGTTCAAGAGTGCTGCTAATAAATGGTTCGTCGTTGTCGTCTTGCCAACATTTTTCGCCAGTCCAATCAGTGCTAGACGTGAAATCCTGGCACGGGCAACAATTTGCGCCAGGGGTGTTGTCATATCGAGGCTCCAAAGCGTTTTGTGAAGATGGTACGCAGCGTAGGATAGTCACGTAGCAATTGTAAGGCGACTGCCCCACAATCAGGCATATAGCCATTACCAATGTGCATTTCAACCTGGCGCGCCATCCCCTCCGCACCCAGGGCGGCAGTCGTAAAGCTTGTTGCCATGCTAAAGAAGAGAATACGTCCATCAGGCTTCGTTAGAAGAATCGTCGCAAACTCCGTGTCGGGCACATTCACAACATTAATTGTTAGATCAGCCTGGTAACCATCATTGAAGCAGGCATGACGTACTTGTTCAATTGTATCCAATGGGTGTGTTGCATCTGCTTGCACAATTACATCGGCAACATGAAGATCAACAATATCTTGCAACGCCCTCTCACTGTACTCAATCGCAATAATTACACCATTTGAGCCCAATTTCTGGCGCAAAGCACATAATGTCAGAAGTCCCGCTGTTCCTCCAGCACCCAGTACGGTCACCTTTTGTCCTGCCTGCGCTAGTGCTGCCACCCGCGCCGGGGCACCAGCCACATCCAGGGCAGCAACAACCAGGGCTTGCGGTAAATCTCCCGGCAGCTTAGCCAGGGGATTGCTGCGAAAAAAGATAGCCTTGCCTTCTACCTCAACCTCCGCACGCTCCAGGTGAATCTTATGAATGCGCTGCAAAGAAAGAGGCAGCCAGCTTAAGGATGTCAGACTAACAATAGTATCTCCTATAGTCAAATGATGCTCCCGACCAAAGTCTGCATCAAGTTGCTCTACCGTTCCGAGCAATACGCCCCCCGAACCGGTCACGGGATTGTGCATTTTCCCCCGTTGTGTCACAATATCCATAATATGTTGACCCATACGTTCGGTGTCAAGTTCACACATCCTGGCTATCTGGGTGAAACTGGCAGAGTCAATGTGCAACTTCTGTACATAAATTAAGGTCTCGGTGGGATAAGCGCTCGGTGTGTTATCCAGCTTCCAGGCCGGTTGAGGTAAAGTTCCGCGTGGTTCAATCACACGATGGATACCAAGGTAACGCGCAAAATCTTGTTCTGATGAAGATGACATAAGATAAGCTCTCCCAGTTGTTTTGTTGCTCAAGCGTATCATATGCCATCATAAAGGTAAAGCATTCCTGCCTCAACCCTTATAAGATACATGTAAGCTCATTTCTGGCGCTTTTATCCGCTATCTTCCTAGATGTGCTATTCTAATGAAGGAATGATTTTTAATAGACTTGTGTGAGGACATAGCAATGAATATATCTCAGCATGATAACCTGGGCAATGACACGCCTTCCATAAATCAAACATCAACGGAACCAGGAGCATTATCAATTTTTAGTGATTTCGATCTCTACCTGTTTGGTCAGGGCAAGAATTATCGTATCTATGAGAAAATGGGAGCACACCTACGTACCTTCAATGGTGTAGCTGGCGTGCATTTTGCTGTATGGGCACCTAACGCTCTATCAGTCTCTGTTATAGGAGATTTTAACGGCTGGCAACGAGGTGCCACCCTAATGGACGTTAAGCCACCAAGAGCTGGGAGTTTGGGAATGCTTTGTGCCCAGACTACAAGTGGGAGCCCTTTATAAATATGCGATCTACTCGCGCTATAATAATTATGCGGTAGAAAAGACCGACCCTTATGGTTTTGCTTGCGAACTACGCCCCTTGACTGCCAGTATCGTTGCTAACATACATCAACATGCGTGGAACGATACAAGCTGGATGGAGCAGCGCCCACAACATCAACAATTGACCGAGCCTATGTCGATCTATGAAGTTCACCTTAGCTCATGGAGACACGCGCCTGAACGACATGTAGCAGGCAATCCCGAAGAGGACCGCTTCCTGACATATCGTGAATTAGCCCATGCCCTCGCTCCCTACGTCAAAGAGCTGGGCTTTACACATATTGAGATTCTGCCCATTACCGAATTTCCCTATGATGGCTCGTGGGGATACCAGGTTACCGGCTACTATGCTCCAACCAGCCGCTTTGGTACTCCCACAGACTTTCAATATTTTGTCGATTATATGCATCAGCATGGTATCGGGGTCTTATTGGATTGGGTGCCTGCTCATTTCCCCAAAGATGGAACAGCTCTCAGTTATTTCGATGGTACTTATCTCTACGAGTATGCCGATACCCGTAAGGGAGAACATAAACAATGGGGCACCCTGGTCTTCAACTATGGTCGGAGCGAAGTAAAAAACTTTCTGCTCGCCAACGCCCTGTTCTGGTTAAGGGAGTATCATATCGATGGCCTGCGCGTAGATGCCGTTGCTTCGATGATCTACCTGGACTACTTACGGGAACCTGGCGAATGGGTACCTAATCAGTATGGTGGACGTGAACATCTTGAAGCGGTAGATTTCTTGCGCCAGCTTAATGAGGCAGTCTATGCAGAAGAAGCTGGTACGCTGACTATCGCCGAAGAATCATCAGCGTGGCCTTTAGTCTCACGCCCTACATATGTGGGAGGGCTGGGTTTTAGCTTGAAGTGGAATATGGGCTGGATGCATGACATGCTAGAGTACATGCACATGGACCCTATCCACCGGCGCTATCATCACAATAATATCACCTTCTCTTTGATGTACGCCTATTCTGAGAATTTTATCTTGCCGCTCTCACATGACGAGGTAGTCCATATGAAGGGCTCGCTGATTAACAAAATGCCCGGCGACCTCTGGCAGCGCTTTGCCAACTTACGCACCTTGTATGGCTATATGTGGGGACACCCTGGCAAAAATCTGCTATTTATGGGGGGCGAGTTTGGTCAATGGCGCGAGTGGAACTTTGCAGAGAGCCTGGATTGGCACTTACTCGAGCCGCCCAGTGATCCCCATCACGCACAGCTACGCGACTTTCTCCGTGATTTAAACACGCTTTATCGACGCGAGCCTGCGCTCAGCATCCTAGATTATGCTCCTGAAGGTTTTTCGTGGATTGACCCCCACGATTCTGACAATAGCGTTATCTCTTTTATGCGACGTAGCAAAGATCCAGCAGACACCCTCCTGTTTATCTGTAACTTTACACCAGTACCGAGACACGGCTATCGTGTTGGCGTGCCTGATCCAGGTGAGTACTATGAACTTATTAACAGCGATGCTGATCGCTATGGTGGTAGTGGTCTGGAGAACCTGCAATCCATGCCAAGTGGACCGGTATTCTGGCAATCGTGCCCTCACTCAATCCTCTTAACCCTTCCCCCTCTGAGTACGATTATCTTAAAACGGCGGCCGACTGTACTGGAGGAAGAAGAAACAACGGCTGAGGACGAGCTATAATAGGCAGCAAGAGTGAAATTGAGTAAGATCAATCTAAGCGTTAAGAAAGGGAACACTACCCAACTCTAGCATGTTATCGAATAGATTTCTCGCGGTGAGGATTCTTTTTCTCTAACAGGTAGCTTTCGTGATACGACTCACGCACAATCTGACAAATTTCTTTTGCATCGTCAGAGATACGCAGCAAGTCCAGATCATGAGCAGAGATTTTGTCTTCGGTGAGCATAGTCTCACGGATCCAGTTTAATAATCCACTCCAGTATTTTGAATCATACAGGATGACCGGAAAATGGCTTACCTTCTTTGTCTGGATAAGCGTCAAGGCCTCGAAAAGTTCATCCATGGTACCAAATCCGCCTGGAAAAATGATAAAGGCGTTTGAATACTTAATGAACATCGTCTTGCGCACAAAAAAGTAGCGGAAGTCCAGAGAAATGTCCAGGTATGGATTCGCACCTTGTTCAAAAGGTAACTCGATATTACACCCAATCGAGAGGTTACCTCCTTCTTGCGCCCCTTTATTCGCAGCCTCCATAATGCCAGGTCCACCACCGGTAATGATACCGAAGCCTGCTCTTGCCAATAGGCGTGCCGTTTCAACTGCTGCGGCATAGGTAGGATCATCGGGTCGTGTACGTGCAGAGCCGAATATGGTCACTGACGGCGGTATATGGGCAAGAGCATCAAAGCCATTAACAAATTCACTCATGATCCGCAACACGCGCCAGGGATCGGTCAGGGTAAAATCAAGATTTAGGGCGCGCTCAAATGCATGTTCCTCTTCCCTGACGCGCTCATTAGGTACAGGTTCTGTTGGACTAATTAACGGCTGCGCGGGACGAGTGAGCAATCGCTCATCTTCTGTTATCGCACCGCCTTTGCTACGTAATGAACGATAGCGGTCAGCCGCCTTTTTCTCGCGGTTATTTGAACCATTCGATTTGCCGTTGCTATTGTTGTTGCGACTCATTGACATTCTCTTTTTCTATACCTCTATATATAAGTTGATCCTGAGCTTATTCCAGCCTGTCTAGTATAGCATGAAACACTATAGATGACGAGATTATGATGTTATTATGTTATTAGCTTACTCACTATTTCAAACACCTCATATTCGCTTCAACGTCCTTCTGAGTATACGTCTAGTACGATCACACAAACCTCTAGATAATGGTTACAATGCAGGATAAACTGCCACGCTACTAAAGGCAACTGCTATCCCGTTCGATGTATCACTATTTTGCACAAAAAGTGCGATCTGTCCACTGGCATAATCAGTATCGGTCACAGCATTCACTGCTGTTCCATTCACTTGTAAGACTAGTCTGGAACTTTTCATCATGACGTTGATGGTATTTAGCTGTCCAATTGGTTTAAGCGAGCTTGTCTTGGTTGGCCCAACCAGGTATTGCACCTGGGAGTGCTTGCTGGTATCTAAAAATTCTTTGCCAATCGTATATGTATTATTGCCATAAATATCAACACGATAATCATGGTCGAGATAGCTATCGCCGCGCAAGTAGAGCCCCACGCTATCATCCGCGCTCGTCTGGATAATCGTAAAGGATATAGTAGCTGTGAAATCACTGAATAATGTGGTCGTTGGCAAGCTCTCGGGTAGTATTTTGTGATTGGTATCAGCCAATGTCAATGTATTATTTGCGATCACACGCGAATAGCCAGGGACGCTTCCCACGTACCAGCCCTTACTTGAGTCCGAAAAATTATCAAAAAAGGGTGGCTGATTTGTCAAAGTTGGGGTTAGAGTAGGGCTTTTTGTCAGAGGAGTTCCAGTAGTATTTCTGGTGTTGCTTGCACCGTTGTCCTTTGCCTGAATGTACATAAAACTTCCACCGCTGATCACGAGTACCAGGAATAATAGACAGGCAACGATAAAGCGTATCTTTGTCCTTTTCCCATTGTTTGCATTTGCCATAGCGAGATCCAGCTTTGAACTTTCATTCTCCCAATACACATGCTAATGCCAGCAAGAGTCCCTGCTAGCTATGGTTCTATGTGGACAGGAAAGCGATAACAGAGATAAATTTAGCCTGGTAATTGATTGGGAGCGGGGTAAACTACCACACTGGTGAACGTCACATTGATACCATTTGACGTATTGCCATTCTCCGCAAAAAGAGCTATCTGACCACTGACATAGCCACTATCGCTAACTGAGTTAATAACCTTGTCATTCATTAACAACACCATCTTCGATCCTTTCATCATTACAGTGAGCTTATTTTGTTGCCCTACTGAGTTGATATCTGGTGAAGAGGTGGGACTGACCAGAAAGCTATCCCGACTGGCGTCTGGAAACACCTTAACGATATCATAGGAATTATCACCAAAGATATCAATAAAATATCCCTGGTTCAGGTTTCCATCGCCACGCAGGTAGAGCCCTACACTATCATTTTGATCAGCCTTTAGGACCGTAAACGTTGTTGTCACTGAGAAATCAGTAAAAGTAGCCGGTGCATTAGCGCTTCCTGGTATAGGTTCATCTATGATTTTATGATTGGCTTCTGATAGCGCCATCGTATTATTCCCAATAGTACTACTAAAACCTTTACCACTCCCAGTACTCCAACCTTTACTGTTATCCGCAAAGTTATCCGAGAATAGGGATGGTCCAGCGCTACTTGTTGCGGTTATACGACCGGTAGTTGTACTTGTTGTGGGGCTACTCTTGCCTCTATTCAATACGAAATACAAACTACTCCCAACTACTCCTAAAATGAGCAGCAACACAACCAGGAAAAGCCAGATTTTGGGCACTTTGCGTTTTGGATTTGCTGTTGGTAGTGGTTGCTGTACCGCGTCACCTATGGTCATGACCGTACCCGGGTCTGGTGAGGATGGTCTACCTTCAGCATTAGGCAGCGTAAGGGGAGGCAAAGATTGTTCTCCCATACCGAATGGCGAATTATTGTAAAGAGCATTACTAAATGCTGATGGGCTTGATCCGACCTGGGATGTTCCAGGGTAAAATGTACTCTGGCCTGGTATTGTCATAGGCTGCATGATATCTATGTTAGAAGGCTTCGGGTAACGTGCGCCGCACTTGCTACAAGTTGTCTCGTTGGGAGCAAGTGATGTACCGCATTGCAAGCAAATACGGTTCGATGTTGCCATTACAAGGTTCTCCTCATTATCGCTCATGGATTAGCTTCATTAGAAACTGGCATGCTTTTAAGAGAGGATAGTAGCACTGCAATACGCTGGTTGCAAAATAGTCCGGCTATTATACTCTTTTCCAAACGTGCGGACAACATGCCAATTATACCCAATGGAGGGCTATTCTGTACAAGAAAGGCGCTGAGGTACTATGCTTCCTCCCGCGTTAGAGTAAAAGCTGACTGTACCAGCACTCCCTGGGCAATCATCTGACTGTAGAGATCGATGACTTGTTGGACGCTCAGACGACCATTCGGACGAAACCAGGTAGATACCTCTGTGCACATGGCAATGATCGCATAGGATAAGACCTTCACATCACTCGAACGAAAGACGCCTTGCTCCATACCATCGTGTAGCAGTTCTTGCAGAAGGGATTCATAGCGGTCACGTAGGGAAAGAATATAGGTGCGATTATTCCCATCGAGGGCCCGAATCTCGGTGTCAATAATAAAAAACTCAGATTTGTAGCGAGTATGCAAGTGGATATGATTGGCAATGGCCTCGTAGAGACGTGTATGTGGATCTTTTTGTTCGCGTAGAATACGTTCCAGATTAGCATTCAATTGATGCATATGGGTTTCCATGATTTCGACCAACAAAGCCTCTTTATTGGCATAGTGATAGTAAATGCTTGCTGCTTGAATACCAGCTATACGTGCGATATCGCGCAGTGGCGCTGCATGATATCCGAATTCAGCAAACAGTTGGACAGCGGCTGCCAGCACATTCTCACGTACTGAACGGCCATCTAAACGTATTTTGTCTTCCTCATTATCTTTTCGCTTTTGTATCATGGCATCATTTTAACAGAAACACTTCACAATGGACAACTTACCTTCTCCTGCGCGGAGTGAGTTGGTCGATTGCTTCTATTAACTGCTTAGCGCCGGTCAATGCCGCAATCTCCAGAGGTTTAGAGTATGGTAGTGGTACCTCAAGGCTCGCAACACGCTTGATGGGCGCATCCAGGTAGTCAAAGGCTTCCTCTTGTAGGGTTGCTGCGACCTCAGCTCCTACACCAAAAGAACGCCAATCCTCTTCAAAGATAATTGCACGATTTGTTTTTTTGACTGAATTAATGATGGTTGTATGATCCAGGGGCCGCAGCGAACAATAGCTGCCATACGTGAGTAGCTAACCACAGTTAAATCAGTACCTTCTTTGGCTACCTTTGCCTTACCGATAGGTTCTACGTACTCTCCAGCAGGTACCTCACCTTTCGTATTATAGAGAGCTAGATTCTCAAGAAAGATTACCGGGTTATTATCACGTATAGCGGCTCGCAACAACCCCTTGGCATCAGCCGGATTGGATGGAGCAACAACTTTCAAGCCTGGTACGTGCGCGAACCAAACCTCAAGACTCTGCGAATGAGTAGCTGATAGCTGCTGACCACCTCCACCTGGTGTACGAATTACCATAGGAACAGGGCACTGCCCACCAAACATGTAGTGAATCTTGGCGGCATGATTAACGATTTCGTCCATGGCGAGAACAATGAAGTTGATGGTCATAATCTCCACCACGGGACGTAGACCTAGCATAGCTGCACCAGTGGCCATACCCACAAAACCGTTCTCACAAATGGGTGTATCCACAACCCGTTTGGAGCCAAATTCCTTCAAGAGGCCAGCAGTGATTTTATATGATCCCTCGAAAATACCTATTTCCTCACCGATTAGGAAGACATTTTCATCGCGCAAGAGCTCTTCGCGTAGCGTGTCGTGTAATGCTTGACGGTATGTTATCTCGGCCATAGTTATTGCTCTTTCCCTCCAGCGTCATCAGATGCATAGATGAAATCGAACAGTCCATCTACCGAAGGATTATTACTTTCATCGGCGAACTGCACCGCGGCATCGACGTCCTTGCGGGCCTGTTCATCGATCTCACGGGCTTTATCCTCATTTAGCAAACCAGCGGCCATAAGACGAGCAGCAAAGGCTGCAATAGGATCATTTCCACGTCCCTCTTGCACTTCCGCCGGATCACGATAGCGATCAGGATCAACCACAGAATGACCACGAAAACGATAGCTGATAGCTTCAATCAAGCTAGGTTCGTGTTGTGTACGCGCGATCTGCGCTGCATTACGCACCGCGTCACGTACAGCTAGCACATCATTGCCATCTACGCGCTCACTGCGCATATCGTAGGCACAGGCTTTGCGATATAGTTCACTTACCGCAGAGCCTTGCTCCACTCGCAAACCCATTCCATACTGGTTATTGACGACGAAGTAAATAATGGGTAAGCGATAGATCTTGGCCAGGTTAAGTGACTCATGAAATGCGCCTGTGTTAGTCGTACCGTCACCCATCTGACAGGCAACGACCTCTTGCGAACCACGATAGGTTACAGCAAAGGCTGCACCTGTAGCTAGTGGCAACTGTCCCCCCACAATAGCATAGCCTCCCATAAAGCGACGCTCAAGGTCAAAAAGATGCATGGAACCACCACGACCATGTGAACAGCCCGTTTCCTTACCGAACAACTCCGCCATGACCGCGTTAGCAGAGATACCACGCCCGATGGCATAGCCATGTTCACGATAGTTCGTGTACACATAATCCTGCGCATCCAAACCTGTACAGAACCCGACCACTGTCGCCTCTTCACCTAGATTGAGATGACAGTAGCCACCGATCTTGGCTTTGGTATACATCTCCCCCGCTTTTTCCTCAAAGTGGCGAATAAGCAACATCTGGTAGTAGTACTGAAGCAGTGTATTCTGGTCTTCGCCCGGGGGTATTGGTTTCTGATTTTGGTCGTGATTGGACACAGCAGTTCGCTCGGTCTGTTGCCTTTTCTTTCTCGTGTCCAAGATGCTTCCT
>WNFM01315837.1_pt5 | contig 16359 bp, 15 predicted proteins | sample 5400271 | NCBI WGS metagenome assembly WNFM01 (sample SAMN13153352, study PRJNA577476) | soil metagenome | isolation source: 60 cm saprolite on Douglas fir-dominated hillslope | place: USA:California | collected 2013-09-17
CCAGAGCACGTTGCGCTGGTCCATGTCGCGATGGCTGACCACTTGAACGCGATACAGCTCCGCGATCGCTTGCCGCGCGCGCATCGTCCACAGCGCCAGGTCGTGCCGCAGCGCGCGCAACGGTTCGCCCCACGGCAGCCCGCGAGCGGCGCCACGGCGCGCCAACAGGACCCAGCCGTCGTCGCGGAGCGCGTCCGTTTCCCACGCGAGCTCCGCCAAGCCATCGGTGGTGAGGCCAAGCCCATGCAAGCGCCCGAGCAGCACGCCGATGCGCCGGCCGCGTGCTGGACCGGCTGGGGTGAGCGGCACGGTCGCGCCATCGATCCACGGATAGACCATGACGCACACGCCGGTGGCGCTCCACAGCGGTCCGTCGGGTCCCGAGAGCGCAGCCACCGCCGGCACGCCCGCCGCCGCGGCCGCGGCGGCGATGCGCTCCGTGGCGCGAAACCGCTCGGCCGCGCCTGGGGCGCGGAGCAGCGCGGGATTCAGCTGCTTGGCGGCGTAGCGCCCGGTGGTCGTGGTCAGCCGCCACACGCGATGGAGCCGCCCGCCAGGCACGGTGTCCGGCGAGCCGGTGGGCGCGCCAAGCTCGGAGACCGCGCAGATCTCCGCGACTTGCCGTTCATCCATATGCTTGCCTCTCGTGGGCGGAGCTGGCACGCGTGGCCGGGACGCGGCGCTGACGTTGCTAGCGGTCGCCGACGCCCACCGCACGCCACAGCCCATCCACCTCCTCCGCCGTCAGGAGCCGCCAGCCGCCGAGGGGCAGCTCCCCCAGCGTCAACGGGCCAATGCGCACGCGGCGCAGGCGGCGCACGGGATGACCTACCGCGGTGAGCATGCGTCGCACCTGACGGTTGCGGCCCTCGTGCAGCTCCAGCCCAATCCAGGTGCCTTCCCCCTCGGCGCGCAATACCCACGCCCGCGCCGGCGCCGTCGGACGCGCTTCGCCCGGCAGCAGCACGCCGCGCCGCAGGTCCGCGAGCGCGACAGGTGTGGGTCGCCCATGCACGAGCGCGTGATACTCCTTGGGGAGCGCATAGCGCGGATGCGTCAGACGGAGGGCGAGCGCGCCGTCATTGGTCAGCAGCAAGAGACCCTCAGTGTCGCGGTCCAGGCGCCCCACCGGGTAGAGGCGCCGCGTGCGCAGCTCGTCGGGCAGCAGATCGAGCACCGTGGCGCGGCCTTGGGGATCGCTTGCCGTCGTCACTGGGCCGGCAGGCTTGTGCAACAACACAGAGGTGTGCTCTGGCGCGACGCGCACCGCCCGGCCATCGACACGGATATCGTCGGCGTGCGGATCCACGCGGGCGCCAAGCTGGCGGACGACTTGGCCATTGACCGTCACGCGCCCCGCGTCCATCAGCGCCTCGGCGTGCCGCCGTGACGCCACCCCAGCGTGCGCCAGGACTTTTTGCAGGCGCTCGCCTGCGGCCGCTCGCGGCGCGGCGCGGCGGTCGGCGAGCGGCGCGTCCGGTGGGAGGGTGCTCATGCCTCACAGTATATGCCACGAGGGAGCGGCGGCGCGGCTGGGCCCGCGCACGGGCAGCTTCCACACTGCTTCTCACGGCAATGGTGCGCCCAGAGATGCTGCAGCCCTTGCTGCGCGCAGGCGCCAGCGGGCGACCGGGAGAGGCCAAGCTGGCGTATCATCGCGCGCGTGATCTGGTTCGAGGGCAAGCCCGGCAGGGACGAATAGACCGCCCGCGCCCGTGCCCCCAGCGCGGCGTCGTCGTGCCGCAACGCCCACGCGGCGGCGAGCGGCAGGACCACATTGGCGACGAGGATGGCGGCGCGCCGCGGCGAGATGACGCCGCCAGGCACGCTGAGCCCTGCGATGAGCCGCTCCGCAAGACGACGCGGTGGCGTGCCATTCACCTGGTCACGCCCGGGCTGATGGGCACGCCGCCCGTTGCTCTCACCTGCTGGCGCGGCGTTGGTTGTTGCCGTCGCCTCCGGGTGCGGAGCCGCGGCTAACAGCGCCAGCATAGCGGCCCATGGCCCTGTCGCCTCTCAGTGAGCACGGAGCGTCAGCAGGCCTTCCAGCCGTGTCGCATCGAGCACGGGTAAGCGTGGCATCTGGCGTAGCAGCGCCTCCGGGGCGCCGCCGGACGCCAGCCACTCTCCGGCCCGCCGCAACGCCGCGCGATCGCGGCCGTACGTGAGCCCTTCGGCCAGCGCCGCGAACAGCACGCGATCCGCCGCGCGCCAACCAGACCCTGCGTCCCGCTGCTCAGCGGTAGCCAGCTGCTCCATAAACGCAGCAGTATGCTGCGCGAAGCGTTCCCGGCCGGCCTGCTGCAGCAGGCCGGCGAGCTCTGGCGGACTGAGGGATCGGCCAGGCTCAGCGCACGGCCAGGGTGGCACGCTCGCGCTCGCGGCGCCAGTGTGCGGGGGCGCGGGGGCCACACCCAGCTCCACCAACGCCGCCCACTGGCCAGAGACGAGGCGCGTAGCCTGAGCGCCGTCGGCGCGCGCCACCACGTGCAGCACGACGCGCGCGTAGTGTGGGTCACTGGCGTGGCCGTGGGCCTGCCAGCCGCGCGCCCGCAGATGCAGCTCCACATCGCCGTACAGCCGCGCGCCGTCGGGTCGGGCGAGCACGGCGTCGCGGAAATCTGGCCCCGATGGGCCACCGGGGCGGCCAGCGAACAGCACCATAAGCGCGTCCCCGGCGGCCGTGCGCAGCCAGCGGCCCACGAACTCGCCCGCGCCCCAGCGCGCCGCCAGCGCGGCTTCCGTCAGTGGCATCGCTACGGCTGTCATCAGTGCGCCTCGGGCGTGTCCCTTGATCCACGAGCGGCCACATCACCGTCTCTCAGTTGTACACGAATTCGTGTAATGGTGCACGAGTCAACTGGTTTGCGTTCGCAACCGTGGGCTTCTATAATGCGTCTGAATCAATAGCGAACGCCGAGTATTTGGAGGAGAGCGTCCAATGGCGAACGTGACTACCACCGTGCCGGGCACCGGCGCCCGCACCCTTGACCCGGTTGATCTCTACCGCACCATGCTGACGGCGCGGACCATCAACGACACCCTCAAAGCGCGTAAGACGCAGGGCAGGTTCCCTTTCTACATCGGCTGTGCCGGCCACGAGACCGTCGCGGCGGTTTTACTACCGCGATCTGGCCGGATGGCTGCAGCGCACGCACGACATCTACATGCCCTTACGGGCGGCCTATGCACGCGTGACGGATCCGTCCAATTCCGGGCGCAACATGCCCTCGCACTATAGCAATCCGCGCAAGCACATCCTGCCCACGAGCAGTGAGGTCGCCGGGCTGGCGCCTTTCGCTGGGGGCGTGGGCTGGGCGCTGAAGCGCCGACAGCAGCAGGAGGTGATCGCCTTCTTCACCGGCGACGGTGGCGCGGCCACCAACGACTTCAACGTCCTGCTGCGCCAGGCGACGGTGCATAAACTGCCGGCGCTGATGGTGGTGTGCGACAACCACTGGGCGATAATGACCGAGCGGCAGGCGCAGTGGGCGGGCGATCTGGCGGCGCAGGTCCGGGCCATGGGCGCCATCTCCGTCGAGGTGGATGGCACCGACCCGTTGGGGGCCTACGACGCGATAGTTCCGCTCGTGGAGCGGCTGCGCGCCGGCGACGGCCCGGCCTTCGTGCACCTGCATCTGGGCCTGCTCGATCCCCACTCCAGCAGCACCGATATTCGCCGCTACCGCACGCGCGAGGAGATCGAGGAGACCACGCGCACCAAAGATCCGGTCGCGAACCTTGCGCGGCGGCTCATCGCCGAGGGGCTGCTCAAGGAGGCCGACGTGGAGCGCATGCACGACGACGCCAAAGCGCAGGTGCTGCAGGCTGAGGCGCAAGTGCTCACCGAGCCGGAGCCAGCCCCGGAGCGGGTGATGGACCATGTGATCCAGGTACCCACTGAGGTGGTGCCGCCCAGTGGCCTCGCCACGCGCAAGCTGATGCTCGACGCTATCAACGACGGGTTGGTGGAGATCGTCAAGCGCGACCCCGGCTTCTTCGTCTTTGGGCAGGACGTGGGCAGCGCCACCGGGGGCGTCTTCAACGCGACGGCGCGGCTGGTGAAAGAATACCCTGGCACGGCCATCAGCAGCGCCCTCAACGAACAGCTGATCGTCGGCACGGTGGCCGGGTGCGGCATGGTAGATGGCCGCGCGCGCTGCGGCGAGATGCAGTTCGTGGACTATCATCAGTCGGCCACCCAGACGATTCGCCTGGCGGCACGCTACCACTACCAGACGTACGGCGGATGGAACGTGCCCATGATCCTGCGCATGAAGAGCGGCTCCGGCGGCGGTGGGCCGATCTCGGACAGCGGCTCCGGCGGCGGCGCCTTCGGCCACTCCAACTCCGGCGACAACTGGTTTACCTCCGTGCCGGGACTGATCACCATCTGCCCCGCGACACCCTACGATGCGAAGGGGTTGTTGATCGCGGCGTCGCAATCGCGGAACCCGGTCGTATTCCTGGAGCGGGGCCGCCTCTATCGCTCGGACGTCCCATCCGCCGAGAAGGGCGGCGCACCCATCGCCGAGCTGGCGGCTTTGTGGCAGGTGCCCGACGGCTACTACTCCGAGCCGATCGGTGTGGCGCGCACACTGCGGATCGGCCAGGGGGAGCCGCTGGCGACAATCGTGAGCTGGGGAACGATGCTCCTCGAGTCCGCCATCGCCGCCGCGCGCTACACCGAGGCGAGCGGCCGATCCGTTGAGCTGGTGGATTTGCGCACACTGGCGCCCTGGGATGAGGAAGCCGTCGCGACCTCCGTGCGCAAGACCAATCGTGCGATCGTCGTGACCGAAGAGCCCGACCTCACGAGCCACGGCCGCCACATCCACTCGTGGATCGCGGAGCATCTGTTCTATGATCTGGACGCCACGCCGCTGCTGATTGCGGCGGTGCCCGCGTCGCCGGCGCCCTACAACGGGCCGGAGGAGAGCGCGTTCTTCCCCTCGGCCAACGACATCCACCGCGCGTTGGAGCGTCTGGCGCGCGAATAGCCGGCAGCCGCAGAGGGACGTCGGGGCGGCCCAACACCACAGGCGGCCGCCCTGCTCGCGCGGCACCCGCGACGCGGTGACCACGCCCGCCTACTCGGCCGGCGCGGTGATCGCGAACGGCGGCGCTGGCGCGCGGCGCAGCTCCTCCGCGGCGACACGCAGCTGGTCCGCGGCCTCCGCCGGCACCGGGCGGCCGCCCAGCGGCGTGGGGTGCATGTTGGGTCCGTGGTAATCGCTGCCACCTGTGGCGATCACGTGATGCGACGCGGTCAGACCCACCAAGCGCTGCACTGTCGCGTCGTCGTACTCGCCGTAGTAGCACTCCAGACCAAGCAAGCCGGCAGATACGAGTTCTGGAAGCAGGACGGTCGTGAAATCGGGAATGCCGGCGGGGTGTGCCAGCACCGGCACACCCCAGGCGCTGCGAATGAACCGAACCGCGTCCGCGGGCGAGAGCTTCAGGCGCGGCACGTAGCCCGGCCGCCCACGGCTCAGCCAGCGGTCGAAGGCGTCGCTGACGCTGGTGGCATAGCCCGCTTCGATGAGGGCCTTCGCCACGTGCGGGCGCCCCACGGATCCCTGCGCCAGCTCGCGCACCCGCTGCCACGAGATGTCGAGCCCCCGCGCGCGCAGCCGTTCCACCATGCGCTCGCCCCGCCGGGCGCGGGCGTCACGCAGCGTCGTGAGCGTCTGCTGAAAGGCGGGCTGCTCGCGGTCCACGCAATAGCCCAGGACGTGCGCTTCTCCAGCAGATAGGTCGGTGTTGACCTCGATGCCGCCGATCACCTCCAGACCGACGCGCTGCCCCTCGTCCTGCGCCTCCGCGACACCAGCGGTGCTGTCATGATCGGTGAGGGCGATCAGATCCAGCCCCTGCTCGCGCGCTAGCCGAACCAGCGCGGCCGGCGCAAGCAACCCATCGGAGGCCGTCGAGTGGGTGTGGAGGTCGATGCGCTTCGAGATGGCGCTCACTTGGCGTAGTCCACGACGCGCGTCTCGCGCACGACACACACCTTGATCTGACCTGGATAGTCCATGCTCGCCTCAATCTTTTCCGCGACCTCGTGGGCCAGCTGGTGGGCCGCAACCTCATCCACCTCCTCGGGCTTGACGATGATGCGCACCTCCCGGCCCGCCTGGATGGCGAACGACTTCTCCACGCCGGGGAACGAGTTCGCGATGCGTTCGAGCGACTCGAGGCGCTTGATGTAGAGCTCCACCGTTTCACGCCGCGCGCCTGGCCGCGCCGCCGATATGGCATCAGCCGCCTGAACAATCGCCGCCTCCAGCGATTGCGGCTCTGCTTCCGTGGCGTGGTGCGCCACGATGGCGTGGATGACACGTGGCGACTTGCCGAAGCGCCGCGCGATCTCCCCGGCGATCAAGGCGTGCGGCCCTTCCACCTCCTGATCGATGGCCTTGCCCAGGTCATGCAGCAAGCCCGCAACCTTACACACATTCACGTCCGCGCCCAGCTCGGCGGCGATGGTCGCGGCCAGCACCGAGACCTCGATGCTGTGGTTGAGCACGTTCTGCCCATAACTCGTGCGGAAGTGCAGACGCCCGACCACCTTCACCAGCTCAGGCTGGAGCGACGTGATGTTAGCCTCCATGCAGGCGCGCTCGCCCTCCTCGCGGATGATGCTCTCGACATCCTGCCGGGCTTTGGCGACGGTCTCCTCGATGCTGGCGGGATGGATGCGCCCACTGAGGATCAGTCGCGTCAGCGCTATGCGGGCGATCTCGCGCCGCACCGGGTCGAAGCCCGAGAGCACGACGGCCTCCGGCGTGTCATCGATCACGACGTCTACACCGGTCGCGCTCTCCAGCGTCCGAATATTACGTCCCTCACGACCGATGATGCGGCCCTTCATCTCGTCGTTGGGCAAGGGCACCACAGTGACCGTCACGTCGGACACCTGGTCGGAAGCGCACCGCTGGATCGCCAGAGTGATGATCTCGCGCGCCCGCGCTTCGGCCTCTTCCTGCGCGCGGGCCTCGATCTCCCGCGCTTGCCGAGCGGCGTCGCGCCGGGCCACCTCCACCACCTCCGCGATCACCGCCTGGCGTGCCTCTTCGGCGGTCATGTGGCCCACACGCTCCAGCTCGGCCAACTTGTCTTGCTTAAGCTGCTCCAGCTCCAGCTTGTGCGCCGTCAGCTCTTGATCGCGCTGCACGAGCAGGCGCTCGCGGCGCTCGAAGTCTTCAGTCTTGCGGTCGAGCGCCTCTTCCTTCTGCTGCAGGCGCTGTTCCTGCCGTTTGATCTCCTGCCGGCGCTCGCGGTTCTCCAGTTCCAGCGTCGACCGGATGCGCGCCGTTTCCTCCCGGGATTCGCGCAGCGCGTCGCGCTGCTGGGTCTGTAACTCGACAAGGCGTCGTTCGTTCTCCTCCTTGAGTTGTCGCAATCGCTCCTCGTAGCTCAGTTGGACCTGCATCTTTTGGTTTGCGCCGCGTACGCGGTCTTGATACAGTACGCCAGCTACGAGCCCGGCGACAGCGAAGACAACAATCAAGGAGATTGCTATCCAAGTGCTCACGTCCTGGCTCCTCCCAGCGGACCCCACCGTCACGGTGGAGTTTCCTTGGTGTGTGGCAAGTCTTCAGAATCATTCCAGAGGCGACGGCGCGGCGACTGATAATCAGCAGACTACCGCCGTCGTGAGACGGGCACGCCGACGCTGTCGCAGGCGCACCATGCGCCTGACTGCAAGGCGGAACGGAAGGTATCTCATGCTGCGCAGCCAATGGTGCGCATTCCGTTCAGTATACATCGTACCGTGCGCTGATTTCAAGCATGCTGCGATCTGTGCGGGCATCACCTGGGTCCAGCGCGATCGCGCGTGATATACTGGCCACAGCATGCAGGTTGCGCCTCCCCTCGTCGCCTGGAGTCGCTGTCTGCCCGCGCGGCTGTACCCCGCGGATCGCTTGTTCTTGCAGCGCGCTCCCTCGCTGTAGCCCGAGAGGACTGTGTATGTCGCAGCCGACCTCCATACCGCCGACTTCATTCGTGACGTGCCCGATTTCCCCCAGCCTGGCATCCTCTTTCGGGACATCACCCCTTTGCTCGAGAACGCGGTGGCGCTGCGCGCCAGCGTCGAGTGGCTGGCGCACCGCTACCGCGGTGCGGGCATCCAACAGGTGGTAGGCATCGAGTCGCGCGGCTTCATCTTCGGCACCCCGCTGGCCTATTTGTTGGGGGCCGGCTTCGTGCCCGTGCGTAAGCAAGGCAAGCTGCCGGGCAAGACCGTGCGCCAGGAATACGCCCTGGAGTATGGTGTGAACATCCTGGAGATGCAGGTCGATGCGGTCAAGCCAGGCCAGCGCGCGCTGGTGGTGGACGACCTGCTGGCGACGGGCGGCACGACCGCCGCCACCGTGAACCTGGTCGAGCGCCTGGGCGCGGACGTGGTGTCGCTGGCCTTTCTGATCGAGCTGACCGCGCTCGGCGGGCGGCGTCTGCTGGCCAACCGCGACGTCTACGCTCTGCTCGCCTACTAGCGGCGCGCCCATGGCCATTCTGATTCACCCCACACGCGCCACCCACGCTGTTCCCCACATCGGCGTCCGCAAGGGCGAGCGGATGTACCACGTCCTCTCGGACGTGCCTGGCGCGGCCGGCGGCCACGAGCTGCGGACCTTCGTACGGGGCTGCGGGATGCGGGCGGAGTGGGTCCAGTATCCCGGCACCTATCGCGAGCATTTCGATGCGCACGCGCATCTCGCCGAGTGCTTGATGCGCCGTGGCGCGCGCGTGGTGGGCAACCATGAGGTCGGCCAGCTCCTGCGCACGAAGCGCAGCGTGGCAGCCGCGAGCGCCCGACCGACTGGCGCATCTGAGGATGGCCTGGCTATCCTGGACCCAGAGCTGGATGACGAGTCTGGCGTCTGGTGGGGCCCGGTCCGCGGCGTGCCGGAGGAGTCTGAGCTTCGCCTGCTCGGCGACGTATCCGGGCGCGACCTCCTCGAGATCGACTGCCGCAGCGCGGCGCGAGGTCTCGCGCTGCAGCGCAGTGGTGCACATTATGTCGGCGCCCAGTCCACACCACGATACGCGCAGCGCGTGCGGCGCCAGGCGGAGGAAGCCGGCGCCGTTGTGACGCTCCTGCAGACCGAGTTACCAGAACTGTCGGGGCTACGGGACGCGAGCTATGACGTCGTGTTCAGCGCCGCCGATGTGGTGTCCCGCCTGCCCGATCTGCCGCGGTGCCTGGGCTCGATTGCGCGTGTGCTGCGCCCCGGCGGGCTCTGCGCTTTGACCACGCTCAGCCCGTTCTTCGACATCTTTCCCGACCACGGCGCGGATCAGCTGCGCCCGGAGCGCAGCTATTTCGACCGTGCGGCGCGCCTCAGCGCCGAGCCGGGAGGGTTCGCGACAGCTGAGGCGGGCCCACGCTACCACCGCACCGTTGGCGATTGGCTAGAAGCGTTCTCCGCAGCTGGCCTCGCCGTCACCGCGGCGCGGGAGTTAGAGCCGCATCCACGGCTGTGGCGCCCCAGCGCGCGCACTGATCTGCCGTGGGAAAAGGTCGCGATGCTGCCAGCCACTATGGTTTGGCAAGCGCGCAAGCCTCACGCGCCGCCGAACGAGCTGGGGTAAGCTCTGTTGGCCGAGCCAAGCCAGCACCAGACGGGCCTGACATGTCCGATTCACACCACAGGCAGGAGTCGCTGGCCTGGGAAGTACCAGTCATCCGCAGCGGATGACTGTGCGCAACATGCTCGCATGTGCGCACGGAACGCGCGCTCACGTCTCGGCGCTGGCATGCCGTGTAGCTTGCCACAGGTGGTGGCCCGTGTTACACTCTAGTTACGCGTGTAGCGAGCAGCGGTATCTGCTGTCCTCTCTGCCGTGCGCCTCCCCCCTCCGCCTGAGCACCGCCTGCGCATGTGTTGCTGCTTTGCGCCGAGACGTGTCGCTGGCGAAGGGGCGCGACGCCGCGGAGAGCGCCCTGCCATCAGCCGACGCTGCGCTTTCCACGCCACACCAGCTACGCCGACCGCCGTCTGGCGCATCACGTCAACATACCAGGAAGAGGCATTGCGAATGGATAGCACCCCGGAGGAGTTCGTCGAGGTCAGCAGGTTTCGCTTTGGCGCGCCGGTGGAGGCCAGCGACGGCGCCTCGGGGACGGTCGCTCACGTGGTCGTGGACCCCAGTGCACACACCGTCAGCCACGTGGGGGTGCGGCTCACTCGCTTCTCGAACAAGCGGTACAATGTACCGCTCGCGCTTGTCACGACTGCTGTAAGCGACAAGATCGAGCTGAGCATCACGCGCGACGAGGTCTCGCAAAAGGCGCAGGCGCTGGCGGCGGGATCCGTGCGGCTCTCGGGCTCCACCATCATCGCGAGCGATGGCAAACAGCTTGGGCGACTCGCCCAGCTGAGCATCGACAAGTCGACAAACGCCCTGCGCCGGCTGGTGATCGACCGTGGCCCGGGCCGGGGCGAGGTGCTCACGCCGGCGACACCAATTGCCGAGCTCAACGACAAACGCATCCGACTGCAGCTCAGCGGTGAGGAGGTGCGGAGCTTGCCCGCCTTCCGGCCGGACAGCGAGCTGCAGCATGAAGCCGAGCAGGCGCTGTATAACTATCCCCGCTTGCGCATCGATCTGCGCGGCATCCAGGTGCGCGCGGTGGACGGCGAGATCTGGCTGCTCGGGCACATCTCGAGCGATCTCAACAGCAGATTAGCGGTCGACCAATTGCAGGGCCTGGCCGGGCTGCGAAGCATCCACAATCGGCTGGTCGCCGATCCCGACCTCGCCGCGGCGATCGCCGCGGCCCTCGCCGATGACCCCCAGACGCGCGGGCAGCACATCGGCGTGTACTCCACTCTGGGCGAGGTGCACCTGCGTGGAGCGGTGGATTCCTTCTCAGCGTACGAAGCCGCGACGAAGGTGGCGTCGGCCGTCCCGGGAGTGGAGACGCTCGTGAATCAACTCGTCATTCGTCCTGGGGCCGAGGTAGTGCCGGTGTTCGCGGGAATTACCGGGCAAGAAGACCTCGTACCTGGCGGAGCTTAGTCCGCCCGGTGCCGGATGGCTTGGCTCGGAGCGCGGCGCCAGTGAGCGCAATCGCCCGCTTCGCCGCCCGCGTCCTAGGCGGTAGGCGGGCCGATGACGTCGGAGCGTTCTCCTGACGCCTTGTGGCGCCGGGCATATTGCTGCGCGCCTGGCCGGCCGCCGAGCCACCCCATGCACGCTGTAAGGGCCAAAAAGAGCAGCGGCGCAACCAACGCCGCCAGGACAGCGGCAACTGGTCCCAGCGTCGAGTGGGTCGGCGTAGTGGTCGCGCGGGAGGCCGCGGAGGACGCGGTCGGCGTATAAATGCGCCCCAGGATGTATTGGACGAACCACACGACGCCACCCGCCAGCGCGCCGAGGCCAGCTCGCCCCGTTTCACGACCTGCGTAGAAGCCTGCGGCAGAGCAGGCAAACAGCAACGCAAAATACCCAAGACAAACGGGAATGAGCAGAGTAGGGCGGTCGGTAAGTGTGGCCGTACCGCTGCCGGTCATCGCGACGTAGAGAAGCGCGAGGACGACTTCGACGAGATAGGCCGCGACACCGACGATCACGCCCCACTTGAATCCAACAAGCATGTGAGCCGCCTCATTCATGCGCTGAGCCGCTGAGACCTCGCACCATGACCCGTACGGGCCGTACCGCGACACGTCGGCACGGCGGGCATATACGGCGACGGAACATGCGGATAGTAGCGCAGTGACACTAGTCGTGTCGAGCATACCACACGACATCGCCGAGAACCCAATTGCCTCCTGCGCTGCCCGCCTACGCGATGTCCCCGCCATCCACGACGAGCGTAGTCCCAGTCACATAGGCGGCTGCGTCCGAGCAGAGCCAAACGACGGCCTCCGCCACGTCTTCGGGCTGCCCCAGGCGCCCAAGCGGAATCGCGGCGGCCCTGCGCGCATCCCGCTCCGGATCTTCGCCTTCGCGACGGACATACATCGGCGTCTGGATGGTGCCGGGGCAGACCGCATTCACGCGCAGGTGCGCCTGGCCATAGTCGAGCGCCGCGGCCTTGGTTATCCCGATAACCCCATGCTTGCTGGCGACGTACGCCGGCGTGCCCCGCGAGCCCACCAGTCCCAACACGGACGCTGTGTTGACGATCGCGCCGCCCCCAGCACGCAGTATCTCCGGGATCTCATATTTCATGCAGAGCCAGATCCCCTTGAGATTGACCGCCAGGATGCGATCCCACTCGGCCTCCGTGCAGTCGGCGAGCGGCCCGTGCTCCTCATTGACGCCGGCATTATTGAAGGCGCAGTCGAGGCGGCCGAAGGTGGTGACAATCGAGGCGACCAGGGCTTCGACGCCCGCCGCACGCGACACATCGGTGGCGGCGAAGAGCGCCTCCGCACCGGTGGACGTGATGAGCCGGGCGGTCTCTGCGGCGTCCTCCCCATTGATGTCCGCGACGGCCACCCGCGCTCCCTCACGTGCGAAGGCCAGTGCAGTGGCGCGCCCGATACCAGCGCCGCCGCCCGTGACTAGCGCGACCTTTCCCTCGACTCGACCTGCCATGGCTGTGCTCCTGGCCACATTTGGCGTATCGTCACCCACGCGCTGCGCCGACCGACGATCGAAGCCCCACGTGGGCGATCACCGTTCCGTGCGGCGGAGCCGACCGAACTCGGCATTGAGCACCGCGAATTTCAGCTCGGTCATTTCCTGGATGGCGTAACGCACCCCCTCGCGCGCATTGCCGCTGTCTTTGACGCCGCCATAGGGCATGTGGTCCGCGCGGTAGGTGGAGGCATCGTTGACGATGACGCCGCCGACTTCCAGCTCTTCGATCGCATAGACGGCCTCGGCCAGGTCATTCGTGAAGAGCCCGTGATTGAGGCCGAGACGGGACCGGTTGACCTCTTCGATCACGGTGGGGAAGTCGCCGTAAGTCTGCACTGCGACCACGGGGGCGAAGATTTCCTCACAGACGACCAGCATCTCGCGCGTCACGTCCGTCAGGACCGTCGGCGCAAGATAGGATCCGTCCCGCGTGCCGCCCGCCGCGAGCCGAGCGCCCTGGCTGACCGCTTCGCGAATCCAGCGATCGGCGCGCTCGGCGGCTGCTGGTGAGATCATCGGCCCAACGTCGGTTCCTTCTGCGAGTGGATCGCCCACCTTCAGGGCATTTGCCGCTGCGACGAGGCGCTCGGTGAAGACGCCCGCCACCGACTCGTGCACATAGATGCGCTGAGCGGAGATGCAGGACTGGCCCGCGAAGACAAACCCGCCGCGCGCGAGGGCGCTCGCCGCCGCCCCGAGATCGGCGGACGGCGTCACGATATTGGCCGCATTGGAACCCAGCTCAAGGGCCACCCGCTTCATGCCGGCGCGGGCGCGAATGTGTTGGCCGACGGCGCTCGATCCGGTGAAGCTGATCATCGCCACGTTGTCGCTCGTCAGCAGCAGATCGGCAACATCGGTGGCGCACGGCACCACATTCAGGATGGCTGGCGCCGCGCCCACTTCCGCGGCGGCGGCTGCGATCACCTCGCCCAGCAAGAGCGCGATCAGTGGCGCCTCGCTGGTGGGCCGCAGCACGACGGTGCAGCCAGCGGCCAGCGCAGGTGCGACCTTGTGGGCGACCAGATTGAGCGGGAAATTGAATGGGGTGATGGCCGCCACGACGCCGATGGGCTGCCGCAAGGAGAGGCCGAACCGGCCCTCAGAGCCACGTAGCAGGTCCATCGGCACGACTTCGCCATAGAGGCGCTTGGCCTCTTCCGCGGCGAGCAGGAAAGTGGTCTGTGCGCGACTGACCTCGATCTGAGCCGCGCCGCGCGGCTTGCCTACTTCTTCGGCGAGCAGCACCACGAATTCCTCGGCGCGCTCGCCAATACGCTGGCTGACCTTGGCGAGCAGATCATGCCGCTGATACGCGGGCGACCTGCGAGAGGACGTCCGGAACGCGCGCTGGGCGGCTGCGATCGCCTGCTCGACCTGCGCCGGCGAAGCCTGGCCGACCTCCGCGAGCAACCGTCCGTCGCGCAGGCTGTGCTTCGCGCGCACGCCGCCTGCGCCCGCGACCCAGGCTCCATCGAGATAGAGGGTTCGAGCTGCTGCCATGAGGTCTCTCCATCCTAAGAGTGTGGAGATGCTGCCTACCCGAGTGGCGTCTCGGCGCAGTCATGCGTGATCTTGCGGCCATTATACGCTGGCAACGGTCGCGCGAGGTGTAGCTCGTTGACACTCTGGTGGGCCTCACAGGCGCCCCGGCCTCTTAGCTGTAGCGCTGGAAGACAAGCGCCGCGTTGTGGCCGCCGAAGCCCATTGAGTTGGAGAGCGCGGCCGTCACCGGCGCCACGCGTGCCATCATTGGGACGTAGTCGAGGTCGCAGTCCGGGTCGGGGTGCTCGTAGTTGATGGTAGGGGTGATGACTCCCCGCGCGATGGTGAGCACAGTGACCGCCGCCTCGATGGCTCCGGCTGCCCCAAAGGTGTGCCCGATCATGGATTTTGTGGAGCTGATAGCGAGGCGATAGGCATGGTCGGCGAAGACGGCCTTGATAGCGGCCGTCTCGCGCTCGTCGTTGTAGAGTGTGCTGGTGCCGTGCGCGTTGATGTATTGCACGCCGTCAGGCGCGACACCGGCCTGCGTCAGCGCCCGGCGCATCGCCCGCGCCAGCCCCGCTCCGCCTGGAGACGGCTCGACAATGTGGTAGGCATCCGACGTCGCCCCATATCCGGTCAACTCGGCGTAGATGCGCGCGCCGCGGGCACGGGCGTGCTCCTCATCCTCAAGCAAGAGGACGCCCGCCCCTTCGCCCATGACGAAACCGTCGCGCTCGGCGTCGAAGGGGCGGCTCGCCCGTGTGGGGTCCTCATTGCGGCGCGAGAGGGCGCGCATCGAGGCGAACGCCGCCATCGCAATCGGGGCGATACCGCATTCGGCGCCGCCGGCCAGCATCGCCACCGCCGCCCCGCGCCGGATCATCTCGGCAGCTTCGCCGATGGCGTTGGCTCCCGTCGCACAGGCGGAGACCGGCGCGAAGCTCGGCCCGCGCGCTCCAAGCGCGAGCGAGACATACCCAGCCGCCATGTTGGCGATGTACATGGTGACAAAGAAAGGGCTGACACGGTCGGGGCCGCGCTCAAAGAGGACACGGAACTGGTCGTGTAGCTTCGGTCACGGTGAATGCGGCGTCGGCCAGCGCCTGTTTGGCGGCGGCCAGCGCATAGTGAACGAATGGGTCGTTGTGGCGGACCTCTTTCTTGTTCTCGAAGTAGGGCAAGGGGTCGAAGCCCTTCACCTCGGCGGCGAACTTTACCGGGTAGTCGCTGGTATCGAACGACGTGATGAGTCCGACGCCGGATCGGCCCGCGCAGAGCGCCTGCCAGGTGGACTCCGTGTCGTGCCCAACTGGTGTGACCATGCCAATGCCTGTGATGACGACACGCCGGCTCACGCGTGATCCTTCCTTTCCTGTTGCGCCCGTGTGCCGTCGGCGGCGAAGGCGCGGCTGTAGAATGTTCGGCACACAACCAGCAGATGTTCGCTCAGCGCTGGAGCGTCGAGGGCCCGCGAGACGGCGACGGCGCCCGCCATAGCGCTCAACAGGACCAGCGCTGTGTCCGTGCGTGCTTGCGGTGTCTCGCCGGGCAGGCGTTGCGCCACACGGGCGACGTAGCGTTGGAATGCGCGTGTGAACGTCTGCCGGGTCACAGGCGAGGCATGCGCCATCTCGCCGGCCAGCGCGGGCAGGTAGCAGCCCATCTCGGGCCTGTCGCGGTGCCGCGCGCTCAGGTAGTGCGAGATCAACGAGGCGAGCGCGTCCTCTGCAAGCGCATCCGCTGGACCGACAATGATCTCCGCCTCCTCTGGCGTGAACTCTTGGGCGCACGCCTCAGCGACGAGTGCGTCTTTGCTCGCGAAATGCGCGTAGAACCCGCCATGGGTGAGGTCCAGTCGCCGCATCAGATCGTCAATCGCCAGACGACCGATACCCTCGGAGCGCAGGCGCTGTGATGCTTCGCGGAGAATGCGCTGCCGCGTCTGCGCCTTATGTCCCTGACGGTATCGCATAGGACTCCCTCGCAACAGCGGGCGGTCGCCCGACCACGCGGGCGCGATTACATGAAATGCGTCATATCACGAGTAGATGACTTATGTCATACAATGGCGCCGCCTACTGTGTCAACCTGCATGCGTCGCGCGCCTGGCCAAAAGGCCTTTGCCATTGACGGGGTGTCGCGCCGCCGGTACACTGGCGGTAGAGCCGCTCATCCGGCAGCGGAGCCGCGAGCGCGGGGCGCTCGCCACCGAGCGAGGAGGCCACCGTGCGATCGATCGTCAAAGTTGTTGGCATGCTTGCCACGGGG
>WNFM01088454.1_pt1 | contig 16358 bp, 10 predicted proteins | sample 5400271 | NCBI WGS metagenome assembly WNFM01 (sample SAMN13153352, study PRJNA577476) | soil metagenome | isolation source: 60 cm saprolite on Douglas fir-dominated hillslope | place: USA:California | collected 2013-09-17
CGCGGAGTAGCGGAACGCGCGCAGTAGATGACGGACCTGCCCACCTCCTGTGATGTCGCGGTCGTCGGCGCGGGCGCGGCGGGCCTCGCGACGGCGATATTCGCGCGCCGGGCCGCGCCGTCCTTGCACGTGCTCGTGCTGGATGGCGCGCTGAAGCCGGGCGCGAAGATCCTGGTGAGTGGCGGCGGCCGGTGCAATGTCACGAACACGGTCGTCGCCGAGACCGACTTCTGGGGCGGCAAGCGCACGATCGTGCGGCGCGTGCTGCGCGGACTTCCCGTCACCGGGACCGTGGCGTTCTTCCGCGAGCTTGGCGTGCCGCTGCACGAGGAAGCCGGGGGCAAACTGTTCCCCGATTCCAACCGCGCGCGGGAGGTGCTGAGCGCCCTGTTGACCGGGCTCGCGGACGCGGGCGCGGTCCTGCACGCCGGGACTCGCGTGCAATCGGTCACGCGGGCGAGCGAAGGATTTGCGCTCGAGACCTCGCGCGGGCCGCTGGTCGCACGACAGGTCGTCCTGGCCGCCGGCGGACGGTCGCTCCCGAAGACCGGCAGTGACGGCGGCGGCTACGAGATCGCGCGCGCGCTCGGCCATGCCCTCGTGGCGCCGACGCCCGCGCTTGCGCCGCTGATGCTCGAATCCGAAACCGCCTACAGCATTCATGGCGACTTGTCGGGCATCGCCGTCGCCAGCGAGATCTCCATTTGGGTCGAGGGGGCGGTGGCGACGCGGCTGGCGGGCGCGATGCTGTGGACGCACTTCGGCATCAGCGGTCCGGTCGTGCTCAACGCGTCGCGGCACTGGGCGCGCGCACGCCTCGAGAAGCGACCGGTGCGGCTGACCGTGAGCTTCTGTCCGCACGAGACGTTCGAGGACGTCGAGGCCCGGTGGATCGCGGCGTCGGGAATCCGGCCGCGCGCCTCGGTGCGCGCCGTGCTGGCCGCCGATCTGCCCGACGCCGTCGCGCTCGCCGTCCTGGGTGTGCTCGGCATCCCCGCGGATCGGGCCGCTGGGGAGCTCACGCGCGACGATCGACGCCGGCTCGTTCACGCGCTCACCGAATGGCCCCTGCCGGTCACCGGCACGCGCGGCTACAACTACGCGGAGGTCACCTCGGGCGGCGTCGAGCTCACTGAGATCGATCCCTCGACGATGCAGTCGCGTGTGTGCCCGGGCCTGTTCCTGGTCGGCGAGATCCTCGATGTGGACGGACGGATCGGCGGCTTCAATTTCCAGTGGGCGTGGTCGAGCGCGCATCTGGCGGGCCGCGCCCTCGGACAGGCTGTTCCTTCCGGCTGAAGCGGAAAATCTGTCGATCCCTCGATCCCCGTCACCCGCGATCGCTCGGAGGGAGAGGCCCGGGCATCGCCCGATCGGCCTCCGCCTCGAGCGCGGCTTCGTGCCGGCGCACGAACCACGCGAACCCGACGGCGCCGACGACGGCCAGTGCAGGGAGCACGACCCCGAGTGGTCCCTTCACGCGTTCGATTTGCTTTCCGAAGACGTAGCCCGCCGCGCCGAATCCAACAGACCAGACGATGCCGCCCGTGGCGTTGAAAAAGAGAAACCGCTTCCACGGCATGACGTTGATACCGGCGAGCAGCGCGGCGAGCGTGCGCAGCACCGCGACGAACCGGCCGAAGAAGACGACCTTGCCGCCGTGGCGCGCGAAGAGGAACTGTCCCAGCTTGATGCGCGGCGGAGTGAGCTTCAGCAGCGGCCCGTAGCGCAGCAGCAGGCGGTAGCCGAAGCGCCGCCCGGCCAGGTAGCCGATGTTGTCGCCGGCAATTGCGCCGATCGCCGCGGCGATGATCACGGAGACGATAGACAGCCGGTGCGTGGTGCCGGCGTAGATGGCGGCCGTCACGAGCGCGGTCTCGCCGGGCGCGGGGATCCCCATGCTCTCCAGCGCCACGATGGTCGCCACGACCCAGTAGCCATGCCTCGCGATCAGCTCGGCGACAGGTACCGAGATCACAGGATCTGTCCGAGCGCGATCGCGACGAGCTCCGCAACGCGGGTGGCGCGCACGCGGCCGCCGGACCTGGACGGGACGCGCGCCGCCCGTCCCACGTGCGCCTCGGAGAATCCGTGCTCCGCCAGGCTGCGCACGGCGTTCGCGTCGATCCCGCCGCCGGGGAGGATCGTCAGATGCGGGGGCGCCGCCAGCCGGAGCGCCCGCAGTTGCGCGAGCCGCGCCGGCCAGCCCCTCACGCCGCCGGATGTCAACACGCGATCCACCCTGGGCTCCGCCGCCAGGGCGTCGACAGCCTCCAGCGGACGACGGGCGTCGTCGAACGCGCGGTGGAAGGTCACCGGCCCGAGAAGCTTGCCCAGCACGTCCTGGACCGACGTGACATCGGGCGCGCCGTCGCGCAGGAATCCGGCCACGAAACCGGCCGCTCCACGCGCGCGCGCCTCGCGCGCGGCCGCCTGGAGCCTCCGCAGCTCCGCCGGGCCGGCGAGCACGAACGACTCCGATTCGCGCAGCATGACGCGCACGGGAATCCGAACGGCCTTCAGGACGTCTTCGACGACCGGGAGCGGCGGGGTCAGGCCCCCGCGGTCGAGCTCGCGCACGAGCTCGATCCGCCCGGCGCCCCCCTGCTCCGCTTCCCGGGCATCCTCGACGGTCTCCGCGATCACTTCCAGCAGCACGCCGGCGTCAGTGTACTCCCCGGCGGGACGGTCTCGCGGTCTCCTCTGGGGTCCCTGCCTCCGGCACGGGCATCCTCGCCGGCGGTGGCATCACATGGAGTCGAGGGCGTCGATCGGCGCGAGCGCCGCCTCGACCCCATGCGACAGCGCGCCGTCGAGACTGACGACGAACGGGCGGCTCGATCCGGGAAATCCGGCTCCCGTAGGATGCCGTTCGGCGCTTCGTCGATGGACCCGGTCCATCGGACGCGCGCGTCGACCCAGTCGACCCGCCTGTCGGCGACCCGGCGATTCAGAATCGCCACGAGGCCGACGTCGACCGGCATCCGCTGCAGCGGCCGTGCCACCGGCCGGCCGACCGTCCCGAACCCCGCGGGCGCGACGCGGCACGGACGGCGCACCCGATCGGCCGTCATCGCACTGCCGCCTCGCGCGCCAGAGTACCGGCCGAGAACCAGTCGTGCAGCCGCGCCACCAGCGCGTGCGCGTCGCCGCCGTCGACGAGCACGGCGAAAGACGCCGAACCACCGGGACGCGAGACGAGGTGAACCGTCCGGTCGGCGAGCGCGCCCAGGGCGCCCGTCACGAGGCCGCGCTCGGTGGCAAGCCGGTCCCCGACGGCGCAGACCGCCGCCAGGCCTTCGCGCAGACGCACCTCGGCAAACCCGTCAACGCGCGCGCGAAACGCGTCCAGATCGAAGGTCCGATCGACCGCCACGAGCAAACGGTCGCCGTGGACTTCGCCAAGGACGACGGTGACCTTCGCGTCGGACAGCGACTGGAGCGCGCGCGCGGCGAACGATCCCTCGGCCCCTCGTCCGCGGGCGGTCATCTGCACAAGGCTCAGGCCGTCCCGGGAGGCCACCGCGGCGTGTGTCCCATCTTCGGCGCCGAAGGCATCGATCCGCGTGCCGGGCTCCCCGGGCCTCCTGGAATTGCGCACGCACACCGGGATACCACGCGCCGCCGCCGGTTCCATCGTCTTCGGATGCAGCACCTTGGCGCCGAACCTCGCGAGGGTCTCGGCGTCCTCGTACGAGAGCATGGGCAGCACGCGCGCGCCGGCGACGACGCGCGGATCCGCCGACAGGACGCCATCGACATCCGTCCAGATCTCGATCTCGCTCGCATCGAGGCCGGCGCCGATCAGGGCGGCCGAGTAATCCGACCCGCCCCGCCCGAGCGTTGTCGTGGCGCCGTTGGGCGCGGAGCCGATGAAGCCGCCCAGCACGACGACGCGGTCCATCGCGAGCGCGGGGCGGACGAGCCGGGTCAGCGCCTCTTCGGTCGCCGCCGAATCGGGTGTCGCCTCCCTGTGCCGTCCGTCCGTGCGGACGACGTGGCGCGCGTCGATCCACTGGGTGGGGATCCCGGCGTCCGCCAGGAAGGCCGTGACGATCCGGCTGCTCCAGAGCTCGCCGCTCGCCACGAGCTTGTCGACGAGCGCCGGCGACGCCTGGCCGCCGGCGGCAATCGCGTGGACGGCCTGCAGCGCTCCTCCCGCGACGTCGTCGACCGCCGCGTCGAGCACCCGCCGCGTGTACGACGCCCGCACCTCCGCCGCCACTCCACGATGCCGCGTCGCGATGGCGTCGAGCGCGGCCAGCGCGCACGGCTTGTCGCCGGCGGCCAGGTCCGCCACCGCCAGCAGGCCGTCGGTGACCCCCGCGAGCGCCGAGACCACCACGGTCCGCGCCCCTTTGCGGCCGTCGACGATCGACACCAGCCGGATGATCGCGTCCGTATCCGCCACCGAGCTGCCGCCGAACTTCAACACGCGCATGTCATACCCCTGAAAAATAGAGCCCCTGTAAAAGAAAAAACCCGCCGGAAAGTGATTTTCCGGCGGGTGGCCTTGTGCGTTGTTTCTCGGAAACGTTCAGATCATGGGACGCACACACCGCCGGACCGGCAAAGTCGCTGGACACGAGCTCGCGTCGTCGAGGTCCACGTGCCGGCCGGCAGGCAGCGAAGCATTGGCGCAGTATACACACTTCACCCATGCCGTGCCGGCATGGAGTCCATCAGGAATGCCTATTGAAGCGGCGCCAGTCGATCCGGTATTTGCGAATCTTGTAGTTGACCATGCGTGGAGTGGCCTGGAGCAGCCGGGCCGCCTTCGCCCGGTTGCCGCGCGCCATCTTCAGCGCATCCTGGATGACGTCCTTTTCGAAGGCCGCGAGCGACGCCGTCAGCGACTGCGAGGCCGAGGCATCGCTCGTGTCCGCCATCTGGAGCGTCGGCGGGAGATGGTGCGCATGGACCACATCGCCGTCGCAGACGAGCACGGCGCGCTCGATCACGTTCTGGAGCTCCCGGACGTTGCCGGGCCAGTGATACGCCATCAGCATGTCGATCGCGGGCGTCGAGATGCGGCGGATGCGCTTGCGATGGTCCGCCGCCAGCCGCTCGAGAAAGTGATCCGCGAGCAGCAGCACGTCGGTCTTCCGCTCGCGGAGCGGGGGGACGAAAATCGTGAAGACGTTCAGGCGGTAGAGCAGGTCTTCGCGGAACGCGCCGGCGGCAATCGCGTCCTCGAGATGGGTGTTGGTGGCCGCGATGAGGCGGACGTTGACCTTCACCGGCTCGACGCCTCCCACCCGCTCGAACTCGCGCTCCTGCAGCACGCGGAGCAGCTTCACCTGGGTCGCGAGGGGCACGTCGCCGATCTCGTCGAGAAACAGCGTGCCGCCGTCCGCCCGCTCGAAGCGGCCCTGCTTGCGGGCCGCCGCGCCCGTGAAGGCCCCCTTCTCGTAGCCGAAGAGCTCCGACTCGATCAACGTCTCGGGCAGCGCCGCGCAGCTCACCTTGACGAACGGCTTGGAGGCGCGCTGCGAGTTGTAGTGGATCGCCTGCGCGATCAGCTCCTTCCCCGTACCCGAATCGCCGCGGATGAGCACCGTGGTGTTCGTCCGCGTGACCTGCATCATCTGCTCGCAGACGGCGTGCATCGCGCGGCTGGTCCCGAGGATGTGCGAGAAGTCGTAGCGCTCCCGAAGCTCCCCCTGCAGCCGGACATTTTCCTGAACCAACCCCTCGCGCTCGGCCTCGAGCAGCCGCTGGACCTTGATCGCCTGCGCGATCATCGAGGCGATGACCCCGAAGAACTTGCCGGTGCGCTCGTAGTCGCGCTCCGCCTTGAACCGCAGCTCGATGCAGAGCACGCCCGTGGCCCGGCGGTTCAACGGCAGCGGGACGCAGACAAAGGAGACCTCGCCGTCGCCGGGACGCCGCGCGCCGAGCGCCGGCTCGCGGCTGGCGCGCGGCACGACGATCGGCCGGCCGGTCGTGAAGACCTGGCGCGCGAGCGCGTCGCCGGGCACGCCGGTCTGCCACGCGCGATCGCGGCCGCCGCCCATGGCGGCCACGACCTCCAGCGGCTGGTGTTCGCCCGACGCCAGTGCGACGGCGCTTCGCGCCGCGTCGTGCGACTTCTCGAGAATCTCGAGCACCCGGTGCAGCGACGCCTTGAAGTTCGTGGCGTTGGCCAGCGCCTGGCTCACCTCGAGCAGGGAGGTCAGCTTCCGGATCTCGCCGGTCGGGCGCCCGCTGCCCAGGTCGAAGTGGGCGGCGCTGCCGGTCACGCGTGTCTCGTTGAGTGTCGTCATCAGAATTACCCCGTGTTCCGCATGCCCGCCGCGACGCCGCTGATGGTGATCTTGAGCGCTTTCCTGAGCACGGCCGTCGTGTGTGCCCGCGCGTCATCCGTTGCCGCGTCGCCGTGCGGCTCCGGCTCCTCGCGCAGGACGGCCAGCCGCCGCAGCAGCTCGATTTGCACGAGGTTGATCGGATCGACGTACGGATTGCGCACGTCGATCGAGCGCCGGAGCGTGTCGTTCTCGCTCAGCAGCTCGTCCTGTCCCGTGATGGCCAGCAGGGCGCGCGTCGCCTGCACGAGCTTGACGCGTAGCGACTCCGCGAGCGGCTGCAGATCGGGCGGCGCCAGGCGCCGGTCGTACTGCGCCGCGATCTGCGGGTCGGCCTTGGCCAGCGTCATCTGCAGCAGGTCGACGAGGGATCGAAAGAACGGCCAGTGCCGGTACATCTCCGGGAGTGCCGAGCGGTCCGCGTCGCTCAGCCCCGTGCCGCGCAGTTCCTCGGCCCCCAGCCAGGACGCCAGCAGCAGCCGCGTCTGCATCCACGCAAACTGCCAGGGGATCGCGCGCAGGCCCGCGAGGCCGTCCCCGCCCCCACGCCGCGCCGGACGGCTCCCGATGTGCAGGCTGTCGAGCTCGGCCTCCGGCGTCACGGCGCGATAATAGGGCAGGAACCGCGGGTCCTCGTACACCACTCGCCGGAAGCTGGCCTGCGCCGCCGCGGCGACACGCTCCATCGTCTCGTGCCAGTCGGGACGTACGAGAGGCGGCGACGAGAGCGCCGCTTCCAGCGTCGCCGACGTATAGACCTCGAGCGTGCGCAGCGCCACGCCCGCGAGCCCGAACTTGGCCTGGATCATCTCCCCCTGCTCGGTCACGCGCAGCGTGCCGTCGATCGATCCAGGCGGCTGCGACTGAATCGCGAGCGACGTCGGGCCGCCGCCCCGGCCGACGCTGCCGCCGCGGCCGTGGAACAGCGTCACCGCCACGCCGCGCGCGCGGCAGGCCCTGCTGATCGATCCCTGCGCCTTGTACAGCTCCCAGGCGGCCGCGACGCGCCCGATTTCCTTCGAGGAATCCGAGTAGCCGATCATCACCTCCTGGCGATCGCCGGCCGCCGCGACGCGTGCGCGATACCACGCAACGGACAGCAGTCGATCGATCACCTCGCCCGAGGCGCGGAGGTCGCGCGCGGTCTCGAAGAGCGGCACGACGCGGAGCGGCGGGTCGATCCCGGCGCGGCGCTGCAGGAATTCGACGGCCAGGACATCCGACGGCCGGGCGGCCATCGTGATGACGTACGCCCCGAGCGACTCCGGCGGGATCGCGGCGAGCGCCTCGAACGTCTGCAGCACTTCGGCGGTGCGCGGATTGTGGGGCAGACCGCCCTGCCCGGGCGGGACCGTGTCGGACAACGTCCGGAGGGCCGACACCAGGAAGGCGACACGCGCCTCTTCAGGCCAATCGGCGTACCCCGGTTGCCCGCCGTGCCGCGCGATCAGATCGACCGCCTCCGTGTGGCGGTGCGCGTCCTGCCGGATATCGAGGCGCACGAGCGTGAGGCCGAAACAGGCCAGCCGGCGGAGCACGTCGGCCAGCGGACCGTCGGCGATCACCCCGTTGCCGGTCTCGTGCAGGGAATCGAAGCACAGGCGCAGGGGGCGCGTCAGGTCGGCGGCGGTGCGATACACCTCCTCGGCGGCAGCTCCGCCCCGGCCGCCCGGCCGCGTTGAGAGCTGCTCTTCGATCGCCCGTCGTGTCGACTCGAGCCCCCGCTGGACCGTCCGCAGGAGCGTCCGATACGGCTCGGACGCTCCCGGCGTGGAGGCGCGGAGCGCCGGGCTCGCGTCCGACATCGAGAGATCTTCCCCAAGCGCCGCGACGTCGCGCGTGTACATCGTCAAGGCGATCCAGCGCGACGCCAGGCACGCGCGGCGCGTCACCTCGGGCGTTATCGACGGGTTTCCATCGCGATCGCCGCCGATCCAGGATCCGAAACGGATCGGCGCCGCGTCGAGCGGCAGGCCGCACCCGGTGACGGCCGCGAGCGTCCGATCCAGCGACCGCAGGTACTCGGGCACCGCGTACCAGATCGTGTGTTCGAAGACCGCCAGGGCCGACCGCACCTCGTCGAGCGGCGACGGGCGATCCCGGCGCATCTCTTCGGTCTCCCACGCCGCCGTGATCTCGCGCCGCAACGTGTCGACCAGCGTCTGCTGCTCGAGCGGGGTCGTGCCGCGCCGATCGAGGCCCTCGAGCGCACGCGCAATCGCGTTGTATTTGCGCTGCAGCGTCCGCCGCATCATCTCGGTCGGGTGGGCGGTCATCACGAGCTCGATCCGCAGCCCCAGGACCGCCTCGCGCAGGCGCGCGGGCGACACCGCCGACGCCAGGCGCGGGAACGTGTCCTCGAGCGACTGCGGCTGGGGCCCGGCGAGCGGGTCGAGCTGGTGCGTGCGCCGGCGCCGCACCCGGTGGTACTCCTCCGCGACGTTCGCCAGGTGCAGGAATTGCGAGAACGCCCGCGCGACCGGCACGGCGGCGTCGAGCGGCATCGAGGCGAGCTCCTCCGCGAGATCGTGAAACGTGGCGTCGGAGTCGCCGGACGAGCGCCGGCGCACCTGCTTGGCGCACGCCCGGACGCGCTCGACGCGCCGGTAGAGATCCTCCCCTTCCTGGCGGACCAGCGTCTCGCCGAGCAGCGTGCCGAGCCGCCGGACGTCGTCGCGCAGGGGCTTCCGAGAGTCTTCAGCGAGCACGGTATCCTCGCGTGGAGTCGGCGGCCGCCCGTATAATCGGGCGAGCCCCGTGGCCCACATTCCAGAACCGTCCGCGACCGTCTTCGCCGAGGGGCACCTGATCGACTCCTCGCTCCTGACGGGCATCTTCGACGCCGTCATCGAGCGCGGCGGCGCGTTCGAGGTGCTCGCCTTCGACATCGGGCGGACCAACGACGAGTTCTCCCGGCTGACGCTGAAAGTGTCCGCGCCGGACGCCGCGGCGCTGGCCGCGCTGGTTGAATCGCTCATCCCGCTCGGCTGCCATGCCGCGGTCGTGCAGGACGCGCTCACGCGCGCCGCCGACCGGGACGGCTGCGCCCCCGAGGACTTCTACTCCACCACCAACCAGCGGACGCAGGTGCGTCTCGACGGGCGCTGGCTGACGGTCGACCGGCAGCGTATGGACGCGGCGGTCATCGTGAACGGGGAGCGCGCCGCGTGCCGGAAGCTGCGCGATCTCAAGGCCGGCGATCGCGTGGTCTGCGGGCTCGACGGCATCCGCGTCACGCCGGAGTTCCGCGACCGCGATCGCGGCGGCTTCGGGTTCATGTCCAACGACGTGTCCTCGGAGCGGCGCGTCGAAGTCAGCGCCGCGCGGATCGCCCGCATGGTGCGCGAGGCCAAGGCGTCGAACGGCCGCATCGTGTTCGTCGCGGGCCCCGTGGTGGTCCACACGGGCGGGGCGCCCTACTTCGCCCGGCTGGTCCGCGCGGGATTCGTGGACGTCCTGCTGGCCGGGAACGCCCTCGCGGTGCACGACGTGGAGCAGGCGCTGTTCGGCACCTCGCTGGGCGTCGACCTCGAAGCGGGCGCGCCGGTCTCGGGCGGGCATCGGCATCACATGCGCGCCATCAACGCGATCAACCGCGCCGGCGGGATCCGCGCGGCCGTCGCCGCGGGCGTCCTCACCACCGGTGTGATGGCCGAGTGCGTCCGCGCGAACGTCCCGTACGTCCTCGCCGGCAGCGTCCGCGACGACGGCCCGATCGCCGACACCGTCACGGACATCGTCCTGGCCCAGGAACAGTACGCGGCGGCCCTCGAGGGCGCGGGGATCGTCATCATTCTGTCGACCATGCTCCATGGGATTGGCGTGGGAAACATGCTCCCCGCGTGGGTGCCGGTTGTGTGCGTCGACATCAATCCCGCGGTCGTCACGAAACTGGCCGATCGCGGATCCTCGCAGACGATCGGGCTCGTGACCGACGTCGGCCTCTTCCTCCATCAGCTCGCGGCGCAGCTGACCTAGTCTTATCCGAGGGGCTTCGCCCCTCGGACTCCCCTACACGCGCCCTCGCTCGCCGCTTCGCCGGCTCGCGCCGGGCGCGTGGCTCGCTCGCGGCGCTCGCTCGCGCCGGGACGAGACCCTACGACAGCGGCGCCGCGAGATCCGACTGCCCCATCAGGAACACATCCCCTACCCCGCGCCCTCGCTCGCCGCTTCGCCGGCTCGCGCCGGCCGCGTGGCTCGCTCGCGGCGCTCGCTCGCGCCGGGACGAGACACTACGACAGCGGCGCCGCGAGATCCGACTGGCCCATCAGGAACACGTCCACACCCCGCGCGCAGCTGCGGCCGTCGGCGATCGCCCAGACGATCAGCGACTGGCCGCGCTGCATGTCCCCGGCCGTGAAGACCGCCGGCACGCTCGTCATCCAGTTCGCGTCCCGCGCGACCGTGCCCCGATCGGTCATCTGGACGCCGAACTGTTCCAGCAGCCCGGTCCGCTCTGGTCCAGTGAATCCCATAGCGAGGAGGACGAGATCCGCCCGAAGCTCGAACGGAGGCTCCGCTGTCGGCTCGAAAACCGCGCGCCCGCCCACGATCCGGCGTTCGACGTGCACGGCGCGCAGCCCCGTGACCTGTCCCGACGCGTCGCCGACAAAGCGCTCGGTCGAGACGGCAAACAAGCGCTCGCCGCCTTCCTCATGCGCCGGCGACACGCGGAAGACCTGCGGCCACTCCGGCCACGGGTTCGCCGGCGCGCGGCTGTCGGGCGGGCGCGGCAGCAGCTCGAGCTGGTGGACCGAGGCGGCGCCCTGACGGTGCACGGTGCCGAGACAATCCGCCCCCGTGTCGCCACCGCCGATGATGACCACGTGCTTCCCGGCCGCCGTGATGCCCTCTCCGGGCGAGAGCTCGTCCCCTTCGTTCCTACGGTTCTGCGCCGTCAGATAATCCATGGCGAAGTGCACGCCCTTGAGGTCGTGTCCGGGAACCGGCAGCTCGCGCGGAATCGTCGCGCCGCCCGCCAGGACGACGGCGTCGAAGTCCGAGAGAAGGTCGTCGGCCGTCAGGTCGATCCCGACATTGCAGCTCGCGCGGAACACGACCCCTTCGGCCCGCATGAGCGCGAGCCGGCGGTCGAGGACGCGCTTTTCCAGCTTGAACTCGGGAATGCCGTAGCGCAGCAATCCTCCGATCCGATCCGATCGCTCGAAGACGGTCACACTGTGTCCGGCGCGATTGAGCTGCTCCGCCGCCGCAAGGCCGGCCGGGCCGGAACCGATGACCGCTACGTGTTTGCCGCTGCGCCGCGCCGGCGGTCGCGCGGTGATCCAGCCCTCCGCGAACGCGCGGTCGACAATGGCGACCTCGGCCGCCTTGATCGTGACCGGCGCGTCGTTCAGCCCGAGCACGCACGACGCCTCGCAGGGCGCCGGACACAGCCGTCCGGTCAGTTCCGGAAAGTTATTGGTCGCGTGCAGCCGGTCGTTCGCTTCTCGCCAGCGATCGCGATACACGAGGTCGTTCCAGGTCGGAATCAGGTTGCCGAGCGGACAGCCCTGGTGACAGAACGGAATCCCGCAGTCCATGCAGCGCGACGCCTGGCCCGCGAGCGCCTGCGGCTCGTACGGCAGGTACACCTCGCGCCAGTCGCGCAGCCGCTCGGCCACCGGCCGCGTCGGCTGCTTCTGGCGCCCGATCTCGAGGAAGCCCGTCGGATTACCCATGGGCCGCCTGCGCCAGGGGCGCGCCGGTGATCGACGCGGCCACGACCGCGTCCGCCGCCGCGCGCACGGCGCGCTTGTAGTCGCGGGGCATGACCTTGACGAATGACGCCGCCGCCCGCGGCCAGTCCGCCAGCAGCGCCTTGGCCACCGTGCTGCCGGTGTGCATGGCGTGGCGCTCGAGCAGCCCGGCCAGCTCCGCCTCGTCCGGCCCCGTCAAGGGATCGAGATCCACGAGCTGGCCGTTGCACCGCGTCGCAAACGATCCGGACCGGTCGAGCACGTACGCGATGCCGCCGCTCATCCCCGCGGCGAAATTCCTCCCCGTGGATCCGAGCACGACGACGCGCCCGCCCGTCATGTACTCGCACCCGTGATCGCCCACGCCCTCGACGACGGCGGTCGCGCCGCTGTTCCTGACGGCGAAGCGCTGGCCCGCGATGCCGCGTATGTACGCCTCGCCGCTGGTGGCGCCGTAGAGGACGACGTTGCCGACAATCACGTTGTCTTCCGCCACCAGCACCGATCCGCGCGGCGGCACGACGACCAGCCGTCCGCCGGACAGGCCCTTGCCGACGTAATCGTTCGCTTCGCCTTCGAGGCGGAGCGTGATGCCGCGTGGGACGAACGCGCCGAAGCTCTGCCCCATGCGCGTGACTTCCGAGCCGAGCATCGTCCCAACGGCGCGGTCGATGTTTCGGACCGGCCGTTCGATCGCGACCGCCTCCTTGTGGACGATGGCGTTGCGGCAGGCGTCGAGGAGGCCCTGGTCGAAGGCGCGATCGAGCTGATGGTCCTGCGCTTCGACGCGCCGGCGCGGTGACGGCGACATCACGGGCCGGAGCATCGCGCTGAAATCCAGCCCGCGCGCCTTCCAATGGTCGATCGCGGGACGCACGTCCAGCCGATCCACCATCCCGATCATGTCGTCCATGGTGCGGAAGCCGAGCGTCGCCATGTGCTCGCGCACTTCCTCGGCGATGAACCGGAAGAAGTTCACGACGAACTCCGGTTCGCCGGTGAACCGTGAGCGCAGGGCGGGGTCCTGCGTCGCGATCCCCACCGGACAGGTATTGAGATGGCAGACGCGCATCATGACGCACCCCGACACGACGAGCGGGGCCGTGGCGAAGCCGAACTCCTCGGCGCCGAGGAGCGCCGCCACGATCACGTCGCGTCCGGTCTTCAGCTGGCCGTCGACCTGGACGACCATGCGGCCGCGGAGGCCGTTGAGCTGGAGCACCTGCTGCGTTTCGGCGAGACCCAGCTCCCAGGGAATGCCGGCGTGCTTGATGCTCGTGAGCGGCGCCGCCCCCGTGCCGCCGTCGTGGCCCGAGATCAGCACGACGTCGGCGTGCGCCTTGGCGACGCCGGCCGCAATCGTCCCGACGCCGGCCACCGCGACGAGCTTCACCGAGATGCGGGCCTGCGGGTTCGCGTTCTTCAGATCGTAAATGAGCTGGGCCAGGTCTTCGATCGAATAGATGTCGTGGTGCGGCGGCGGCGAGATCAGTCCGACGCCCGGAGTCGCATAGCGCACCTTCGCGATCCAGGGATACACCTTCGTGCCGGGCAGCTGCCCGCCTTCGCCAGGCTTCGCCCCCTGCGACATCTTGATCTGGATTTCCTCGGCGTTGACGAGATACTCGCTGGTCACGCCGAAGCGTGCCGAGGCGACCTGCTTGATGGCGCTGCGCTTCCAGTCGCCGTTGGCCTCACGGCGGTACCGCGCCGGATCCTCGCCGCCTTCGCCGGTGTTCGACTTGCCGCCGAGCCGGTTCATGGCGATGGCGAGCGTCGTGTGCGCCTCCTCGCTGATCGAGCCGTACGACATGGCGCCGGTGGCGAACCGCTTGACGATTTGCTCGACCGGCTCCACTTCGTCGATCGGAATCGGCGTGGTCGCCGGGCGCAGCTCGAGCAGCCCGCGGAGCGTCGCGAACCGCTTCGTCTGATCGTCGACCAGGCGCGTGTATTCCTTGAAGATCGCGTACTGCCCGGTGCGCGTCGCATGCTGCAGCTTGAAGACCGTCTCCGGGGTAAAGAGATGCGTCTCGGCGCCGCGCCGCCACTGGTATTCGCCGCCGACGGTCAACCCCGCGCTCTCGCGGTCGCCGGGCGCGTACGCGCGCCGATGGCGCTCCAGCGTCTCCCGCGCGATCTCCGGCAGCCCGATGCCCCCGATGCGGGAGGACGTCCCGGTGAAGTGTTTCGCCACGAACCGTCCGTCGAGGCCGATGGCTTCGAAGATCTGCGCGCCGCAATAGCTCTGGAGCGTGGAGATCCCCATCTTCGACATCACCTTGAGGATGCCCTTGTTCAGCGCCTTGATGTAGTGCTCCACCGCCGCCTCGAACGTCACGCCCGGCAGGTGGCCGTCGCGCACCAACTCGGCGATCGTCTCGAACGCGAGATACGGGTTGACGACGCCGGCGCCGTAGCCAAGCAGCAGCGCGCAGTGATGCACCTCGCGCGCGTCCCCCGATTCGACGACGAGCCCGCACCGCGTGCGCGTCCCCTGGCGGACGAGGTGATGGTGCACCGCGGCCGTCGCCAGCAGGCTGGGGATAGGCGCGCGATCGCGGTCAGCGCCGCGATCGGACAGGATGACGATCGTGTAGCCGGCATCGACGGCGTCGCTGGCGCGCTGCTTCAGCTCCTCCAGCGCACGCTCGAGGGCCGCGCCGCCGCGCGACGCATCGAACAGGGTCGGGATGGTCGTCGACCGGAACGCCGGCAGATACACGTGGCGCAGCCGCGCGAGCTGGATGTTGTCGATGACGGGATACTCGATCTTGATCTGCCGGCAGGATTCCGGCAGCGCCTCGAGCAGGTTCCCCTCGGGTCCGACCGTCGACCCCATCGCCGTTACCAGCTGCTCGCGGATCGCGTCGAGCGGCGGGTTGGTCACCTGGGCGAACGTCTGCTGGAAATAGTCGTACAGGAGGTGCGGGCGATCCGAGAGCACGGCCATCGCGCTGTCGGTCCCCATCGAGCCGATCGGCTCCTCACCGTTGACCGCCATCGGCGTGAGCAGCAGGCGCAGATCCTCGTCGGTGTAGCCGAACATGCGCTGCCGCCGGATCACCGCCTCGGCGCTCGGGCGCGGCAGGTACGGCGGCGCCGGCAAGTCGTCGATGTCGACGAGGTTCTCGCGCAGCCAGTCCGCGTACGGGTGCGCCGCCGCCAGCTCGCGCTTGATCTCCTCGTCGGAGACGATGCGCCCCTGCGCCGTGTCGACGAGGAAGATGCGCCCCGGGTGCAGCCGTTCCTTCACGAGGATCTCGTCGGGCGCGAAGTCGAGCACCCCCGCTTCCGACGCCATCACCACCAGGCCGTCGCGCGTCACCAGATAGCGCGACGGGCGCAGGCCGTTGCGATCGAGCACGGCGCCGATGACCACGCCGTCGGTGAACGACATCGCCGCCGGGCCGTCCCACGGCTCCATCAACGCCGAATGGAACTCGTAGAAGGCCTTCAGCGCCGGGTCCATGGTCTCGTTCGCGGACCACGGCTCGGGAATCATCATGAGCATCGCGTGCGGCAGCGAGCGCCCCGCCATGACCAGGAGCTCGAGCACGTTGTCGAAGGTCGCCGTATCGCTGCCCCCTTCGCGGATGATCGGCAGCAGCCGGCGCAGGTCGTCGCCGAAGAGCGGCGACCGCAGCAGGCGCTCGCGCGCGTGCATCCAGTTGATGTTGCCGCGAAGGGTGTTGATTTCTCCGTTGTGGGCGACGAACCGGTAGGGATGGGCGAGCGGCCAGGAGGGGAAAGTGTTCGTGCTGAACCGCTGGTGTACCAGCGCGAGCGCGGATTCCATCGCCGGGTCGTCCAGATCGGGGAACGTCGGCTGGATCTGCGCCGCGGTCAGCATGCCCTTGTACACGAGCGTGCGGGAGGACAGGCTCGGGATGTAGAACCGCTGTCGATCCGCGGCCGGCAGCGCGTCGACGGCGTGTTCCATCCGCTTGCGGATGACGTACAGCTTGCGCTCGAAGGCCATCGGATCCCGTGCGAGCGCGTCGCGATGAAGACCTGATCGATCCAGGGACGAGACGCCCGCGCGGATCCGCCGAGGTGATCGTCTTCGACCGGGACGGGCCGCCAGCCGAGACAGGTCTGTCCCTCTTCGGTCACGAGGCGGGCCAGGAGCTGCTGGAGCCGGAGCCGCGCGCCGGGGTCCGTGGGGAAGAACACAGTGCCCACGCCATAGCGGCCCTCGGGCGGCAGGTCGATGCCCGACCGGGCGGTGACCTTGCGCAGGAAGCGATCCGGAATCTGGATCAGAATCCCGGCGCCGTCGCCGGTGTCCGTTTCGCACCCGCAGGCGCCGCGGTGCTGAAGGTTGATCAGCACCTGCAGACCGCGCGAGATT
>WNFM01300750.1_pt1 | contig 16355 bp, 10 predicted proteins | sample 5400271 | NCBI WGS metagenome assembly WNFM01 (sample SAMN13153352, study PRJNA577476) | soil metagenome | isolation source: 60 cm saprolite on Douglas fir-dominated hillslope | place: USA:California | collected 2013-09-17
CTTGAAGAGCCCTTTTGCTTCTACCTCATTTCGCTCGACGGGGCGCACATTAAGGAACCGATCTGGTTTGCATACGATGAGGTGGAGTTAATTGCGGAAGTGTCGGAACTGAAAGCAGGATAGTATCAACTTCATTCGGCATTGATATTCGCTCGATCTATGCAGAGGATATGACCTTACAGCCTTGAGGCGCTCACCTCAAGGCTGTAAGGCGTTTTTAGACGATCTCTGCATAAAAATGTGTATACTTGTGTCAGGCAATACAAGGTGTTCTATTCCTTCTGCTCGTAACCGGTACCGACGTGACGTAGGAGACACTGTGTAGCGCCCCCCATTGGCGAACCGGAGTACACTCGCCATGCAGGCTCAGCCGTACCCCTCGTTGGGTGCTGGCAGCGTTAAATGACGACTTTTGGCCCTAAAGGTGAACACCGAGGGTATATCGAATAAGCGCCGGAGATGAGTATAATCTCGGCTCCCGAAACGATCCTTGCGCCCGAAAGGAGGCCGGAGTAAACACCAGCACTCGTTCTACATAATCTCGGCTCCCGAAACGATCCTTGCGCCCGAAAGGAGGCCGGAGTAAACACCAGCACTCGTTCTACTCCATAAGGTTCTCTCAGTGCATTGCTATGGGATTTGATTCCCCCAAGCTCTAACGGGGGATTTCGATCTCATTGCTGCCGATGATGCGAGATGCGGCAACAGTTCCAACCAGAAGGTCGGCATTTCTGCCTGCATCCTTGATCACCTTTCTAAGAGTAGTAAACACTTGCTGCAAACCAGAGATATCAAGCGGTTTACCGCGGCTATGCAAGATAAGTGTTTGCATCTTTGTAGGATCAGAGCGATAGTGCTCGTGAAAACAGAGAAGACACAGCCTGTTCTGAGCAGAGCAGGGCGACGATCCGATCGCCGGTATGTACATGCCACGGCGGTTGAATGCAGCCCAAATGGGCTTCGGAGTATATGAGAACCCGTTCTACTTCTAGAGCATTTAGAAAGGAAGAGTGACATGAAACGTCCCTGCATAGCAGGTTTTCGGGGAAGAGGCATGCTGACTTTCCCTATAGTTATTTATTTTGGGGATAGCGATCCTCTCTGCCTGTACACCTACTCCTACTCCTTTTTCTATTTCGCAACCCTCAACGCAATGCCAGTCTGGTCATGCAGCTGGTTTCCTCAGCACCTCGCATAGCGAGTTGGTGGATGCGTCAGGGTGTGTAGTGTATCTTACAGGGGTCAGCTGGTTTGGGTTTGAGACCAGTACCTTTGCCCCGCATGGGCTGTGGGCGCGCAACTGGAAAGACATGCTCAAGCAGATCAAACAGACCGGTTTCAACACCATTCGCTTGCCGTTCACCAATCAGCTCTTCGACCCGGCGAGCAAGCCCTTGGGGATCAACTACCAGCTGAACCCTGACCTCAAGGGGCTCCAGGGCCTGGCACTGCTGGATCGGTTTATTCGAGGTGCCGGGAGCCAGGGGCTGAAGATCATTCTCGACCGGCATGATCCCACGGCCGACCTGCGGCCCGATTTGTGGTACACCGGCCAGGTGCCCCAGGCGCGTTGGATCCAGGATTGGGTCATGCTGGCCCGGCACTACCGGGGTAATGATACGATCATCGGGGCTGACCTGGCCAACGAGCCGCATGGGCAAGCCACCTGGGGCGATGGCAACCCCAGCACCGATTGGCATCTGGCTGCCGAGCAGGCGGGCAATGCTATCCAGGCCGTCAATCCAGATTGGCTGATTATTGTCGAGGGCATCGAGCAGTATCATGGCGACACCTACTGGTGGGGCGGCAACCTGGAGGGAGCAGCGCGGTACCCGGTGCGGCTCTCGCGGCCGAACAAACTGGTGTACTCCGCCCATGACTACGGGCCGCAGGTCTACCCGCAGTCGTGGTTCCACGCATCGAACTTCCCGCGCAATCTGCCCGCGGTCTGGGAGAAGCATTGGGGGTATCTGCAAAAGCAAGGGACGGCCCCGGTGCTGTTGGGGGAGTTCGGAGGGCGCTCGATGGGTCAGGACGCGGAGGGCGTGTGGCAACGCAGCCTGGTGAACTTCCTGAAAACAAACGGCATGAGCTATGCTTACTGGTCGTGGAATCCCGACTCGGGCGATACCGGTGGCATTTTGCAGGACAACTGGAAGACGGTCAACCAGAGCAAGCTCGACATCTTGAGCGCTTATCAATGGCCCCTGCTGGGTCAACCTGGATCGAGCACAAAGGGCCAGACGGGCGACGCAGGTGCGATCTCCCAAGCTTATCACTAGCCTGAGCGAAGTGAGCACAGGTGACGGTGCTATTGGGTGACGAGTGGACGTGCAAGAAACGGGAACTGAGGGATCCCACGGATTTGATCCCCATTACCGGTAGAGTTTAGGTTGCTGTCTACATATCAAGGGTAAGGTAGCTCTTCTCGACAGAGAGAAGAGCTACCTTGCCCTTCAGAAGGAAGCTGGTTCGTGAGGTAATCCTTGTGTTTGCCCTGAACAAGCTCACATGGTACAATCCCTTTACTATGGTCAGTACCATGTGCAACAAATGTTTTTTCTCTTGCGCATTAGATAGATCGATTGCTCAGCAGCACGACAGCAACGCGCCTGGTGTATTTCCCACGAGGTTTGTCGCACTTGTATCATTTGTATCATTTGTATCACTTGTATCACTTGTGTCCGTTGTATCGCAATGTTACCTCCTGTATCAAAATGGGAGATTTTCCAGGGGCGTCTCTTATGCTCGAAATGGGCTTTTGATTTGGCACCAGGAAGGTGCTGCTACACTTTTGAAAAACTGTTCATCGCATCAGCAGTGTATGACTGCATGAAGAGAGCATGCTATGGGTCTATTACATCTGGCCGTGCTTGGCTCTCCCGAAGTGTTTCATGACGGCAGCCGCCTCACGTTTTCGTTGCGCAAGGCGCAGGCCTTGCTACTCTACCTGGCGGTCGAAGGGGGTATGCATCCCCGCAGCAAGCTAGCTGCCCTCCTGTGGCCGGACAGTGAGCCCCATGATGCGCGCACGGCCTTGCGCAACGCCATCGGCCTGCTGCGCCGCCTGCTCGCCGATGACGACTCTGCTCCTTCCCAGCACAGCCATTTGCTTAGTGACCACGAGCTGCTCGGCCTGGACCTGCACGCCCCATTGGAACTTGACCTGGAGGTGGTGCAGCAGGCCTACCAACAGGCCCAGTTGCACCCCACGATCCCAGCTGAGCCGCAGCGCGCCTCCCTGGTCGCCCAGTGGCAGTATGCTCTCTCCCTGGTGCGCGGTCCGTTCCTCGACGGTTTCTGGCTGGGCGAGCAAGCCCTCTTTGACGAGTGGCTCGAGCAACAGCAGCACCAGTGGCAGGTGCGCTTGCAGTTGCTCTGCGATCGGCTCTCCTCCTGGCAGGAGGCTGCCGGAGAGCAGGAGCAAGCCCGGGCCACGCTCATCCGCTGGCTGGCGCTCGATCCGCTGCAGGAGGAAGCCTACCGGCGCCTGATGCGCGTGCAGTTGGCGCTGGGCGATGCGAGCGCTGCCTTGCAGGTCTATGCCACCTGCCGGGCACGGCTGGCCGAGGAGTTGCACGTCGAGCCTTCGCCGGAAACCATCGCCCTGGCTGCGCACATTCGCGCCACCGCGGCTCACCGCGGGGGTCCCTCTGCACGTCCCACCACCGCCATGGCAGCCCGCGTGCCGCCAAGCGAGCTGGTCGCTCCGCTGGTCGGACGAGCAGGGGCTTTCAGCCAGCTCGTGGGCCGCTACCAGCAGGCGCAGGAGGGCCAGCCGCAGGCGGTCTTTGTAGTGGGTGAGGCCGGTATCGGCAAAACGCGGCTGGCGCGCGAGTTCGTGGCCTGGGCCCGGGCGCAGGGCGCCGAGGCGCTCAGCGGGCACGCCTTCGAGATGGGGGGACGGCTGCCCTATCAGCCGCTGGTCGAGGCCCTGCGACCGCGGCTGGAAGAGGAAAACGCCCCGGAGGACCTGCTGGACGATCCGTGGCTGGCTGAATTATCACGCATCCTGCCGGAACTGCGGGTGCGCTACTCCGATCTGCCTACCCCCACCGAGGATAAGCTGACTGCCAAGCTCCGTCTGTTTGAAGCGGTAGCGCGCCTTCTGGATGCCCTGGCACAGCGGGCGCCGCTGGTGCTGCTCCTGGATGACCTGCACTGGGTCGATGGGGCCTCCCTCGACCTGGTGCGCTACCTGGCACGCTCCTGGAGGGGCCATGGTACACGGGTGCTGCTGCTGGGCACCGTGCGCAGTGAAGAGCTGGAGCTGAATGCGGCGTTGGCCACTCAGTTGGCCGAGGTGGGAAGAGACCTGCCGCTCACGCAGATGGCATTGCAGCCGCTCAGCGAGGCGGAAACCTTTCAGCTCATTCAGGCCATCGTTGGGGAGGGAGGGTATGGGATGAGGAGTGGAGCTGAGCAGCCAGAGCAGGGTTCTGCCGGGCCCTTAACGGAAGGACCAGGGGCAGCGCCTGCGCAGGCGTCAGGCGCGCTGCTGGTCGCGTTGGGGCAGTGGCTGTTTGCGCACACCGGGGGGCAGCCGTTGTACCTGCTGGAGATGCTCAAGATGTTACGAGACCGGCAGTGGCTGGTGCCACAGCTGAGTGCGGATGGCACCTGGAGGCTCGAGCTGGACGTGGAAACGGCCACGGCCATCGTGCAGGAGCAATCTCTGCGCGAGCTGTTGCCGTCCTCGGTGCGCGCGATGATCCAGGCCCGCCTGGCGCATCTGTCACCGGCCGCGCGCCAGCTGGTGGCGGCCGGTGCCGTGCTGGGTAACCAGGCGACCGCGCAGCGGCTGTGGCAGGTGGCCGATGTGGGAGTGCAGGCCGGCGTCGAGGCCCTGGAGGAGGCCGTTGGGAGCGGGATGCTGCGCGCGGAGGAAGCAGAGACAGCCTGGCTGGGCAGCTATCGCTTCGCACATGACCTGGTGCGCGAAGTGGTCTACACCGATCTGGGCGAGGCGCGGCGACTCGTCTTGCACCAGCACGCCCTGGCGCTGCGGCAGGCAGAAGGAGCGCGGGCCTCCGAGCTGGCGTATCACGCGTTGGCGGCCGGACAAGCCGAGGCTGCCTCTCGCTACAGCGTGCAGGCTGGGGATGAGGCGATGGCTATCTTCGCCGTCGATGATGCCCTCACGCACTACGAACAGGCGCGTGCCGTGCTCCAGCAGCAGCAGCGACTGCAGGTCGAGCTTCCGGCCGCGGCGGTCGAACACCTCTATGCCTCGCTGGGGTGGGCCTATACCTTCCTGAACGCCTGGCAGCAGGCCCAGGAGGCCTATGAAGAGCTATTAGCCTATGCGCAGCACCAGCGTCTGTCCACGCTGGTCAGCATGACGCTCAATCGCCTGGCGATCCTGGCGGTGCAACAGTCGCATGACAGGCCCAGGGTGCGAGCGCTGTTGGAGGAAGCCCGGCGCATGGAGCAGACGAGCCACGATAAGCGGGCGCTAGCGGAAACAGAGTGGAACCTGGCACAGATCACGGCCGTCGTGTGGGAGGATGCAACGAGTGCTTTGTCTCATGGACAATATGCGTTGGAACTGGCGCGGGGAATATATGACACGGAGCTGGAAGCAAGAAGTCTCTCCTTGCTTGGTGTGATCCATATGAACGAGGGAGACTTTCAAGAGGCCATACACTGCCTGGAAGCGTCCCTGGCGCTGTATACAGCCCTGGGCAACGAGCCGACCGCTGCGCGAGAGCTTGCAGTTCCATCCCTTGCAATTGGTGCTCCGCCCACGCAGCCCTTGACGAATCGCCTGTCAGAAGCCTTGTGCTGGGGGCTGCTAGCTTTCGCGCAAGTGCATGATGGGCAGGCGCACAACAGCATACGCAGTAGCCGCCGCGCGCTCGCGCTCGCGCAAGAGAGCAAGAACGTCTGGGCACAAGTCATCAGTACGCGCTACCTCACCTTTGGATTGTTGGAAGCAGGGGCCTATGAAGAGGCGCTCGGGCTCATGCTACAAACCATGGCGCTTGTACGGAGCTTTCCGACAATAAACCTCCAGCGCTTTCTCACTGCCCTGGGGAGTACCTATCAAGCCTTGCAGCAGTGGGAAGAGGCGCACAGCATACTCGAAAAGGCAGAAGCCATGGCAGAGACGTTAGACCGCGGACCGTCTCGCGTGCCCGTCCTGTCGCGGCTGTGCATGCACTATGCCCTGGCAGGGCAGTGGGAAGCAGCCTACAGCTATGCCTTAAAGGCCATAGCCGTACGTAAGAGCCAGGGTGAGGCATTGATAACGCTGGATTTCTACCGGCAGTATGAAATGGAGGCCTTGCTGCGTGGGGGGGATGAGAGACAAGCGCGAGCAGAAGTGCAGCGACTGGGAGAAGGTCTGGGACCCTACCTGCGCTTCCGCATCCCCTACCTGCGCTCGTTGGCAGTGCTGGCCGTGTGGGAGGGGCACAGCGAGCAAGCCATCGGCCATTTACGCGAGGCAGCCCAGTTGGCAGCGGACCTCGAGCTGCCGGGAGAACACTGGCAGATCCAGGCGGCGTTGGGAAGGTTGTATGAGGCAGGGGGCGCACCTGAGCAAGCAAATGCAGCATTTGATGAGGCGGTGAGGATCATCCAGGGGCTGGCGCAGAGCATAGGGGATGAGGTGCTGCGGACGAGCTTTCTAGCCGCGCCGCAGATCCAACAGGTGCTGCAGCAGGTCCCCCAAGACCACGCGTAGCCGAGGTGGCGTTGCGGTGCAAAAACGTTCACCTGGAGGCAGAACGAGGAATGTGCCCACCGATCACCTTGTGGGAGGACTCCCTCCTACTTTGTGGGAAGACTTCCTGCCACCTTGTGGGAGACCAACAGAAGTGGTGATGGCAGACACACGCGAGATGCCGGGTCTGTGAGGACTGACCAGCCGCCTGGCGTAGTGTTGCTGGCCCGCGGGTGGTACTTCTCTCGACACAATGGCGCTTTTGGATCATGACATCTCGCGCTCCCGGATGTATGCTTGTTCTTATAACAAGACCTCCGGAATACCAATGTGAGGGGCACACTCTCCCCTTTTGCATCGGAAATTGCTTGTCCGAACTCGTAGTGCTACTTCTCGGCGATGCATAACGATCTCATCCAAAAATATGCCCTATGTGAGCAGTATCACGGCTTCACTTGAGACAAGCATGAGCGTAGGAAAAAGAGCTGTTCGCTTCTTTCGTTTCTTGTGTAGCAAAGCCATGCTGATGGCATGAAGGATAAAGCAGTTGCATGCAAAGCCTCGTGCGTTGAGTGAGCGGGAAAGGAATTCGACATACCATGGCAGACAATGTATTTCCAGTCGGCAGCCGGGTACAGGTGACCAGCTATGGTCCCTTCAGGGGACTCAGAGGGACGATTCGGGCGGTCGATCCGATTGCTGTTGATCTTGAGGAGCCTTTTTGTTTCTACCATATCGCGCTCGAAGGAGCGTACATTCAGGAACCGATCTGGTTTGCATACGATGAGGTGGAGTTAGTTGCTCCTGATGCCGTTGCTCTTCATGAAAGCCCAATCCTAGCCATCGTGAAAGCAGGGATAGATTGACTTCATTTTACTTCGTCAGGTGTCATAGCGTTCCAATACGGCATGCAACTTAAGAAAGCAAGCCAAGCGTGCGTGCGTGCACTACCGCTTGTATCCGATTGCTCACCTGCAGTTTCCCCAGAATATTGCCCACATGGCGTTTGACGGTATCGACCGTGATTACAAGCGTGTCAGCAATCTCCAGATTGGAGGCGCCACGTGCCAACTGATGGAGCACCTCCAGTTCGCGTGTGCTCAGCGGGTCAAGCAGTCCTTGCTGACTCTGTGACCAGGGATACTGATCTACCTGCTCACGCGATGGAAAGGCGGCGAGCAGCGTGTCCAGATAGGGTGTCGGTCTATGCTTGCGTTCCCGCTCCTGCAGCCTGCTGAGGAGCATCTGCATCAGGGGGCCTTCGTCCACAAAGAGGCGTACGTAGCCCTCCGGTTCGGCCAGTCGCAGCGCTTGCGAGAGGCGAGCGAGGGCTTCCTGCTCCTCGTGGAGCATGCTCTGGGCCCGCGCTTGCAAGAGCCGCAGTTCGATGATATGCCCCCAGCGTTCCTGCCACGTGGCGCGTTCCACCAGGGGCGTCAAGCGCGTGAGCGCCTCTGCCGGCCTGTCCTGTGCAAGGTGCAGACGAATGAGCGCGACCTCCTCCCGTTCTCGCCCAAACGCAGGGCTGCTTTCCTCATGCTCAAGCACCTCCTCGGCCCAGTGAGTCGCGCGTGCCAGGTCCCCTTGTGCCAGCCAGAGCTGCACCTGCGTCACCGTAGTGAAGTAGGAAGAGATATAGGAAAGCTCATACGGGTCGTCCACTTTCCCCCTGAAGAGTTCTCCTCGCTCAAGGGCAGCACGTGTCGCCTCCGGTTCCCCACGTGAGAGCGCGAGGTGCGCCAGCATCCCGTATGCGATGACCAATGCCGAGGGTGTTTCTAGCCGTTCGCCCCATTGGATCGCCTGTGTGGCGAGCGCGAGCGCTTCGTCCAGCCGGTTCCACTCACACAAGATCTCCGCTTGAAGGACATACGTCCAGTCCATTCTCGGCAATACGACTCCCCCTTGCTCGTGCGCCAGGCGGACCGCTCGCTCAAGCACCCGCCAGGCTTCGTGGAGATGCCCACACATCATGAGGCTCCTGGCTGCCATCCTCAGATAGAGGATCGCTTGCGGGACATTGCCTGCGGCCTGGGCAAGTCGCTCTCCCTCCAGCGCACTGCGGTACGCTGCTCTCGCTTCACCGGCAGCAAAATAGGCCACCGCCTGTGGTAGAAAGACGTCTGCACGTGTGTGGAGATTGCTGGGGGAGAACAACGAGAGCGCGTGCTGGCAGAGAGCCAGCACAGCCTGGGTATCTCCTTGATAACTTGTCAGCAAGGCTCGGAAACAGGCAATCTCTCCCAGCAGATTCTGCTGATCCTCGTGTTCTGCTGATGCAGAGATCGTCTCAGGCAGGGAAGCAGCGAGCGCCGCTTCGGCGGCTTGCAGCCAGGATTCCACTGTTGAGAATGGGGCACCACCATGCAGCACTTGTGCGTACACCAGACAGAGCCGGGGACGGGCACGCACGACTTCTGTGGGGAGCTCTTGCAGCCACTGGCGTAGTGTCAACGCTTCGCCTTGCCCCTGGCTCCACGAGAGCGAAAAGTGCAACCGCTCGACCAGGTCGGCCGCCAACTGCCAGGCATGAGCCCACAACGCGTGCTGGACCGCTTCATGGGTGTTACCCTGCTCCGCATACCATAGACTGGCTCGCACATGCAGCCTGTCTATCTCGTCTGCCTGCTGCTGTTCCAACCGGGAGCGCAATGCCTCGGCAAATAAGGTATGGTAGCGATACCAGTGACGATGCCCATCCAAGGGCACCACAAACACATTGGCTCGCTCCAGCTCTTCCAGCAACTGCTGACTGTCCGTCTGCCCAGTGACGGCATCACAGAGGGGGGCACACAGGCGCTCCAGGATCGAGGTGCGCAGCAGAAATGTTTGCACCGGAGCAGACTGCTGCTCGAGCACTTCCTCGACCAGGTAGTCCAGGATGTAGCGCTGGCTGCCACGCACCTCCTCCAGCATCTCTGCCGGATCCGCGGTTCGTTGTAACAAGAGACCCACGAGCTGCAAGCCGGCCAACCACCCTTCGGTGCGCGCAGTGATCTCCTGCAGCACCACCTCGGGGGGTTCGATCTCCATCACCTCCGTGAGAAAGGCCCTGGTCTCCTCCTGCGTACAGCGCAGCTGCTCCGTGCGCACTTCCAGGATCTGCCCACGCGCACGCAGTCGCGCCAGGTTCAGGGGCGGGTCGCTGCGCGAGAGCAGGATGAGGTGCAAGGGCGGAGGTTGGCGCTCCAGGAGGAAGGAAAGCTGGGCGTGGACGGCAGGATCGCTGATCGTGTGATAGTCGTCCAAGAGCAGCACCCAGGGCGTTGTTGTTTGGGGAAGCCGGTTTATGAGCATGGTGAGTATGTACTCAAGGGCAGGTGTCGGCGAGGTGTGCAAGAGCGCCAGGACATCGTGAAAGCGGCCGGGAGCGCACTGATCCAGCGCGCTGAGCACCGCGGTCCAGAAGCGCACGGAATCATTGTCTCCCTCATCCAGGGAGACCCAGGCCACCCGCGCCTGGTCCTCAGGCAGCGAGCGTACCCAGGTCGAGACCAGCGTGGTTTTGCCAAAGCCCGCCGGAGCGGAGACCAGGATGAGCTTCTGCTTGCTACCCTGGTTGAGCAGAGCCGTCAGGCGCGGACGGGCGATAAGCGCGTGCAAAGGGGCCGGGACGAGAAACTTGGTCGCTACCAGGGACTCCTGCCACGGCGTCCTGCTCTGGTCACGCTCCACTGTGGCGGGCAAGTCCTGCGGAGGCAGTGAACGGGTAGAAGAGGTCCGCGGCTCACTCTCGGTCAAGGTGAGCGCCACCTGCTCCAGCCGGGCAAGCGTGACCCTGTTTGGTACGCCCAGGTACTTCTTCTTGGGCTTGCCGCCGATACTGCGATAGGCGATCCAGTAAGCGCCTCTACGCTCCCGGTGCTCTTTGACCACGGTGAGGTGGCGCCCATCCCTGCTGTGGAAAGCGAAAGACGGCACGCGCTCCAGCCACCCGTTCCACGCATCGCTCTCGCCGTTCACCAGTGTTGCGACGGTTCCCTGGTCGGTCTGTTCACTGATCTTGTAGCCTGCCATAGGTGCATTCCAGGCCACGCTCCGTATTGCTGATTTTCCCATCGCCCGCTCCTTCTCCGAGTAGCTTGTCAGCGAGTCGCGCTACGTTCTCGATTGCACATCTACCAGGAGGCTGCCAAATGTACAGCAAGTGAGCTTTTGTGGCATTGGCCCAGCTGGACTGAGATGCAGCAGGTGTGCGCCAACGGCCCGCCAACTCGATGGGCCGAGTGAGAGCAGACTGCTCTTATCTCCCACAGCCCAGGTACGTTGACTGCAAAAAGGCTCACTCCCTCTACTTCAGGAAGTGAGCCTTTTTGCAGTCAACGTACCTACAGTGAGACGAAGCTGGTTTCGCTGGTGACCCCGCCTTGGGCAGAAAGCTACATCGCTACTGCCACAAACCATCTTCGGCTTGGCAACATTGCCCCACTTTATCTCAGTCTAGCACAGGAGTGCTGAACGATCCTGCGTCTAGATATATATGCTTACACCGACACAAACCATCTTCGGCCTGGCCGCGTTAACCGGCTTTATCTCAGTCTAGCACAGGAGTGCTGAACTATCCCATGAATGCAGGTAGGGATGCTTCACAAGAACTGTGCAGCGCAACAGGCTTCTGCATGAATTCTCCGTTCCTGTACTAGTTGCGTCACTTGCGAAAAAGGTTTACTGCCTGCTGTACAGGCTCACTCCTTGAAGAAGACTCATGTTAGCTGTGTAGATTACCTGCCTATAGCAGCAACCGGAGCAAAACCTACGCGAAGCGAAAGGCTTCTCCCCGTGGAGCCAAGGCAGCATAGCGCCACAAATAGATGCAAACTAGAGAACGTTGAAACAAAATGAGTCCAGTCTGCGCGAAATGCATGTCAATGCATGTTCAACAGGGAACGCTCATCCCACACTATTGCTCGTTGCTGTGCTCTTCGTCCAGTGGCGCTCGTGTTACGTTTATCACCGAAACTCCAAGGAGCGTGTCGCTCCTGTCGAGACCAGCCTGGTCAACAAAGCACAAAAAATGGTGTTGAACATACTATGGGGATGCATTTTCGAGAAAACCGCGAGCTTGTTAGAACCCATTGTTGTTTTTGTATTAATCCCTCATAAAGTGTAAATAAAACCTGCTGTTTTGTCAAGTCATTTATTATATTAATTTTTCTGAAATTAATGCTTTTTCGATTGAAAAAGTTATTTACCGTGGAAAAATCAATGGAGCGTGAATTTCTAAGGGGTGTACCGAGATAGATGAGCGCGTCAAGTACCTGCTTTTTGCCATACCCAATGCAGCTTAGAGATTGTATATATTCTCTATTGTTAAATTTTACTTGTTGCAAAAAACTTGCAATAAGGGATTTCGCGTGCTCTATTTGATTTAGCTCCTATTGGCAGCCTCATACTTTTCGGGAATATGTGCATTATCTAACAGTACTCTTGTTACAAGAATCCTTTCCACAACGTCTATGCATGTATAAAATAGACCCATCTATTAAATAAAGCCAGTAACTATTCAGGTCTCCTTTCTCTTGCGCCGCCTCCGGCGGCGGGGTGAGAGAGAAGGGCGGTCCCTGGAAGCCCCCCAGGCTTCCTTGCCCCGCACCCCGCCAAGGGGCCTGCAAGGCCCCTTGGAATCCCCTGCTGAATAGTTACTAAAGCCATATGAACCTGGCCTGGAGGGAAGAACATATGATTGGTCCATTCAATTGGATAGATTTACTCTTTCTTGTGACTATCGTTCTGCTTGTCTTCAATGGTTTGCGCAATGGTGCTGTTTTCAGTCTTGTCCGTGTTTTTTGGAAAGCCATTCACACTGTTTCTTGCAGCTAACGGCCTGTCAATCTCACCTTTAATCTCATACATCGTGCTGTTCTTTGGTTCTGTCCTGGTGCTGCATATTATTGGTACGGCGGTGCGAGGGGTTGTGCGCGCTATCCCTATTGTTGGCCTGGGCGATGCGCTGGTGGGTGGGCTGGTTGGCTTTGTCGAAGCGTGGCTCTTGTGGGTGATTGTGCTATTGGTGATAGGCCATTTTTTACAGGATATCCAGGGAACTATAAATGTAGGAAAACAGGCTATTCCTGGTCTGAATATTACGGTGTCACAGTACCAGGTCTGGCATGATACCTACAACCAGGCGTTGAATAACAGTTTCTTTGCAAAAGTGAATGGCTTTTTCATCAAGGAGCTACCTGCGATTGCAAGATTAAGCTTTTAGAGACAGGCACTTGCGTTCTCACTAGCGAGTGTTAAAATAAAAGTAACTATTCAGGTCTCCTTTCTCTTGCGCCGCCTCTGGCGGCGGGGTGAGAGAGAAAGGCGGGGATACCCCGCACCCCGCCAAGGGGCCTTGCAGGCCCCTTGGAACCCCCTGCTGAATAGGTACAAATAAAATCTATAGGGCAGTAAAACGCATTCAAATGGAGGGTTATTACGTCAAAGCAAGGTCGTCTCATTGATACGTCTACTCCTGGGGGGCATGAACATGCCTTCCTGGTTGCTGTAGGGCAAGACGAGAGTGACAGTTTGTGGAGTGTTGAAGACTCACTGAGCGAATTAGGAACACTGGCGCGTACTGCGGGGGCCGAGGTTGTTGGGTCGATGATTCAACACATGCGTCATCCCGACGTAGCGACTTACATAGGCAAGGGACGCGCGCAAGAGCTCAGTTATACCGAGAAACAGTTGGGTTTCGATCTTGTCATCTTTGATGACGAACTTTCTCCCTCACAGCAGCGCAACCTGGAAAAGATGCTGGCTGCGCGTGTGATTGATCGTACAGCCTTGATCCTCGATATCTTCGCGCAGCACGCTCGCACCCGGGAGGGGCGTTTGCAGGTCGAACTGGCGCAGTTGGAGTATCGCTTGCCCCGCCTGGCGGGGCGAGGTGTAGAACTTTCGCGGCAAGCAGGCGGCTCGCGAAGTGCTGGCGCTGGCGGCGTTGGCGGCGCCATTGGTGTGCGTGGCCCTGGTGAAACAAAACTGGAGATTGATCGCCGGCGTATTCGCAGCCGTATTGCCGAGCTGCGTGAGGAGATCGAGGGGGTACGCGAGCAACGTAAAGAGCATCGTAGGCAGCGCGCAGCCCAGGTCATTCCTGTCGTAGCCGTAGTCGGCTATACCAATGCCGGAAAGTCTACCCTCTTCAATGCGCTATGCGCTTACCGAAGCAGAAGTACCGACTGAGAATAAGCTCTTTGCTACACTTGATCCCACTACGCGTCATATCGTGTTGCCTGGCAATCAGGAAGCGCTGCTCACCGACACGGTCGGTTTCATCCAGAAACTGCCCACCAAGTTGATTGCTGCCTTCCGGGCGACACTCGAAGAAGTTATTGATGCCGATCTGTTACTGGAAGTGGTGGATGTCAGCCACGAAAACGCCATCGAGCAGAGCGAAACGGTCAACGATGTCCTGCATGAGCTGGAGGCTGATGACAAACCGCGTGTCACAGCCCTGAACAAAATCGACTTGCTCGACGACCCGTCAGAAGTCGATACCTCGCTCTATCCCAACGCGGTCGCGGTTTCTGCCCTGCAAAAGGTCGGATTGGATGGCCTGCGCGAGAAAATCGCCGGGGTGCTGGCTGTCACTATGGAAGCGCTAGAAGTGACGATCCCTTATGATAAAAGCGAGCTGGTAGAGCTCTTTCACCGCCGTGGGTATGTAGAGCGAGAGCAGCACCTTCCCGAGGGGACGTTTCTCGTTGGTCGCCTGCCCCGCTCATTACGAGGGTATTACGCGCACTATAAACGCCAGTATTGATCAGCTTTGCTTGCAGCTCGCGCAAGACCCTGACACTTCCCTCTTTTGCCACTACACGATATAATAGGTGCAATTGGCAAATCTCGTTAAGGCAGTCGCAGGAGCAACTAGATGATCGATACGGCGCGTTTTCTGGTCCGTTTTTGGGGGGTACGGGGCAGTTATCCCACCCCTGGGCCACACACGGTACGCTATGGAGGAAATACCGCCTGTGTCGAAGTAGAAGTAGGGACACATACGTTGATCCTGGATGGGGGCAGTGGCATCATTCGCCTGGGCAATGAACTGCTGCGCCGTTCAAAGGGCAAACCCCTCAACCTCTCGCTCTTTATTACGCACGGTCATGGAGATCACCTGATAGGCATCCCTTTTTTCACTCCTTTGTACGAGCCTCGCACCTCCATCGATTTTTTCGGCCCAGATCTTGCGGATCGAAGTATTGAGCAACTTGTAACCCCACTCATGTCTCCACCGTATTTCCCAGTAGACATGCGGAGCTTACCATCGCATCGTACCTTTCACACGATCACCGGCCGGGAACAAATTATCTGGCGCGGTGGTGAAGTCAAACCTAGAGTTGTCAATGGACGTGAAGATACCGGGGAAGCGGAGGTGCGTGTTATTGCCAGGCTGACAAACAGTCACCCCCTGGATGGGGCGGTAATCTATCGCATCGAGTATGGCGGGCGCAGGCTGATCTTCGCCACTGATGTAGAATGGGGGGAAGTGTATGATTCAGACTTTCTTGAGTTTGTGGAGGGGGCTGACCTGCTGATACATGATGCGCAGTATACTCTAGATGACTATCAACAGGACAAGCAGGGATACGGCCATAGTACCATTGAGATGGCAACGGAAGTAGCTCGCCTGGCCCAGGTTCGGAAGTTGATACTTTTCCATCATGACCCAACTTATGATGACAACAAATTAGATGCGATGCAGGTTGAAGCGCAAACGCACTTCGCAAACACTTTTTCTGCATCTGAAGGATTGGAAATAAATCTTTTATAGCTTTAGGGGCACTCCTTCGGAGTATCCATAACAAGATCGGGCATTCGCAAGGAATGTTCCTAAGTGAGGATAACTATGATAGATGTTGTACTGGCGCTCATGATTATCGGCTCGTTCATAGTGGCGACTATCATTCACGAATTTGGTCATGCCCTGGTAGCCACCTTATTAGGGGACCCGACTCCTCGTTCTGAAAGACGTCTCAGTCCCAGTTTGCGTGCACATCTTGACCCTGTGGGAACGCTGCTGTGTGTGATCCTGGCCTTTTTTCCTCTTGCTGCCGGCCCGGTAGGTTTAGGCTGGGGGAAACCCATTAAAGTTGACCCCTGGAAACTGCGCGGCGGACCGAATGGTGGAACGCTATTAGTGAGCGTGGCCGGCATCTTGACCAGTTTGATCGTGGGATTGCTCTTCGGCGTGGTGCTGCGTTTCTTGCCTGGAGCGTTGTATGCGAACGCTCTAATTATGCGTGTACCCCAGTTGATTTTGGTTTTTGCGAGCGTGAATATCAGCCTGGCAATCTTCAATCTGATCCCACTGTATCCGCTCGATGGCTACCAGATTGTCTATACGCTTCTGCCCAGCCGCCAGGCTGCGCAGTTTGCCAGGTCTGCCCAGTACGGGCCATTTATTATCCTGGGAATCCTGTTTCTCTTGCCTTTCATAGGCCAGTTTTCGGGACTTGGCAGCCTGTTCATTTTTCACATCCCATCCTATATCCTGCTGGGAGCGCTTAAGCTCATAGGGTTAGTCACGGGTGGAGATGCAGACCTGCTCTACCTTTCTCTCTATGCTCGTTAGGTCGATAGTCTTAGCGTGAGTGTGTAAATGCATACAATTGTTTATCGTCTCTGGCAGGTACGTCAACAACTCGGTTTCGTTGCCCCGCTTTCGGCTGAGGAGCGTCTATGGGCGGCCGGG
>WNFM01334260.1_pt1 | contig 16354 bp, 17 predicted proteins | sample 5400271 | NCBI WGS metagenome assembly WNFM01 (sample SAMN13153352, study PRJNA577476) | soil metagenome | isolation source: 60 cm saprolite on Douglas fir-dominated hillslope | place: USA:California | collected 2013-09-17
CCCCCTGGATGACCCGTGCGTGCTGTATCCACCTGATAAAAGCGTTCAAAAATGCGCGTGCGGTCATGCGGAGGGATGCCACGCCCGGTGTCTCTGATGCGGATGGTTGCCATCTGAGCGCTGCACGTAGCCGTGAAGATGATCTGACCGCCCTGTGGCGTGAATTTAACCGCGTTGTGCATCACATTCATGATTACGCGGCGAGTTTGTTCCGGGTCAATGAGGACATGCAAATCCTCCGGTATCTGGTTGACCAGTTCGAGCTTTTTGCCCTCAATCTGCGTGCCCATAATTTCAAATGCCTGATGCAGTATGTCCGCAAAATTCACCGGAACCATGCGAATGATCGCCTTCCCGGACTCAATCATCGACAGGTCGATTAACTCCTGCGTGATATGTTGCAAACTGTCCGTTTCGGCGGCCATCCTCCCGAGCAACTTTAAGTCACGTTCAGGATTGCGTCCGAAGTTCTGCATCAGCGTGTCAATGTTCAGGCGAATACTGCTGATAGGTGTGCGCAGGTCATGTGAAAAATTCGCGACCATCTCGCGACGGGCACGGGTGAGCCGCAGCAGTTCACTGATATCTTGCAAAGCCAGGGCAATGTTAGGGCGTCCGGGTCCAGGGATCAATGTGCCGCGTATCCGAAATGATCGATCACCAATTTCAATTTGAGTTTCAAACGTCCTATCGCCGCGCAGCAGGCCCTCAGCAAACGCATCCAACTCGTGATTGCGAGACACTGACATCAGGGTCTGTCCGGCGGACTGCTCCTTAACGGCGAACAGGTCACGCGCCGTCTGATTAATCAATGTTACACGATGGTCTGAATCGATAACTAGCAGCGCATCAAAGGCGGAATCAGCCACTACCGAATTCTGGTCGCGCATTTGCTGTAAATGCTGCGACTTACGTTCGACATCATGCCGCAGCAGGTTCATCTCAACTTTGCTTTCACTGAATTTTTCAGCCATGCGCCGCAGCCGAATCACAAGAAAAAACACAATACCGACGAAAACGATAATCAACCATACAGCGCCGTCCATCGACTGGACTATCCTTCCAGATTAGTTAAGCGAGCTATTCACAAGATCAGTGCTAACATCCCAAAGTCGCTGCTGAACCTGTGCATCTTCCGAATAAGGATCAGCTTGGCTCAGCGTTTTGCCTTTGAAAAATTTGCCGTTCACGCCTTCAAGTTCTGGCGATAAGGCCAGATGTACGACGGCCTGCGCCGCCTGTTCGGGCGTCCTGGAAATGATATTTGAAATCCAGCGCATAGGCCTCGGCGCATCCTGAAGCAGGTTTGACTTGACCAACCCCGGATGCAGCGCATTCGAGGTTGCGCGAGTCCCCGTGAGACGATGTGCCAGTGCATTACTGAAGAGAAGGTTGCACATTTTGGAAACACCAAACGCCTCGTTTGTATTGAAGTCCTTTGCGCTTTGCAAATCGTCAAAGTCGAGTTTGGTAGTAACCGGTGCAGTGATGTTAATGACACGACCAGACAGACTGGCCTTGAGCGCATCCAGAAGCAAAGTGGTCAGCAAAAAATGACCCAGGTAATTCGTAGCAAACATGGATTCCAGGCCATCAGGTGTAAGGCTACGACTCGTCTTATAAATAGCCGCATTATTAACTACTACATCAAGGCTCTTGTGCTTCGTGCAAAATTGGTCTGCCGCTTCCCGGACCGAGCGTTGCGACCCCAGATCAACGAGCAACAATTCCAATTGGGTGCTACCCGTGGCAGCACTAATCTCGGCCTGGGCAGCCTCGCCCCTGGCACGATCTCGGCAGGCGAGGATAACACTGCCTCCCTGCCGCGCTAATTCGAGGACAGTTGCCTTTCCGAGACCACTGTTTGCACCAGTAACCAGGCAGAGTTTTCCTGCCATGAACTGACTCAACCTTCAAAGCGATAGCCGATTCCACGTACTGTAGCAATACGCTGCGGGTCGGATGGATTATCTTCGATCTTCTCACGCAGCCAGCGGATATGGACATCGACGGTGCGCTTATCGCCAAAGAATTCATAACCCCAGACTTTGGTGAGGATCAGATCGCGCGATAAGACCGCGCCCTGATTCCGCATGAGTTCAGAAAGCAGGTCAAATTCCTTATGGCTCAGATGCAGTTCGTCGCTGCCCCGGAAAACGCGGCGACCTGTCAGGTCCATCCGCAGATCAGCCGAAACAAGCTCATCCTGCACTGTGGAGCGACCCGGCATCCGACGAAGCACTGCACGTACTCGCGCCAGGAATTCGCCTAGTCCAAATGGCTTGACAATATAATCATCCGCGCCGCTTTCCAGGCCCACAATCTTGTCAACTTCCGTGCCACGCGCCGTCAGCATAATAATCGGGATATGCGACGTGGTGGGGTCTTTGCGAATGATGCGACATACACTCAGCCCATCCAGCGCGGGCAGCATGATATCCAGGACAATTAGGTCAGGTAGTTGGGCGCGGATCAGGGTAAGACCGGTCTCGCCGTCATGGGCCTTTACAACTTCGTGTCCTTCTTCAGTGAGGTTTTCAGCTAATGTATCGGTAAGATTTACTTCATCTTCAACCAGCAGAATTTTCGCCATGAACACACCCTATGGAGCCAGAGTTAAGAATGCTGCTTACTTTTCGATGGGTGCATAGTATAGCGCTGAGCACGATACTTATACATCATTAGTTCTTAACATATTAGAATAAATACCTGATGTAAGGTGAAGTCGCGTCACAGGTTTTGGGCCGAAATAGCCGATGGTTGTATCAGGCTGTCAGATCACGTGCCGCGGGGATGCCACCCATCGACGTGGCTTCTTGAACGGCGTTGCGGATCGCTTCTGCCACCACATCGGCAGCAAAAGCGCCGATCACGCTCAAATTTGCGGGGATTTCACCCGTAGCAAGGGCAAACAGTGTATCACCGTCAAACATGGTGTGGGCAGGACGGATTGCCTGAGCCAGCCCATCCTGCCCCATCTGTGCCACCTTGTTAATCTCTTCCTTATTCAAGCGGGCGTTCGTCGCCACTACGCCGATGACTGTGCTGGTTCCGGGGATAGCACGTCTCATTTGCCGAAGCAGATTGTAGATCCCAGCGAACTGTTTACTCTCCGGCGCGGTGCGCAGACCTGCCAGGACGGTACCATCGTGCCCAACCACATCGCCTGTAGCGTTGACAGCCATCAAGGCAGCCACAATCAGCCCATCGCCCAAATCTACGCTGGCGCTGCCGATCCCACTTTTGGTTGCAAAAGACGGCCCAAGCAAGCCGCCAACCTTTGCCCCGCTTCCTGCACCGACACAGCCTTGTATTACCGGATCATTCGATGCCGCTTCGCAGGCCGCATAGCCCATTGCGGAGTCGGGGCGACGATCTGCACGACCAATATCCAGGTCAAACAGGATCGCGCCGGGAACAATCGGAACACGCGCCACTGGCGTTTCGTATCCGATATGATGTTCTTCCAAATAGCGCATCACGCCATCAGCAGCGGAGAGACCGAAGGCACTCCCGCCCGCGAGCATAATCGCATTGACATGTTGGACAAGGTGCATCGGGCGCAAGAGGTCAGTTTCGCGGGTTCCTGGTGCGCCGCCGCGCTGATCGACACCCCCAACCGTATTCGGCGGGCAGAGGACGACGGTGCAGCCAGTCAGCGCCTCCATATCTTGAGCATGACCGACCCGAATACCCGGAACATCCGTCAGCGTGTTATTCATCATCGCCCTCATCCCTATCATCAGACGTGTCTGCTTCGATGCCTAACTCATCTAACGCCTTCGGATACAGCGCTTCAGGGACAAGGATTTTGGCCTCGGCCAGTGCACCAATCGTAAATGCAAACGCATTGGCAATCGATTCGCGCTGAACCGAAGCAGGAATTCCAGCGTTTTTCAGGCGTTCAGCAATCATTTCAGCTTCTACGAGGCTGGTAGTGGTCGCTACGACTTTCCAGACAGGCTCGTCACTGTGCCTGTGACGTTCAGCCATCGCTATTTGGTTCCTATCAGGTCGCCCACAGACGCCAGGATACCGCCGATCCGCTTGCTAAGATCATTTAGCTGGTCACCTATTTTGTGCGGCACGCCATTCGAACTCATCCGTTTGATATCAGATTGCAATTCTGCCAATGGCTGGCGAAGATTCGCGATGCCAACAGTAACCTTTTCACGGCTGGCATCTCTCGCCTTGAGTTCTTCATAAGCATGTTCCATACTGCGCGCGCGACGTTCCAGCGCCATGAACAGCCGTGCATTGGCAATGCCGATTGCGGCATAACCAACCAATATTTCCATCGCAAAGGAAAGATTCTCATCGAAGGCACGGCGCTTACGGTGGTTGCCCACTGTCAACACACCAACTGGTTTCCCCTGAATGCTCATCGGCGCATAGATCACCGCGTTCACATCTGATGAGGTTTTAAATCGCTTGAGGCCGTCGCCAGCAACGGTCAGCGGTTCGCCCGAGGTCATCACCAGCGTGGCAATATCATCTGTTACAGGTTCACCCAGCCGCTCCTGCATCACCAGCGTCATGTTTTTGCCCGCTCGCAGGATCAATTTGTGCGATTCGTCATCGTACAGCATCAGTGTCGCATGGTCGGCTTCCGTCAACTTAATGGCAGCATCCATCACCTGATCAAAAAGCTGTTCGAGATTCATCAGGCTGGTAACGCTTTTTCCAATCGCCGAAAGCGTGGTCAACGCCTGAAGGCGAGTCTCAAGCTGCTTATTGGAACCCTGAAGACGGTCTAACAATTCCTTACGTTCGTGGCGCAGGTGAATTTCTTCCAGGCCATGTTCAATCACCTGCAGCGCCTCCGCCTCGCGCAGCGGCTTGGTCAAATAGTCGGTGGCTCCCAGGCGGAAACAGTCGATAGCACTCACTTCGTTGCCACGCTTGGGCATCACGATGATCGGCCCGGAGAACCCCTTCGATTTCAATGCTACTAAAAAGTCTGCACCACTCAGCCCCGGCATTACCAGATCGAGCAATATCATATCGGGGTTGTTTGCACTGGCTTGTTGCAAACCTTCAGCCCCATCTTGTGCTTCAATTACTTCAAACCGCTTGGGGTCCAACACCTGTTCACGGAACAAACTGCGGGTGTCTGCATCGTCATCAATAACTAAAACTTTGTCACGTTGATTTGGCATAGCGTCGATTACTCAGGCAGAATTGGATAATGAATCAAAGTGTACGCAGATAGAGGAGAGATCGCAAACTCATCAGTCTGACGACTAACGGCCGATTAGATTACTGGTTGTCGTGCAGCTTTAAGAAAAACCTGTGAATAGCAACCTCAACCTCATCAATTGCGTATTACGATTAACGACTAAACTGACAGGGTATATTCATTATGAGGATCATCCCAGGTTGTTTCTCTGTGCTTGTTCTGATGGTAGCGGCGTGCATATGCGTAAGCATTGTCTCAGGCGTGCGGGCAAATCACAATCGCGCTTTTTTCCAGGAATCGGGTCGAGCGTTGCAGAGTCCGCCACCCCAATACTATGATCATGAATATGCGCCGTCATTTTCGCGTGGCATCGCTGGTATAATTGGCGGTACATTCGCTTTTGGGCTGCTGTTTTGCATCGGTGGTCCGATTGCGTTGATTCTGTTGGGCGTGGCTGTCTTTTTCTACGTTCAGTATCGACATGAACGCCAGCTTCGAGAGACGCTAGCGGCACAGTATGCGCAGAGCCAGGTGCCGTGGGACGAGCCACCCCAATCCATTTGACTTATGCGGCTATTCATGGAGAAAACTAAATGGCGCTTGCCGAACAGACCGTTTCATTTCCGGGCGCGGGCATCCAACTTCCTGGCTTTATGGTCCGGCCCGAAGGCAGCGGACCATTCCCAGGCGTCGTTGTCATTCATGAGGCCTATGGCCTGAATGACAATATTCGCAGTGTGACCCGCCGATTCGCGGAACAGGGCTACGCTGCGTTAGCCGTCGACTTGTTCGCGGGCCGCAATCAGGTCGTGTGTATGGCCCGGCTGATCGGCGGAATGGTGTTGAGTTCCCTGAATAATGAGGGAATAAGGAACTTGAAAGCCTCATTGGACTATTTCATCGCGCAGCCAGAAGTTGACCCGACGCGTGTTGGCGCGATTGGCTTTTGCATGGGCGGTGCTTACGCGATTGCCTGGGCTTGCACCGACTCGCGGCTCAAGGCGATTGCGCCCTTTTACGGGATGAATCCGCGCCCATTCGAAGCGGTCAAGCGGCTGTGTCCAGTCGTTGGCTCGTATCCTGAACAGGATTTCTCTGCCAATGCGGGTAGAAAGCTCGACATCGAGTTAGATACCTACAATATCCCGCACGACATAAAGATTTATCCCGGCGCGCATCACTCATTTTTCAACGAAACACGTGGCAGCTACAACGCCGAAGCTTCGCAAGATTCATGGCAGCGGGTGCTGGCTTTCTTCAAAACACAGATCGGCTAGCCAGATTTGGCTGAGCAAACTCGGACGCATGTGGGTATTGATGCGCGAATCGGGTCACTAGTTAGAGGATTGCATCAGCCCGTAATGTGAGCAACAGGATAAGTTACACACCAACAACTTTATCTGTGTGGTTCATGGAGAAGGCGCAGCAATATCTAAAAATCTTAGCAAACTGATAAAAATGGATTTATTCAGTTTTAGTCTCTTTTGGTTCCTCGACAGGCTGCATCATGATGACGATAACACTAATGTTGTCCTCGCCGCCCCGCGAATTCGCCAGCGCGATCAGGTCTTGTGTTGATTGTTCCGGCTTTTCATTCTTGCGAACAATCTCAGCGATCTCGGTGGGCGAGAGATGGCGAGTCAACCCGTCTGAACAGAGCACCAGTCGATCTCCGGCCTTGAGGTAACGCGTGTAAACATCGACTTCCAGATCAAGCGACTGTCCAAGCGCCCGATAGAGCACACTGCCCATCGGGTGAATCTTGGCCTGTTCCGGCGTAATGTGGCCTGATGCCACTAGTGCTTGTACAAAGCTGTGATCGTCAGTTACCTGATTGATCCAGCCTTCCTGCCCATCGATCAAGTAGGCACGGCTATCGCCCACATGAGCGATCAGCGCCCGGTTGCCCCGGATCAACGCGAGAGTCGAGGTCGTTCCCATCCCTTTGAGAGACGGTTCATGATCACTGCGGTCAATGACCGCTTTATTTGCGTCCAGTACTGAATCGGTCAAGCGGCTGCGCAGGTCCGATTCTGAAAGCACCTGCAAGTCCTGGCTGCCGCGTGGCTCACCCAGGAAATCAGCCTGGATCGCTTCAACAGTAAGGCGGCTGGCTTCTTCGCCCGCTGCCGCGCCGCCCATTCCATCAGCCACCAGCGCCAGCACGATACCTTCGATGGCCCACAGATTTACTTTGTCTTCATTGTTGGTACGCACCTGACCCACATCGGATCGAGCACTACTCAAAGCCAGTAAGTTGAAGTCGGCGTCAGGCACAACCAGTTGCGCGCCACAGCCCGTGCAAAAACGCGCCGTCGGGCTATTGAGCGTCCCACATCGCAAGCACGTCAGGGGTTCCCCATTTAAGTCTTCAGGTGGCAACTTTGCACGCGCCTCCTTCAGCCGCTCGACCAGGCTTGGCTCTAAAGTATGGCCCCGGTCTTTAATAAAACGTAACGCATCATCGACAAGTTTACCGGTCCCATGCAACCCGCGCACCATTGGGGCTTCATCAAGATTGCGTCCACATTGGAAGCAAAATAATGCGCGAGCGACATTATCGTGACCACAACGAGGGCATTTGCGCGTTTGCATTGAAGACCTGGCAATCCTTACTAAACTGTGCCGTTACCAGAATTCTACAGGAGCTTTGATATCATGCAAGTACTGTCGATTTTACAGGTAATGGAGCCATAGTTATGCTGTTCACCTCGCTCCCGTCGGGCGTTTACTACCTGTTAGATCAGTAACCGCATCGGCGCTTCGAGTAATCCCTTCAGTGCCTGCATAAAACGCGCGCCCTCGGCTCCATCGCTGACCCGGTGATCGACACTTATCGTGCACTTCATGCGTGTGCCAATCTTGATTTCACCATTGACCACGACAGGTATCTCACGGGCCGAGCTGACAGCCAGGATACCAGCTTCGGGCGGGTTGATGATAGCCGAGAAGTTTTCGACCTGATAAGCGCCCAGGTTACTTACAGTAAAGGTGCTGCCTTCAATATCATCCGGCTTGACCTTGCCAGCGCGCGCACCCTCTATCATCTGCTTATTGCGCTGTGCCATCCGCCTTTGCCAGGACGTTCATCAATCCGCCGCCGTCCAATGCAACTGCGATGCCGATGTTGATGTGCTCGAAATGGACGATCTTGTCGCCGTAGAAGTGGCTGTTCAGGTTAGGGAACTGGCGTAACGTGAGCGCCACGGCTTTGACCACCAGGTCGTTCACTGTGATCTTCTGTTCTTCGGGCAAACCAGCGTTGATCTCCTTACGCAGCGCCAGTGCGGGAGCCATGTCAATCTCGGTAGTTACATAGAAGTGCGGGATTGTTTGTTTGCTTTCGGTCATGCGCGAGGCAATGCGTGCGCGCAGCCGGGAAACAGGCTCTTCGGTGATGCCAGGGCCAGTTGGCGCGACCTGAGCAGATGGCTGTGGACGCGCAGCCGACACAGCGGGAGCAGGTGCGGCTGGGGGTGTCTGCGATGGTTTGAAGCTTTCCACATCCGATTTTTGGATGCGCCCGCCGGGGCCGGTTCCCTGAACTTGCCTCAAATCGATGCCCTTCTCGTCAGCGATTCTGCGGGCGATGGGGCTGGCCTTCACACCGCCGGGGAATTCTTCCCCTGTACTTGGCTGCGCTTGCGGTGCGGCTGCCGCAGGTTCTTTACCATGACCGTTACTAGCCGCTGGCGCAGGCTCTTTGACTTCTGCTTTGGCAGGGCCGGTTTTATTTACGTCTTCGCTGGCTGCCTCGGCTCCTTCAGCGCTGACCTCGGCAATAGGAGCGCCGACAGGTACTACCGCTCCAACGTCAACCAGTGTTTTGGTCAGGACGCCGCTAGCAGTCGATTCGATTTCGATGGTTGCTTTGTCGCTTTCGATTTCGGCCAGAACATCGCCGGATTTAACAGGATCGCCCACCTTTTTGACCCAGTTGACGAAAGTGCCTTCGGTCATGTCCAGCCCTAACTTGGGCATAACGATGGTTTCAGGCATTCAGCACCTCTTTCACAGCGGCAACCACCTTTTGCGCGTCAGGCAGCGCCATCAATTCAATTTCCTTAGCAAATGGCAGTGGCACATCCAATGCAGTCACTCGCTTGATTGGAGCGTCCATGTAGTCAAACATGTGCTCCTGCAACTGCGCGGCGATCTCGCTGCCAACCGCGAAGTGCGGCAGCGATTCCTCGACAATCACGCAGTGATTTGTCTTCTTGAAGCTCTCGAACACGAGGTCAAGGTCTAATGGACGCAGCCAGCGCAGGTCCACGATCTCAGCCTCAATGCCCTGCTTTGCCAGAATATCCGCTGCCTCTAGTGACCAATCAATGCCACGCAAGAAGGAAACAATCGTCACATCACCGCCACGACGTTTGTAATCGCTCTTGCCAATTGGCAGCACGAAATCTGGGTCGTCGGGAACCGCGCCCGGCTTGGGATATTGGGCAATGCTTTCGGTGAACAGCACAGGGTTTTCATCCCGGATCGCCGCCTTGAGCATCCCTTTAGCATCGTAGGCGTTCGATGGACAAGCGACATACAGACCGGGGAAATGTGCAAAGATCGGCTCCGGGCTGTGGGAATGCGTCGCGGTTGCCTGAACACCCCATCCAGTGGCCGCGCGGATAACCAGCGGCGCGGTGAACTGCCCGTCAAACATATAATGGACCTTCGCCGCCAGATTGATGATGGCATCGAAGGCCAGGAATGCAAAGTTAANNCCGCCATTGCTGCCCCAACCGCAGCGCCCGCAATGACCATTTCACTGATCGGGGTATCACGCACGCGACGTTCGCCGAATTCTTCAAGAAAGCCACGTGTTACTTTGTGCGTACCATCCCAGCGGCCCACTTCCTCACCCATCACGAAGACGCGCTCATCACGTACCATTTCTTCATGTAGGGCAGCGCGCAGGGCCTCGCGCATTGACATATTTCTATCTGCCATGTGTCCTCTTAAGCGTAGATGTTGCTCACCAGATCATCATAGGTCGGGCTTGGGCTTTCTTCAGCAAATTTCTCTGCTTCTGCTACCTTGTCTATTGCTTCGTTTTCAAGCTTTTCAAGGGTTGGCCCGATGTCCTTGTATTTTTCGCATAACACGTCGCGCAAACGCGGGATCGGATCGAGGTGCTTCCAATGCTCAAGTTCCTCGGTGCGATTCATATAGCTCTTATCCGACATGCCGTGGCCTTCATAGCGGTATGTCAGTGCTTCCATAAGAACTGGCCCATGCTTGCGCGTATACTCGACCATTTCCTTTGTTGATTCGTAGACTTTAATCGCGTCCTGACCGTCAACACGCGGCCCCTCTTTGATACCATACGCAATGGCCCGCTTAACAAGGTCTGGTTGTCCACTGGAATCCTCAACGCGGGTCCCCATGCCGTACAGATTATTCTCAATGAGCCACACAACCGGGAGTTTCCAGACGGCGCTTAAATTGACCGACTCGTGGAAATAGCCGTTGTTAGTTGCGCCATCGCCCACGAAGCACAGGGTCACATCGTCTTCGTCGCTATATTTGGACTTGAGAGCGATCCCGGCAGCCAGCGGAAGTTGCCCCCCGACAATCGCATAGCCACCCCAAAAGTTGCGACTGCGATCCGCAATGTGCATCGAGCCGCCTTTGCCGCCGCTTGTGCCGGTTTTCTTGCCGTACATCTCCGCCATGATGCGATTAGGATCAACACCACGGGCAATCGCAATACCATGATCGCGATAGGCAGTGATCACATTATCGCTGTCACGCAGGGCATGGACGGCCCCGACGCCCGTTGCTTCCTGCCCGTTATACAAGTGTAGATATGCGCCACCTATCTTCTTTTGATGATAAAGTTCCTTGGCGCGTTCCTCGAAATGCCGAATCAATACCATTTCGTAGTACATCTTCAGCAAAAAGTCTTTACTGAGATTGGCCATTGTCGGCCCTCCTCTACAATAGAATCGCGGAATAAGGTCAACCTACGCGCTGTCGGGGGTAAATCCAGGACAGCCTACCCGTCACGCGCAGCCATGATATCCTTGTGGTAACCCTGGATCATATCCCGCTGTGCGCGGGGCAGCGTGCGAGCCTCAATTGAATCAAGTAGATACTATCACATATCGGCGGCGTGGGGCAATATTCCAAAGCGGGTCTGTGGAAATAAAATATATGGCTGCAAAATCAGCTAAATTCAGAGGATGAGGCAGCCTATGCCTGCTTGGGCGTTGATTCGCCTTACGGACGCAAATTTTACCTTGACCGTAGCACGCCGATATGGTATGCTGACACCCTAATCAGCGATGACGGAAACGAGTAAACACCCGTATAACCATAGCGAACCTGGGATGGTGTAAGCCAAGTGGTAAACGGCGTTGAAAATCATTCCTGAGCTGCGACCTGAACCCATTGGCTGTAAGCGTCGCCGGGTGTGCCACCCGTTATCCGGCAAGGAATGAGTGCCTCATCACATTCAGGTTTTGCGATGAGGAATGAGGGTGGTACCACGGAATACGCTTCCGTCCCTTGAGGGATGGTGGCGTTTTTTATTTGGAGGATTCGTTTTGACACCAGAGCCGACTTTCATGGTGAGACGTGCTACCGCCGCCGATGCGGACGGCATCCTGTTTATCTGGCAGGAAACCGCCGATATGCTGGCACGCGGTGACAGCCGCTATCGCCTGGCTCCCAACGCGGCGGCTATCTGGCGCGAGAATTTGCTGCAATGGTTGATGCAAAGCGATAAGGCAGTCTTCATTGCGGAAAGTCTCGTCAAACCGGGGCACATTCTCGGCTACATTGTCGGGCGGCTGGTCGACGGTGAGCCAACGTTGCAACCGGAGCACCGAGGCTATGTAAGCGATCTGGCGGTAGATTCGCATGGTAAAGTCAGCGGGATCGGGCGAGGGATGTTCGATGCACTCAAGGTTTGGTTCCGCGAGTGTGGCGTTTCTCAGATTGAAGCCCGCGTACCGAGTCGGCATCCGATTGCACAGGCATTCTGGCGGGCGCTGGGTGCGTCCGAATTGTTTGAACACATGTGGTTGAAGTTGGAGTGAAACAAGTGTTGAAGTCTATTCGACAAACGATAAGATGGCTTGGTCCGCAGCGGGCGCAGTTGTTCTTTTTCCTGCTGGCCCTGACCGGACTGATCAGCTTGATGTTGAATGCGGTTGGGCAAACAAGCTCATGGGTGCGAATTGTCCAGAGCTTTTTGCTGATTGGCTTCCTGGTTGGAGCAGCGGCAATCGTTATGTCGCGTTTTCCACCAGATGATCGACGGCAACTGCGCCTCGCCCTGACGCCTTCCTTGCTGGCAGTGGCGATTGGGCTGCTGTTCCCGCAATATCTTCTGTTCTTCGCGCTGGCTGCCATCGGCTGGCTGTTTATCGCGCTGCTGATAATTCGCGGGCGGGTAAGCCAGGAATATCAGACGGCGATCAAGCATATGCGTAATAATGAGTTCGATGAAGCCATCAAAGTAATGTCCGACCTCATAAAACGCGAACCCGATAAAGCGGATCATCGCCGCTTCCGGGCCGAATTATTCCGGCTGTCCGGCAAAGTCAAACGCGCAAGGGCCGATTACGAGAAGGTAATCGAGTTAACGCCTGATTCTGGCGTTGGCTTCAATGGCCTGGCTGAAGTCTATTTGCAGGATGGCGAATATGAAGAGGCGCTTGGTTACGCACAGAAAGCGCTCGAACGCGAACCGGATCATTGGGTTGCGCCGTACAACCTGGGCATGATCGAAGACCGTCTGAATATGTCGGATCAAACGCTTGATCATCTGGCGCAGGCGCTCAAAGTGGGCGTTCCCGATAGTCGTCACCGTTTGCTGACCCACCTATGGATGGCACGGGCTTACCAGCGTCAGGGCAAAAGCTTTGATGCTGTCAGTCAGGTCGATGAGATGAAAAAGGAACGGACCGGCCTGGAAGAATGGAAAACCATTTTTGAGAATGACGCCGCGTCCGTATTGCGTGACGTTCTGGAAGACGATGTACAGCTTGCTACGCGCCTTGTCAGCGGCGAAGCAAGCCTCGAAGCGTTGTCCGCAGCTTAACCATTTGTCTCTGCAATCGAACAAAACCGCAACAATACCTGACTAGACTTTTACACCGTAGCAACCCACAATATAGCATACGGACTCGCGCGGCTAGTCTACACAACAGGGGAGTATACGATGGAAACAGAAGAGACCAAAGTTGGCAATTTCATCAGTAATCGCCCGGTGCGGATTTTGGTATTTGGGGTTGCGGTTATCATCGTGTGTGTGGTGCTGGTTGGCGTTGCGATTACCGCACTGAGGTCATCGCGCAATACACCGATGAGCGTTGATATCTATCCAGGGGCGCAGTTGCTCAAGAGCACACGTGGCAGTCGCAGTGACGGTGCTTTGTACTCTACACAGGACTCTGTGCAGCAGGTATTTGACTACTATGATAAACGGCTACCAAAAGATGAAGTCCAGGGCTGTAAAAAACTCTACTCCGACGATAACAAGAGCACCCAAGAGCTACCGGGTCATTTTTATGTCGTTTGCATCGAAGATAATTCGCAGTTGGATGTTGTTCAACAATTGCAGATTACCGTCAATTATCAAGTGAACGCAGATACGCAAAAGCCCGAAACTCGACTTTTAATCGAGCGTAATTGGGGATCTGCATCGTGACCGAGAACCTGCCACAAAACAATCACGAGATAAGGCGAGGTGTTCCCGTATGGATGCCTCTGGCGGGACTGCTAGCCGCCTTTTTGGTCGCGCTGCTGGTCGGTGCAAGCATCTGCCCGACGCTTTCGGCTCTGGTCATACCGCCCGGCCCCAAATTGCCGTCTGGGACAATCACTGAGAAGTTGCACGAATCGAAGGCTGCGGGTGAAGATGAATGGCTGTATAGCACGAACCTTGAGGGCTGCACGGTTGCTCAGTTTTATGTGGATTGGCTGAAAGACTGCACTTTTGCTCCAAACATCTCATGTAAAAATGGGGCAACAAAATCAGTGATCGGAGAGGCTGGTCAATCCTATCATGTTGCCACCTGCACAGGTAAACAAAGTGTTGGGAACTACAGCCTGGCCTGGACAGTCTATATTGACTCCGGCTATTCAACAGGAGATAAGACGGTTTTTCGTCTGATACGAGAGGTAAGTTGAGATGGGGTTTCAACCTGTATCGTCCCGTGTGGACATCACGAAGTTAGAGGAAGAGCAGCTTGACTTTTGGCGCGAGAAGCAAGTTTTCCAGCGCACGCTCAGTGAGCGCGAAGGTCAGCCGAACTATGTTTTCTATGAAGGGCCGCCAACTGCCAACGGCAAGCCCGGTATCCATCATGTTCTGGCGCGGGCGTTCAAAGATTTGTTCCCGCGCTATAAGGTGATGAATGGTTACCGTGTGCTGCGCAAAGGCGGTTGGGATACGCATGGCCTGCCCGTCGAGATCGAGGTCGAGAAGGAACTCGGCATCAAGGTTAAGAGCGAGATCGAAGTCTATGGCATCGCTAAATACAACGAAAAATGTCGCGAGAGCGTGCTGCGCTATCTCGATGATTGGGAAAAACTGACCGAGCGCATGGGCTATTGGGTCAGCCTGGATGACGCCTATATCACCTTCAAAAACGAGTACATCCAGAGTGTCTGGTGGATTCTCAAGCAGTTCTGGGAAAAAGGGCTGCTCTATCAAGACTACAAGAGCGTCCCGTACTGCACACGCTGCGGAACGCCGCTGAGCACCCACGAACTTGATCTGGACGCCTACAAGGATGTGGACGATCCGAGCGTTTATGTGCGGTTCAGGCTCAAGGATGAGCCGAATACGTCGATCCTGGCCTGGACCACGACTCCCTGGACGCTGCCCGGCAACTCGGCGTTAGCTGTAGGCAAGGACATCGACTACGTGATGGTCGAAGGGCCAGCGCAGTATGGCCCAGAAGGGGCGACTGAACGCTTCATTCTGGCGGAAGCGCTGATCGGGAAGGTGTTCAAAAACCCGGAGGAGTACCCTGTCGTCCAGAAGATGAAGGGCGCGGACCTGCTTGGCAAACACTACGAGCCGATGTTCCGTTATCTTCCCGTGGATAAAGACTACTCCTATGTCGTGGATGGCAGCAGCTTTGTCAGCACCGAAGATGGTACAGGCATCGTCCATATTGCCCCCGCTTTTGGCGCGGACGACATGGAAGTGGGACGCGTTAATAATCTCCCGCTGCTGATGACGGTCAAGCCAGACGGCACGTTCATTGATGCTGTCACGGATTGGGCGGGCATCTGGGTCAAGAAAGCCGATCCGCAGATCGTTAAGTACCTTCAGCAGCACGGTATTCTGCTACGCTCCGAGACGATTCGCCATAGCTACCCGCACTGCTGGCGCTGCAAAACGCCGCTGCTGTACTATGCCCGCGAGACGTGGTACATCCGCACGACGCAGTACCGCGATAAGCTGCTGCAACTGAATGGCACGATCAACTGGGTTCCAGAGCACATCAAAAACGGGCGCTTTGGCTCCTGGCTGGCAAATAACCGTGACTGGGCACTGGGGCGTGAGCGCTACTGGGGAACGCCGCTGCCCGTGTGGACCTGCGACAATCCGGACTGCCGCCATCGCGAATGTATCGGCGGCGTGGAAGAACTCACCGAAAAATCTGGCAAGGATCAGAAAGCCCTTGATCTGCATCGTCCTTACGTCGATGAAGTCACCTGGGCCTGTACTGAGTGCGGCACCGGAACGATGCGCCGCGTGCCAGAATTGATCGACGTGTGGTTTGACAGCGGCTCGATGCCCGTCGCGCAGTGGGGATATCCGTACCACAACCAGCAGATATTCAAAGACCAGTTCCCGGCAGACTATATCTGCGAAGCCATCGACCAGACGCGCGGGTGGTTCTACAGCTTGCACGCCATCTCGACGCTGTTGTTCGAGGAAGTCAGCTACAAGAACGTGATCTGCCTGGGGCACATTCTTGATGGCAACGGCAAGAAGATGTCCAAGAGCCTCAAGAACATCGTCGACCCCTGGGAGATCATGAACAGTCAGGGTGCGGATGCGGCCCGCTGGTACATGTATACCGCTAGTCCGCCCGGCGACAGCCGCCGCTTCTCGAAGGATCTGGTCAACGATGTGATCAGCGGCTTCTACCTGATGCTGTGGAACACGTACAGCTTCTTCGTAACCTATGCCAATATCGACGGCTT
>WNFM01115731.1_pt1 | contig 16351 bp, 11 predicted proteins | sample 5400271 | NCBI WGS metagenome assembly WNFM01 (sample SAMN13153352, study PRJNA577476) | soil metagenome | isolation source: 60 cm saprolite on Douglas fir-dominated hillslope | place: USA:California | collected 2013-09-17
TCCATTGGAGAAGAAGTGACCAGAGATCAGAGATCAGTGACCAGTGGAAAACCGAACCTTGCCAAGCGCATTGATGTCTCCACGTGCCGACAGCGAACTTCGTAGTTCATTTTAAGCGGGCGCCGATTTCTACGTCTTCGGGGAAGCTGGCCAGGACGGGGCGGCCTTCTGGGCCGACCGAGGCGGCGATGATCATGCCGTTCGATTCGACGCCGCGAAGTTTGCGTGGGGCGAGATTGGTTACGACGGCGACTTTGCGTCCGATGAGGGTTTCTGGTTCGTAATATTGGGCGATGCCGGCGCAGATTTGGCGGATTTCGGTGCCGATGTCTACGGTGAGTTTGAGGAGTTTGTCGGCGCCGACGATGCGTTCGGCGGTTTTGATTTGGCCTACGCGCATTTCGATTTTGGCGAAGTCTTCGATGCCGATTTTTTCGGTGACGGCTGGAGCGGTTGCGGCGGTGGCGCCTGAGGCCGCGGGCGTTACTGCTGGCGCGGGAGTTGGGGCTACTGTTGGATTTAGTTCTTCGTTGGCCATGGATTCGATCCTCTCGATTGCTTCGACTTTTTCTACACGCGGAAATAAAGTTTGCGGCTTGCCGAGCGGAACGCCGGTCTTAAGGTGGCCCCAGCGGAGGCCGTCGAGTTCAACGGCGGAGACGGGGCCGGGCTGGCCAAGGAGTGTCCAGATTTTGACTGTGCTATCGGGAAGGACCGGATGCGCGAGGACGGTGACGATACGCAGAAGCTCCGCGATCGTCGCGAGGATTGTGGCTTTGCGTTGAGTGTCGTCTTCGGAATCGCCAAGTGACCACGGTTTTTCGGTCGTTAGATATTTGTCGGCGGCGGCGATGACGGCCCAAAGCGATTCGAGGGCGCGAGCGAAATTCATTTTTTCGAAGTAGTCGAGGACGTCGCCGATGGCGGTCTGCGTCTCGCGGGCGAGGGCTTCGTCTTGCGGTTCGAGCTTCCCCGCCTTGGGGATTTTGCCGGCGAAACTCTTCTCGATCATGGCGGCGGTGCGGCTGGCGAGATTGCCGAGGCCGTTGGCGAGATCGCTGTTGTAGCGGGTGGCCAGCGCGTCGTAACTGAAATTGCCGTCCTGGCCGAAGACAACTTCGCGCAACAGAAAATAGCGAAGGGCATCCATGCCGAGCATGTTGGCAATGGGGCGCGGAAGGACGACGTTGCCCTTGGACTTGGACATTTTGCTGGCGTCCATCAGGAACCAGCCGTGGGCCCAGACTTGTTTGGGAATCGGAAGCATGGCGGCCATCAGGAATGCGGGCCAATAGACGGCGTGGAAGCGGACGATGTCTTTGCCGACGAGATGCAAATCGGCGGGCCACATGCCTCGCTTTTCATAATCGGGGCCGCCAACGGCGCTTAGATAGGCGGTGAGCGCGTCGAACCAGACGTAGAAAACGTGCGGCTCTTCACCAGGAACGGGAATGCCCCAGCGGAGGGTGGTGCGGGTGATGCTGAGATCTTTGAGGCCGCCCTCGACGAAGCTGACGATTTCATTTTTGCGGGATTCAGGTTGGATGAAATCGGGATTCTTTTTGTAGAAATCGAGCAGCGGTTGCTGGAATGCGGAAAGTTTGAAGAAATAGTTTTCTTCGGTGAGCGTTTCGGTGGGGCGGCCGCAGTCGGGACAATTGTCGCCGGGCTTGGCGTCGTTCACGAAAGCGTTGTCGTAGATGCAGTATTGGCCGGTGTAATGGCCTTTGTAGACGTAGCCGTTTTCGCGGAAGAGTTTGAAGAGCCACTGCACGGTGCGGACGTGGCGGAGATCGGTGGTGCGGACGAATTCTTCGGCGGAGAGGCCGAGTTCATCCCAGAGGCCGCGCCAAGCGTCAGCCATCTTGGCTACGAATTCCGCTTCGGGGACGCCGGCTTTCTTGGCGGCGCGTTCGACGTTGACGCCATGTTCGTCGGTACCGGTGGTCATGACGACTTCGTAGCCACGCATGCGCTTGTAACGGCGGATGACGTCGGCGACGACTGTGGTGTAGGTATGGCCGATGTGGGGCAGGCCGTTGGTGTAATAGATCGGCGTGGTCAGATAGAATTTTGGTTTGGCGGGCATTTTTGTAAGTGATCAGTTTTCAGTAATCAGTCATCAGTATTGGAAAAAACAAAGAGGGCACGATATCTCGTGCCCCTACGAATCACGAGCCTCCGTTGTATGCGCGTAGGGCATCGCTGATTACCCGCTGCAGCGGGACGTTTTTTTCTACGGCTAGTTTACGGCAATCTTCGAATTCTGGCGCGACGTGCAGGATGCGGCCGTTGACGCGAGAAAGTTTGATGCGGACGTCGCCGAATTGGGTGTGAACGTTGACGGATTCACGAGGGAGGGTGCGGCGCTGGGCGGTGTAGGTGCGCGCGCCGAAGGTGGTGGTTTCGGCAAAGACGAGCGTCATCAGCACGTTGATGTCGGAGGCCTTGCAGAGAACTGTGAGCAGTGTGCCGGGGCGATTTTTTTTCATTTGTACCGGCGTGGTGTAAACGTCAAGCGCGCCCGCGGCGAAGGCTTTTTCTGAGAAGTAGCCGTAGATTTGCGGATTCATGTCATCGAGATTGGCTTCGATGACGGAGATTTCTTCGTCGAAGCCGGGGACGACTTTTTCGGCAGCTTCGCCGATCATGATTCGAACTACGTTGGGTTGGCCTTCGAGATCGACGGCGCCAGCGCCGTAGCCGATGGCGGAGACGCTCATTGCCGGCTGCGGGCCGAAGTGGTCGCAGAGCGTTGCGACGATGGCGGCGCCGGTCGGAGCGACCAATTCCCTTTGCACGCCGTTCGAATATGTTGGCTTGCCTTGCAATAATTTTGCGGTGGCCGGAGCGGGTACGGGCAGGATGCCGTGGGCCATTTTCGCTGTACCGCCGCCGACATTCAGCGGCGAGCAGGCAAATTTCTGGATGCCGAGAGATTCGAAGCCGATGCAGGCGCCGACGATGTCCACGATGGCGTCGACGGCGCCGACTTCGTGGAAATGGATTTTTTCGAGCGGGACGTCGTGAACGGAGGCTTCAGCCTCGCCGAGTTTGCGGAAAATGGCGGCAGCTTTGTCTCTTACGGGTGCTGAGAGGTTCGACTTTCCCAAAATCTCGAGAATCGCGGAGTGACTGCGGTGCTTGATCTGGTCTTCAGTTGTGACACGGACAAACGTCGCAGACATGCCACTTTTCCAGACTTTTTCGGCAGCGATGGCCCAGCCCGGGACGCGAAGGCCTTGCAGGCCGGAGCGCAGGAGTTCCAGGTCGCAACCGGCATCAACCAAAGCGCCGAGCGTCATGTCGCCGCTGATGCCGGAAAAGCAATCGAAGTAGGCTAATTTCATAGAGTTACGGAATGGGATGGGCCGAAGCACTTCCCTGCCGGACTGATTTGAGTCTATCGGCGGTGAAATACGCTGTCAAATGACGGCGAATTGGATAGATGAGCCAGTCTCCGCGACCCGACTAATCGAGAGTTGACAAATTCGCTCCTCGTCCAGAGCGGAAAGGCGAGACACGTGGCTGCGTGAGAATATGGCGCATGCGCACGCTACATAAAATATCGCTCTCAATTGCAGTTTTCCCTTTTCTGGCGCTCGCTGGTGTCTGTAGTTGGTTGTTTGTCTACAGTGCGGACTTGCCCGACACTACACACTACTCCGCGGACCAGATTACTTCTCGCCATACAGCACGCTGATAAGGCGATGCAACGCCGCAATCAAATCATGGAAGCGATGGTGGCCCAAGGGAAACTCAGCGCAAGCGCCGCCGCGCGGGCGGAAGCGACGCCAGTCATCACGGTCAGGCAGTTGTAGGCGTTTTGAAACACCGATGATACCTGATGAACACTCCTCAGTATGCTGACGCGCTGCCTGAGTTTGCGATCTTCTTACTCGGCGTCGCGGTTGGTGATGGCTACGCGGAAGATTGGCTTGGATTTTTCGGAGGGCTCGATTGCGTATGTTTGTTCGGTTTTGGCGGGGCCGTAGTCGCGCCAGAGCCAGATAATTCCGCGGCGCCGTGGGCGGAGTTGTGAGTTCCCTTCCCGAAGCTGAAGTGGAAATCATATTCCTTAGCTTTGAGGGCATTGGCCATACGGAGATTGGCTAGCGGCCAGTTGCCGTAACGCAAGTCGAGATCTTCGGAGCCGTCCTGCAGCCAGACTCGAAGGTTGCGCTTTGGTTCGCGGAGAATTTTGTCGGGTATGTCCTGGCCGCCATCGGGAACGGCGGGATCTTCTTTCCACTGAATCGCCGAGAAGCTGCCAATCCAGGAGATGACGCGGCTGAACTGGTCTGGCATCTGCCAGGCGGCGTTGAAGGAGCAGATTCCGCCGGAAGAGAGACCGCTGATGGCGCGGCTGTAGGCGTCCTTGCGGAGACTATATTTTCCAGCGACTTCAGGAATGATTTCGTCGCGCAGGAAGCGAACATAGCGGTCGCTGACGCTATCGTACAGGGTGCTGCGCATGGAATCTTTCAGGGTGCGGTTCCATTCGTCGGAATATTTTTTGACTTGGCCGTAGGTCGACGTTCCAGGCGAATCGGCGATGTCGCCGGGATTGATGAAGATGCAGATCATGACCGGGATTTTCTTTTGTGCCATGAGATTGTCGATGACGTTGAGGGCGGGATTGTTGCCGCTGCGGTCGGTGTACCAGCCGCCGTCCTGAAAAACCATGAGTGCCACGGGATTTTCCGGCTTGTATTGCGCGGGGACGTAAATCCAATACTCGCTCTTCATGCCGTCGTAGATCTTGCTGGTGTGGGTGATTTTTTCGGAAAGGGTGCCGGAGGGGACGCCGGGTTGGAGATAGGAAAGCGGGCCGAAGGCGGGGACGTCGAGTTTGCCGCCGAATTTGCTCTCATCGATCAGGTAATAGAAGGAATGGAGTTTGCCGACGAGCTCGATGCGGGCGGCGGCGTACCAGAGATCGGAATTGGCCAGAGATAGAAGCTGCGGGCCGGGAGCGCCATCGATCAAGAGTTGTGGCTTGGAGTTTGATTCGAGAGCGAAGAAAAAGTCGGGGCCGTGGCCGGCCCAGGCGGTGCCTTCTTTGAGGTCTTTGGCGTCGAAGGTGGCGGTAATGGCGGTGTGCAAGGCGGAGCCGGGAGATTTTGCGAGCTCGATGAGCTGGGTGGCCGTGGATTTTTCGGTGGCGAAGGTGACCGGCGGCGCGCTCAATACAATTAATGTTATTCCTGCAACAACCAGCGGGACAAACTTCTTGGATAGAGAAATCATGGAACGCTCCGATGAGGGGCGATAGTATCGGCGCGGCTTTGGAGTGTCAAACGAAGAGAGTTTTGACCGCTGAAATCGCGGCCTCTATACTTACTGACTGCTTGCTGCGGGGAAGAAGGACTGAACTGACTTGTATCTGACAATTCTAAAACGGTTGCGCGAGGCGCTGACGGCGCACATCAAGGAAAAGTACGGCGTGAAGATTTCGGTTGCGCTGGAGAAGCCGCCAAAATTGGAGATGGGCGAGGCAGCTTCGCCAGTTTGTTTCGAATTGGCGAAACCCCTGAAGCGCGCGCCGCGGCAGATTGCTCAGGAGATCGCCGCGAACCTGCCGGCGGTAGACGGTGTGGCGCGAATGGAAATTGCGGGGGCGGGATATCTGAATGCGTATTTTGATCGCGGGGCGTTCTGGGCAAGCGCCTTCCACGGAGCGGTTGCAAAAGGGCTTAATGGGGATTTCAACACAGTGGGCACAGACAACACAGAGAAGAAAAAGATTATTGTTGAGCACACCAGCATCAATCCGAATAAGGCGGCGCACATCGGGCACCTGCGGAATGCGGTGCTGGGCGACACGATTGCGCGGATATTGCGCGATGCTGGCGACCGGGTGCAGGTGCAGAACTACATTGACAACACTGGTGTGCAGGTGGCTGATGTCGTGATCGGGTTCCTGCACATGGAGAAGAAGGGCCTCGCCGAAGTGCGGGCGATGGCGGGGCGGCCTGGCTTCGATTATTTGTGCTGGGATTTGTATGCGCGGGTGACGCAGTTTTATGAACAGGACAAGGCGCAAGGCGCGGCGCTGCGCGGCGCGACGTTAAAGTCGATTGAGGAAGGTCACGGCGAAGCGGCGGAGATGGGCGCGGTCATCGCGGACGCGATCGTGGGATTTCATTTGCGGACGATGAAGCGGCTGGGAATTTCTTATGAACTGCTGGCGCGAGAGAGCGAGATTCTGCATTTGAAGTTCTGGGATTCGGCGTTTGCGAAGTTGAAAGAAGCGAGTGCGATAGAACTGGCGACCGGTGGGAAGATGGCGGGTTGCTGGGTAATGCGGGCGGAAAAAGAAGAAAAGAGTTACACAGAGGCCACAGAGAAAAAGAGCACCGAGAGCGAGGAGAAGACTGAAGGAAAAGACGAAGAAAATATGCAGGACAAGATTATTGTGCGTTCGAATGGGACGGTGACTTACGTCGGGAAGGATATTGCTTACCAGCTCTGGAAATTTGGATTGCTGGGGAAGGATTTTCACTACAAGCGGTGGATGGATACTCCTGAAGGCGAAACCATATGGACTACGACGACGGATGCGGATGATCCTGCCGCGCCGCATTTTGGGGAACCTGCGGCGCGAGTCTACAACGTGATTGATACGCGGCAATCGTATTTGCAGGATGTGGTGGCGCAGGGATTGCGCGGGCTTGGGCATGCGGAAGCGGCGGCGAATTCGATTCACTTTTCATATGAGATTGTGGCGCTGACGCCGCGTTGCGCGGCAGAGCTTGGATATGAATTGAACGCGGAGGACGCGAAGAAGTCGTATGTGGAAGTGAGCGGGCGCAAGGGACTAGGCGTGAAGGCCGACGACTTGATCACCAAGCTGGAAGACGCGACGCTGGCGGAAGTGGCCAAGCGGCACTTGGACATGTCTGAAACAGAGAAGACGGCGACCGCACATAAGATTGCGATCGGGGCGCTGCGGTTTTTTCTGCTGAAGTTCACACGGAATACGATTATTGCGTTTGATTTTGCGGATGCGTTAAGTTTTGAAGGCGAAACCGGGCCGTACTGTCAGTATGCGGTGGTGCGGATTCGGGGCATTCGGCGCAAAGGGACGGATGCGGCGGTGGGCAGCGTGAGCGCGGAAGTTGCGGGCAAACTTTTTGCCGGTGCTGAGGGCGCAGGGTTGTGGGAGTTATTGCTGCAGGCGGGAATGCTGGACTTTGCCAGCGACGCGGCGATTGGCGCGCAGGAGCCGGTGTTTGTGGCGAAGTACGCGTTCCAGCTAGCGCAGGCGTTCAATAATTTTTATCACAAGCACCATATTTTGTCGGAAGTGGATGCGGAGAAGCGCGCGTTCCTGTTGGGGTTGACAGCGATCGTGGAGCGGCAACTTGTAAAGGCGTTGTCGCTGCTTGGAATTGAAGCTCCGGAAAAGATGTAAGTGCCTAGACCGTAGGGCGCAACATGCTGCGCCCCTGATGCGGGAGGGGAAGGTCGGATCGGCCAGTAGGAAACGATCACCAGGCACGATTGCGCGTTCGTTTAAGGCGGCAGTTGCGCGAACAGCAAGAATCGAGCTGCAACTCGACGGCCAAGTCTGGCAACGCAGTTACTTTGAGAGTCATTCGCGAGGGGAAGGGGTATGCGGATACTGCAGCTTACATCCTGCAGAACCCAAAAGTGTGGCAGTCGGATCTTGAGAACCCAGAGTTTCGGTATGGCTGATGATTCGCTGCGCGGGTGTTTCGTGTGGAAACAAAGGCGCCGCAAAAAAGCGCTGCGCCTCGATTTCTTGAATCGTGCAGAGCTTAGTGCAGGTTTGCGATTTTTCTTCTGGCTTCTGTAAGAAGCTGGGGGGGCAAAGCAGTGTAGCCCTGCTGTTCGGCGATGCCTTGTCCGTCCGAATAGATCCAACTCAACAGATTGGCCACCGCGGCGGCGCGAGTGGAGTCTTTCGTCTGGGTGGGCAAATATACCCACGTGAAGCTAGTCATTGGATAGGACTCGACGCCACGCGCATTGATCAGCGACGCGGAAAGGCCGTGCCAATCCGGCGCCTCGGTATTTTCGCAGGCCGCAGTGAGCGTCCGTGAGGAAGCCTTGACGAACTTGCCGGCGGAATTTTGCACCAAAGCCTGCTGAATGGCATTCTTTGCCGCGTATTGATATTCGACAAATCCGATGGAGCCGACTTCGCCCTTCACTTTCCCGGCCATGTCGGCGCTACGTTCCGCCGATTCGCCGACCGGCCACTTGGGCGAGAGGCTGGTCCCGATCTGGGAGCGAAATTTGGGACTGGACTTCGAAAGAAATTCAGTGAAGACATAGTTCGAGCCTTTGCCGGCTGGACGCTGAACAACCTTGATAGGGAGATTGGGCAGCTCGACACCGGGATTGAGCCTGGCGATTTGTATCGCGCTCCAGTTCTTGATAACACCAAGGTAAATATCGGCGAGCACTTCACCGGAGAGACGAAGCTCCTGACTGAGATGCGGAACGTTGTAGATCGGCACGATGCCGATGATTGAAACCGGCAGTTCGACCAGACCTTCCTCGGCGCGCTGCTTTTCCGAGAGCGGCAGTTCGCCCGCGGCAAAATCGCCGGAGCCGTGGGCAACCTGCTTGATGCCTTCCTCGGTTCCAGCCGGGACATAACGGACCTGAATCTTGGAGTCGTGCTTGACATACTCCTGCGCCCACGCGGTGTAAAGCGGCGCCGGAACTGTTGAACCCGACCCGACCACCACAGTCTGCTGCGCCAGCGCTGGAGATATATTCAAGCCAAGAACCAGGACCAGTGCTAACAACAAGCCGGTTGGAGCCGGTGAAAAGCGGCTTGCGCATCCAGACAGATTGTTGATCAACGTTGACCTGCCATGCATCATGATTTTCTCCACTTCTTATGAAGAAGGCGTAGAGCAGGCCAACTTTGCCGGCGTCTGCCGCAGCGACTTCCTGCGCGGACTCGAGGCTTGCTCTGAAATACTGGCACGTCTCAAATTTTCAGCGACACCACAGCGGCGAGCAATGGAAATTCCTGAACCTTGCGCGGGATTTATTAACTGAACTTAGGAACAGGCAAGGAGCGCGAAGTGCAGCGAACGTGCAGAAAAGCGCAGCTATGACTTTCCTGGAGAAGACGCAATGGGCAAACTGGAGCGCAGCACGCTGCGCCCGTAGGGTGGACGGTGATCGGCTAGAAAGTCTGAACGAGGTGCACGAGCGTGCGAAGCGCGACGCCGGTCGGGCCTTTGGCGAGCCACGGTTTGGCGTCGTCATTCCACGCCGTGCCTGCGATGTCGAGATGAATCCACGGAGTGTCGCCGGCAAATTCGCGGATGAACCATGCGCCGGTAATGGAACCGCCGCCTTTTCCGCTACCGATGTTTTGAATGTCGGCAAAACTGCCCTTGATGAATTCGCGATACTCGTCGTCCATCGGGAGTTGCCACATTTTTTCGCCGGTGGCTTTGGCGCTGGCGAGGAGTTTGTCGGTCCACGGCTGATCGTTGCTAAACACGCCGACGTTGATGTTGGCGAGCGCGACGACGATAGCGCCGGTAAGCGTTGCGGCATCGACGATGTGAGTTACGCCGAGTTGCTTGGCGTAATGAATGGCGTCCGCGAGGATGAGGCGGCCTTCGGCGTCAGTGTTCAACACTTCGATGGTCTTGCCGGACATGGCGGTTTGAATGTCACCAGGTTTTTGCGCTTTGCCGCCCGGCATATTTTCGGTTGAGGGCACCACACAGATCACTTTGACGTTTGGCTTGAGTGCGGCAATCGCGCGAATGGCGCCGAGCATGGTGGCGCCTCCTGCCATGTCGTATTTCATTTTTTCCATGCCGTCGGCAGGCTTGATGGAGATGCCGCCAGTGTCGAAAGTGACTGCTTTGCCCACGAGGCCGATGACGGGAGCGCCGGGCTTGGCGTTTGCCGGAGTGTAGGTAACGACGATCACGCGCGGCGGTTCGACGCTGCCCTGCGCCACGCTGAGCAGCGCGCCCATTTTCAGATCGGCGATTTTCTTTTCGTCCAAGATTTCGACGGCGAGACCGGCTTCTTTGGCCATGGCTTCGGCGCGATCCGCCAGGATCCGCGGGGTGAGCTTGTTGGAAGGCTCATTGACGAGATCACGCGCGAAATTTTGCGCTTTTGCGATCACGGTTCCGGTTGCCAGACTCTTTTCAGCGGCGGATTTTTCGGCGGCGGAGTAGCCAGCGATTCGAACGGACTCAATTTCCTTCTCGTTTTTCTTTTCGGTTTTGTACTTGTCGGTTTCGAAATTGGCAGTGATAAAGCCTTCGGCAAGGGCCTGCGCGGAATCAGCGTTGGCGGCATCTTCGCGAACTAGGAATGCAAAATTCTTAATCGAGCGCGATTTCAGATAGCGCAGCGCAACCCCGGCAACTTTGCGCAGCGTGCCGCTGTTGAACTGATCGCGCTTCCCTGCTCCGACCAGCAGCAACCGAGCCGCCTTCAACCCGGCGGGAGCGTGGATCAGCGTGAACTCGAGCGTTTTGCCGGTGGCTTCGCCGCTGGTGGAGATTTTCTTCAGCAGGCCGCCGGCAGCCGCGTCGATTTCCGCGACCCGACCTTGAATGGGGTCGCTTTCCTCGAAAATGTAGGTTACCAGCGCATCGGTTTCGAGCGCCGCGAATGGATTGGTATCAAACGAGATTTGCATGGTCGTCATCTCCATAAAAGGTTATCGCCTCCGGTTGCGATACATCGCTGATTCCGCTTCCCTGCGGGCTTCCTTGTTGCGTTCATCCTGGCGGCGATCCCACGTTTTTTTACCCTGCGCCAGGGCGATTTCGCATTTGGCAATACCTTCGCGGAAGTAGATTCGCAGGGGAATAACGGTTAAACCTTTGGATTCGGTCCGGCTGGCCCATTTGTGAATCTCGTTCTTGTGGAGCAACAGCTTACGGTTGCCAAGGGGCTCGTGGTTCCAGGGGCCACCTGCCAGGTATTGGGCAATATGGGCGTTCACGAGCCACGGGCCAGAGGGCTTAAAATCCACAAAAGCGTCGCGGATGTTGGCTTTGCCTTCGCGCAGGGCCTTCACTTCGGTGCCATGGAGGACAATTCCTGCCTCCATGCGCTCCAAAAGGTGGTAATTGTAGCTGGCGGCGCGATTCTGGGCGACGATCAGTTCACCCGCTTTGTTGGCAGACTGCACCGATTTTTTGGCTGGCTTGGCCACGGCCCTCCACTATAACATTAGATTAAAAGGGAGTTACCGAATGCCCGACGGCCAACCCAAGAGTTCTTGTCCCGCCTCTAAGCCAATGCTAGAGTTGGAAAGTTAATCGTCGAGGCTGGAGCTACATCACGGAGAGTGCATGCGGCGCTGGGGCAAGATAATACTTTGCATGGGTGTGGGTCTGTTGGCTGCAGGCTGCCCAAAAGGCCACGAGCAATTTAACGCCGGGCAAAAAGCCGAAAATATTCAGGACTACGACAGCGCGCTGCAGTTTTATCAGAAGGCGCTGGCGACCGACCCCAATAACGCCGCCTACCGAATCAAGCTGAATCAAGTGCGCTTTGAAGCCGGCGAATCCCACATAAAAAAGGGTGTGGCGCTGCGTGAAAAGGGCGACATGCAGGCGGCCGCCGCAGAATTTCAGCGTGCAACGACGCTTGACCCATCCAGTCCAGTAGCTCTGCAGGAGTTACGCCAGACACTGGATCAAATCAACGAAACGGCGCGGAAACAGGACGAGCAAGCAGCTGGAACCGAAGAAGGCGGCGGGAGCGACCTGGCTTCGGCTCCCCCTGAATTGAAGCCACTCTCGACTGCTCCAATCACCCTGAAAATGACCAACGACGTGAAGATCATTTTCGACACGATCGGCAAGTTTGCGGGCGTCAACGTTATTTATGACCCAGACTTCCCGGCGCGGCGAATCCCATTTGAAGTAAATAACGTGACCATGCAGCAGGCGCTAGATATCGCCTGCATGCAGAGCAAAACGGCATGGAAGGCGGTCACCGAAAATATTATTTTCGTGTATCAGGACACGACCCAGAAGCATAAGGACTACGACGAGCAGTTGGTGGAAACTTTTTATTTGGGAAACACGGTCCAGTCGCAGGATTTGACGGAAATCACCAACGGACTGCGGCAGGTGCTGAACCTGACGAAGGTTCAACAGTTGAATTCGCAGAACGCGATCATTGTGCGCGACACCGCGGACAAGCTGGCCATCGCCCGAAAACTGCTGAAGGATATAGATAAAGCGAAGCCGGAAGTGGTGATTCAGGTGGAAGTGCTGTCTGCGAGCACCGATCGCTTAAGAGATTTAGGAGTCTTGCCCGGACAATCGGCATCTGTCGCGTTTACGCCGCCGGGCACAGCGTCGACGACTCCGACGACGGGATCGGGGGGAACGAATACTCCGAGTTCCATTCCTTTAAAGGGCTTTCATTTCGGAGCATCGGACTACTCGGTGACCTTGCCGGGAGCCACTGCGAATTTCGTTTTGACCGACACGGCAACCAAGATTATTCAAAATCCGGAGATTCGCTCGATCGACGGACAGCCGGCGAAGTTAAACATTGGCAGCCGCGTCCCGATAGCCACCGGCAGCTTCCAGGCAGGTGTGGGTGTTGGAACCACTTCAGTGAACCCACTGGTGAACACGCAATTCACTTATATCGATGTCGGCGTGAACGTGAACATCACGCCGCACGTGCATCCGAACCACGAAGTGAGCCTGAAAGTGGCGATTGAGGTTTCACAGGTAATCAGCACAGCCACGATCGGCGGTATTCAACAGCCAGTTATCGGCCAGAACAAAATCGAGCACGACATCCGGTTGCGCGAAGGCGAGGCTAGCATCCTTGGCGGCCTGTTTACAAAAACAGATAGCAAGACTGTGAATGGCTGGCCGGGCCTGGCGCAGGTTCCCTTTGTGAAGTACTTGACCGCAGATAATAAGGTGGACCATAGCGAGAGCGACATACTGATTGTGTTGATTCCGCGAATCGTACGGCTGCCAGAGTGGACCCGGGCCAGCTTGCGGCCGATCTCCACCGGCGTCGAGCAGAACATTACCACGCGACGCGAAAGCGATGTTCGCACTCCGGTAGCAAGTCCCGTGCCGACCGCCGCGCAACCGACTCCGGCACAGCAGATTGCTCCGTCTCAAGCGCCAGCAGCGGCGAATTTGGCGGCTATTTCGACTCCCAAGACAGATCAAGCGAACGGGCAGGCCGCACGACTGCACTTTGAGCCGCAAACCATCAGTCTGGTGCCGGGACAGACCGCTACGCTCGGCATTTCCGTGGATAACGTGACCGATCTGTATTCCATCCCGATGATTTTGCAGTACGACCCCGCAGTCATTAGCGTGGAAGAAGTTCAGCACGGCGGGTTCCTCTCGGCCGGAAATCAGGAGATTGCCATCGTGCAGGGCGGCGACAAAGCACACGGCCAGGCGATGATTGCCGCAACACGACAGCCGAATACACCGGGCGTTACCGGCAGCGGCACAATTCTGGGAGTAGTCGTCAAAGCGGTCGGTCCTGGCTCGACGAATCTTTCCATCGTGCAAGTGAATGCCAAGGATTCGCAGATGAAGCCGTTGCCGCTGCTGACTGGTGAAGCGGCGATTCAGGTGAAGAAATAGATCTGCGTGGCGTGGCGTCGCCGACAGGTTCCGGAAACATCGGACATGAGTCAAAGACAAGGCAAGATGAAACGGAACAATCCAGAAGCTGGAATGACCCTTCTGGAGCTGATTATCGCCTGCGCGATTTTGGTGGTGTTGGCGTCGGCGGCGCTTCCGGTAGCGCGCTTTACAATTATTCGCAGCAAGGAATCGGAGTTGCGGCGCGATCTGCGGGAAATGAAAGACGCGATTGACCGTTACAAGGATCTGGCGGACCGGAACCTTATACGAGTTGAAGTTGGAAGCGAAGGCTATCCGCCGGATCTGGAAACGCTGGTGAAAGGCGTGTCGATCGGAGCCAGCGCAGACCGCAAGATCCGTTTTCTACGCAAGATTCCGGTAGACCCGATGACCGGGCAGACGGACTGGGGATTGCGCGCCGTGCAGGATGATCCGGATTCGCAGAGCTGGGCCGGCAAAAACGTTTTTGATGTGTACTCGAAGTCTCAGGCCACGGCGCTGGACGGAACCAAGTATTCAGAGTGGTGAAGCATGAAAAGAATACAGAACCACAATTCATTACCCATTCGAGCCCGCCGCAAATTTGGTTTACGTGAGGGCGGATTTACACTCATCGAATTGATGATCGTTATGGCGATTATCGTCATTTTGGTGGGGATAGCGGCTGGAAACTATTCACGTTCGGTGCTGCGCAGCAAAGAGGCGGTGCTGAAGCAGGACTTGCAGGAGATGCGCAAGGCCATAGACAACTACACGATGGACAAGCAGGCCGCTCCGCAGTCCTTGGATGATTTGGCACCGCAATATTTACACACGATACCGGTGGACCCGATTACAAACGCCAAGGACTGGGTGCCGGTTGTGGACTCGGTGGTGTTAACGCCGGATCAATCCAGCTCTGGGATTACCGACGTTCACTCCGGATCGGATAAAGTTTCGCCGTTCGAAAACACCGCCTATAACATTTGGTAGTTCCCTGTTTGTCGAAAAAAACCGTGAGTTCCTCAAGACTTAACGCTCCGCGAGAATGAAAACGTGGGATGTGGTGGCTCGCCGCATTTACTACGGCAGGCACCCCACTACATCCCGCGTCAGCATTCTCCAAGTACTCTCTTTTCTTACGGTTGTTGAGTCGGCTTGTTCGGATCTGGCTTCGCGGGAACCGGCTTCTTTGCCGGAGCGGCCGGGGCCTTGGCGGAGGTCGCGGGTTGCGCAGATGGTTTTGCTGCAGCAGCTGCCGCGGGAGCGGCAGTGGCGGGCTTTACAGCCGCGCCGATGGCAGGAGCTTTAACATTGGTCGCTGCGGAAATTGCTGCCTTATTCTGCGACGTAGTAATCACTCTTCCTGCGGTCCCTGCGGCTTGAAGTCACCGCATTGCTCCGGAGTCGCGGGCCACTTGCCTACATACTTATCCTCATCGCCGAGACTGAGTCTCACATTCGCGGCCTTGACGACGTTGAGCAGGGCGGATTGTCGATTCGGATGGTTGCAGGGTATCGCGAAGCAGCTGAAAGGAAAATACTTCTAGTTGCGGAGGGTGGATTTGAACCACCGACCTTTGGGTTATTAGTGCGACCGGAACTGGTAAGCGATTGAAATAACGGACACGAGTGGCGCTGTGAAGCACGCAAGAGAATACCTTGGAACACTTATTGGGGGTCTAAAAAGGGGTCTATTTTACAAGGCTCAATTCGGTGTAGCGTTTTAATAACGTGACACGGCATGTCGGAGAAACTACTCGATCTCGCCGAAGATGGAACGGCGTAAGCATCGTTCGTTCCCATCATTGCGGGAGCTGCGTTTTCTACTCAGCTGCACGCAGGCTTGTCGCGAGGCCAGTGATAGCGATCTGCTTACCTCGTGGTTGGCAGCTTGGCCCTTTTCGCCGGGTTTGTCGGATACGAGCAGGGGTGTCCGCAGCGTCCACCGTTAACGCCTTCAACTGCATGTCTGGCTTGAGTGTGGACGAGTTGTTAAGGGCGGAAGTTGCGCGTCGAAATGTCCGCTGGCAGTGACCGGGCCCCCTCAGTTGTTCTTCTGCGCCACTTTGCCCAGTTCCCCGTTCAGAGTGTCGAGCACGTGTTTCTGATATGGTTCAGCATCCTTGCGCGTGAAGACCGGGGTCACGGCAGCAACCAGTTTGCGCGCTCCATCGTAATCGCGGCGGCGAAAGGCGATTTGTGCCTGAAGCAGGCTGACACCGGCGCCCCAGTCGGGGTCTCCTGCCAGTTGCGCAACCGCAGGAATGTCGATGTCCGCGAGCAACTTACTGGCATCATCCAAACGTCCCAACTCCACCAGGCATGCTGCCAGAGTCGAAGCGCCGAATGCTTTGACCGATGAGTCGTAGGCTTTGCGCGCATTGGTTGCGCCTTCCTCATATCGTCCGGAGCGGCACATGGCCAACGACCCATCCGAAAGCGTGGCGATCGCGAAAAAGGATAGCGGGCCCCGTTTCTTGACGGCCAAGTTGTAGATCGCCATGTCGTCGCGAATGGCATCATTCCACATTCCCAGACTGCCCTCGGACTGCGCGCGCGTAGTCAACAACTGCATCGTGAGTTCGTGTTCGGGGCCGAGCCTCGTCACAAACTCCGGGTAGATGGCGTTCGCTTCCTGCACTGCCTCGCGATGCTTGTTCTGAATCATGTACGCCTGCGCGAGATTCAAACGGACGCGCAGTACGTTAGGACTTTCCGGTCCGGTGACTCGCGTGAAGGCCGCGATCAGTTCG
>WNFM01284689.1_pt2 | contig 16345 bp, 12 predicted proteins | sample 5400271 | NCBI WGS metagenome assembly WNFM01 (sample SAMN13153352, study PRJNA577476) | soil metagenome | isolation source: 60 cm saprolite on Douglas fir-dominated hillslope | place: USA:California | collected 2013-09-17
CTCGCCGCCGGCTTCGAACGCAAGGTCGGTGGCATCGTCGAGGCGGTCGCGATTGCCGCCAGCGAGATGCAGAGCCTGTCGTCCTCGATGAGCAGCAGCAACACGGAAACCACGCGGCAGACGGCGGCAGCCGCCGCCGCGTCGACCCGGGCTTCAGCCAACGTCGAAACCGTGGCGTCGGCGACCGAAGAACTCACCGCGTCGATCAGCAGCATCGCCCAGCAAGTGACGCGCTCGGCCGAGATCGCCAACAAGGCCGCCGGCGAAGCCCGCCGTACCAACACCGTGGTCGAAGGGCTTGCCGCCGGCACCCAGAAGATCGGCGAAGTGGTGACGCTGATCCAGAACATTGCCAGCCAGACCAATCTGCTGGCGTTGAACGCCACCATCGAAGCGGCGCGCGCCGGCGAGCACGGACGTGGATTCGCGGTGGTCGCCTCCGAGGTCAAGGCGCTGGCCAACCAGACCGCGAAAGCGACCGAGGAGATCTCGACGCAGATCCAGGATATCCAGAGCGCGACCACCGAGGCCGTCAACGCCATTCAGGCGATCGGCGGCACCATTGCCGAGATCGACGAGATCTCCAACGAAATCGCCGCCGCCGTCGATCAGCAGGGCGCAGCGACCCGGGAAATCGCCGGCAACGTGCAGCAGGCCGCCGACGGCACGCGGGAAGTCAATGACAACATCCTCAGCGTCGGCCGCGCTTCCGAAGAGGCCGGCCGGGCGACGTCAAAACTGCTCGATGCCGCCAATGGCCTGTCGTCGCAATCCGACCAGCTGAAATCCGAGGTCGGCAGTTTTCTGGGTTCACTGCACGTGGCGTAGGGATTGTCATACGCGGGCTTGACCCGCGTATCCATCAATCTTCGTAAAATGCTCTTTCAAGAAGATGGATTGCCGGGTCAAGCCCGGCAATGACGAGTCAAATCTTCTGATTATACGCGCCGACTTCGGGATGGGTGCGCAGCACCGAATCCATCGCCTCGAACAAATCGCGCATCCGCTGCTCGCTCACCGGGCTCTCGACCACGACAACCAATTCCGGTTTGTTGGATGAAGCCCGCACCAGGCCCCAGCTGCCGTCTTCAACCGTCACGCGGACGCCGTTGACGGTGACGAGATCGCGAATTTTCTGCCCCGCGACCTTCGCGCCGTTCTTCTGCAACGCCTCGAAATGCTTCACCACGGCATCGGCGACGCCGTATTTGATTTCGTCCGCGCAGTGCGGTGACATGGTCGGCGACGACCAGGTCTTCGGCAATGCATCTTTCAGGTCCGCCATCGACTTGCCGGGCGCGCGATCGAGCATTTCGCAGACCGCAATCGCCGATACCAGACCGTCGTCATAGCCGCGGCCATACGGCTTGTTGAAGAAGAAGTGACCGGATTTTTCGAAGCCGGCCAGCGCACCGAGCTCGTTGGTGCGGCGCTTCATGTAGGAATGGCCGGTCTTCCAGTAGGTGGTGTGAGCGCCCTGCTTCTGCAGCACCGGATCGGTCACGAACAGTCCGGTCGACTTCACGTCGACCACGAACTGCGCATTTTTGTGGATCGCCGACATGTCGCGCGCCAGCATGACGCCGACCTTGTCGGCGAAGATTTCCTCGCCGGTATTGTCGACCACGCCGCAGCGGTCACCGTCGCCATCGAAGCCGAGGCCGACATCGGCCTTGTGCTCAAGCACTGCGTCGCGAATCGCGTGCAGCATCTCCATGTCTTCGGGATTCGGATTGTATTTCGGGAAGGTAAAATCGAGCTCGGTGTCGAGCGGGATCACCTCGCAGCCGATCGCTTTCATCACCTGCGGCGCGAACGCGCCGGCGGTGCCGTTGCCGCAGGCAACCACGACCTTGAGCTTGCGCTTGAGTTTCGTGCGCCCGGTGAGATCGGCGATGTAGCGCGCCGGAAAATTCTCGTGAAACTGATAGGCGCCGCCGGCCTTGTTGTTGAATTCGGCGTTGAGCACGATCTGTTTCAGCCGCGTCATCTCGTCGGGGCCGAAGGTCAGCGGGCGGTTGGCGCCCATCTTGACGCCGGTCCAGCCGTTGTCGTTATGCGAGGCGGTGACCATGGCGACGCAGGGCACGTCGAGATCGAACTGCGCGAAATAGGCCATCGGCGTTACCGCAAGCCCGATGTCGTGCACCTTGCAGCCCGCCGCCATCAGCCCCGACATCAGCGCGTATTTGATCGAGGCCGAATAGCTGCGAAAATCGTGGCCGACGACGATTTCCTGCTTGACGCCAAGTTCCGCAATCAGCGCGCCGAGGCCCATGCCCAGCGCCTGAATGCCCATCAGGTTGATTTCCTTTTCGAACAGCCAGCGCGCGTCATATTCGCGAAAACCGGTCGCCTTCACCATCGGCCCGGATTCGAAAGCATAGGTATTCGGAACCAGCATGGATTTCGGCTTCGGAAACATCAGATGGCCTTGTTGTCAAAACGATAAGTGAACACCGCAGCCTTAGCGGATGCATGGCCGGAGTGATAGGCGGGACCGGGCTTTTGAAGGTTAATTGCGGCGGTTTGGTAACCGGGAAACCTTACTGCTCCAACACCATCTTGCCGTTGGCGTATTCGAAGCGCTTCAGCTTCGAAAGGAACGACAGGCCGAGCAGGTTTACCGACAGCGCTTCGTCCGGCAGCACCATGGCATCGACGTCGCGGACCACGAGGCCACCGATTTCGACCATGGCGAGCCGCGTGCGCGCCGCCTTGATGGTGCCATTGGCGGTGCTGACGGTCGCATTGTAGTCGCCGCGGGCCGGGCGCAGGCCGAACCGCGCCGCGGACTTCTCGTTCAGCGCGATCACCGACGCACCCGTGTCGACCATGAAGTCGATGCGCTGACCATCGATCCTGCCGTCGGTCTGGAAATGGCCGCGGGCGTCGCGCGGAATGCTCAAGGTGCGACCGGAGACCGGCGCGTCCGTCTCGACGGAAGCTTTTCGCGGAGCTGCGGTCGCGGAAGCCGCCGCCGGCGACATCTTGTCCGCCATCTGCGCCATGAAGGTGCCGAGGCCGATCAGGATGGCGGCAAGGATCATCAGGTTACGCATGACGCCACACACTCGGTTCCGGGGCCGCCGATATCACCACGTCAGCCGCCAAACCGCGACTAACAGCGGCGGCCAGGGCCGTCATTTCAGCGAAAAGGATGAGTGAAGCGTTAACGGCACTTTCTAACCTCGCCCCGCTTGCGGGGAGAGGTCGGATCGCCTCGGCGATCCGGGTGAGGGGGTACCGGTCTATCGACGCGCACCGAATTCGCGGATAGAGCCCCTCACCCCAACCCTCTCCCCGCAAGAGCGGGGCGAGGGAGTCGAACGCTCACGTCCCACGCGGCTTGACCCGCCGCGTCGGTGGTGCGCTGGCGGGATCTTCCGGCCAGGGATGCCGGGGATAGCGGCCGCGCAGATCAGAACGAACGGCGGCATAGCTGCCGCGCCAAAAGCCCGGCAGGTCGCGCGTCACCTGCACCGGCCGCTGCGCCGGCGACAAAAGTTCCAGCACCAGCGGCACCGCACCCTTGGCGACCGAGGGATGGGTGTTAAGCCCGAACAATTCCTGCAGCCGGACCGCAATGGTCGGCCCCTGCTCTGCCTCATAGTCGATCGCCAGCATGGTGCCGGTCGGCGCCTCGAAATGCGTCGGCGCTTCGCGCTCCAGCCGCGCGCGCAGCTCCCACGGCAACAGTCCCATCATCGCGTCCGAAAGATCGCCTGCTGAAAGCTCTTTGAGGGAAATCTTGTCGTAGAGCGCTGGCACCAGCCAGTTCTCGGCTTCGGCCGCGAGCGCCGCATCCGACAGGTCGGGCCAGCTATCGCCTTCGGCCTTGCGTAAAAACATGACGCGGTCGCGCCATTGCTGCAGCGATTTCGACCAGGGCAATTTGTCGAGCCCAGCCCCGATCAGCCCCGCAGCGAAGACGCGCGCGGTTTCCGCCGAAGGCGACAACGCCATCGGCGCTTCCGACAGCGTGATCGCGTGCAGCGTCTTCTTGCGGCGCGCGCGCAGTGCCATCGCCGCGCGATCGAACGACACCTCCTCGGTATTTTCGATCTGGCCGGCAAAGCGTAACTCGATATCGGCCTGCGCGATCGACGCCGCCAGCAGGATGCGGCCCTGCGCCGCAGTACCGGTCAGCTCGCCGACCGCGATATAGGGCGCGCGCGCCAGCGACGAGGTCTGCTCGACCGCGGCGCCGCGGCCATTGGCGAGCACGAAGCTGCCGTTGCCGCGGTTGCGCGCGACCCGGTCGGGAAAGGCAAATGCCAGCATGATGCCGGTGGGTGGCGCGGTGTCTGCGGCGGGCGCTCCCTCGGTTGAGGCCACCTGCGAGGCCCAGCGCTGCGCGAGGCTCCGCGCACTGGACGCGCGCTGCGAACGGTCGCGGCGAAACTGATCGAGTCGCACATCGAGATCGACACTGTCGCCGCCGAGGCCGCGTTCGGTCAGGATGGCGGCGATTTCGGCGGCCTCCTCGCCGGCGCCGAGCCGGTGCGAATCCACGATCATGCGCGCCAGCCGCGGCGGCAGCGCCAGCGCGCGCAGGCTTTGCCCCTCCGCGGTGATCCGGCCATCGCCATCGAGCGCGCCGAGTTCGGCGAGCAGGCTGTTCGCTTCCTTCAGGGCAGGCGCCGGCGGGGAATCGAGAAACGCCAGCGTGCTGGGGTCGCTGACGCCCCATTGCGCGAGATCGAGCACCATCGAGGACAGGTCGGCGCTTAGAATTTCGGGTTGGGTGTAGGCCGCGAGAGAAGCGGTCTGCGGCTCGTCCCACAGCCGGTAGCACACGCCGGGTTCGGTGCGGCCGGCGCGGCCACGGCGCTGATCGACCGCGGCGCGCGAGGCGCGCACGGTCTCCAGCCGTGTCAGGCCGATATCAGGCTCGTAGCGCGGCACCCGCGCCATGCCGGAATCCACCACGATGCGGACGCCTTCGATGGTCAGCGAGGTTTCGGCAATGGACGTTGCCAGCACCACCTTGCGTTGGCCCTTCGGCGCCGGCGCGATGGCACGGTCCTGCACGGCGGCATCGAGCGCGCCGAACAGCGGCACGATCTCGATGCTGGCATCATGGACGCGTTCACCGAGGAAATTCTGGGTGCGGCGGATTTCGGCGGCACCGGGCAGGAAGGCCAGCACCGAGCCGGGATCGGCGCGCAGCGCGGTCGCGATGGCATCCGCCATCTGCCGCTCCAGCGGGGCATCGGGCTTGCGGCCGAGATAGCGGGTCTCGACCGGAAAGGCGCGACCCTCGCTGGCGACCACCGGCGCGTCGCCGAGCAGTTTGGCGACCCGCGCGCCGTCGAGCGTCGCCGACATCACGAGAATACGTAAGTCTTCGCGCAAGCCGGTCTGGGCGTCGCGCGCCAACGCCAGGCCCACATCGGCATCGAGCGAGCGCTCGTGAAATTCGTCGAACAGCACGGCGGCGACGCCGTTGAGTTCGGGGTCGTCAAGAATCTGCCGCGCGAAGATTCCCTCGGTCACGACCTCGATCCGGGTCGCGCGCGAAATCTTCGAGCCGAAACGAACGCGATAGCCGACCGTCTCGCCGGCGCGTTCGCCGAGCGTCTTCGCCATGCGTTCGGCACTGGCGCGGGCCGCGATTCGGCGCGGCTCCAGCATGATGATCTTCTTGCCCTTCAGCCAGGGCGCATCGAGCAGCGCCAGCGGCACCCGCGTGGTCTTGCCGGCGCCCGGCGGCGCGACGAGCACTGCGGCGTTGTGGCCCGCCAACGTCTGCGCGAGCTCATCGAGCACGACGTCGATCGGAAGCGGCGTATCGAAAGTGCGAGGCAAGTTGTTTGACCCGTCATCACCCGCGAATGCGGGTGATCCAGTAAACGCAGGCGTCACCGGTTACGAACACCGGACGTACTGGATAACCCGCATGCGCGGGGTATGACAACTGTGGCTAAATCCCCGGCTCGACGCCCCGCCCGACGCTCTCGTAGATGAAGCCCTGGGCGGCCATGTCGTCGGCGCGGTAGATGTTGCGCAGGTCGACCACGACGGGATGCGCCATCGCGCTCTTGATCCGGTCGAGGTCGAGCGCGCGAAACTGCACCCACTCGGTGACGATGACGAGCGCGTCGGCGCCGCGCACGCACTCATAGGGGTCTTCGCAATATTCGATATCGGGCAGTTCCTTGCGCGCCTGTTCCATGCCGACCGGATCGTGGGCGCGCACCGTGGCGCCCATGTCGAGCAGCCCGGTAACAAGAGGAATCGACGGCGCCTCGCGCATGTCGTCGGTATCCGGCTTGAAGGTCAAACCCAATACCGCCACGGTCTTGCCGCGCAGATTGCCGCCCACCGCATTGGCGACCTTGCGCGCCATCGCGCGCTTGCGGTTGTCATTGACGCCGAGCACGGCCTCGACGATGCGCAACTGCACATCGTGGTCGAGCGCGATCTTCACCAGCGCCCGGGTATCCTTCGGGAAACAGGAGCCGCCGAAGCCCGGGCCGGCATGCAGGAATTTCGAGCCGATGCGGTTATCGAGCCCGATGCCGCGCGCGACTTCCTGAACGTTGGCGCCGACCTTTTCAGAAAGATCCGCGATCTCGTTGATGAAGGTGATCTTGGTGGCGAGAAATGCGTTGGCCGCGTATTTGATCAGCTCCGCCGTGCGCCGCGCCGTAAACATCAACGGCGCCTGGTTCAGCGACAGCGGGCGGTAGATGTCGCTCATCACCTTGCGGGCACGTTCGTCCGAGGTGCCGACCACAATGCGATCCGGAAACTTGAAATCGCGGATCGCCGCACCTTCGCGCAGGAATTCCGGATTGGAGGCCACAGCGACGTCGGCCGAGGGGTTGGCTTCCCGGATCAGCCGTTCGACTTCGTCGCCGGTTCCGACCGGCACGGTCGATTTGGTGACGACCACGGTGAAACCGGAAAGCGCAGTGGCGATCTCGCGCGCGGCGGCGTGCACGTAAGTCAGGTCGGCGTGACCATCACCGCGCCGCGACGGCGTGCCGACCGCGATGAACACCGCATCGGCTTCCGCCACCGGCCCGGTCAGGTCGGTGGTGAAGTCGAGCCGCTTGGCCTTGACGTTGGACGCCACCAGCGCATCGAGGCCGGGTTCGAAGATCGGCATCTCGCCTCTGAGCAAGGCGGCGATCTTGCCGGCATCCTTGTCGACGCAGGTGACCTGGTGGCCGAAATCGGCAAAGCAGGCACCGGACACCAGCCCGACATAGCCCGTTCCAATCATGGCAATGCGCATGGAAACAACCTGCCCGTAATGGTTAACGTCGACTCGATGGATTTGTCGGGGTCTTAGAGCATTTTCCGGCAAAGAGGAAACCGGAAAACGCGCTGGAAACGGCATGTCATTTGTATGGATAAAGGAGAAAGAAACCGATCGGGCGGATGATGCCGGCTTACCGCGCCGAAAAGAGACATTGATGACCGCAAACGGCACATCCGCCATGTCAGAGCGTCCCGCATTTGCGGGGGCATCGGCGCGGCCTGACCGGGTCGACTGGGTCGACTATGCCAAGGGCATCTGCATCGTCATGGTCGTGATGATGCATTCGGTGCTGGGCGTGGAGGCGGCGGCCGGCCAGACCGGCTTCATGCACCTGGTCGTGATGTTCGCCAAACCGTTCCGGATGCCGGATTTCTTCCTGATTTCAGGGCTTTTTCTTGCCGTCGTGATCGACCGCGACTGGCGAACTTATCTGGACCGCAAGGTGGTCCACTTCGCCTATTTCTATGTGCTGTGGGTGACGATCCAGTTCGGCTTCAAGGCGCCGTCGTTTGCCGCCGAAACCAACTGGCATCACGTCGGCTACCTGTATTTGGAATCCTTCATCGAGCCGTTCGGCACATTGTGGTTCATCTATCTGCTGCCGATTTTCTTCGTCGTCACAAAATTGTCACGCCGAATCCCCCCAGTGGCGATCTGGCTCGTGGCAGCGGCACTGGAGATGGCGCATGTCGCCACCGGCTGGACCGCGATCGACGAATTCTGCGCGCGCTTCGTGTATTTCTATTCCGGCTATTGGCTTGCCGCTTATGTGTTCGCGCTGTCGGACCGCGCACGGGCGCGGCCTGCCCTCGCCATCACAGGGCTGGCGCTGTGGGCGCTCGTCAATGGCGGTCTGGTCGCGTCAGGCTTCAGCGAGTGGCCGATCGTTTCGCTGGCGCTGGGACTGGCGGGCGCCGGCGCGATCATCGTAACAGGCACGCTGCTGGCACGGGCGCAGCGGCTCAACTTCCTGCGTTATTGCGGCGAGCATTCCATCGTCATCTACCTCGCCTTCTTCCTGCCGATGGCGGCCACCCGCACGCTGCTGCTGCACAGCGGGCTATCGGCAGACATCGGTGCGATCTCGCTGATTGTGACGATCGCGGGCGTCGCCGGCGCATTGGCGATCTGGCGGCTGGCCCTGTCGCTGCACGCCAACTTCCTGTTCGAACGCCCCGATGCATTCTGGATTGCGCCGAAAAAGGCGGAACCGGTGCTGCAAGCGGCGGAGTAGGTTATTTGTCGTCCCGGCCTTCGCCGGGACGACAAATAGGGTGTGTGGTTCGCCTAGATTCCCCACCCCCAAGGCTGTCAATCCCGCGCAAAAATCCCTAAATTTCGGCCATGCCGAAAACAGCCCCCAAAGCCGCCGCGAAGCCCGATGCCGTCAAAGCCCTCAGGAAGGGCGACCACGTCTTTCTGGTCGACGGTTCCTCCTATATTTTCCGCGCCTATCACGCGCTGCCGCCGCTGAACCGCAAATCCGACGGGCTGCAGGTCAATGCCGTGCTCGGCTTCTGCAACATGCTGTGGAAGCTGCTGCGCGATATGCCCGAGGACAACCGGCCGACCCATCTGGCGATCGTTTTCGACAAATCCGAGATCACCTTCCGCAACAAGCTGTACCCGGATTACAAGGCCCACCGGCCGCCGGCCCCGGACGACCTGATTCCGCAATTTTCGCTGATCCGCGACGCCGTCCGCGCCTTCGACCTGCCCTGCCTGGAACAAGGCGGCTTCGAAGCCGACGACCTGATCGCGACCTATGCCCGCGAGGCCGGCGAGCGTGGCGCCACGGCGACCATCGTGTCCTCGGACAAGGATCTGATGCAACTCGTCACCGACAAGGTGACCATGTACGACACCATGAAGGACCGCCGCATCGGTATCGCCGAAGTGATTGAAAAGTTCGGCGTGCCGCCCGAGAAGGTCGTCGAGGTGCAGGCGCTGGCCGGCGATTCCACCGACAACGTGCCCGGCGTGCCCGGCATCGGCATCAAGACCGCGGCCCAACTGATCGTCGAATATGGCGACCTTGAAACGTTGCTCCTGCGCGCTGGCGAAATCAAACAGCCGAAGCGGCGCGAAGCCCTGATCGACAACGCCGAGAAGGCGCGGATTTCGCGAAAACTCGTGCTGCTCGACGACAAGGTCGCGCTCGACGTGCCGCTCGACGAACTCGCGGTGCACGAACCTGACGCACGCAAGCTGATCGCCTTCCTCAAGGCGATGGAATTCTCCACCCTGACCCGCCGCGTCGCCGACTATTCGCAGATCGACCCGGCCGATGTGGAAGCGGACGCGGCCAACAAGAGCGGCGCCAATGCCGCCTCGCCTTCGCCTGCCCCGGCCAAGGCTGGTGGCGCCACCGGCGATCTGTTTGCCAGCCCGCCCTCCACCGCCAAGCCCGGCGCCGAGAGGCAGGACAAGACCGCGAGCGTCAAAGGCACGCCGATTTCGCTCGCCGCCGCCCGCGCCGAGGCCGCGCGAAAACTGCCGGTCGATCGAACCAAATACAAAACCATCCGCAGCCTCGACGAACTCAAGGCATGGATCGCGCGCGCCCGGGACGCCGGCACCTTCGCGATCGATGCCCAGGCGAATACCGACGATCCGATGCAGGCCGACATCATCGGCATCGCGCTGGCGCTGGCGCCGAACGATGCCTGCTACGTGCCGCTGGCCCACAAGCAGTCCGGCGGCGGCGCCGGCCTATTCGACGCCGGCCTCGCGCCGGACCAGATCAAGGCCAGTGACGCGCTGGCGGCGCTAAAGCCGTTGCTGGAGTCGGCAGGGGTTTTGAAGATCGGCTTCAACATCAAGTTCAATGCCGTGATGCTGGCGCAGCACGGCATCACCGTGCGCGACCTCGACGACGCGCAATTGATGTCCTACGCGCTCGATGCCGGGCGCAATTCGCATGCGCTCGATGCGCTGGCCGAACGCTGGCTCGGCCATGCCATGATCGCCTACGGCGATCTCACCGGCAGCGGCAAGAACAAGCTCGGCTTCGATCAGGTCCCGGTCGACAAGGCGACGGAATATTCGGCCGAGATCGCCGACGTCATTCTCCGGCTGGGGCGCTTGCTGAAGCCACGCCTCGTCGCCGAGCACATGAACGTGGTCTACGAGACGCTGGAGCGTCCCCTGGTCAGCGTACTGGCCCGGATGGAACGGCGCGGCATCTCGATCGACCGCCAGGTGCTGTCGCGGCTGTCGGGCGATTTCGCCCAGACCGCGGCGCGGGTCGAGGCCGAAATTCAGGAGATCGCCGGCGAGCCGATCAATGTCGGCAGTCCGAAGCAGCTCGGCGACATCATCTTCGGCAAGATGGGATTGCCGGGCGGCAGCAAGACCAAGACCGGGGCGTGGTCAACCTCGGCGCAGGCCCTCGACGAGCTGGCCGAATTGGGCCACGAATTCCCGAAGAAGATTCTGGAGTGGCGGCAGGTATCGAAACTGAAATCGACCTATACCGACGCGCTGCCGGAATACGTCCATCCGCAGACCCATCGCGTGCACACCACCTACGCGCTGGCGGCGACCACCACGGGGCGCCTCTCGTCCAACGAGCCGAACCTGCAGAACATTCCGGTTCGTACCGAGGACGGCCGCAAGATCCGCCGCGCCTTTGTCGCGACGCCCGGCCACAAGCTGGTGTCGGCGGATTATTCTCAAATTGAATTGCGGCTGCTGGCCGAGATCGCCGATATCCCCGTGCTGAAGCAGGCGTTCCGCGACGGGCTCGACATTCACGCCATGACGGCGTCCGAAATGTTCGGCGTGCCGATCAAGGACATGCCGAGCGAAGTACGCCGCCGGGCCAAGGCGATCAACTTCGGCATCATCTACGGCATCTCGGCGTTCGGTCTCGCCAACCAGCTCGGCATCGCCCGCGAGGAAGCCTCCGCCTACATCAAGAAGTACTTTGAGCGCTTTCCCGGCATCCGCGCCTACATGGATGAGACGCGCGATTTCTGCCGCGCCAACGGCTATGTCGAGACGCTGTTCGGACGGAAGTGTCATTACCCTGATATCAAGGCCTCCAACGCCTCGCATCGCGCCTTCAACGAGCGCGCCGCGATCAACGCGCGGCTGCAGGGTTCCGCGGCCGATATCATCCGCCGCGCCATGACCCGGATGGAAGACGCGCTCGCCGAGAAGAAACTCTCGGCGCAGATGCTGCTGCAGGTTCACGACGAACTGATTTTCGAGGTGCCCGACAAGGAAGTGGCGGCGACGCTGCCGGTGGTACAGCACGTCATGCAGGACGCGCCATTCCCGGCGGTGCTGCTCTCGGTGCCGTTGCAGGTCGACGCACGAGCCGCGAACAACTGGGACGAGGCGCATTGATTCTTACCTCTCCCGCTTGCGGGTCGAGACGAGCGAAGCTCGCTCTTAGGTCGACGCACGCGACAGCGTGCGTCGGGTGGGGGAAATCTGTCCCGGAATTCCGCTGCTGAGTATGCCGCGGCACCCCCACCCCAGCCCTCCCCCGCAAGCGGGAGAGGGGGCGCACCAGCGATGCTGCCACGACCCAGAAATGTCCTCGGAGCAATTTCCGAAATGACATCTGCGCCTCTTGCGCGCTAGAACGCGCGCATCCCCTCGCACGAGTCCCCCATGCCCCATATTGCCACGCTGCTCGGTTTTGCCCTGGTCTCGCTCGGCATGGTGCTGACGCCGGGGCCGAACATGATCTACCTGATCTCGCGCTCGATCACGCAAGGCCCCGCGGCGGGCATCGTGTCGCTCGGCGGTGTCGCGCTCGGTTTCGTGTTCTACATGCTGTGCGCGGCGTTCGGCATCACCGCGCTGTTGTTCGCCGTGCCCTACGCCTATGACGCGCTGCGCTTTGCCGGCGCGGCCTATCTGTTGTGGATGGCGTGGCAGGCGCTGAAGCCGGGCGGGCGTTCGCCGTTTCAGGTCAAGAAATTGCAGGTCGACGGCCCGCGCAAACTGTTCGCGATGGGGTTCGTCACCAATCTCCTGAACCCCAAGATCGCGATGCTGTACCTGGCGCTGCTGCCGCAGTTCATCGATCCCGCCGTCGGCAGCGTGTTGACGCAGTCGCTGGCGCTTGGTGCGATCCAGATCGCCATCAGTGTCAGCGTCAATGCGACGATCGCGCTCGCCGCCGGATCGATCGCGGTGTTTCTCGGCACCAGGCCGACCTGGCTGTTGGTGCAGCGCTGGCTGATGGGGACGGTGCTGGCGGGCCTGGCGGTACGGATGGCGCTGGAGACAAGGAAGGCGTGAGGCCCCCACTCGTCATGCGCGGGCTTGACCCGCGCATCCATCGCCTGCGCAAGCGGGCACAAGGATGATTGCGAAGGGGATGGATTGCCGGGTCAAGCCCGGCAATGACATCCTTATTCAATCCAGCTTCGCTTCCATGCCGCGCTTGGTGGCGGGGCGGGCCATCAGGGTGTTGTACCAGCGCTCGACATTGGGAAAATCCTTCAGCTCGACCTTGTGGCGCGGGTGGCGCCAGGCCCAGCCGAGGATGGCGAAATCCGCCACCGACAGCGCGTCGGCGACGAACTCGCGCCCCGTGAGCCGCCGGTCCAGCACGCCATAAAGGCGGCGGGTCTCGGCCATGTAACGCTTCAGGCCATAGGCGCGGTCGGTCTCGCTCTCCAGCGCGATAAAATGATGCACCTGGCCCGGCATCGGGCCGAAGCCGCCCATCTGCCACATCAGCCATTCATAGACCGGGATGCGATCGGCCAGCGGTTTCGGCAGGAATTTGCCGGTCTTCTCGCCGAGATAAAGCAAAATCGCGCCGGATTCGAACACGCTGACCGGCTTGCCGTCCGGACCCTGGGGATCGACGATCGCGGGGATCCGGTTATTCGGGCTGATCTTGAGGAAAGCCGGCGCCATCTGCTCGCCCTTGCCGATGTTCACCGGGAACGCCTTGTAGGGCAGCCCCATTTCCTCCAGCGCGACCGAGATCTTGCGGCCGTTCGGCGTATTCCAGGTGTGCAGCTCGATGGTCATTTCCGGCTTTCCCCACGAAGGCTTTGACCTCCCGTAGCGCGGAACCTCGCCGCTCGACAACTGCGCATTGCGCGGGCCGCGCCTGCGTCTCGCGGTACCCTGTTGACGACGCCAGATCCGCTCTGGAATGTCCCTGTGACCACCGATAGATTGCGCGCCACCTCAAAACCCCGAGTAAAACCTTGTCCAAATCAGCCTCCCGTGCCCGCCTCGCCGAGATCATCCGCAAGCGTTCGTTCGGCCGCGGCGAGATCACGCTGGCCTCGGGCCGCAAGAGCGACTTCTACTTCAACCTCAAGCCGACCATGCTCGACCCCGAAGGTGCGGCGCTGCTGGCGGAACTGACGTATGAGGCGCTGAAGGACGACGGGCTGCATTACGTCGGCGGGCTGGAAATGGGCGCGGTGCCGATCGCCGGTGCGATCGCGCAACTGTCGTGGCTCAAGGGCCATCCGATCGCCGCGTTCTTCGTGCGCAAGAAGCCGAAGGAGCACGGCGCCCGTCTCGCCGTGGAAGGCCTCGCCAAGGGCGAGAGCTTGGCCGGCAAGCGCATCGTCATCGTCGAGGACGTCACCACGACCGGCGGCTCGGCCCTGAAGGCGGTCGAAGCCGTGCGCGACGCCGGCGGCGAGATCGTGCTGGTCTTCACCATGGTCGACCGTGACGAGGGCGCGACCGAAACCTTTGCCGAAGCCGGCATCGCGTTTCGCTCGCTCTACAAGGCGGGCGAGTTTTTGAAGGATTGACTGGTCTCTCTGCTCCCTCGCCCCGCTCTTGCGGGGAGAGGGTCGGGGTGAGGGGCTGCCTCTGCGAACGCTGCCACTAGTTGATGGACCTGTACCCCCTCACCCGGATCGCATCTATCGATGCGATCCGACCTCTCCCCGCAAGCGGGAGAGGGGGAAGATCAACCCGCATTTCTTTTCCGCCTGCCTCCCCCCGTGCACCGCTCGTTTACCATCAGCTTTTATGGTGAATCACACTGAAGCCTGTTGTGCTTCGGCGCGTTTTGTTGCGTTGGGTGGAGTTAGCGTTGCGTACAGAGTTGGCTTTTTTGCGCGTGCGGCGCCGCGCGACGCTTGTTGCCGCCACGATCGCGGGATCGCTCGCAGTGGCCCCCGGCAGTGTCTCTGCCGAAGGCCTGTTCGACATGTTTTTCGGCGGCGCCCAGAAGCAACAGGCGCGGCCGGCCCCGCCGCAGGCAAGCTTCTTCGCCGATCCGTTTGGCAATAACCAGCCGGCGCCGCAGCCCGCGCCGACGCAACGCGTGGCCGGAGGCTCCGGACCGGCCTTCTGTGTCCGAAGCTGCGACGGCAAATATTTTCCGCTGACCATGCGCGGCAACGCCACGCCGGTTGCGACCTGCCAGGCATTCTGTCCCGCCAGTGCCACCAAGGTTTTCTACGGCAGCAACATCGACGGCGCATCCTCGAGCACCGGCGAGCGCTACGCCGACAGCGAAAACGCCTACGCCTATCGCAAGGCGCTGCGCGCCGATTGCACCTGCAACGGGCGCTCCGGCGACGTCGTCGCCACCACCGATGGCCTGGTCGCCTATACCGGCGTCCGCCTCGGCGCCGAGCAGACCGCGGAATTCACGCCGGTCGCCTCCTATCCCGGTCTCACCGCGGATGTCCGCGCGCGACTCGGCGAAATGAAGGTCGCCCCCGTCAGCGCTGAAATGGTCCGCGAGACCGTGATGCCCGAAGCCAGCCGCGAGATACCTACGGCGACGGTGACAGTGCCGAAAACCGTGGCGCCCAAAGCGGCGAAGCGGGCGGAAGTGCAATAGGCACCGCACGACCGAACCAAAATTTCGAAAACAACCCCATGCAAAGTAGGCTCGCCGCCCGGATGGGCGGCGAAAACTACCTTCCGACGATAACGCCGATCACATTCGGCGCCGACAGGTACTTCTCCTCGATCGCCGCGCGCGAGGCCGCGCGGTTTTCCGGCGTCAATAATCCGCGCTTTTCGGCGAGGATCATCCAGCAATAGCCCCACCAGTCCGTCAGCATGCCCTGATCGTCGACGAGGTCGTAGCCCTGCTCGGCGGCGAAGATCCGTGCATGCGCCTCATCCAGCGTGTCGAGCCAGGCGTGGTCCGCGACCGAGAACAGGTCGTCGCTGAAGTCGTCTGTGGTGTAGCCCCACACCGAGATGCAGACGGCGTTGAACTCGCGGTCGATGGCGTCGTCGTCGACGGCCTGCCGTCGCGAGGTCTGGTGCAGCCGCGACAGCGAGCGCGCGAAATCGGCGATACGGGTAAGGGCGAACTGATCGAAGGCGATGGTGGACATGTAGTCCTCACAAACTCGGATAGACCATAGATATTGTGTCGGCACTGCGCCGAATCACAATGATATATCAAGTACTTGCTAAAGTGTTCTTAATTTGTTCCAATGCCCACGCGATTTTGGCGTGGGGGATCAAACGATGGATCGGGAACAAGCGACCGCGATTCAAAAGCACCTACGGGATGCCAACGATGCCATCGACCGCGCGACTGGTGTGGCGTTCAATCTCGAGATGGAAGACCGCAAAATCTTCAGCGTCCTCCTCCGTGGATTCTATCGGGACTGCGACGAAATACTCGAGAGAATTTACGCCAACTATCCCGATCTGCGGCCACGGCCCCCAACGCAAGAAGAACCTGAAATCAGCAGTCCGCTTCGGTGGGCCGATGTCATTCTTCCGGCGCCCGTGACCGAAGCCGACCTCGACCGGATCATCTTTTCAAAGCTGGGCGCGCGACTGATGAAGACCGCTCGGATCGTGGGCGACGTCGCTGTAGAATGCAAAAGGCTTGCGTGGCCTATTCCGCCGGACATAATCGGCGCTCGCATCGAGGAGCTGGCTGAGCAAGATCGCATCGACAGTGAGGGCGACCTTCGCTATTGGCGCCACAGCGAGATCCGCCTGAAGCCCTGAGGCTTCGGGCCAACTCAATCCCTCACATCGCCGACAGCAGCTTGTCGCCGCAATAATTCGCATAGAATTTTCCGCCGCATTGCCGCTTGATCGACGCACAGCGGGCGGCGGGCGAGGCGTTGGCGGGGACGCTGAAGG
>WNFM01077465.1_pt2 | contig 16340 bp, 22 predicted proteins | sample 5400271 | NCBI WGS metagenome assembly WNFM01 (sample SAMN13153352, study PRJNA577476) | soil metagenome | isolation source: 60 cm saprolite on Douglas fir-dominated hillslope | place: USA:California | collected 2013-09-17
TCAAGTTCAGAAAAGACCGTTTGGGTCTGAACGTTACGAAGTTGCCGGGCCGCATCCCGTCATTCAGTCCGATGTAGTATCTATTATACGTTGGTTTCCGCGTCACAGACGCCACCTGATTGATTATTGATACGCACTTCTCGGCCAGTTCGACCGTGGCGGCGCTTGCAGTGGAAATCCAAAATGGGCGGTCTGTGGCCTTCTCGTTCAGTTCCGCTGTTTCATCTTTACGGAGAGTTCTGCTATCCAGCACTTTCACGAAGTTCAGCACAAACTTACCGTCCACCATCAAGCCGTTTACCTGTATCGCCACGAACGGCACAGTGCCGCTAAACAGGCTGATGACATTTAGAAATCGGGCCGCCACATCTTCCGCGATCAGCACCGCGCAGTGCTCATATCCCGGCCACTTCCTGCGTTCGATGTCCCAATACTCAACTGTCCTTACCAGATGACTCTCATCGGTGGGACCAAGCATCAGTTCTACCTCGTACCTCTTGTCACCGGAGTCGTCTTCGAGTAGCAGGTCAAGCCTGCCCGCCTTCTCCTGACGCCGTTGACGCTCTATGATCGTCACTTCGCCCAGCCTGAGCATAGTTGGGTCTTTTTCTATTTCATTCTCCAACCAACTCTCGGTAACACCTGCTTCGCGCAGGCTGACGGATGTTGCTTTGGTCAGCTTTGGACCTTGCTCACTCGGTGCGGCAATCGGTGAAGACATGTAATCTCCCAAAACAAATACGGAACCGCGTTCAGTTTCCTAACCAAACAACCTTCCAGTAGCTCTTTCCAGCGAGTGTCACTTCTTCAACCGTCCATCCAGAACTCAAATCGTTGATTGCCTTACTGAGTGCATCGGCAGAACCTTTGTTCGGTAGCAGAGCGCCTGTCTCGTAGGAAGTAGGGACTGGCGTGAACCCGTTGAACTTAATTGATTTTTTCAAATGAATGACCCTCGAAAACAGTCTAACAAGACCGGGCCATGAAGACACTTAGACGTGTCCAACTCACAAACCTTAGTACCGTTGACTTCAGGTGTACCTAATTGGTAGGGTTACAAAGCGGAACGTGCGGACACTGCGAGTGCCCACACGTTCCTGAGCACCGAGTCCTATTACGGAGGCCCGATGCCTTGGACGATTGTAGCACCCACACTTTGCGCGTTCCGCGTGTTGCTGGACGGCTTTCCACTTCCGCCACCCGATATGGACTACACACCCGGCCCGGCTGAAGCGTTCTTCTGCTTCATGGTGGGCTATCTACTGCTCTTGTCACTACCTCTGCTGGTGATTCCTGAAAACTGGCGCAAGACGATCATTGAAGTTGCCTTTCATCTCAAAGGAGAAACGAAGTGAACACCAAACGTCTGCTACTGCTGGCTGCCGTTGTGCTGCTTCTATCTGTTCCAGTTTTCGCCGGGCCGAAGAAGGCTGATTTTCCTCTGTCGTTGGGTTTGTATTCTGAAGTTCTTGGTGACCCTGACGATAAGACTTATCACTGTTTCTACGCAGGGCCGAACAGCAGATATGAAAACAACATTGCGTGCCCTTATTACGCAAACGGAGAAGTGCATCTGTATGCTGTGGGGCTGGTGAACGGACAGAAGCACACGTACCGCATAGAACTTCCGCACCACGAAAGCCTGCCAAGCCTGCCCCTGCACCCAGACGCGAGTGAGCCGCTGCCACCAATCAACAATGTGTTTCCCGCTCGCCTAGAAGGAAAGAAGGGGCTGCAAATTCTAGCGTCTCGCGGCGGAAAGCTGACAACGGTCAAGGCTGTAATTGTTTACGAGCAGTAGCGGCACCCTCAAAAAAAAATGCCCACTGAGTTTGGTTATCTCAGTGGGCTTTGTGTTTGCGTTGCCGGATAGTTCCTCACTGAATACAAGCGACAGCGATTCAGTCATACGGATTCTTCGATGTCTGGTACTGTGCAACTTGTTAAATTCACCCGACCGAGAGGAAGCCCGATGCCAGACCAGCAAATCCACGTGAACATCAATCAAATGGAAATACTAGCGCCAGTAGTCGCTGCTCAGCTTACGACAGCGGTGTTTACCAGTGCTGTCCTAGACCAACTGAGAGGCGCGAAGATCGATGATCTGTATAGCGATGTAGCCATCAATCGGGTCTTGGACGTGTGGATGGCGTTCTGGAAAGCATTGGAAAAGGGTGCTTTGAAGGACAAGCTAGGTGACCAACGGACGTAACCCGCAGACGGCCTACCCCCAGTTCCCTAAAGGGCAGGCCGCTCTTTCTTTCTTTTGGTTTGTTTGTTTTTATCCGCGTGACATCGCGTGCTGTTGTGCGCGTGACATCTGGTTGAAGATTTGCGTTTGAGACTTCCTGAAGCTGTCTACGTCAGTCACGCCTGTGATGTGCAAGTGATTCGTGAGTGTAATGTGCTTGCTTTCGCTGGTGGACACAGACGGGTGAATAGTTCCTGCCGAACGTGGCGTGAACAACTCAGGTCTTTTTTCCCCGACGATATAACTGCGGCCCGGCTGCACGTCGCCGCCTTCAGCCAAGAACCCACCGAAGAACGAAGCGATGCTGCTGAAAAAACCGCTCATGCCGCTACCGATGCCACCAACGATCTTGCCTATATTTAGGCCGCTTCCACCAAGCAAGCTCGCAACGCCGTTCAGATTGCCCAACGGTAGTGCGCCGATGCCAGCGGCAGCACCCAACGGGTTGGCCGTTGCCATCTGCACCCATAACGCAGCAGATTGTGAGGAACCGTCTGGCTTTGTTGAGTTTCCCAGACCAAACAGGTTTCCCAACGAACCGAATAGCGATGACTCGCCCTTTTTCAGAACGGAAGAAAAGAGATTGGCTTCAAGGCTCTGGCCGATCTGCTTGAAGTTGATTCCCTTGCCGGTTGCAACGAACTGAGCAAGACTTTGGTTCAAGTGCTCGATTGCAGCGCCGATGTCGGCAGTGATGCTGCGTGCAAAATCGCGGCCAGATGCCGCAATCTCAGTGAACATATCCTGCCACGCATCACGGAATGTGCTGGTGCCAGTGGCTTGGCGAAGACCTTTCAACGTCTCTTCGCGTTGCCGCTGAATTTTGTCGTAAACGTCAGTGGCTTGCTCTGCGCTGATTTGACCCAGTGCAAGCAGACCTTGAAAGTGTGCAAGCTGTTGGTCATACGCCTTGTTGATAGATTCCACGGTGCCACGGGCTTGCCTGTCCCAGTTGCCGTAAAAATCATCCAGAGCGTTCTTGCCTAGAGTTAGGTCTTTGGTCAGGCCGTCCATCGCGTGTGTGATGTCAGCGAATATGTGGCCAAGATCGGGCGCGCCTTCCAGCGGGTTCTTCGGCTGTGCGCCGAATAGAGCTTCAACGCCCTTCGACGTGTCTACCGGTGCGATTCTTTGCAGCGGTTTCGACGCACCCTTAGCGAATGATTTTTGAATCGCTTCGTAGGTAGCCAAAAGCTGTTTGGCCGCAGCCAGTCTCTGCTTCTCTTTGTCAGCAGCAGCCTGCAACGTAGGAAGCGTGGCTTCAATATGTGCAGCCGTCTTAAAATCCTCTTGCTGAATGGCCGCAGTGATCTTTTCTTGAGCCTGAGACAGCGCAAGCTGTGCTTGACCACCAGACTTTTCCAATTCAAAAATTTCTTTGTAGTGCTCCTTGTACAGAGCTATGGCTTCATTTTTCCGTTGCAGCGCCTGCAACTCTGCCTGTGTGCCGCCTTCGTCAGTTCTCTCACCAAGGTACATGGCGACGGCACCGCCGACGTTTTCCCCGTGAAGAAGAGCGCCGATAGCTGTGAGCGATGCGCCGGTTATAACCGATGCGCCGCGCACCAAGCCTGCGATGGCCGTTGTGGTCTTCGTCAATGCTGGAAGCACTTGGTCTGAGATCGTCACAGCCATGTTCTGCCATGACAGGGAGAGTTTTTCGACGGACACCTTCCAAGCCTCAGTATTCTCGATTCCTTGCTTGGTGATCTTCGGGCCGAACGTGTCAACCGCGTCTTCAAATTCCAAAATCCCGTTTCGGCCTTTATTGAGGAAAGGAATCATATTGAGTCCGCTCTTACCAAAGAGCGCGACTGCATCAGCAGCTTTTTTCGGGCCGTCTTCCATCCCCTTGAAGGCGTCAGCAGCCTGAAGCAAAGCTTCGCGGTTATCGCGTGCTGTGATTCCTAGCTGCTTCAGGACGCTGGTTGCTGCCCCTGCATGTCTCCCGTTGCCGGTGATGGCTTGGTCGAACTTCCTGAAACCAATAACCATGTCATCGAGAGAAAGGCCGACACTTTGCCCGGCAGCTTCTAGCACCTGAAGATCGTGCGTACTAATTCCGGTCTTCTGTGAAATTTGTGACAGACGTTCCGTGACTTCCGCGCCTTCTTTCGCCATCAGCGACAAGCCAGCAGCCACCGCGATTCCAGCAGCCGCAAGACCGCCGAGTGCAGTCGCAGCTTGAGCGATGCCGTTGCTAGACTTTCCCATTCCGTCAAAAGCCTCACCGACGCTACGTGACAGTTCACCAATGACACTTCCGAACTCGCCAAGAGATGACAGCGCACCGTTGAGGCTGCCGCTCAGCTTGTCGCCCATCTCTTTGAAGCTGCTTTGTATTTCTTTCGCGGCCTTGCGCCCTTCGTAGCTGGCTTTCGACATTCCAGACTGAAAGGAAGCGGTGTTTGCTAGGAGTTCTACAACTAAACTTCCGAGTGAAATAGCCATTACTTCTCTTTTCTAAGTTCTTAAATTTCTGTGTTCGTGTTTTGATCTTCAGATTGTGTGCGTTGCCGCAAGATCAATGCGGGTGCCTTCGGTTTCACTCGCGGCAGTGAATGACCACGCAGCCAATTCCTGAAGCCACGTGGTTCTATGTATTCAACCCAGCGGCCACAGCACCATGTGCGCGGCTGCGAACCTTGCGCAAAGACCACGTTCAGCTTGCAGCAGTCGCACTGGTAAGCCAGCCGTTCGCCGTGTCTTCCCAGAAAAATATAAAACCCGGTCATGCGGCCACCGCAAGCGTTGTGATCTTTGCTGCTGCCCTTCGTGCTTGACGCCGTGCGTTTCGTTCCCCGCGTAGATCACGGGCAACTGGAAAGCTCATGGCGCGAACATTTTCCATCTTGACCCGTGTAGACCAATACCTTCCGAACGGCAGAAGACCAACTTTCTTCCAAGCGGAACCGCATCGTTGCTGAATTGCGATTTGAACGGTTTCACGCACGCGGTCTGCGTCTTTCCCAAAGCCTATATAATAAATTTCGTGCCACACTCGGTATAGACCCGCAGGAGTGAGTGCGCGCCGCGCCGTGATGCAGACATCAGCCAAGTAGTCCACAGCGGACGGCAAGGAAGAAACCTTAATGCTGTCACCACGCGTCACGTAGCGAATCGCGGAAAGCTTGGAAACAATGCTGAACTCTTGAACACGTGCGTGTACTTCCGCAAAGTCAGAACCCCACTGTGTTAGGCCCATTTTTCCGGGCAGTGGCATAGGGTCTAGCAGATGTTCATTCTCAACTTCGCTGGAAATTTCTTTTTCATAGGCGAATCCGTCGCCATCGAAACGAACTTCCACAGCATCTGCTGTCTTTTCTTCGTCAGAAAGTTCCAACTGACTTGGTGGTGTCTCTTCAACACTGATGGCCTTTGTATCAGAGAAAAACTCTGACGCTAGTTTGTCCGCGAGAGTCAACCGTCCATCAAGATCATTCCAATAGTCCGCGTTGCGTTTGTTTTTTCTCGGCACTGTTCTTTTCCCCACTTCTCAAAAGAATGCGTGCTGCAAAGACAAATCAGGGCCACACCGATCACGGTGCAGCCCGATTGTGTTGGATTGTGGAACTTCTTAGATGTGGGCAGTCGCGTAGACAACCGGCTTCACGCCACCGCCAGCAGCGTTCAGTTGTGAATCCACGCGCATGTAGCAGGTATAGAGCGCAGCGCCTGTCTCCGCATATCCCGGTGCTTGCACGTTGCGGCGCACCATCACGCCATTTTTCACAACGCGTACTTGGAACTGACTCAGGTCACCGAAGACGATGGACTTTGCACCGGCACCGGTGGGCATGTCCGGGGAGATAAGAACTCGCTTTCCGAACAGCGTCTCAACGTCTTCCCTAATACTCAGCAGCGGGCGTGCGTTGGCGTCTTTCAGCGCGACAATCTGCTGATACGTGGTGTCATGCATCAGCCACGCGCACTTCGGAGAATTGCGATATGCGCGATTCAAAGAACCATAAACCGCCGCAAGGTCAATGCCGGACCACACTCCGCTAACCGTGCTTGTCACGCCAGAGTTGGCCGCTGCCGTCAGAAGTCCCTGCGGTGCAGTTCCTGCTCCCGCTCCATTGACAAGATCACTGCCAATTCCGCGTGCAAGGGCCACACTGAAAGCCTTCGTGAGAATATCTGTGATGGCTTCAAACGAATCCTGCTCAAGCTCAAACGTCGAAGCGATAGGATTTGTGCGGTACGAGAAACCTTTCAGCGTCATACCGCTGATGGTAGGGTTGACCACCGGTGGCGCGTCCGCGCCTTGGGCCGCAATCGCACAAGATATTACGCTGAGGTCAATTTCGGGCAACGTGAGGGGCAGCGCCTTTTCAGATTCAATCAGCGAAACGTTATCGCGTGACAGAAGCTCAGTGTACTGAGCTACGCCGGTCAGCAGCGTGTTGTAGAAAGACGCTGGCACCAGTTGGCCGGTGTTGGGGTCTGTGAGGGGAGAATATGTTCTGCTCTCCACAGGCGCGCCAACAAGGTAGTCCCTAAATTCTGCTTGTGCGCTCTTCTCATCGGCGCTGCGAACTTCAGAAAATTCTTTGCAGGTCTTGATGGCTGCTAGGAGAAATTGCAAACGACTCCGGGTCTGCGGAGTCTGCGGGCCGCGTGTGATAGCATCGGCCTCAGCGGTGAAACGTTCTAATGGTTTCATATTTCCTTTTTTATTTGAGTGGTCTTTTCTCGAATGCCTGCGAGACTCAGGTCCGCACACTTCCACACACACGTGGTGCAGACACGTTTTCTATTGCTAGAAAGTTGTCGGACGGCAGTGCAAGACTTTCAGAAATTCCAAGCGCGCCTTAAACTGTTCGTCCAACGCGGCCATTTCTGCGGATGCCTGTGTTTGCCTTTGTTCTTCGCACTGCTGCAAGATCGCCGCTACTTTGGCCCTGCGTGCCGCTGTTTCTGCCGCCAGAGTCGCACCGGCCATGCGCACTTGGATGTCAGCAGCAACGATGTTCCTTGCATGCGCCGAAGTTCCGCCGTAAGCAGGGCTGGTGACAACGCTCACATCCCACAGTTTCAGGTTCTTCAACGTGCGCAGCATCCGTCCGTTAGGCAGGGTGCTCCATGCTTCGCCATCGGGATTGACGGTGAAAGCGAAACTGGCTTCGCTCAAAATTCCGCTTTGAAGATTTTCGTATACGTCCAGTGCAACGGTGGAATCGTTTAGCGCACACTCAAAGCGAAGACCTAGAGAGTCTTGTTCCAGCTTCAAGTTGACGCCAGATCGTCCAAGGAGTTGATCGTCCGAATGGTTGAAGTTACAAACCACCGAGTCTGAAGCCAAACTGGTGAATGGGTCTGGGCTGATGGTTTCAAGAAAATCACCGATGTCAGTCTGGTTGTTCCAAGTGCAGGCATAGCCGGTGATCTTTTTTTCTTTGCCAGTGCCGCTAGCGCGCAACTCGCGTGCCAGATAACGTGTTTCCTTGTTGCTCATTTCTTTTTGACTCTCTTTTTCTTGGGGTGTTGCCGACTCGACTTCTTCAGATCGGCCATTTTGTAAAAACGTTTTGCGCTGCCGTCCGAATAAAGAACGGACTTCACCGCAATGATGCGGCCCGCGCCGGGTGCGCCTTCGCACCAACCTTCAAGGTCTGGTGGTTCGTTGAAGAACACCGGCACCGGTGGCAGGTGTTTGCTGACGTGGTGCTTGGGAATGTCAGACTGCTTTTGTTCGTGCGTCACGCGCTGCCTTCTCTTGAAGCAGGTTCGCGTTTCTGCGCTCTTGCTCTTCTTGTTCTCTCTGCCAGTGTTGCCGAAGTTCTCCCATAGTGGGCATACGTTTCAAAATGGTGGACACTCTGTGCGCTTCTTCCGCAACGTTGAAATAATCCAACTCTTCTTTCGTAGCTTCTGGGCTTGGACCGTTCGGCCCGCAACATTTGTCAAACATCTCCCAATAGCGGTCTTGGTCTTGCTCGGTGAACTGGTAGTCATCGGGCAGCGTATCTACAAAACTCATTTCTGCTTTTCCTTGGCCTTCATCATCAGATCAAAGGCAGTCACCGGCTTTTCCTCAACCGGCTTTGCCGGAATTACTTTTTCCCGCGATTGCGGAGTCAGCCCCATAGACGCCAGCGAAACCCGCAGTGATCGTTCGCAGTCTTGCGCGATTTTCAAGCAGGGGTGTGGCTTCGTGCGGGTCACTTGCTGACCGGTCTTGTCTAAGACCGTGACGGTCTGCATGAGTCCTTCTTCGTTGATTTTTTTCTGACACGCTACCCAACGTGCGAAGCATTCGCAGTGAATGGCTAAACCTTGCGCATCTCCCGCCGTCAAACTGCCACGATTCATCAGTAGAGGCAGCAACCGTCGCCACTCTTTGCGCGCATCTGGACTCAGGTACGAAGGCATCTTGGGAACGTCTGCCGATAGCTGAGACTTGGTTGTTTTTGATCTGTCGCGGTACTTGCTGCCCACTAAAGCGTGGTGAGAATCAGGTAGTCTTGGCCGGGCCATCGTTCGACTTTCAGCCAGTTTGACCGGCATTCGTGCATGTTTTGTCCGTGTTTATTGGACATTGGAAGAAAAAAGTTTCACAGAATTTGCCATACACAGAAAAAAATGGAAGTCGGCGGTCACCGCAATGTGATGATAGGAAACGAGATAGCCCCTACCCTTTGCCTTCAGCGAGTTGGACTAACCCAACCAAACAGAGACTCTCACGCTGCTTGGCTTAGCAAAGTGAATCGCTTTGTTCGGAATGAACGCACGCTTCTTGCGGGTCATGTTCAGTTCAGTTCAGTTCACGCTGGCGCTAGGGTCAATGTCTGGCAGCGCATCTAAAACCAGAATTTCATCGAACGCTTTTTCGTAAAGGCCAACGTCTGTTGCGACGATTGGCCTGTCTTTCAGTTCGTACCAACGCTTTGTGCGCTCTAAAGTGTTCCGAAGTTCGCGTGTGATCGTTTCCTCTGGAATCTGCTTCAGCATTTCGTCATGCGCTTTTTCTGCCGCGCTTCTCTTCATCTGTCCCACCAATTCCCAATTTGTTCTATCAGGCGTTCTGCCCGCAACGCCGCCACAGCCACCGATTCTTTCAATTCCAACTCATCAGCATCCAGCGTCTTCGCGGTTTCAGGATGCGTACTGCCCGGCAGTACGGATGCCGGTTGCGGTCCTGCCTTGATGCCGTGCGCTTTTGCAGCGCCTGCAATCATTCGCCATACGTCTGCTCTGTCGGCATCTGGAATGTTCGCGGACGCGAACCTGTACACAGCGTTCTTGATGTGGTTGCGGGTCAAGGATTCGTTGCCTGGTATGAAAAGCGGAAGCTTCCACGTTTTCGGGTCTTCGGCATTGCCGTAGGCGAAACAATCGAAACCCAGATCGACACCAGAAACGCTTTTGGTCTTCATTCGTTTCTTTCAAAATCTTATTTGCGGACGGAGCGAGAAAAGGTCGGCGTGGCCTAGACGCCGTAAAATCCGCGCCGTCCGTTGACCGGTCAGTGCGGTCAAAGTAGTGGGGCCGTCCATCAGAAACGGCCCAGCCCACCCGGACACCGTGAACTCGGTAGGGTGGGGAATCAAAAATAAAACCGGGCGCGATGGTCGAACCACCTAAGGCACCCGGTTGCAATGGCACGGAAGAAATTCGCTTTCGCAAAAAACCGTGCCAAAATGTCGGTGAACTGTGAAGCTCACCGTTGGAACTAGGCCGCGCCGGTAAGGGGCAAAGCGGCACCAAGCACCAAAACTTTTTAAGCTGCTTTCTTTTTCTTGGCTGGGAACTTCTGCGGAACTTCAACCAACGCTATACCAGCCGCTTTGCGTTCGCGGTTCAGAACCTTCAGAGACGGGGAAGATAATTGAGCATCCGCGTTGCCGTGTGGATGTACTCGGCGTCCCTGCCGATCACGTTCAATCACAAAGTCATTTTGCAGCTTGGACACGATAGGCTGAGTCTCAATGTCGCCGCGTCCGCAAAGGCGCGCACGAAACTGGGTGCGTGCGGAGTTTTTCACCCACACCGCAAAGTGCAGCCGTTGTTCTTCTGCACCGCGTGCGCCGTTAATTCCTGCATACGCGCCGCGTTGTATTTGTTCCAACAGACTCAAGTTCAACTCCGCTACGATCTCGGCGATAAGTTCCATTCTCGCCGCTGTGCCGATCTTCAGGCCAATGGCAAAGAGAATAGAAAACTCTTGCCGTCTGCGTTCACGTTCTGACGCCGGTGCTCCGTTTTCATCCGGCTGGATGTGAAACTCTCGCGCTTCGTTCATCTCCTGAAGCACTTCACGCTGTCGTTCAACACTCATCGCACCGGCAGGCCGGGGCTTTAATGCGCGTGGTTTATATGCAGCCCGCTCAACTACAAAAGGAATTTCTTTCCTTGGCGTCACGCCGATGTTCGACGGCAGAAGGTTACGCGGGTCACCGTCAATCAAAAAATACTTTTGGTCTGAGTCTTCAACGCGGATACGGTAGGTGAACGCTGCCAGCATATCCCGAAGTGGAAGCTCGACAGTGCCCTTGCCATCATGCTTTTCCACAGAGACGTAAACGGCGCTGTTACCACCGGCACCCTTTTTCATGCGTCCAGTAATCACGTCCCTGTTGTTTCTGAGATCACGCAACGCGTATGCCGTGATGACTGCATGGGTTCCGTCCGAAAGTGGGAACTGGACGGGCTGTGCTTCGATCATTTGTTTTTCACTCTTCATAACTAAGTCTTTCTTTTCGGTGCCTTCGCGGATATTTCTTTGCAGCGGCGCGCCGCGCACGCGGTGCAGATCGTGGGCTGTCGCCGGTTTCTGCGCACCCAGCTTTGGATTGACCGGTTATGCTGCTGTCACCGACACAGTTTCCGCAGTCTCACTTGGCACAGAACAACTGCAAGACTGCAAAGACTGACAAAAGAAAACAGTAAAAAAAGAGTATGTAAAATTTCTTTGGATCAGATTTTCTCTTCAGTGTTGCAGTGTTGTCAGATTTGCAGTCATTACGTGCCAAGTGAGAGTGCAGAGACTGAGGGCGAAGACCGCCAAAGCCTAAGCTCAACCCAACTCTGGGTGACTGTCATGCCGCTGGCTGTTCCTTTTGTTGTGCGGGCATACTCCACATCCAACCTTCACCGAACCCGCCCGGCTTACGAACGATGCCCAGACGGTCAGCAGCTTTGTTTAGCTGCCTATCGCTGAAGCCCTTCACCTGCCCGGATTGCTTCACTTCCTTGGCCGGTTTAGGGCCATCGCTGAGTAGCTTGGTCAACCATTCGGCTATGTCTTCCCGCTCAGTCAGCTTCGGCACGATCTGAAGTATGTCGTCTCCGGTCACGCTCACCGGGCCATCTAGGGTCAGACCACTCTCGTTAATAGCGTATGCGATGGCCGGGCCACCCTTGGTCAAGCTGCACTTCGTTTGAGCGAAGACGCACCGGGTCTTTTGTTCCGACAAGCTTCCAAGAGTTTCGGAAACTGTTGGCGGTAGAGGGTTCTTGCCAGCGAGCAGAACAGAGCGCGCAGCCGCATAGATGTCAATACTTCCAATGCCGCGATAGTTGGCACCACCGGCTGTGTCTTTTTTCAGATGTCGAATGAGCACGATTGCGCAGCCGTACTTCGCCGCGAGCTTCCCAAGACCGTCCATCACAGGGCGAATCTCGTTAGCGCGGTGCATGTCAATGTGCGCACCCAAGAAACTCTGAAACGGGTCAACCACCACAAGCTCTGGCGTATATTCTCTCAGCGCCTCTTCGATGTGCGCCACCGCGTCAAGCGTGATGCTCAGTTCAACGTTCTTGTCATCCTTCGTCTGCACGATGCCGCGCAGTTGGAACACACGCGTGGAGTCACCACCAACCTTGAGCAATCGTGGAAGCACCGTGTCCGCAGTTCCGTCTTCACCGGTGAGCAGCAAGACGTTTCGCGGTTCTCTCGCGCCGGATGCAGAGACACCATACGCGGGCAGGCTCTTTCCGTTCGTAACGTATGCAGCGATTGCGAGAGACAGGTAGGACTTTCCAGACTCCGGGTCACCCTCAAGCAAAATCACTTTGCCAATAGGAAGGTATGGCTTCCACAGCCATGACACTTCTTCCGCTTTCACGTCGCTGAGACGCACAACGTTCAACGAAATCGTTGTCTTATCGTTCGACATTCAACTGACCCTTTCAACTCTGATTACACTCGCAGCCATCTCCGCAACGATGTCACGGGCTTGCCTACCACGGCGCGCCGTTCGGAATGGCCGGTACTGTTCTTCGGCCAGAAGAACGCGAGTGGCGCTATAAAGATGTGCGGGTTGCTTGTGAGCACCGGGCACGATCTTGTCGGGCCGTCCTAGCAGGGTGGAGATTGCTTCCCGCTTCCAACGGCGTCTTCCAACCAACTCGCTGATCGTGAAATAGAGCGCACTCATAGTTCCTCACTTCTGTTTCTGCACACGTGTAGGTACGCTCTCCACCCCGGTAGAGAGGGTGCGCGGACGTGGCTATTCAGTTGTCAGGGTTAGCGTCGAACCTGAAGGACGGCTTGAGGGAAGCTACCGGCAGAGGGTCACGCGGCCAGCGGGCACGTTAGAGTGCCATTCATACCAACATTATACACCAAACCGGGTTGGTTGTCAAGGCGGTAACGTTATGTTTGGGTTGGGTTTGCGGTTTACACCGGGGGTGCAATCGGTGCGGCATCCAACTTCGCGTTCCTAGCCGATTCCAGAAAACCACATCCCTGAGCACTAACCGTTCCAAGATCATTCACCAGCGCCAGGCTGCGTCACGGCGTTGTGCAACGTAGAACGGGTAGCGGCCCTGACTGAGATGTCCAGTCAGGGGCCGCAGGGCCGGTGTAAACCTTCAGCGGGCTAGACCGGAACGTGGACATAGCCAAGGTTCGTTACAGCCTTCAGCCGGTCAACGATGTGAACACCGTTGCGGACGCGCCGCGCTGCTTCCATCTCGTCGTTCGCGGCCACGCGGACGGTCACGGGCTTTTCGTCTGGGCCGGTGAAGATCACTTCAAACAGACTCAGGATTCGTTCCGTTGCTGGCTTCAGGTTCTTGATGAGCTTCGCGTCTTTTTTGGTGATCTTCTTCATGGACTGGTTTCTCCTTGTATGATCTTCCGAACCCACCAAGGATGAGGCACGGCACCGATAACAGAAATGGCCCGGCAGACACAATTTTGGCGGTATCTAGGTACTATGTAGATAATACCACATGAGAACCTACTGAGTTGGTTGTGGCTTTGAAGCCGTTTTTAATCTACATTGACGGCTATCGGGAGGTGGTTCTGCATGGCAGTCGTCACCGTCAAGTTAACTATAGGAAGTGTTTCGATTGAAGTGAGCGGGCCGTCAGCCTACGTTGATAAGAAGTTTGACAAACTTTCGACGCAATTCTTGTCTTCCCGCAAAGCCCTCAGTAGTGAACCTAGCGCACCAAGCGCAGCCCTTGAAAAAGGTGGGAAGAAGACGAGTGCGGCAGAATTTTTGAAAAAGAGTACCGCCAAGAGTCAATTCGACCGCGCTTTACTGCTGGGCTACTACCTAGAAAAATCTGGAGCTTCCAGTTTCACATCCGTCGAACTTGTGCGCTTGGGAAAAGAAACGAAACAGCCATTCGCCAATGCCAGCGATGCGATTGCCAAGCTCAGTGGCCGTGGACTGATGATGAGCGCCGGAGACAAGGAAGGGGCACGCGCATACGCACTAACTGCCAGCGGTGAAACCTATGTTGAGGCAATGCTGGAAGCCAAGCAGTAACAACGTGAAAATGCGCCGTGCTTGAAGCCCTCAGAAACCTCAACAAAGAAATCAACGCGATTATCCTAAAGCTGCAAAACGCCGCACAGAACATACCTGCCAACAGCACCATTGTTGAAAGAGTTCAAGACCTTGTACTCACGTGGTCTGTCAGCGTGCGGCCAAATCTTGCAGCGATGGGGGTTCCACATGAAGTCTTGGGCAGGGCTGACCAATTGACTTCTAGGGCAGCACGGTTAACCGCAGAAACTTCACGCAAAACTAAATATCTGGCCGTGCTACATACCATTCGCCGTGTGCTTATGGAGCAGGTGTTGCTTGAAGTCGCCCAAATTCCTTCCGCGTTGCAGCTTGCAGCTACTACCGCAGTGACGGGCAATTTGTTTCCTGAAATATCAGACCTGCCAAATCAACTGGTGCCAAATGCGCTTCAAGGGTGGGCTGACCCTATAAAACAATTCCTAAAGAAACATCCTTTTGACAAGAACGTGTTCATCATGGTTTCGTACAGAAGAGAACTTGCACCCATTGTTGAGCGCGTGGAAGCTGAATTGCGAAGGCTTGACTTGAACCCAGTCCTAGCAAAAGACCACAACCTAACAGATGACCTGTACAACCCGATTGCTTGCCTCTTGTGTTGCAGCTACGGCGTAGCGATATTCGGACGCGCTGAAGCCAAACAAATGCACAATCCTAATGTGGTGTACGAACTGGGAATGATGCAACTGTTGAAGAGGCCGTGTGTAATTCTAAAGCACGCCAAGCTCAAGAGGATGCCCACAGACTTACTCAACCGCCTGTACGAAGATTATTCAACTCAAAACCAAGCCGTTCGGAAACTCAATGACTGGTGGACGCGAAGCAACGCCTGAGCAGCTATTCAGTCACCGAACGCTTCGTTGATCTTCGCTCGCATGTGCGGCGCGTGCATGTCGCCGGTTCCCAGATAGAGCATGGTGGTGGTCAAGTCTTTGTGGCCAAGCCAATGCTGAATGGTTCGCACTGGCACACCGGCTTCACTCCACCGCGTTGCGCACGTCTTCCTGAAGCGATGCAGAAACCAGTGCTCACACACCGGATGAGTCTTACACGTGACGGTGCGCGTGAGCTTCTGCGGCTGCTTGCTTTCTTCCCAGTTCTTGAGAAAATCCTTACCACTGCCAAAGTTTTTGTTAAACGCTTCACCCCGTTGCTTGTTCGTGATGTCTGCCGTTTCGCTGGTGCAGTGACCGCAGTTCAAACCCGCACGCAGTGCAATGGCCTTGAGCTTCCGCAGGAAGTGTCCTTCCGGCTTGCCGCCAGCGTTCGTGAATATCCAGCGTTGATGTGCGTCTACCTTTTTGTGTCTCGCCTTCAGCAGTTCAACCAAGCTAGCAGGCAGAGGCACCGTGCGCGTTTCGTGCGACTTCGGAGTGAAGCCCACTTCCGGCTTCTGCCGAATCGTGAGCGTGCCCTTTTGCAAGTCAACGTCCTTCCAACTCGCAAAGCTCACTTCCTGTTCACGCGCACCGCTACCAAGGAAAAATTTGTAGCGCAGCACTTCTTCCGGGTTCATCGCTGCGAACAGCTTCTTCAGTTCAGCCGGTTCAAACGGTATGGCCGGGTCAACTTCAACCACCGGCATTTCATCCCACGGCAACGGGTTCTTGATGCCGTTCTTTTTCAGCATGAAGATCACCGTCAGCAGCCGGTTGTGCTGAGTCTTTCCAGCGTGCCCCTTCTGTTGCATGAACTCTTTGAACTTCCGCAGTGTGGCTGCTTCGATGTCATCCAAGTAGCGCACGCGCTGGCCAACCGCTTCCTGAAATTCTTTCAGGTTCAGAGCGTAGACCTTAACGGTGCGCGGGCTTTTGGAAGCCTTCAATGTGAGGAAGTCTCGCACGGCGTCAGCGATGGTCACCCGGTTGGCGTTCGTGATCTTGTCAAGGTCGCGCACGTGTAGCCCAGAAGACTCAGCGGCCAGACCACGTGCGAGCGTTTCTGCTTCAGCCTTGGCGTCTTCCAGCGTGTCGGCCTTGGCCAGCGTCCAGACTTGGCGTCCAGCCAAGCCAGCATGACGCAGGTAGAACGGGCCAGAAACTTCAGCCGCAGATCGTCTTCCACGTCCACCAGCCCGCAGATAGCGCCATTTGCCAAGCGGGTTCTTTGACCGGGTATAGATGCTGACTCGCATTGTGGCCACACTCCCCTGTGAGCTAATTCACTCAAAAAGTGTAGCACATAGTAGCAAGCGTGCAAAAACGCTGTGTTTTAGTGGTTATTATGAAGATGGCGGAGAGGGTGGGATTTGAACCCACGGTAGGGTTCCCCCTACACTCGCTTTCGAGGCGAGCTCTTTCAACCGCTCAGACACCTCTCCGCGG
>WNFM01015627.1_pt1 | contig 16336 bp, 9 predicted proteins | sample 5400271 | NCBI WGS metagenome assembly WNFM01 (sample SAMN13153352, study PRJNA577476) | soil metagenome | isolation source: 60 cm saprolite on Douglas fir-dominated hillslope | place: USA:California | collected 2013-09-17
TTATACCGAGAAGGCCGATTACCTGCACGGGATGACGCGCGAGCAGAAAATCGCGACGCTCAGCAAAATCAGCTACTCGGATTACTTGACTAAACACTGCCGGCTGATTCCCGAAGCGTTGCCGTTTTTTCAGACGTTTACGCATGATCTCTTTTGCGTGGGAATCGAGTCGGTACCCGCGTTTTTGTGCTACGAGGCGGGCGACGACTATGGCTCGTTTACCTATCCAGGGTTCGACGGACTTGGCTTACCGGAGCATGAGAAAGAAGAGCCGTATATTTTTCATTTTCCCGACGGAAACGCTTCCGTGGCTCGGCTGCTGGTGCGTTCGCTGATTCCGGAAGCGGTACTGGGCTCGACGATGGAGGATGTGGTTACGGCGCGAGCGAATTATGCGGCGCTTGATCGGGCCGAGAATTCGGTGAAGATCCGGCTAAACAGCACCGTTGTGAACGTGAAGCATCTTGGGGCGAAACACGCTTCTAAAGAGGTGGAAGTTTCTTATATGCGCGGGGGCAAGCTGAACACGGTGAAAGGGAATTACTGCGTGCTGGCCTGCTACAACGTGATGATTCCTTATATTTGCCCGGAATTGCCGGACGCGCAGAAGGAATCGCTCTCCTACCTGGTGAAGGCGCCGCTGGTGTACACGCACGTGGCGCTGCGGAACTGGAAGTCGTTTGCAAATCTGGGGATTCACCAGATTGTGGCTCCGGGCGGCTATCACACATACACGGCGCTGGATTTTCCGGTTAGCCTGGGAAAGGGAAAGTATCAGTTTCCGAGCAAGCCGGAAGAGCCGGCGGTGCTCTTCATGTTGCGCACACCTTGCAAACCGGGTCTGCCGGTGCGCGACCAGAATCGCGCGGGGCGAACGGAGCTGTTGGAGACGCCGTACAGCAAATTCGAAAGAAACATTCGCGAGCAGCTGGGGCGGATGCTGGGCGGCGCGGGTTTTGATCCGGCTCGCGATATTGAAGGCATTATTGTGAATCGCTGGGCGCACGGGTATGCGTTCACGCCGTTCGGGCTGGATTTGCCGGAGTGGAAGGCGGGGCAGGAGCCGTGGGTGCTGGGCCGGCAACCATTCGGACGCATCGCGGTTGCGAATTCCGATGCCGGGGCAAGCGCTTACACCGATACGGCGATTGATCAGGCATTTCGCGCGGTGGGTGAAATCATCGGGCGTTAATTCTTCAGAAAATTCCTCGAAGGCCGACCGCCGGACAAGCGGTGGATGGCCTAATATCGTTACCAATCCCAGGCACATCCTGAGAAGTCTGAGAGGATTGTGATGATTAAGAAAATAATGCCGTTGACTGCCGGCCTTCTGATTGTGGGCGTGGCTCTCTCCGTGCGTGGACAAAGCGGGGCGAACGACGAGGCGGGGCGGATCCAGGCGCTGGAGCTTGCGTGGAACCACGCGTTGGAGGGAAAAGATTCGAAAGCGCTGGACATGCTGCTGGGGAGCACTATGGTGTCCGTGGATATTGATGGCAGCGTGATGAACAAGAGCGAGTTTCTGGCCAGCATCAAGGCGCCGGATTATCAGCCTTCGCAGGCGGTGATCGAGCAGAGCAACGTACAGATGTATGGCGCCGCAGCGGTGGTGGTGGGCGTATTTCGCGTGAAGGGAACCGAGAAGGGGAAGCCGTACGTGCGTCGCGAGCGGTTCGTGGACACCTGGATCAAGTCGAATGGAACCTGGCAGTGCGTCGCGACGACCAGCGCATTGATTACCGCGAAGCAGCCCGGGGACTGAGAGAGTTCTGCCGGGTGGTTTGGCGCCCCGCTTGTTTTCTTTGTACAGCAATCATGTTTGAGTCTTGTAAGGAGAGGGCCATGTCCGTTCTGCGCATGAGTATGGGATTGTTGCTGGCATTGACGCTGACAGGCGGGAAGTGTTCGGCGGAGCCTGCTGCAAAATCTTCCGTAAAGGTTCAACCGTTTGGGGCGATCGCTTCCGGCGAGAAAGCGGATCTGTATATTTTGACGAATAGCCGCGGGATGACTGTGGCGATTTCGACTTATGGTGCCACGGTGCAAAGCATCAAGGTGCCGGACCGGGCGGGGAAGTTCGCAGACGTTGTGCTGGGATTTGACACACCGAAGGAATATGAGGATGGGACGGCTCACATCGGGGGGACGGTGGGGCGCTACGCCAACCGGATTGCGCACGGGAGCTTCGCGCTGGCTGGGAAAACCTACACACTGCCGAAGAATAACGGCGAGAACACACTGCATGGCGGATTGCTCAGCTTCGATAAGAAAATGTGGACGGCAAAGGAAGCTGCGAGCAAGGAAGGCGTGGCGGTTGAGTTCACGTACGTGAGTCCGGACGGGGAAGAGGGTTTTCCTGGGACGATGACGGTGACCGTGCTGTTTACTTTGCTGCATTCGAAAAATGAACTGCGGATTGATTACAGCGCCAGCACGGACAAGCCTACTGTTGTGAATTTGACCAATCACAGCTATTTCAATCTTGCGGGGCAGGGGAATGGCGACATTCTTGCGCAGACGCTGCAGCTGAACGCGGGAAAATTTACGCCGGTGGATGCGGGGTTGATCCCGACGGGCGAACTGCGCCCCGTTAAGAACACGCCGTTTGATTTCACGCGGCCGGTAGCGATCGGCGAGCGGATCAACGCGGAAGATGAACAATTAAAGTTGGGTCGCGGATACGATCACAACTGGGTTCTGGACAGGAAGACAGGATTCTCTGGAATCGAGCTGGCGGCGGTGGCGCGCGACCCGAAGAGCGGGCGCGTACTGGAAGTTTTGACGACGGAGCCAGGGATACAATTTTATACCGGGAATTTTCTGGACGGGACGGCACATGGAAAGGGTGGCAAGGTTTACGAACAACGCTACGCCTTTTGCCTGGAGACGCAGCATTTTCCGGATTCGCCAAACCACGCGGGATTTCCGTCGACTACCCTGTTTCCGAGCAAGCCGTTCCACTCGACTACGATTTTGCGGTTCTTAGTGAAATAAGCGGCGTTTCGCGGGGAACTGCAGCGACGGGAAGAGCCAAAACTGGTTCCGGGGCCTGGACTCGAACCAGGATTCTAGGCTCCAAAGGCCCATGTGCTACCAATTGCACCACCCCGGAATGGTGTGGACAACCCTATTAGTCTACTTGAGAGGCGGCGACAGGCAAAATCGAGTTTCGGGGGAACGTTTGTGTTTTCTGCAGCGCCAATTGAAAAAGCATCCGGGGCGCGCCATGCGCCTCGGAACAATTTCTGCTAAAGTTAAAAGGTTGCGCAGTCGAGTGGAGAGGTGGCCGAGCGGTTTAAGGCGCACGCTTGGAAAGCGTGTGTAGGTTAACCCCTACCGTGGGTTCGAATCCCACCCTCTCCGCCATTCCTTTTGGATCAGTGGGTTAGAGCCTTCCTAAATTTCTTTCCTAAGAAATCCTCCAAATTGTCCAAATCTCAGTATTGGACAGCGAGGAGATTTTTCATAGCGCAACCCAAATTCACGCTGTACAAATACATCAAGCTCCAAGGCGGCTGGAGTTACCTGCAAAGCCGCATTCCACGAGAACGTCAAGATCAAGCCCAACATCGTAATCGTCGGAAAAGATAAGCACGAGGAAAAACACCCCGAGGGATCCTACTAGCTTGCCAACGTCCTGTTCCGCCCGTGGTCTCTTCGTGCTCGGGATTCAGCAAGTCGTTAATTTCTTTATAGCCGGTCTGCTCACCGACGAAGCCGTCGAATGGCAGGCGGAAAAACGAAATCGCGTCGGCTAGATGGTGCGTGAAGGGACCGCCTGGGTCTCGCCCCTCGGGGACAACGATTTAGCAAGATTTCCCGTTTCATAGCCTGGTATTCGGAATCAATGACTTACAGTTGGGCGAGATGCCCTATTTTTGCCAAAAATGCCGCTGTTGGGGAGCCTTTGTACAACTATTCCGCGACCCAAAGCCGATCAAAACCACGGCGGTTTAGACCACCGTCGACGGTCGCAAATCTAAGCTGACGACGAGGAAAAGTTTGTCCGCTCACACACCCTGCTGACTTTGCGCTTACGCGAAAGCCCTCAACTTTCCGGTTCCGGCTTGAAGCGATTCTTGTCGATTTTCAGCGTCTTAATCTTCGATTCCAGCGTCGACCGGGGTATGCCCAGCTTGGCCGCGGCCCCGGTGAGTCCAAACACACGCCCGCAGCTTGCTTTTAGAGCCTCTTCAATCATGTTCTTCTGTTGCGCTTCGAGTCTTCGAGGGAGCTCATTGAGGCGGCTCGAATCTGTTGCCAAAAGCGGCAAAGGTAACCAACTTTCGTCGATCGAAAAAATGTCCGACTCGCAAAGGATCACGGAACGTTCAATAACGTTTTGTAACTCGCGGATATTTCCAGGCCAAGGATACGCCTGAAGCAATTGGAGCGTATTCTTGTTTACGTGCCTTATGTTCTTACCCGCCTGGCGCGCGTAGCGATCGATGAAGTATTCCACCAGCAGAGGGATGTCCTCCCTTCGTTCTCGAAGAGAGGGTATCTCAATCGGGAAGACATGCAGGCGATAAAACAAATCGCTACGGAAGGACCCAGTGCTGATTGCCGCCTGCAAGTCCCGGTTGGTGGCCGCAATCACTCGCACGTCAGTGCGGATTCGATGGCTGCCGCCGACACGTTCAAATTCATGCTCCTGCAAAACACGAAGCAGAGCGATCTGAGTCTCAGCCGGAAGCTCTCCGACTTCGTCGAGGAAAATCGTGCCTCCATTGGCCAGCTCAAACCGACCCAGGCGCTGCTGAGTCGCGCCCGTGAAGGCGCCCTTCTCATGGCCGAACAGCTCCGACGCGATCAGATCGCGAGGGATTGCCGCACAGTTCACACCGACGAACGGACGTGAGACCCGATGCGATCTTCGGTGAATGGCGCGTGCCACCAGCTCTTTGCCCGTTCCCGTTTCACCGGTGAGCAGAACGGTTGAATCTGTGGCAGCTACCTTGATCACCCGCGAAAGCGCAGCATGCAACGCTGGCGAAGTTCCCACAATCTCTTCAAACATGGAGACACGATCCACTTCATCTCGTAGAGCCAGGTTCTCCTTCTCGAGCTGTTCCCTTAAGAGCTCTAATTCCTCAACCGCGGATTGCAGGGTGAGCCTTGCTTCAAGATTCTCCATCCAGTTCGAAATCGGGAGTTCTGAATCCTTGAGCTTGGCAGTCCGGACGAACTCTAATACCACGTTCATGGCGGCACAAATGCGGACGATCCTTTCAGAATCATTGATCACGTTGTCGGGGTACTCGCTCGGCGGTGTAGATGTCCGGAGCTTGGCGCGTGCCTGCAGCCGCGCTGCTCTAGCATGCGAACTCTGTCGAACCAAATCGAGGTTTCCTGCGGCCCGATGATCATCCGGAAAAGCTACCGTTTGTGTTGCCATAAATCCGAGCCTCCTTGCTGACCGGCCTCTTTTGAAGGGAGACTGGTCCCCGCTGAAGCATATTTTCGCGGAGAGGCCGTGGGGAAGTCCTTCAGGTAACTCTGAAAAAGTATGAAAAACTCAGAAAGTTCACGTTAACGAACTGCGGTTTCCTAGAACTACCTAAGCGATCAGAGCAAAGTGGTACCAATCCACCCCCCAATCGTGGTACTCAAAAAGTATTCGATTTCGTGATGTCTCCTTCGCTTGAGAGCCTCAAAATCGGAACTTCTTGCGAAAAGGCATTTGGAATGGCTTTCACATTAGTCGATCTCGGTAAGCATAGAGAATCGAGCCTAGCCGACGATTACCTGTACCGTTTCGGCCAGTTTGCGCTGGATTCCCGGAAGCGTACGCTGTCTCGCGCCGACTCACCGGTCTCTCTCACTCCTAAGGCATTCGACGTTCTTCTCTTCCTGGTGCAAAATCCCAACCGCTTGGTCACCAAAGACGAATTGCTGCAGGCCGTGTGGGGCGACACCTTCGTGGAAGAGGGGAACCTGACGCAATACATCTCTCATTTGCGCAAGGCGCTGGGTGACAACTCGGAAGACACCCGCTTGATCGTCACCATTGCTCGAAAGGGTTACCAGTTCACGGCGGATGTCACTGTCGCCGAGGCAGTCATTGCAGAACTGGCCGCTTTTCAGGTCACCGGCAGAACCGAGAGCTCGAGAGTTGATGCGCGACCCACCCCCGAATATGCAACAAACGGAGCGGTTCCCAAAGTGCCAAGGCGTTGGCGGAGCGCTGTGGCTGCGGCGATCTCGACTTTCATTGTAACGGCCGCCGTTTACACGTCCTGGCGGCACTTTGGGGGAACGCCGCCGCCAAGGTCGCAAAAAATCATGCTCGCCGTTCTGCCATTTGAGAATCTCACTGGTGATCCCAATAAGGAATATCTTGCGGACGGCCTGACCGAAGAAACGATTTCACATTTAGGCCGACTGAACCCGGAACAGTTGGGTGTGATCGCGCGAACGTCCGTCATGGGGTACAAGCACAAGGACGAGCGCCTGGATCAGATAGGGCGCGAGCTTTCTGTGCAATACGTGCTGGAAAACAGTTTACGCGAAAGCGGAAGTCACATGCGCATCACCGCTCAGCTTATTCAGGTGAAGGATCAAACGCACCTGTGGGCCCAGGACTACGATTATCTGGCGAAAGACATCCTCAATGTCCAAGACGATGTAGCGAAGGATGTTGCACGCGAGATCAGGCTGCGTTTGAGTTCGCAACAACAAGCAAACTTGGCTGAGTCGCACTCAGTTAATCCGGAAGCCTTTGATGCCTACATGCATGGGTACTACTTCTTTGAGCGAAACACCGACAAAGATACGGAAATGGCAGCTAAGTATTACGAACGGGCGACCCAGCTTGATCCCTCCTATGCGTTGGCTTGGGTTTGGTTGTCTCGGGTGCGTAACTGGCAGGCCAACGCAGGTCTTATTCCCGCTGCGGAGGGTCACCGGCTTGCACGCGAGGCAGTTGAGCGAGCCCTAGCACTAAATCCGAATCTGGCAGAGGCCCACGCCCAAATGGGACGTATTAAGCAACAGGTCGACTTCGATTGGGCTGGAGCGGATGCTTCCCTACAGCGGGCGATTGCTCTCGATCCCGGAAATCCCGAGGTTGCAAGGATGGCGACTGGCTCGGCAGCCCTGTTCGGTCGCTTTGGCGAAGCTCTTCCATTGAATCGCCGAGCCGTTGCCTTGGATCCGCTCAATGCAGATAGTTGGGAGAGCCTTGGGGAATCCGAGTTTCTCATGGGGCAGTTGGACAAAGCAGCGGCGGATGTTAAGAAGGGGCTTGAACTGAGCCCCGATGTTTGGCCCGGCCCTGGCCTGTTAAGCGAAATCTATGTGATGCAAGGGCGGCCGCAGGATGCTTTGCCTGAAATCGAACTCGTACGCCAACCTTTCCTACGTGCGTTTCTGTATGCAATTGCGTACCACGCGCTTGACCGGGAAAAAGAGTCGGACATCGCATTGAACGAGCTGATTGCGAAATATCATGAAGGTGGTGCGTATCAAATCGCCCTGGTTTATGCGTTCCGGAACCAGCCCGACCAAGCGTTCGAGTGGCTAAATCGGGCTTACGCCCAGCATGACAGCGGTCTGATCGGAACGAAAGTGGACCCCCTACTGAAGAGCCTGCGCAACGACCCGCGATATGCCGCGCTCTTAAAGAAGCTTAATCTGCCGAATTGAAATATGTTGCCGTATTTACGACTAATTTGTGAGAGTCGGGAGCCCTCAAGTTCCCGGGATAGACCTGAAGCGATCCTTGTTGATCTTTAACGACCGAATCTTCGATTCCAGGGTAGACCGTGGGATCCCCAACTTGACCGCAGCGCCCTTGGGCCCCGACACACGGCCACGGGTATCTTTCAGTGCAGCCTCGATCATGTCTTTCTCTTGCACGAGAAGTCTCCGGGGGAGCTCAACTTGCTGTTTCAACTCTGGCGTCAGAGGCGGGGGCTGCGGTAACCAGGTTTCGTCTATCGAGAAATTCTCTGTTTCGCAAAGTATGACCGAACGTTCGACGACGTTCTGCAGTTCTCGGATGTTTCCAGGCCAGGGATAGGACTGAAGCAATTCCAGCGTCTTCTTGTTGACACGCTTTATGTTCTTGCCCGCTTTTCGTGCGTAGCGATCGATGAAGTATTCCACCAGCAGGGGGATGTCCTCTCTTCGTTCTTGAAGAGAAGGCATCTCAATCGGGAAGACATGCAGGCGATAAAACAAATCACTACGGAAGGACCCAGCGCTGATGGCGGCCCGCAAGTCCCGGTTGGTGGCTGCGATCACTCGCACGTCAGCGCGGATTCGACGCGTCCCGCCGACACGTTCAAACTCATGTTCCTGCAAAACACGCAGGAGTGCGATCTGAGTCTCAGCTGGAAGCTCTCCGACTTCGTCGAGGAAGATCGTGCCTCCATTTGCCAGTTCAAATCGACCCAGGCGCTGCTGAGTCGCGCCCGTAAAGGCGCCCTTCTCATGGCCGAACAACTCAGAAGCGATAAGATCACGAGGAATTGCCGCGCAGTTCACACAAACGAAGGCGCGCGAAGCACGGCTAGATCGCCGATGGATGGCGCGTGCAACAAGTTCTTTGCCCGTTCCCGTTTCACCGGTGATAAGGACCGTAGAATCACTCGGTGCGACTTTGGAGATAAGGGAGAGAACGCTTTTTAAAGCGGAAGAGGTTCCGACAATCTCTTCATACATCGAGGCATTGTCGATTTGCTCCCGGAGGGCGACGTTTTCCTGCTGCAGTCTCTCCTCGGCTCTTTTGCGATCATCGATATCTATGGAGGCAGAATAGAAGCGCTTAATCTGCCCCTTTTCGTCCCGCAATGGGACACAACGAGTGAAGAACCAGCGATAAGTTCCATCACCTTTGCGCAGTCGCAGCTCCATCTCCTCAACGGAGCCGCTAGAAAAAGCTCGATCAAAAGAATCGAGCACCCGTTTCCGGTCATCCGGATGAAAGTACACGCCGCGATCAGATGCCTGCTGCCACTGTTCAAGACTAAGGCCGATGTAATCGAGCGCAACGCGGTTTGCATAAAGGCGCTCGCTGTTGGGTCCGTACACCGCAACAACCTGAGGCGTGAGGTCCAGCATCTGCCGGAGCTCCATCTCACTTCTGCGCAGTTCCTCCTCTGTTCGTTTACGCTCAGTGACGTCGATCACGGTGCCCACAAATTCAAGGAGATGGCCCGACGTACTCAGAACAGGATGTCCTACGACGTGAATGTCCCTGACCCCTTTATCCGGATGAACAATTCGGTACTCAAATTCGAAGTCCGCTTGGTCGCGGATGGCTTTCTCAAAGCGTTCCCTGCTCGCCGCCCGATTATCTGGATGAACTCGCTGGATGAATTCTTCGAATGACGGTAACGGCGCACGCGGATCATACCCCAACACGCGCATGAACTCCTCTGACTGGTACGTATTTTTGTTGGTCGCCGGGTTCCATGCCCAACTGCCGGTTTGGCTCAGCCTCTGCGCTTCTGCCAGGTAAGCTTCACTGCTCCGGAGAGCTTCCTCGGCCGCCTTGCGCTCCTCAATGTCAATACCTGTGCCGTACCACTTGACGATTTTTCCTGTTTCGTCGCGCAGTGGTACATTGCGCTGTAGGAACCAGCGGTATTCACCGTCAGCGCGCCTCACTCGTGATTCGGCCACGAAGGGTTCTCCGGACGCAAGTGCTGAGCGCCACTTATCCACGAACCCTTCGACGTCTGCGGGATGGATACTCGCGGTCCAGCGCCAGTCCAGAAAATCTGTTTGAGGCAGGCCACCATATTCCAGCCAGCCCCGGCTCAGGAAGTCAAGAGAGCCATCGGGCAAAGCGGTGTGAATAAAGGCCGGAGTCGTATCTACCAGATGGCGATACTTGCGCTCACTGGCGCGCAGATCCTCCTCCGCCCGCTTGCGCTCAGTGATGTCGGTCGCCGCCCCGACAAACTCGCGAGTACCAGATGCATCCTGTAAAGAGTGAGCTATCGCGTGGACGTGCTTGAGACGTCCGTCAGGCAGCAGCAAACGATAGGTATGCTCGAAATCTCTCGCCCCCCGAGAGGCACCATCGATGACCTTCTGAAAGTCGGCCCGGTCCTGCGGATGGACGCGCTGGACCACTGAATCTATTGTTGGTTTGACTGAGCGGTCGTACTCGAAAATGCGATAGGTTTCCTCTGACCAGACAATCTCGCCAGTGTCAGGTTTCCATCCAAAGCTGCCCGTGTGACTGAGTTTTTGGGCTTCGGCCAGGTAGGCTTCGCGCCGGCGGAGCTCCTGGGCCAGGAGCTCGTGCTCGGTAACGTCTATGACCGTGCCGATGACTTCCGTGACTTTGCCAGAGTGCTTGACAGGGTGGGCAACAGAGTGGACGTACTTCACCGTTCCGTCTGGAAGGACGATTCGGAAATCACCGTGCGAAACTGTCCATTCGTTGTCACTGGCCTCCATTTTCGCCCGCTGCTCAATCTGTGCCCGATCCTCAGGATGAACCCTTTTCAAGAACTGATCCCAAGCGGGACCGGTTTCTTGCGGGCTGTAGCCGTAAATGCGAAAAATCTCTTCCGACCAGAACAGAGCGCCGGTCCGGACATTCCAGGCCCAGCTTCCCATGCGGGCAAGACGCTGCCCTTCGGCAAGATAAAACTCGCTTCTTTGCAACTCCTTGGAGTTGCGGCGGAACAGTTCTTCCGCCGTTTTGCGTTCCTCAATATCCAGGCTCGATCCATACCACTTGACGATTTTGCCGTTTGCATCGCGAAGCGGCACTTTCCGATGAAACATCCAGTGGTATTCTCCATCCGCTCTGCGGACGCGAGTTTCGTACTCGAATATTTCTCCGGATGCGAGGCAGGCTCGCCACTTGGCCACGATGCCCTCAACGTCTTCGGGGTGAACGAAAGCAGTCCAATTCCAGCCGGCCACTTCATCCAGAGTGACTCCGAGGTATTCCAGCCAAGGTTTATTGAAGTAATCGAGGTAACCGTCGGGTCTGCCAGTGTGAATCAGGGCAGGAATTGAGTCGACAAGGAGTTGGGCATTCACTCGCTCGGATCCCTGTTCTGAGGAGGTCATGGCGGGCATGATACACCCAGAGAATCTGTACGCGGCGGCCGGCCTCATTGTTGTACCTGAGTTTGGTTGAACCTGAGTGGCCTCGGTTTTCTCCATTGGTTTGCCCTGCTTTCGATGATCTGGGCCGGATTATGGCCCTGCCAGAATCCTGTCGTCTTGAACGAATCGGCTTCCATTAGAACGCCTTTGCGCAAAGGCAAGGGGTGATAGCGAGCCGACAAATCCTCGGTTTTGCAGGAGCGGCCAAGGTGGTCTAAGCCATTTATTTGTAATGGTTTGGCTTAATGGGCGTTCCAGCGACGAGGCTTGGGGCAACACCAGTCAGACGGGGGAAATGGCGCGTGCTTTGTTCAAGCGCTCGCCAATTGTCGAGATTTCGGCGTTGACTTAGTCGTGACGCGTTTGCCTTTTCAACTACTTACGAGTGGCGCCTTAATTGCCATTTAAGCGACGTAAGTTGTGATGGCGACGAGGAGCCAGATGCTGAGGATCACGAGGAAGGGAAACGGTGAAGTGGTCTTTAACGTTAGTGGTCAGCTAAACGCGGAAAACGTGGTGGAGATGGAGACACTCTTTGCGGCAGAAACAAAGGGCAAACGAATTGTCTTGGACTGTACAGATCTGAGGTCGGTAGACGGCGAGGCCGTTAAGTATTTGGAGAGGTGGGAAGCCGACTCGATCAAGCTGAAAAATTGTGGCCTTTATATCCGAGAGTGGATCAGAAGAGAGCGGTTGGAAAGAAAATCTAACAAGAGTTCGGAGAGATGAGCAACCAAACGGTCCCAATGACTTGAGATTGTCTGTAGAAGGAGCAGTTATGGTCACAGCAACGCAATCGGCCCACGAAAACGAACTGAGTGCGCGCCTAAGGAAAGCCGCAGATCAGGGGCTCCCTGCAACTTTGGATGCGAAAAAGAGGAGTTCCACCGCGTGCCACTTCGAGGAGGCTCTGCGGACAAAAATCGTGGGGCAGGATGAGGCCGTGCAAGCGCTCGTCGATCTTTATCAAGTGTTCTGCGCAGGTCTGCATTCTCCCGGGCGCCCCATCGGAAACTTACTGTTTCTGGGACCGACGGGTTCCGGGAAAACGCGCACGGTTGAGGCCGCAGCGGAGATTCTGTTCGGCGACAGTCGAGCGGTGATCAAGGTAGATTGCGCGGAATTCCAGCACTCCCACGAAATTGCGAAATTGATTGGTTCGCCACCGGGCTATCTGGGACATCGCGAGACGCACCCGCTGATAACGCAAGAAGCGTTGGCCGCAAGCCATGGCGATCACATGAAACTGAGTTTTCTGCTGTTCGACGAGATTGAGAAAGCGAGCGACGCGCTATGGCAACTTCTGTTAGGAATGCTGGATAAAGCGACGCTTACACTGGGAGACAACCGGAAGGTGGATTTGTCACAGACCGTGATTTTCCTGACCTCGAACCTGGGGAGCAGCCAGATCGCGGATCTGATGCACGGGGGTATGGGGTTCATCCAGCCGAACGACAAAGCGACAACCGGATTGCACGAGAAAGTGCAAAGGACCGCGGTGGAAGCGGCGAGGCGGAAGTTCTCGCCAGAGTTCATGAATCGCCTGGACAAAATTGTGGTGTTCCACCCCCTGGAGCGCGAGGAACTGGATGAGGTGCTGGATATCGAACTCGGGCAAGTACAGAAGCGGGTGCTGGACTCGACGACGCGTCCCTTCCTGTTTCGAATCACTAGCGAAGGCCGAGAGTTCCTCCTGGAAGCGGGAACCGACCAAAGGTACGGAGCTCGCCACCTGAAGCGCGCCATTGAACGTTACATGGTGTACCCAATAGCCAGACTACTGGCCACTGCACAAGTGCATCCGGGTGACGCGGTGGTTATCGATCACCACCCTGGCGAACAGGGGCTTGTTTTCTTAAGAGACGCGGGAAACCGGTCTGCCGATCCAAAGGTTGACTTTTGCTTAGCGAACTCGGGACAGCTGATGGCTGAGGAAGCGCGAGTTTGAGTGGCGTCCACTATTCAGACTAAAGATGCGGGTTCGCAACGATTATGAACAGGAGCACAGCATGAGCACAGCAGCAGATTCAGTCATGGAACTTACTTGGCACCCAGAAAGCTCACCGATAAATGCCCCCTATCGTGTTGATGAACGGACGGCGCGCAAGTCTCAACGCACGGAATCCTCGTTTCTGGATTCGATCGTAGGGCACCGCGGCAGCCTACGCTCCATTCTCAGCCAGGTGGAGGCCGTGGCAGGCACGAATACAACCGTCTTAATTACCGGAGAGACCGGTACCGGCAAGGAAGTTATCGCACGCGCGATTCACGAGCTCAGCCCCCGCCGAAACCGAAATCTGGTGAAGGTGAATTGCGCCGCAATCCCGGCCGGCCTTCTTGAGAGCGAGCTCTTCGGACACGAACGCGGAGCCTTTACGGGTGCCCTCAATTCTCATGTAGGCCGCTTCGCGTTAGCGGATCGCGGCACACTCTTTCTCGATGAAATTGGAGACATGCCACTAGAGCTCCAGGCCAAGATGCTGCGCGTGTTGCAGGAGCGTGAGTTTGAGGCAGTGGGCAGCACGCGGACAACGCGAGTCGATGTTCGCGTGGTTGCGGCGACCAACCAAGACTTGAAGCAGATGGCTCGGGATCGTGAATTCCGCGACGACTTGTACTACCGATTGAATGTTTTCCCGATTTATCTGCCGCCACTGCGCGAAAGGAAAGCCGATATCCCGGAGCTCGTGGAATATTTCGTTCGACAGTTCGGTGCTTCGATGGACAAATCGATCGAATCGATTCCTCAGCAAACCATGCGCTCCCTGGTGCGCCATCACTGGCCCGGCAACATTCGAGAGCTCCAAAACTACATCGAGCGCGGCGTCATTCTCTCTAATGATGGCGTCTTTGAACCAGCGCCTCTCGAAAGCTACGAGCCGTCGGAGCCCGAGATCTCAAACCCCACCCTCGAAGACAAAGTGCGTAGAGAAATTCTCGCTGCCTGCCAGCGCGCCAATTGGAAGCTCGGAGGCCCGCGGGGGGCAGCGGCAAGGCTTGGCTTGAAGCGCACCACTCTGTTTTACAAAATGAAGCGCCTTGGTATTACACCGCCAGCAGACCATTCGCAGGACTAAGTCCCGAATCCAAAGCGCACTTCAGATGCCAGGAAGTGCATGGACGCAAGCGCGTCATTCGGGCGCGACGCCCATCGCGTGAATGAACTCGTCGTGCGCCTGCGAATAGTCCAGCTGTGACTGGAGGAGAAGCGCCTTGGCGTCGTACTCCTGGGCCGTCGCCATTGCAGCTTGCGATTTCAGCGCGGCCCCTTTCAAGAGTTCTTGTTGCAGCACGCGTTTCGACTCGCTGCGCAGAGCCACAACCTCTTCCGACACGTTCAGCATTTGCTGCGTTCTTTCGAGCTTGTTGTAGGCAGTGTGCACGGCAAGTACGACCTCGTCCGTCAACCTCGACAGATTCTCCTTCGCTTGAGCCAGTTGCGCATCACGTTCACCCTTTACGGCTCGCTTTCGCCCTCCGTCGAAGAGGTCATACCCGAGATGAATTCCAAAGGTGCCGAAACTGCGGGCCAGGAATGGGACATTATTCTGGTAACTGTACCGGCCGAACGCCTCCACATCCGGGACCCAAATATCTGTCTTGGCCAGACGGACTGCGGCTTGCACTTTCTCCACTTCAGCACGAGCTTCTAGAATTTCCGGATGGGAGGCCATTGCAGTGGTAACGCATTCCTCGAGCGGGCAAGTCTCCAGAGACTCTGCAGAGACAGGATCGAGATCAAGGACCGTTGTCAGAGGCAGGCCCATCAGGTCATTCAGTTTCAACTTGAGATCCGCCAGCTGAAAGTCCGTCGTCAGCAATTCTTGTTTCGCTTGCAATAGTTGCGCGCGGCTCTCTATCGCTTCCTGTTCGAGTGCGCTTCCAAACTTCACCTGCTCGATGCGCTCACTTTCAAGATCCTGCGAAGCCTTTATCCTTGCCTCCGTAGCACGTCGGTGCGCTTGGGCAATCAAAACTCTGTAATAAACTTCGTGCACAGCAAGCGCCACGTCGTTTCCAGTAAGTTGGGCCTTCTCCCGTGAAGCTTTTACTTCAGCTTGCGCGATTTCGTTTGCGCGCTTGATCTTCAGGAGCGACGTTAGTGGCTGCGTTATCTGTGTGCCGCTCATCGTCAGGCTACGGCCGCCTTGGTTAATAACGCTGCTGGCGGGAGGAATCGGCGTTCCCCCCGCTGTCCCCAGGCTGCCGGGGGCAAGCTGAATTAGCTGGGTATCCGTGAGACGCAGAAAACTGCTGTCATTGCGTATCGATGGGAAATAGGAACCCTTCGCGGCCTCCTTCGCGTGCTGTTTCTCCTCAACGGCGTAGTCCGCAATGCGGACATTGTGGTTGTGCTTGAGGGCCAGCTGAACGGCCTCCCGCAATGTAATGCGGCGCGATGGCGCACTACTGCCTGTTTCGTCGGCCAAGGTAAGGAAGCAAGACAGCGCCGTCGCCATAAACAGAAAAAGTGCTCTTCGTTTCATGATTTCGGTTCCTTTTCGGCGACCAGTGTCTGCTGGATGGCACTCAGGTCGCCATAGTTCAGTGGTGATTTGCGCAAGAGCGCGACGAAGATCAGTGCGCATGCGCAACTCCAAGCGATCAGCAGGAATCCATCGATGATGCTCAAGCTGTATGCCTGAAGACGCATGCGGGCTGCAACCAGATCGACCGCGCGAGCCCCGGCAGCAGCCAAGCCGTACGACTTGGCGTAGAGACCTGCGGTCATCCCATGAATGTTCTGAGTTGTTAGCCAATCCCCACTACTGACGTGCAATCCCAACAAGTTCGAGTGCAACTTTTCACGTTGCGCCAAAAAATGGCCCATGTAGATGGCGCCTGCGGTGCCGCCGAATATGCGGATGGTGTGAAAGTAAGCCGAAAAGGTAAGGACCCACTCAGGTTTGGCCAGAGCCCCTGCGAAGATCGCTTGCAGCACGATGCAGCCGACAAGTCCGATGAAGGCAAACGCCTGCCCAACACCGGTTAGCAACTCCGTGCGGTAGAAATTCTCGGCTGCCCAGGCGCTGGTGTATTGAGAATTCAACCAGGCAGCGAAGGCTGTACAAGTGAGGCCCACGGCCATTAGCAGGCGTGGATCAAATTTGCGCAACAACAGAAGTGCAGCTGTAAACGCGACCGGTAGCAGGGGAACGGCGCTCCAGATAATCGCGGGCCCAATCTGACTTGCTTCAAATCCGCGTATGGCGAGCGACTGTGGAATAAGAATAATCGTTGTGCACAGAGTGAAGCG
>WNFM01268620.1_pt2 | contig 16336 bp, 19 predicted proteins | sample 5400271 | NCBI WGS metagenome assembly WNFM01 (sample SAMN13153352, study PRJNA577476) | soil metagenome | isolation source: 60 cm saprolite on Douglas fir-dominated hillslope | place: USA:California | collected 2013-09-17
CATTTCGACCGGGGACCTCGGCATCGCGGGCTATCGAGGGGGGTACGCCGTCCGTTCACGCGCGGGCCTCGGGGTTTCGTTCGTCTTCGACCAGAACAGCCTGGACGGCAACGCCACCGCCACGACTACGACCTTCAGCAGCACCGATCTGTGGCTGATGGCGGAGTTCCTGCCGCCGGACGGGCACATCGGTGGGTCGTTCCAGGTACTCAGCTCGACCTGGCGCCGCCAGGGCGAGCCCGGTCGCGTGGATCCGTGGCGTCAGCAGCGGCGCGATCAGGTGTTCCGCTTCTTCGCGGCGGAGCGCAGCGACGGGCTCGGTCTGCGGGTGACCGGGACGATGAGCAGCAGCTCCCTCCAAGGCGACAGCGCGGTCGCGGACCGCGCGCTGTACCAGACGAGCCTCGAGGTGCGGCGCACGTGGCCCCAAGGAACGGTCGCGGTGTCGGGGCGCTACGGCCTGGCCGGGTCCCCCAGGCAGGTCGATGTCGAGGGCGGCTGGACCCTCGCAGGGCACCTCACCCTCGCGGGGTCGGCGCGCCACTCCACATACGTCGGCGGCCGCTCGGGCGATCGCGGAGACCTGACGGCAGGTGTCAGCCTTCCCCTCGGCTTCGCCGTGCGTGGGGAGCTCGCCTGGAGCCGCGACGTGCGCGCGCCCCTCGACCGCAGCGACAGCGTCCGCCAGCGCACCACGGACGTCGCCGCCTGGGTGCGCTGGGACCGCCCGCGGATCATGGTGGAAGTGGGCCGCGGGCGCCGGGATCCGTTCGTCCCGCTCGGATTCGAAGTGGGGATCAAGCCCGTGGATCATCTCGGGCCCACACCCCGCACCGAGTTCCTCGCCGCCCACGCGAGCATCCAACCGCTGCCGGGCCTGGCCCTCTCCGCCTGGTACTTCGATCCCGTCCTCGGCGGGGGCGATTTCGAGCCGCCGCACCACGCCCGTCTCTCAGTCGCGTTTTCCTCCAAATTCTGGCGCGTGTATCGCAGCGGCATCTTCGCCTTGCGAGGCGAGCTGGCGGTCGAATCGTGGAGCCGATGGGGCCTGGGCGGGCAGGACTCGAGCGGCGCGCCGCTGCGCCTGGGGGGGGCAAGCTTCGCGGAGACAAATGTCGAGTTCCATCTCGGCGGCGTGACCCTCTTCTGGATCATTCGTAACAGCAACGCCATGCGGGCGAACTACGTGGAGGGGTTGAGCCATCCCAAGCGCGTCCAGCTCTATGGGGCGCGCTGGTTTTTCACCAACTAGGGCGGATTGAAGCAAGTCGTTCACCCGACTAGCTTTCCCGTCCTGTGCCACGAAGCATGACGGGCTTCGGCTCGGCCGAGGCCGGCGTCCTCGGCGGACGGCTGCGGGTGGACATCCGCACCGTCAATCACCGCTATTTCAATCCGCAGCTCAAGCTTCCGGGCGAGTTGTCCGGGATCGAGGGCGAGTTGCGTGAGCGGCTGCGGCAGCTGCTCGAGCGCGGCCACGTGGCCGTGACGGCCCGCTGGGTCGAGCAGCCGGCGCAGGACGGCGGCGCGCTGGCGGTGGACCTCGAGCGGGCGAAGCAGGTGGTCGCCGCGGCGAAGGAATTGAAGAAGAAGTTGAAGCTGAAGGGCGAGGTCGATCTCGCGTTCGTGGCCCGGCAGCCCGACGTCATGGCGGCGACCAACGGTCGGGCGGCCGAGACGGCGGTCACCTGGACCGACGTAAAACCGATCGTCGAGCAGGCGGCCCGCGACGTCCTGACGATGCGGGAACGGGAGGGCAGCGCTCTGGCCGCGGAGCTGGGCGCGCGGCTCGATGGCCTCGAGCGGGGCGCGGCCACGATCGCGCAGCGGGCGCCGGAACGTCTCACGGCCGAGCACGAGCGACTCAAGCGGGCGGTAGCGGAGTTGGCGGGCGGTGTGCAGGTGGATCCCCAGCGCCTCGCGCTGGAGGTCGCCTTGCTCGCCGACAAGGTGGACATCACGGAAGAGCTGGTGCGGTTTCGCACGCACCTCGCGGCGTGCCGCCAGGCTCTCGCCTCGGCCGACGCCGTCGGGAAGCAGCTCGGATTCCTGGCGCAGGAGGTGCTGCGCGAGGTGAACACGATGGGCTCGAAGGCGAACGACGCCGCGATCACGCACGCCGTGATCACGATGAAGGGTGAGCTGGAGAAGTTCCGGGAGCAGTTGGAGAACCTGGAGTGAAGCCGGCCGTCGTCGTCCTGGCCGCCCCGTCGGGAGGCGGCAAGACGACGATCGCGCGGGCGTTGGTGACGCGCTGGCCCGACCGCTACGGATTCTCCGTGTCGGCGACGACGCGGGGGCCGCGGCCGGGAGAGCGGGACGGTGAGGATTATTTCTTCCTCACCAAAGACGAGTTCCGTCGCCGACAGGCCGCGGGCGAGTTCCTGGAGACAGCCCAGTACGCGGGCGAGCTGTACGGCACGCTGAAGGCGGAAGTCGACCGGGTGCTCGCAGCGGGGCGGCACGTGTTGCTCGACATCGAAGTGCAGGGAGCCGGACAGGTCCGGAAGCGGTATCCGCCCCCCGCGTCGCGCGCGGTGTTCATCTTGCCGCCGAGCGCCGCCGAGCTGCTGCGGCGATTGCAAGGGCGCCACACCGAGTCGCCCAGTGAGATGCGCAAGCGGCTCGAGACGGCGATTCGGGAGTTGCGGGAGGCGCAAGCGTTTGATCACGTCGTCGTGAACGACGAGTTGGACAATGCCGTGGCGACCGTGCATGGAGTGGTGGAGACACCCGAGGCGGCACGCGGGACAAAGCTGGAACCGGAACGCATTAAGGCGCTCATTGCGGAATTGACGCAGAAGACCAAGGAGATCTCATGAGAATCGTGACTCCGGCAGAAGTGGCCGGTCAGACACAGAACAAGTACCTGGGCGTGCTGGTCGCGGCCAAGTTCGCGCGCTACGTGAACGACTTTCCCCGCGACCGCTCCGTGGATTGGGAGGAGAAGCTGACGACGCGCGCCTTCGACGAGCTGGTCCGGGGCAACCTCAAGTACCGGCTGGTCCGGCGGCGGCGGGGCCAACAGGAGGCCTGATGGCGCTCACCGGCCGTCACGTCGTGCTCGGCGTGTCGGGCGGGATCGCGTGCTACAAGAGTTGCACGTTGGCCCGCCGGCTCACCGAGGCGGGTGCGACGGTCGACGTGGTTCTGACGGCGTCCGCCGCCGAGTTCGTACGACCCCTGACGTTCGAGGCGCTGACCGGGCGCCCGGTCCTCTCCTCCTTATGGGAGCGGGGCCGGGCGCTCGCGCACATCGGACTGGCGAAACACCCCGATCTGGTCGTCGTCGCGCCGGCGACGGCGCACGTCCTGGCCCGCGCCGCGATGGGGATGGCCGACGACCTCCTCACGGCGCTGCTGCTCGCGCGGACAGGTCCGATCCTCGCGGCGCCCGCCATGAACGACGCGATGTACGCGCACCCGGCGACGACCGCGAATCTCAAGATTCTGGCGCAGCGCGGCTGGCACATGGTGGGCCCGGAGATCGGCGCCCTCGCCGAAGGCCCGAGTGAGCGTCCGGGACGGATGAGCGAGCCGGAAGCCATTCTGGAAGCCGCCGCGCGTCTCATCGGAGGTGGGGCGGTCGGGAAATGGGCGGGAAAACGCGTCATCGTGACCGCGGGACCGACGCGCGAGCACCTCGATCCGGTGCGCGTGATCACGAATCCGTCGAGTGGCCGGATGGGCTACGCGCTGGCGGAGGCCGCACACGCGCGCGGCGCCGACGTCGTGCTCGTCAGCGGCCCCACCGAGCTGGAGCCGCCCGGTGGCGTGACCACGCAACATGTTGAATCCACGGAAGACCTCGGCCGAGCGGTGCAGACCCTGATGAAGGGCGCCGACGCGCTCTTCATGGCGGCAGCCCCGGCCGACTTCCGCCCCAAGACGTCGGCCAAAACGAAGCGGCCCCGCGGGGACGGCGCCCTCACTCTGGAGCTCGAAGCGACGCCGGACATCCTCGCGTCGCTGCAGCGACCGAAGGGCTGCCTCGTGGTCGGGTTCGCCCTCGAGACCGGGAACGGCCTGGCGCGGGCCCGGCAGAAACTGCAAGATAAGTCACTCGATTTCGTGGTCCTGAACGATGCGCTGGAGCCCGGCGCGGGGTTCGAGGTCACGACGAATCGCGTGACGGTGCTCAGCAAGGGAGGCCGGCAGCTCGATCTGCCGCTCCTGCCGAAGCGCGACGTGGCCGAACGAATCCTCGACGCGGTGGAAGAGGCCCTTTGAACGACGGGCGGGCTCTGGCATTGGCATATCTGGAACAGCAAAAGATGCTCGGGGGGGATGCGGTGATCCTCCCGGCAAGCCAAGGAGCGGGGAGTCAGGAGCGGGGAGCCGAGGCTGCGACTGTCGCGCCTGCTCCCGACTCCAAGCTCCCGCCTCCCGGTCTTTCTTTCGATCCTCCCTCCGGCGATCTCTTCGCCGCCGATCCGGTCCAGCAAACTCGCACGCTGGCTGAAATCGCGAGTCTCGTCGCCGATTGCACCAAGTGCAAGTTGTGCGAAGCCCGAACCAACACGGTGCCAGGAGAGGGTCCCAGCGACGCGCGGCTCGTGGTCGTGGGCGAGGGACCGGGGCGCACTGAAGACGAGACCGGACGCCCGTTCGTCGGCAAGGCGGGCGAGCTGCTCACGAAGATCCTCGGCGCGATAGATTTCCCACGGGAGCAGGTCTTCATCTGTAACGTGGTCAAGTGCCGGCCGCCCGAGAACCGCCTCCCGCAGTACGATGAGATCGCCGCGTGCGTGCCGTATCTGTTCCGTCAGATCGAGCTGCTGAAGCCCGCGGTGATTCTGGCGATGGGCGGGACGGCGGCGCAAACGGTGCTCAACACCAAGCAGTCGCTCGGCTCGCTGCGGAACCAGGTGCACCGGTTCCGCGGGATTCCGGTGATCGTCACGTATCATCCGGCCGCCTTGCTGCGCAACCCTAACTGGAAGCGACCCACCTGGGATGACGTCCGCATCGCCCGCCGTATCCTCGACAGCTGAGCGGTCGTCCGAGTTCGCCGGCCGCCAGGCTCCCTGGAGCAACGAGGCGGAGCAGGCGGTCCTCGGGGCGATGCTGCTCGACCAGGACGCGGCCCTCAAGGCCGCCGAGTTCCTGGACGACACGATGTTCTACCGCGAGGGCCACCGCCTGCTGTTCCGGGCGATGATCGCCCTCACGGAGCGCGGCGACGTCATCGATCCCGTCACGCTGCGGGACGAGCTGGCGCGCCGCGGCGATCTCGATCGCGCCGGCGGGATGGAGTACGTCGCCGCGCTGATCGACGTGGTGCCCACCGCCGCCAACGTCGACTACCACGCCAAGATCGTCCGGGACAAGGCGGTGTTGCGGCGTCTCGTCGAAGCGGCGACGGGCATCATCCAGGATGTGTACGACGGCCGCGCCACCGCGGGCGAAGTGCTCGACAACGCCGAGCACCGCGTGTTCCAGGTGGCGCAGTTCCGGCGCTCGGAAGAGTTCAGCCGCATTAAGGAGCTGATCTGGCCTACGATGGAGCGCATCGAGCAGCTCCAGTCGGGCGCGGGATCGGTGACGGGCGTGCCGAGCGGCTTCCTCGACCTGGACCGGCTCACCGCCGGCTTCCAGCGGGCCGACCTGGTGATCGTGGCGGCGCGGCCCTCGATGGGCAAGACGGCGCTGGCCCTGAACATCGTGCAGCACGCCGCGATCGAGCACAACGTCGGCGTCGCGATCTTCTCGCTCGAAATGTCGAAAGACGCGCTCGTGCAGCGACTGCTGTGCTCCGAAGGCCTAGTAGACGCCCAGCGCCTGCGGCGCGGCCAGCTGCGCGACGACGACTACCCCAAGCTCGCCCGCGCCGCGGGCCTGCTCGGCACGGCGCCGATCTGGATCGACGACTCGGCGGCCCTGACGCCCCTCGCGATGCGCTCCAAGGCGCGCCGTCTCAAGGCGGAGCACGACATCGCGATGGTCATCGTGGACTACCTGCAGCTAATGCAGGGTCCGGGCGACTCCGAGAACCGCCAGCAGGAGATTTCCTACATCTCCCGCTCGCTCAAGGCGCTGGCCAAGGAGTTGGATGTGCCCGTCGTCGCCATCTCGCAGCTGTCGCGCGCACCGGAGCAGCGCGGCGGGGAGCACCGGCGCCCGCAGCTGTCCGACCTGCGTGAGTCGGGCGCGATCGAGCAGGACGCCGACGTCGTGTGCTTCATCTACCGGCAGGAGTTCTACGACGGCCCGGTAGACCCGAAGTCGAACGAGAACATCGAGGGAATCGCCGAAGTCATCGTCGGGAAACAGCGCAACGGCCCCACGGGCACGGTCAAACTGCACTTCAAGAAGGAATACACGCGCTTCGACAACTACACTGCGCGTGACGCCCCTCAAGAGGCGGCCCGTGTCTAAGGGTCGCTCGGTATTCCGCTGCACCGACTGCGGCGCGGAGCAACCAAAGTGGGCCGGGCGCTGCGACGCGTGTGGGGCGTGGAATACGCTGTCGGAAGAGCCGGTCGGGCGGGTACGCGGTAAGGCGGTCAGGCCTTCCCTAACCGGCCAACCGCCGATCCGCCTAACCGACCTGACGGGAACGGCGGTCGAGCGCTGGAAGACTGGCCTCGACGAATTTGACTTCGTGTTGGGTGGGGGAATCGTCCCCGGCTCCGTTACGCTCGTCGGCGGCGAGCCGGGCATCGGGAAGTCCACGCTCTTGATGCAAGTGGCCGCGCGGCTCGAGACCGCGGGCATCGCGACACTATACGTCTCGGGCGAGGAGTCGCCCGACCAGCTGCGCCTCCGCGCCGACCGGCTAAGCGAGGATGCCGGCGGCATCCACGTGCTCGGCGAGACGCGCCTCGAGGCGATCGTGCATCACGCCGCGGCGCTCGGCGCCCGCGTGGTGCTCCTCGACTCGATCCAGACCACCTATACCGAAGAGCTCGAGGGCGCCCCCGGCAACGTGGGGCAGGTCCGCGAGTGCGCTGCACGGCTGATGCGGTTCGCCAAGGAAGCGGGGCCCGCGGTCCTGCTCGTCGGCCACGTCACCAAAGGGGGCGGCATCGCCGGCCCCAAGACCCTCGAGCACATCGTCGACACGGTCCTCTACTTCGAGGGTGAAAGCACCCTCGATCACCGCATCCTGCGCGCCGTGAAGAATCGCTTCGGCTCGGTGGACGAAATCGGCGTGTTTCGGATGACGGGCGCCGGGCTCGAGCCCGTCGCCAATCCCGCGGCCGCGTTCCTGGCCGGACGCACCACCGGTGTGTCGGGCTCGGCGGTGACGGCCCTGATGGAAGGGACGCGGCCCATGCTGGTCGAGATCCAGGCGCTCGCCTCGAAGGCCGGTTTCGGAACGCCGCAGCGCGTCGCGACCGGGCTCGATCACCGGCGGCTCGCGGTGCTGCTCGCGGTACTCGAGCGGCGCGGCGGTCTCCCCTTCGGCAATCTCGACGTGTTCGTGAACGTCACGGGCGGCGTACGCCTCGCCGAGCCGTCCACCGATCTTGCGGTCCTCGCCGCGCTGGTGTCGAGCGTGCACGACCGGCCGGTGCCCGGCGACGCGCTGTTTGTCGGCGAGGTGGGACTGGGCGGCGAAGTGCGGCCCGTCGCGGGCGTGGAGCGGCGCCTCGCGGAAGCCGCGCGCCAGGGCTTTCGCCGAGTGTTTCTGTCGGCGCGGTGGGGAGGCACAGCGCCCATCGAAGTCGTGAGGTTGGAGAACATCGGTGAGCTCGCCCGCCGCCTCGCAGCCTGACGTCGGAGTCGTCGTGGTGGCGGCCGGGGCCGGCGTACGCGCCGGCCCCGGTGAGCCGAAACAGTTTCGCCCGATTCTCGGCGTCCCGATGCTGCTCCGCGCCCTCCGGCCCTTCACCTCGCATCCGGAAATCGGCCACGTTGTGGTGGCGCTGCCGCCCGCGTACGTCGAGCGGCCCCCCGAATGGCTCGGCAAGCTGCTCGGCGATCGGCTCGCGCTCGTCGCCGGCGGCGCCGAACGCGCCGATTCGGTGCGGGCCGGTCTCGCGGCGCTGCCGCGCGCGACCGTTCGTCGGGAGAGCCACGATCGACGTGGTGATCGCACGGGCTCGGGCAGGCGTCGGGGCTGTGGCCGCCGTACCGCTCGCCGACACCGTCAAGGAAGTCGTCGAAGACCATCGTATTACAAAAACCGTCGTGCGAGATCGTCTTTGGCGGGCGTACACACCCCAGGGCTTCCCACGGGCGATGATCGTTCAGGCGTACGCGGCCCTCCACCCGGACGGACCGCCTCCGACCGACGACGCGGAGGTGTGCGAGCGCGCCGGGTTTCCCGTCGAGGTGGTCACCGATTCGCCGCACAACGTGAAAATCACCACCAGCGAGGACTTCCGGATCGCCGAGGCACTGGCGCGTGAGCTCCGGTGAATCCGGTTCCGTTCCGGAATGCGGCCGAGGTGGGCGCCGCGATTCCACTCGTCGCCACTCATCTCGGGGCCGGCGGGCTGCTCGGCTACCCGACCGAGACGGTGTACGGCCTTGGGTCGCGGGCGGTGGGACCGGACGTCGCGGCGCTGGCGAGCCTCAAGGGTCGGGCTCCCGGCAAGCCCTTCCTCTTATTGATCAGCGACCGCGCGATGGCGGAAGGGCAGGGGCTCGCCTTCAACCCGTCGGCCGACGCGTTGGCGCGGGCCTTCTGGCCTGGCCCGCTGACCCTCGTCCTGCCGGGCGGGTCGGGGCGGCTCCCGGACCTGTTGCGGGGACCCGAGGGCGGCATCGCCGTGCGTTGGACCTCGCACGCCGGAATCGCGCGTCTCGTCGCGGCACTCGCAGCCCCGTTGACGTCGACATCCGCGAACATCCCGGGGAGCCAGCCCGCGCCGGGCGCCGCCGCCATCGTGCGTGATTTCCAGGCGGCCGTCGACGCGGGCCAGTTGCTCGTGCTCGACGGCGGCGTGCTGGGCAACCGGCCGCCGTCCACTGTGGTTGACTGCACGCAACCCGACGCGCGGCTGGTCCGCGAGGGGGCCGTCACCCTCGCCGAGCTGCGCCGGGCGGCGGGGCGGCTCGCACCGTGATCAAGAACGTGCTGCTCGTGTGCACCGGCAACATCTGTCGGAGCCCGCTCGCCGAAGCGCTCTTGAAGCGCACGCTCAAGGAGCGCGGGATCGAAGGCGTCACCGTGACGTCCGCCGGCACCGGCGCGTGGGACGGGGCGCCGGCATCGGAAGGCGCCTACCTGGTCGGACTCGAGCGCGGTCTCGACCTCTCAGGACACCGTGCCCGGCTCCTCACCCGCGACCTGGTCGAGGCGTCGGAGCTGATCCTCACGATGGCACGTCATCATCGCGCTCGCGTGGACGAGCTGGGCGGTGAGGGTCGCGTCTTCGTGCTCGGCGAGTACGCGGGCCGCGAGGGGGACGAGGCCGAGGTCAGCGATCCGTTCGGCGGCGACCTCGAGGTGTACCGTAACACCTGTGTGGAGCTCGAAGCGCTCGTAGGGACCACGGCGGAGCGCCTGGCCACCGAGGGACAGCGTGGAGATCGGCGCTAGCACTCGGCTGCTGACCATCATCGGGGATCCCGTGGCCCATTCCCTGTCTCCCGCGATGCACAACGCCGCGTACCGGGCCTTGGGGATCAATGCGGCGTACCTCGCGCTCCGCGTTCCCGCCGCCCGGGTCCCTACTGTCCTTGAGGCGTTGGCCGCAACCGGAGGGGCGGGGAACGTCACGGTGCCGCACAAGGAGGCGGTGGAACGATCCGTCGCGCGGAAAACGGATGTCTGCACCCGCGCCGGCGCGTGCAATACGTTCTGGACGGAAGACGGAGTGCTGGTGGGCGACAACACCGACGTCGCCGGTGTATACGCCGCGCTGGCGGCCCTGGGGGCTGGAGGCGGCCGGTGGCTCGTGATCGGGACCGGTGGCTCGGCGCGCGCGGTGGCGATCGCCGCGGCAGACGCGGGCGCGGCCCTGTGGGTGCGTTCCCGTCACCCCGATCGCGCGCGCGCATTCGCCACGTGGGCCAAGCAGGTCGGCGTGCGCGCCGAGCCGGCACATGGACCTGTGGAGATCGATGCCGCGATCAACGCGACGCCTCTCGGCATCGCCGATGGCGATGCGCTTCCCATAGACTCGAAGGACTTGCGAGGAATACGCGTGGCGCTCGATCTGGTGTACGCGCGCGGCGGGACGCGCTGGGTGCGCATGCTCCTGGCGAAGGGTGTGCGAGCGGCGGACGGACGGGAGGTTCTCGTGGCCCAGGGCGCGGCTGCCTTTACGCGCTTCTTCCCAGGGACGGCCGCTCCGGTCGACGTGATGCGCGCCGCGGTCGAGCGTGCGCTGCGTGACTAGCGCACCAGCGGGGATCGAGCAGTTATTCCTTCCCGCCGAATGCCTGCTGTGCCACGCCCTGCTCGGCGAGCGCGACGCCGGTGGCATCGTCTGCCCCGTCTGCCGCCACCGCTGGCGGCCCGTGCGGCCGCCCTGGTGCGAGCGCTGCGGTCAACCCGAGCCCCACTTCGGCCCCTGCCGGCTGTGCGCGGCATGGCCCGCGGCCCTGACCGTCGTGCGATCCGCCGTCTGGCTCTCCGACGGCGCGCGCCAGGCCGTGCACGCCTTGAAGTACGGCGGCTTGCCGCGCATCGCGGACGACCTGGCGGCGGCAATGCCCGGCGCGCTGCTCCCGACCGACGCGGCGTCGGTCCTCGTGCCCATTCCCCTCGCTCCAAAGCGCCTGCGCGATCGCGGCTATAACCAGAGTGAGGCTCTGGCTCGTGCCTTGTCGCGCCTCTGGGAGATCCCGGTCGTGGACGTGCTTATTCGTTCAAGGGAAACCGCGACGCAGACGGCGTTGACACCGGAGACCCGCCTGGCGAATGTGGCGGGGGCGTTTACCCCGGGGCGCCGCCCCGGGGTCAGCCGAGACTCGAATTACATCCTCGTGGACGACGTTTTCACCACGGGTGCGACTCTCGCGGAGGCAGCGCGAGCGCTTGACCAGGCAGGGGCGCGCCGAGTCTTCGGGATCACATTCGGACGCGCCGTCATTCCGGACTTTACCTAGGGAAGCGAGGAGACATGGCTGTGCGGGTCGGGATCAATGGCTTCGGGCGGATCGGGCGCAACGTGTTGCGCGCCGCGACGATGGCCAAAGAGACGAGCCTCGAGTTCGTGGCGGTGAACGACATCACCGACACGAAGACGCTGGCGCACCTCCTGAAGTACGACTCGGTCCACGGACGCTTCCCGGGCAGCGTCGAAGCAAAGGGCGATGCCCTCGTCGTCAACGGACGGGAGATCAAGGTCTCGGCCATCAAGGAGCCCGAGAAGCTCCCGTGGAAGGACCTGGGAGTCGAGCTGGTGCTCGAGAGCACCGGCCGCTTCACCGATCGCGACGCGGCCGCGAAACATCTGACCGCCGGCGCCAAGAAGGTGGTGATTTCCGCCCCCGCTAAGGGTGAAGACATCACCATCGTGATGGGCGTGAACCACACCAAGTACGACCCGGCCAAGCATCACGTGCTCTCGAACGCGTCCTGCACCACCAACTGCCTCGTGCCGGTCGTGAAGGTCGTGATGGACAACTGGGGCTTCAAGCACGCCTTCATGACGACGGTGCACAGCTACACCAACGATCAGCAGATCCTCGATCTGCCGCACAAGGACCTGCGCCGCGCCCGCGCGGCGGCGCTGAGCATCATCCCCACCACCACAGGGGCCGCGAAGGCCACGGGCTTGGTGCTTCCCGAGGTCAAGGGCAAAATCGACGGCGTGTCGTTGCGGGTGCCCACGCCCGACGTGTCGCTCGTCGATCTCACCGCCGAGGTCGAGAAGCGCACGACCATCGAAGAGGTGAACGCCGCGTTCAAGAAGGCGGCACAAGGAGCGCTCAAGGGCATTCTCGACGTCTCGGATGAGCCGCTGGTTTCCGTCGACTATATCGGCAGTCTCTACTCGAGTGTGGTGGACGCGATGTCCACCAACGTGGTCGACGGCACGCTGGTGCACGTCTCGTCGTGGTACGACAACGAGATGGGTTACTCGGCGCGCTGCGTGGACCTCCTGGCATACATCGGACGCACGCGGTGAAGAAGCGCAGTCTCTCGAGCCTGCCGGCGGAAGCGCTCGACGGCAAGCGTGTGCTGGTGCGTGAGGACTTCAACGTCCCGCTGAAGGACGGCGTGGTGACCGACGACGGGCGGTTGCGCGCCGCGCTGCCCACCTTGACCTACCTGCGCGAGAAGGGCGCGCGCGTCGTCATCCTCTCGCATCTCGGCCGCCCCAAGGGCGGGCCGGAGCCCAAGTACTCGTTGCGCCAGATCGTCCGCGACTTGGAGCGGCTGCTCGGCGCACCCATCGAGTTCATTCCCGACCCGGTGCAGGGCGTGCCGGCGACGCGCCAACTGCCGCGCGGCGGCGTCGCACTGGTCGAGAACACCCGCTTCTGGCCGGGGGAAGAGACCAACGACCCGGACCTCGCCCGCACCTTCGCCGAGCTGGGCGACATCTACGTGAACGATGCCTTCGGCTCCGCCCATCGGGCGCACGCGTCGACCGAAGGTGTCGCCCACCTGTTGAAGCCGGCCGTCGCCGGATTCCTGATGGAAAAGGAGCTCCAGTACCTGGGGGAGACGCTACACCATCCGAAGCGCCCGTTCATCGCCGTCGTGGGAGGTGCCAAGATTTCCGGGAAGATCGACGTGCTGGAGGCGCTGCTGCCACGCGTGGACGAGATTCTGATCGGCGGGGCGATGGCGTGCACATTTCTCGTGGCCATGGGGCTCTCGGTGGGCAGCTCGCTGGTCGAGACCGACCGCGTGGCGCTCGCCCGAACGCTGCTCGAGCGCGGCGGGCGCAAGTTGATCCTGCCCCGGGGCGCGGTGGTGGCACCGTCGCTCGACCGTGCCGCCGAGCGCCGTGAGGTGGCGGCGGACAGCGTGCCTCACGGCTGGGCGATCTACGACATCGACGAGGCCACGCGCCACGACTTCCGCGCCCGCCTGCTGCGCGCCAAGACGATCATCTGGAACGGGCCGATGGGGGTGTTCGAGACACCGCCCTTCGACGCCGGCACGCGCGCCGTCGCCCAGGCGCTCGTGGACGCCGGGGCCAAAGGAGCTGTTACGGTCGTCGGGGGCGGGGATTCGGCGGCGGCCGTCGCCGGGCTCGAGGACAAACTGACCCACGTTTCGACGGGGGGCGGCGCCACGCTCGAGTTCCTCGAGGGGAAAGTGTTACCGGGCGTCGCCGCACTGGAGGACGCGTGAGGCCGCTGGTATTCGCGGCCAATTGGAAGATGCACATCGGACCGCGCGACGCGCGTGAGTACCTCGCGACCTTTCGCCACGCCTACGCGCCCCTACCCAACCGGCAAGTCTGGTTCTTTCCCCCCGCCGTCTCACTCGAGGCGGTGGCCGCCGGACTCGAGCACCGTGCCGACCTGCTCGCCGGCGCCCAGGACATCCACTGGGAGCCGAAGGGCGCCTACACCGGCGCGATCTCCGGACCCCTGGCGGTGCAAGCCGGCGCACAGGCGGTGCTCATCGGCCACTCGGAGCGGCGCCACGTCTTCGGCGAAACCGACGAGCAGACCGAGAAGAAAGTCGGCGCGGCGCTCACCGCGCAGCTCTTGCCGGTGCTGTGCGTGGGCGAGACCCTGGCGCAACGCGAGGCGGGCGAGACAGTGGCGGTAGTGACCCGGCAGCTCGACGCGGCGCTGGGAACCCTCGCCACCGAGTCCCTCGACAAGGTGACGATCGCGTACGAGCCGGTTTGGGCCATCGGCACAGGGAGAAACGCCACACCCAACGACGCCGCGCTCGTCCATGGGGAAATCCGCACCTGGCTCAAGCGCCACCAAGCCGGCGCGACGCGGATCCTGTACGGCGGCAGCGTCAACCTGAAGAACGCGGCGGAGCTGCTGGCGGAGCGGGAGCTCGACGGCGTGCTGGTGGGTGGCGCCTCGCTCGAGCCGGCTGGATGGGCCGCGCTTGTGCGGACCGCGGCCGCCTAGGTAATATTTCCTCGGATATGTATACCGTTATCAAGTTCATTCTGCTGTTCGACTCGTTGATCCTGGCGACCGCCGTGCTGCTGCAGGCGGGGCAGGGCGGCGGGCTCGCGTCGCTCGGCGGGGGCGCCGGCACCGAAACGATCATGGGCGGCCGGCAGGCGACGACCCTCCTCACCAAGGTCACCTGGTGGACCGCCGGAATCTTCCTGTTCCTCGCCCTGGTCCTGACGTTCATGACCCAGCAGGGGACGCAGGCGCGCTCGGTGTTGGAAGGCCAGGTCCAAGCGCCGGCCCCCGTGCAGTCCACGCCGCTGCCGCTCGAGAACACGCCTCCAACCAAGACGCCGCCGCCCGCTCCGTCCCATCGCTGACCCACGCCCCGCGTACGTGCTGCTCGAAGATGGAGCCTGGTTCCCTGGAACCGCGCCCCTCCCGTTCGAGCCCGCGTACGCGGAAGTCGTCTTCACGACGAATCTGAGCGGGTATCAGGAGGTCTTCACCGACCCCTCCTACCTCGGCCAGATCGTCGTGATGACGGCGCCGATGATCGGCAACTACGGCATCAATCCTGAGGATGTCGAATCCGATCGCCCGCGCGTCGCGGGGGTCGTCGTGCGCGAGCTGTCGGCACGCGCGTCGAACTGGCGGTCGACTGGTGATTTGATCGACTGGCTCGCCGACGCGCGCGTCCCGCTGGTCTCGGACGTCGACACGCGGCAGCTGACGCGTCACATCCGCTCCAAGGGCGCCATGCGCGGCGCCGTTGCGCTCGGTGAGCAGCCGAGCGACAGGGTGAAGGCCGCGCTCGCCGCGTCGCCGTCGATGGATGGGCTCGACCTCGCCACCAAGGCGACGATCGCCGAAGAGTACCGCGAGGGAGCAGGGGACGCCGCGCATCATGTCGTGGCCTTCGACTTCGGGATGAAGCGCAACATCCTGCGACTCTTCGCGCAGCACGGCTGCCGCGTGACGGTCGTGCCGGCGAAAACGCCGGCGGCGCGGGTGCGCGAGCTCGAACCCGATGGCGTCTTCCTCTCGAACGGCCCTGGCGATCCCGCCGCCGTCGATTATGCGATCACCACGATCCGCGAGTTGTCCGACGGGTCGCTGCCGATCTTCGGTATCTGTCTCGGCCATCAATTGCTCGGTCTGGCGCTCGGCGGCGAGACGGTGAAGCTCCCGTATGGGCATCGCGGGGGTAATCACCCAGTGCGGGATCTCAATACGGGACAAGTACTTATCACGTCGCAGAATCACGGATTCGCGGTGAACGGCGATACGGGCGGCGTTCCCGGTGCGAAGTCGCTTGAGGTCACGCACCTTAACCTCAACGACGGGACCGTCGAAGGGGTGCGGCACCGCGAGTACCCAATTTTCGCGGTGCAGTACCACCCGGAGGCCTCGCCGGGGCCCCACGACGCCCAAGGGCACTTCCAACAATTCCTACAAGCTCTTGACAGTCAATAAGTAAGCCCGTATGATAGCCCCCGACTTTTGCAACCCGGCGGACGTTCGGGGGGGACCAATGACGAAGGCCGATCTGGTCGAAAAAGTCACCGCTCAAATCGCTCGTACTGCCGGTCCCCTCATTTCCAAGAAGGACTGCGCCCGGGTGGTGGACTCGTTCTTGGACGCGGTGAAAGCGGCGCTCTCGGAGCAGCATAACATTGAGATACGCGGGTTTGGGACGTTCAAAATCCGCCAGCGGAAGACGCGCATGGCGCGCAATCCGCGCACCGGCGATCCCGTCGAAGTCGCCGCGCGTCCCGTCCCTGTCTTCAAGCCCAGCAAGGAGTTGCGCGCGATGGTCGCGGACGCGAGCGAGAAGGTCTCCTCGTAACCCGCTGCGCACGCAAGACTTGCCCCGCGGCCCCGGCACGCTCGCCGGGGCCGCGCTGCTTGTGGGTATAATCGGAACGTCCCCGTCACAACCTCTTGCCCGGAGTCACGATGCGTTCGGTGTCTCGACTGCTGGCCGCGCTCCTCGTCGCCGCTACTCATCAAGTCGTTGCACAGTCCGTTCATTACGAAGTCGCGGTCACCGACCCCGTGTCGCATCTCTTTCATGTGACCGCGGAATTCCCGGCGGCGGGGAAGGACACGCTCTATCTCTCGCTGCCGGCGTGGAGTCCGGGGGCGTACGAGATCCAGAACTATGCGCGCTACGTGCGCGGCTTCGGCGCGACGAATGCGGCCGGCCAACAACTGTTTTGGGACCGCTTCGACAAAGACACCTGGCGCGTCGTGACGGGCAAGAGCGCGCGCGTCACCGTGCAGTTCGATTTCTTCGGCGACACGATCGATCTCTCGCTCGCGCGTCTCACCGGTGACTTCGGACAGTTCCTCGGCACCAACCTGTTTCTGTTCGAGGAAGGCCAAC
>WNFM01356044.1_pt4 | contig 16333 bp, 14 predicted proteins | sample 5400271 | NCBI WGS metagenome assembly WNFM01 (sample SAMN13153352, study PRJNA577476) | soil metagenome | isolation source: 60 cm saprolite on Douglas fir-dominated hillslope | place: USA:California | collected 2013-09-17
ATTGATTTAATAAAATCATTAAAATTACTTATTATCCTAAAATCATACCTATCAATTCCATATCTCCAAGCAAAAGAAGTCTCATTCGGCATTGAAGCTGTACTAATTGCATCCTGAAAGTATTCTTGGCTTTTATTGTCTCCTAAATCAAAATAGAGCAAATCCCCCTTTTGAATGACAGGGAGATAATTTCTTAATGTAGTGTAAAAATTATCAACTGGAAAAGTACGATTATTTAAAATTTGGTTTTGAAAATTAAAAGAACTAATTAAATTTAAAACTCCCCAAAATATGATTAGTGCCTTTACTTTCTTGTTTGAATAATGAAATATAAATGCAAGAAGTCCAACAAAAATTGCAAAAGTTCCAGTCAAATATCTGTGAGTTGTATTTAAACTAATAAGAGGCTGATAGGCCCAATAAGCTGTAATACTTAGAAAAAAACTTAATAAGATAAATAAATATTTTCCTCTCACCTTACTATTAATTACAAAAATAACTGCAAATAAATAAATTATAATAACACCGCCTAAATAGGCTACATAATTACTAGTATCATTAAGATTAATAATAGGAACATTAAAAATCGCATTCGAAAAAATTGTCCAAATTAGAATAATTGTTGATAGAAACGAAACAATCTTCTTTGAATTTTTTCTCTTCCTATACAGGAGATAAATTCCCAAAATTGATAAAAATATAGTTATCAAAATTACATATGGAAGTCCAATAGAAGTGGTTTTAATAAAACTTGCTTGCCAATCAAAAAATTTAGCAGTAATAGAATCTTGAAAAATAATATTCGAAAGAGTGGAAAAAAATCCATAAACAATATAAAACTTCTTACTTAAAAATGACTCAATAATGTCCTTCAGAAGTCCAGTCCTGGAATCTCCACCATAAACAAAAAAGTAATAAAAAATGCCCGCAAAAGGAATCAACCTCAAAATTGACTTCTTAGATGCAAGAAAAATTAATTCAAATAAAATTACTATCCCTATAAAATAATAGGATCTAATTAAAGTAAAATAGCTACTAGTCCAATAAAAAACAATCGCTAATAAATAAAATTTTAAATTTCTTTTCTTAGAAAAAATATAATAGAAATATAAACATAAACAAAGTAAAATAATACTAACATCAGAAACCATTGCGTTCGCTAGCCAAAAAAATCCTTCTGAACCTATCAGCCCACATGCAAAAAGAAATGAAGCAATCTTTCCTCCGCTAACTGATATAAATTTAGAAAAGAATTTATATATGGCAAGAACCACTAAAAAATAAAAAACGAAAATTAAAACATAATACGGCAATGTATTTTGCTCTCCAAATATTTTGTATATAAACCAATAAGGAGTAAATGAAAAACGATACGGTCCTTCTCCAACTAAACCTCTTCCAAAAAAACCTGCTGCTTCATTAATGTGCTGCAATTTGAAAAAAATTGCATTATCATCCTGCCAAACACCCATCCAAAACATTTGTCCATAAGAAATAAAAGTTATGAAAAACAAAAACATTTCCCAATAATACTTTTTAACAAACTTTATCATTATTTCAATCACAAGCTTTGCTTATAAATTTCCTTGACTAATTGGAAATATAACATCTGGATTTATATCAATATGCTTGGTACCAATTGTCTCATTTTGAACGTTAGCACTATAAATTTTAACGTCACTTAGCCGAACAGTTGAAAGAGCACTATTGTAAACCTGAAATCCGATTTTCATATAATGGGCATTTACAGGTATAGTTCCCACTAAACTGCCATTGATCCATTTATTATAAATATCATTTCTTGGAGTAAGCCTGACAGCAACTTTATTTTTATTCAAATTAGCATCACTCTCACTTTTATAAAATGCAGCAAACAAGAACCCTTCCCTTTTCAAAGTCCCAGTTTCATCTTCATCTGTTCTAGCTTTGTAATCCATTTGAAATCCGTTGCCATTAATAGTAAAAACAGGTGATTCCCATTTTGTAAATGGATCTGCTGTCCCCCCCATGTTAATTACAAGACTTCCATCTTTCCACAAAAGATTTGTAGTCCCTTTTTTCATCCAACCTTCACCATCTTTCTCAAAATTAAATTCTTTCTCTAAAGTTTTGCTTTTAACTGTATAAACAGGTAAATGTACGACAAGAAAATCAGAGTCCGGCGCATAAGGGGAACTAATTAATGAATAAACCCCAAAGTCCTGCATCTCACGTATAGAAAGTGCTCCATAACTTTGCTCAAGTGTATATATTGGTCTATTCCAATATATAAGAGAGTGAACAGTATCTTGAACCATCCACCAATAAAAATCATTTGTGGTCCAATCAAGGCTTGTCACAGCCCAATCTGCTCCTTCCCCCCTAAGCTCTTCTAAAGAAACGGCCGGATAAGAGTCATAGGGAAGACGGGTAAAATAATAATCAGGCAAAGGCACAGAAGAATGAGCTGCTATCTTTGATCCCTTTGGTATATTTTTTGTAATCCAAGTAAGAACTGTATACTTATTCCAAGGATTTGAATAATTTGTAAGAACAATAAAATCATTTTTAATATTTCCATAAGATAATAAAATAACTAGAACTCCCAATAAAATAGGTCCTAATTTTTTAAAATATCTTTTAGAAACCTCCACAAGCAATACTGAAGGAAAAATAAGTAAAAACGGAATAATAGAAACAAAGTTTCTTGTATAAAATCCTCCGTCACTATAATAAATAGTTATAAAAAAAAATGGTAATAAAACTGAATACAAAAAAAGTGCCCTTCTAATTCCCTTTACAAAAATAAAAAAGAGTCCAAAAAGAGTAAGAATAGAAATTGCCTGACCAAGCCCGTAATGATAAAGATAAGAGATAGGAAAGAAATCTAATATTTTTCTTCCAAATTGATATTTTAAAGCGACATAAGCAAGCTGAGGACCAGCAATATCATAATGAATAAAAAAGTATGGATTCAAGAAAACAAAAACCAATCCAATAACAAAAGGAGTAATTAAAGCCGCCGGATCAAAAAGAACTTTCAATCGATTATTAAATCCTTTTGCATCAATAATTCTATAGACATGAACAAGAAGTAATGGGGTAAAAGAAAAGAATTGATATTTTGTGGAAAGAGAAAGCCCACAAGCCAACGATGCTATTAAGTAATTTTTAAAAGAAGGTTTTTTCCAAACTCTAAGTGTCAGCAAAACTGCAAGTCCAAGAAAAAATACATTATAAATATCAGGAAGTACAAAGTGACTATTAAATACTTCTCGGTAATTAACTGCAACAAAAAATGAAGTCAATAAACCCACCTGTTTGTTGTATAGCTTTTCCCCAATCTTATAAAAAACAAAAACTACGCCAACTCCAAATAAAGCTGTTATAGCTCTTCCCCAAAAAAGAACATTTATTTCACGGTCTCCAAAGATCTCAAGCTGTAGAAAACGAGTGTAAGCAAGTGGTGTCATCCTTAGAGGAAGAACCCCATCTAATACTTTATTAAAATTGATTATGTCATACCTAAGAGTTGCAAGAGGTATGAAAAATAATCTGTAAGCAAAAAGATTAATATAAGCAGGAAGTGGTGGATATTCATATCTGAAAGGAGCAAAATTGTCTGCTTTAAACATTGTTATTGCAGTTGTATATATGTTCACTTCATCTGCGTGGTTTGAATGATATCCAGGGTTTATCGACATAAATCGCAAGACTGTTGCAAATAGGAGTATTAAAAATATAAGTAGATTTTTTATCATGATGCAATCATGATAACTTCAGGATATATTCTATCCTTTGTAACTTTCATGTATATTACTTTAAATCCGTGTTTCTGAAGAACTGTTTTCCATTCTTTTCTTCCTCTGTGATAAATCTGAAGATCCAATAATTTCTTTTCAAAAAAAATTGGAACTAATAAAATATCTGTAATCCAACCAAAAAGATATCTCAAACTAAATTCTTTATCTACTTCCCCAATAATAACTTTACCTTTAGGTTTAAGTGTCTTTCGGCAAACATCGAGAAGTTCTTCTTGTCTTTTTTTGCTTCCCAAATGATGGAAAACATGACTTATCACAATTACATCTACTTTTGGTAATTTTATTTTCAAAGCGCTTCCATTTAAAAACTTTGTATTTTTAAGTCCTTTACGAGCCTGTCTAACTCTATGCGCGCTAAGTTCAACACCAATCACCTTTCTCTTTGACGAGCTTATTGCTAAAAAATTTGTTAAAATTCCCTCTCCGCATCCTAAATCCAAAATCGTTCCGTTTTTGGGAACAAGTTCATTAATTTCATGGAGAGGTCCAAACCAGAATCTAAATTTTACAAAATTTCTTGTATAATGAACATTTGAATAAAGATCAATTACTTTATCTACGTTCTTTCCTTTAATTTTATTTTTGATAAATGGTTGATTAACCATGAAATCTATTACTTTGGAAATAATTGCATTAAAAAAATTAATCATCCTCTTTAAGTATAATATTAGCTGTCTTTTTTCCAAGATCAACAGCGTAATTCGTGCCTCGATCCCATGGATAAACTTGCTGAATATTTGCTAAATATAACCCATCAATAGGAGTTTTTATAGATGGAATCTTTTTAGAATAATTTTTTGTAACAATTGGTTGTGCAAATCCTGCTTTAAATAGTTTCATTTGTTTTACACTACTTACTTTAAAATCCTTATTAATTTTCTTTAAATATGGTAAATATTCTTTAAAAAGTTGTCGCGGAGAGTAATCAAAATATTTATGTCCACCTGGCAAATAGTTACCAATATAAAGAATCTTTTTTCCTCCATACTTTTTCGAGGATATAAAATTAGTGTGCTCTACAATTGCAAGAAATGGAAAAATTTCCTCGTTAATATTAAGCCAATAAGTCCCGTCTGTTAAAAAGCTTTTATCTAAAGTCAAAACTAAATTCGTTGCTCCAATTCCTTCAAGGCCTTTGTTTTTCTCAATATAATTTTTAGGAAGTCCTTTTGTAATTTTTGTAAATAAATACGTCGGTAAAGTACAAATAACTTTATCAAATTCATAATTGTCATTTTTGTTTGTAGTCAATGTAAATTTGCCATTTTTCATTTCTATCCGTTCTATTCTGGTTCTAAATAAAAATTTTCCACCATTTTTTTCTATTTGTTTTTTGATTTGCTCTGCAAATCGTTTAAATCCTCCATCAGGGTAACCTAAATATGTTGTTCTTGATTTAATTCTTGCCCAAAACCAAGACGCAGGTATCTTCGTTGCATACTTTCCAAACTTCTTTTTCATAAGAGGTCCCCACAAAACTTCCCATGATCTTTCCCCCATTGAGTTAATTAAAAATTCACGAGCAGTTATCTTTTCTAAATTTTTCCATGAACTAGTTATTTTTAAATATGCAAGAACTGCTCCGGTTCGTAATCTATCAATCAAAGAAAGGTGTTTAAATTTAAGCAAATTCAGAGGTGAATCAAATTGACTAATAGTTCCTTTGTAATATGTAGAAGTTTTTGGTCTTGTATAAGAAATATTAAAACCAATTTCTTTTGCTAACTCCTGTATTGCATAATCGGTTTTAAAAAGATGATGATAATGCTCTTCCAATTCCCATTTCCAGTTTTTGTTTTTAAACCCTATCGCAAGTCCCCCAGGAACATCATTCATTTCAAAAATAGTTACTTCATGACCATTTTTTGCCAATTCAAAACCCGCCGCTAATCCGGTAAATCCAGCACCAATTATTGCTGTCTTTATTTTATGTTTTTTGAGCATATATTATCATTGACCCTGACATTTCTTTAATAATTGGGATAACTTCCAAAATAGGAGAAAGTTTATTTACAAAAGATATAAGAGTCCTAGGAATACTTGGATGCAAAAAATCGTAATTGTAAACTTTCACATTACTAAACTTTATCTTTTTAAGAATTTCTTCAATCTCCCACCTTTTTAAAGCCACTTCGTCAGGTGAATATTCCATTCTCTCGCGAATCCATGGCGTATGTATTGCTAAATAAATTATTGGATTAAAATAATTTGGCTCTGAAAAAAATATTTTGCCGCCTGGTTTTAAAACCCTGAAACATTCTTTCAAAGTTTTTCTGTAATTAACATGGTGTAATATTGAAATACCGCAAGCAATATCAAAATAATTATCCTTAAACGAGAAATTTTCAGCATCATCGACTTTGAAAATAACAGTCTTATTTTTTTTATATTTTTCTTTTGCTCTCTTGATAACCTCAGGAGTAATATCAATAGCAACTACGTCGGAAGGAAATTTCACTAATCTTTTTGTAAACTCTCCGTCACCACATCCGACCTCAAGAATTTTTTGATTTTTCCTTGGATTGCATATTTTTTTAAAAAGCAAAGCTCTCTTGTCATATCTTTCTTGCCCAGCAAAACTTTTTGCCCCCCACCAAATATGATCTAACTTTGTAAAGTGGTTAATCTCATTCTTAATTCTATTCATTGCAATATATAATAATTGCATCTAATATATCATCAAATAAATGCTTAAGCTATCGACATTTTACAAAAAGGATTTAAATGCTTTTTTAAAAAAGACAGTTCCTCTTCATGCAAAGAAAGTCTTCATCTTCAAAAATACTACTTTAAAAAGTAAATATGACTACATAATTCTTCCAAACACTGTTGCAGAAACAGAAGATATTCAAAAATTTATCGAAAATATTAAAAAAAACTGCAAAAAAGAAACAAGAGTAATAATTATCTATTTTAATTTTTTATGGAAACCTCTCTTGAATGCTGCAAGTTATTTACAACTAAGAAAAAAAGATATAAAAGAACCCAATTGGCTCTCACCAAGCGATATATGAAATATTTTAAAACTTGAAAACTTTGAAGAAATTAAACTGGAAAAGAGATTTTTATTTCCATTTGGAAATTTTATAAGCCAACTACCAATAGTAAATCATTTCTGTCTCACTACATGTCAGATTTTTAAACCAGTAAGTGAAAAAAAAGAATATTCAGTTTCAATAATAATTCCAGCAAAAAATGAGTCGGGAAACATTAAAGGAGTTTTAAGAAAAATTCCAAATCTTGGGAAAAAAACTGAAGTTATCTTTGTAGAAGGAAACTCTAGTGATAATACTTATGAAGAAATAAAAAAAGAAATTTCAAATTATAAAGGACCAGTAAAATGCAGCCTTTATAAACAAAAAAATAAAGGGAAAGGGGATGCTGTAAGATTAGGATTTCAAAAAGCGAAAAACGATATATTAATGATTCTCGACGCAGATCTCACTGTTCCTCCGAGTGATTTAAAAAAGTTTTACAATGCCATCGCTGACGGCCACGGAGAATTCGTAAACGGAACAAGGTTAATATATCCAATGGAGTCGCAAGCAATGAGAACTCTGAATTACATGGGTAATAAATTTTTTAGCATATTTTTTTCATACCTGCTTGATCAAAAAGTAAAAGATACTCTTTGTGGTACAAAAGTTTTATTTAAAAAAGATTATGAAAGAATAAAAAAAATAAGACATGAATTTGGAAAAGTAGATCCATTTGGAGACTTCGATTTACTTTTTGGCGCTGCAAAGCTCAATTTAAAAATAGTTGAAATTCCAGTAAGATATAAAGAGCGAGTTCATGGAACAACAAATATCAACAGATTCAAAAACGGATTTCAGCTTTTGAAAATGATGTTTGTCGCAGCTAAAAAAATAAAATTCGCCTAACCAAAATGAAATTTTTTAAAAAAAATATATTCCAAATACTGATAATTATTTTTATATCCCTCCTCACTTGGTATAAAATACTTTTTAGAGTTCCAACCGGAGAAGGATATTACTATTTTTCAAAATCAAACAACATAGACTTTATACACTTAACTTTTCAATCAATACTAAGAAGTTATGATTTTTTTCCAAAATTAATATTCACAATATTAATTCCAATATTCAAAGATAACATTTCTTGCTACATGTATTTCCAATTTTTTATTATGATTTCTGTATATTTAACGTTTTATTTCGTTTTAAATAAAATCTTCAAGGATAAAGTTCAATCACTTTTATCAACAATCTTTTTTATATCAAATTATGTAGGTCAATTTACAATGATAGGTCAAGGAGACTATCAAAGATTTATCCAAAGAGTCCCAAATCTCGTTCCAACATTTATCTCTTTTCTTTTTCTTGTCCTATTTATAAGAAACAAAAATCCAAAATATTGGGTATATTCTTTTGCATTTTATTTATCAGCAATGATAATGTCTCATTACACCTCATTTTTCCTTCCTCTATTCATAATTCTTCCTTGTATGTATTTTATTACTAGAAAACTAAGTCTAAAGAAAACTTTTCTTTCAGTAACTTTTTTTACACTAGCAACATTTATTATTACAAATACCGACCCTTTAAGTAAACCAGCTAATTATTCAATCTTACAATTTATCAAAAGAACACCCAGGTTAATAGAAATGATCCTATATCAAATATCAGTCTCTGGTTTTCCAGTACAATTCACATCGTTTCTAGCAAAACATCAGATCCCTCCAATTCAAATACCATATATACCACTACTATTCCCAATTTTTATCCTTATTGGAATTTTCCTATACCTCGGATATTTAAAAATTAAAAGAAACAAAGATACTCTAGTTATTTATCTAACTATCATACTTTCTTTATTCCCAATATCTTTTTTAACAATGTATGCATACAACGCAATTCCAAACCCATTAATAAATTTTGGAGAAGATAGAATATACTTTATTCACTCAATTCTTTTTGCCATCATCTGGGGAATGATAATAAAAGCGTTTTTAAAAACCAAAAACAAAATAAGATATATAGTAGTGGTATGCATAGTCACTCTTTTTTTTCTCCTACAAAATATTCTAACTATATATAGCGAGATGGATAAAATTGCCTTACCAAGTACTCTTGCGAAAAATTTCATACAAACAATGAAACCACTCTCTCCAGCCTTTAATCAAAAAACTATCATAATAGCTCCGTCACAATTACTTGTTACCAAATTTCTATATGAGAATCTCTATAACATACCCCTCAAAAATTTTATTACTCTAGACGAAACAACCAGTTACAATCTAAATAATACATTTATATTTGATTTTAAAGGCGATAAAATTATCTATGAAAAATAATTTAAAAACTCTAGACGATAAGGGAACAATCTTAATCCACAAAGCGATAATAAAAAAGAAAGTTATTCTCAAAAAAATTTATGAAAAATTTTATAGTGAATTTAAAAAAACAAAGATTCCAAAAGGAAAAGTATTGGAGTTGGGAAGCGGTGGAGGATTTTTAAAACAAACAATTTCTAACATCATAACCTCAGATGTTGTAAAAGGCCCCGGAATTGATAAAGTGTTTTTTGCCGAAAAAATACCCTTCAGAAATAATTCTGTCTCAGGAATTTACATGCTCAACGTTCTTCATCACATTAAAAATCCGGAAAGAGCTTTTCGAGAAATGGAAAGATGTTTGAAAGTAGGAGGGAAAATTAAAATGATCGAGCCATATAACTCATTATGGTCAAAATTTATATATCAAAATTTCCACCATGAATTATTTAACCCAAAGGCTAATTGGCAAACAAAAGGAAAAGGTCGCATGAGCAATGCCAACGATGCTCTACCTTGGATAATATTTATAAGAGATAGGGAAATATTTGAAAAAAAATTTCCAAATTTGAAAATAGTTAAAATAGTTCCACACACCCCTTTCCTTTATCTTTTCTCAGGTGGATTATCAAAACCACAACTCATTCCCAATTTTTTTTATAGATACATAACATCTATCGAAAACATACTTACACCTATAAACAAATATGTTGGTATGTTTGTGACAATAGAACTGGAAAAAATAGTATGAATAATAATTTTTAATATGGGAACTTTTATAAAAGCAGACAAAAATTAGACGATAGAATATTCCGAAAGACAACGTCATATTAATGATCAACTAAACACAATTTTGCCAGAAGATGGTAAACCAAAATTAATCTACGTTCCAGAAACTAAAAGCCATCTTTATCTTTTAAATCTCAACGAAGATTCTTGGAACATGTATAATTTTTTTATGCGACTACGAAATGTTCCTGCAAATAAGGAAAAAATTTAAGAAGTAGATTGTAAATCTTTCTCTACTCTCTTAAAATCTCCAAAAAACTTTAAAAAGTCAACTTTTTGCCCAACATTTTTAAATATATATTTATCGCTTGTAGTTCTTGAGTTTTGTACTCTACTTCTCTTTTTTAACGTCTTACTTATATTTACAATATTCCACCAAATTGCTCTTAAGATTATTAGAGGGTTTTTAATACTTCCACGAACAAGAAATACAAAAGCAATTCCAAAAGACAAAATTACATGAAGTGGAACAATCCATAATACATTCCAATTATTTAAGTTTTTGATTAGAGAGGCAATTCTATTTTTGTAATAATGATAATTAAGTTCAGAAACATTTTGTCTTTTTATAGTAAATCCCACTTTATGATAAATAAAAGTTTTTGGATAATATAATATTTTATATCCATTAAGCCACACCCTCCAACAAAAATCACTCTCTTCAAAATAAGCAAAATAATCTTCATCAAAAAGCCCAACTTTATCTATTAAATCTTTCCGGATTATCATGCAAGCACCTTTTGCAGCAAATATTTCTTTCTCACGATCAAATTCCTTAGAATCTTTTTTCTGAAATCCCCAATGTCTGAAAAATCCAATTTTAGTTATAAAAGACCCCGCATTGTCAAGGTATCCTGAATTATCCATCATAAAAATCTTAGGCTGCACCACGCCAATCTTTGAATCACTTTCCATTTTAGCTACTAGTACATCCAAAAGTTCAGGTGGTACTTTTGTATCATTATTCAAAAGTAAAACATATTTTCCCTTTACAATTTTAATTGCTTGATTATTTGCTCCCACAAATCCAAGGTTTTTTTTATTGCGAATTGTTGCGAACTTCTGAGTTCCGTCCATACTTCCATTATCAACTATTATTAATTCGTAATTAGAATATTTAAGTTTTTCAAGAGATCCCAAACACTCCTCAAAAACTTTTCCACCGTTCCAGTTAACAATAATAATAGAAACTTTTGGTTTTGTCATCATACAAAAGAACTTAAATATCCAGCTATCGCCCAAATCATTTCTAAAGTTCTAATGAAAATAAATGATATCCCAAGAATTGGTTCTGTAATAAACTTTTTCCAATTTTTAAAATATGCTTTTCTAAATAATAAATTTCCTTGAGTTAAAATAAGCTCCGGATGCTTCTTGGCATAATGTGCTCCTTTTTTTGCATAATAATATTTGCGAGTTAAAAGTTTTGGAAGGGTTGCGTTATTGTCCTCCTCATGATGTAAAACATATTCATGGCTTCGTCCTATTTCATATTTTTTAGAAATTCTATATGGCAAATCATAATCTTCAGGCCCAGTTAACTTTGGGTCATATCCACCAAATTCGTTAAATACTTTTTTATCAAAAAATCTAGCTACTTCAATAGTAAAGTCGCCCATGTACATTTCCCGCTCAAAATTTCGCACTCGTGCAATAAAATTATTTCCCACAGTTCTCTCAGGAATTACAAGAAGTTTGTATTTGCCTTTCTCGGCTGTTTGAAGACAGTCTTTTATTACATCCTTTGTTAGCTCCATATCCGCATCAAGAAAAACTAAATATACACCAACTGCCTTAGATGCTCCAAAATTTCTCTCTATACTTCGTTCATTTCTCTTTCTTTTAAAAACACGTGCACCAAGTTTTTTTGCAATTTCTGCTGTTTTATCCGTCGATCCATCATCAACCACAATAGTCTCTACCCCTTTATAGCTTTGATTATTAATGCTTTCTAGCAATCTACTAATATTTTTTTCTTCATTCCAAGCTGGAATAATAATAGAAACCAACAAACTAGCCATGATATACTATAACATGAGTCGCACAAATTTGTCTTTTATTATTCCAGTCAAAAACGAGGAAGATTCTATTTTTCAATTAGTAACAGAAATAAAAAAAGAAGTCTCAAAATTAAAAAAAACATTTGAAATCATTTTTGTAGACGATGGAAGTACTGACAAAACTTTTGAGAAAATCAAAACTTTGACAAAAAAGGATTCAAAAATAAAAGCATTTAAATTAAGAGGGAATTGGGGAAAGTCGGTAGGTCTTTCAATTGGATTTCAAAACGCAACAGGGGGAATAATTTTTACGATGGACGGCGATCTTCAGGATAATCCAACAGAAATTCCACATTTCTTAAAAAAAATAGATGAGGGATATGATTTAGTTTCTGGCTGGAAGAAAAAAAGAAATGATCCAATTGGAAAAACTCTTCCGTCATATGTAATGAATACAATAGTTCGAGTTTTAACAGGGGTTAATATTCACGATATGAACTGCGGATTTAAAGCATATAAGAAAGATGTCGTTCAAAGTCTTAATCTTCATGGAGATTTATACAGGTTTATTCCAATCATTGCCCAAAAACAAAATTTTAAAGTTGGAGAAATTACAGTGATTCATAGATCAAGAAAGTTTGGGAAATCGAAGTATGGACTAGGAAGATTTCTTAGTGGTTGGCTAGACCTTCTTACAGTTTTCTTCCTTGTCAGATATTTAAGACGTCCAGGCCACTTTTTTGGTTTTATTGGAATGATACTGCTAACAATTGGAACTCTTATTGATACTTACATATCATTTCTAGTCTTCACAACTGGAAGTACACAATCACATCAACCGCTTTTATTTTTTGGAGTCATGTTAATAATTTTAGGGGTAAATTTAATAATGACAGGATTACTCGCAGAAATGCTGCTCCATTTTTCCACACCTCGTGATTACACCAATCTAATCAGCGAAAAAATATAATTTACCAAAAATAGTAGACTTTAATATTAGTTAAACCCTTCAAACAAGAATTACTTGGAGAGATATTGATTTTTATATATCTTGCAGACTCTGCTGAGAATGGTTCTGTAAACTTTCCATCTTTTGGAGTTTGACCAATAACTGGAATCAACCAATCATCAGGAAGCTCTCCTGGCAACCTTATCCATGTTTTCTGATCTTTTGAGATTTGTATATATGTATCTTTAATTTCAACACATTTCTTTTGAAAATATGTTCCTTCAAGTCTTGATAAACTAATTACTTCTCCTGCATCAATTACTAAATCATTTTCATTTACTGTTGTTTTAACCTTTATTATACTTTTTTCTGTCTTAAAATTTTCTTTTGTATGAGCCATGTCATTCTTCCAAACTTTAACTACGGCAATTCCATCAGATAATCCTTCATATACTGGATTCATTTCACGAAACAAGTATGAATCAAAATATGATCTAGTATCAGTCCCTTGATACGAAAGAGTTATTACATATTCACCAAGCTTAAGATATCCGCTTCTATATGAATTAGCCACAGTTAAATCAGCCCTGTAAAATATAGTTGGAACATTTGGAAGAAGTTCATATGCATATGCCACCTTTGCCCCTTCCTCTGCGTTTTTATCTATCCAAGATACTGCCTCACGATATGCAGAACCAAATGTATTTCCCCACGCTGGAATATTTTGTGCTTTAGCTCCAGATAGTCCTCCAATTAAAAAATTAAAATAAGTATCTTCCGACGGGTGTGTTCTTAAAATTGGGATAAGTAACCCAACAAAAACAACTACAACTAAAATAACTGAAAACATATTTTTTTGTTTTGTTTTTACTCGCGAGATAATCGCATAAGTCCCTATTCCAGAAAAAAGTGCCAAAGCAGGTACATATTCCATTATTTGTCTAATACCTCCATATATATTTGCTCCATGCCAGGTTACACGAGCGATAGGAATAATAAGCCAAAATAAAAATAAAATTGAAAGTTGTTTATTCTTTTTAAAATTTAAAACCCCATAAATTATTCCAATTATTGAAAGAATTAAAATGACAGGAGGAATTGTAGTAATTATCCAAATAACCGGATATGTATTAATTCCAAATGGCCCAACAAATCTTAAATCCACTACCCCCGTAGCTACTCCAATATCAGTGTAAAACTTAACTACGCTATTAATACGTCCAATAACATCGGGCCAAAGATATGGCCAAGTTCCGACGAAAATCCCAAACCCAACTACAAGAGAAATTACTCCAGAAATCAAAATTTTAATATTTATTTTTGAAACAAGTTTTTCTTTTTTCATAATCATATACGTGATAATCCATGGGATTATCACGAGGGAAGAAAATAAAATATTAAATTTAGTGCCCAATGCTAACCCAAAGAAAATCCCAGAAAGTAACATCCACCTAATTTTCTTCTCAGTAATTCCTTTCCAGATAGTAAAAATAAAGAAACTCCAATAAACAGTTTCAGGGACATCCTTCTCAGTATTAAAATGCATCTCTGACCAAAGAAGAGGATATATTGCAAGTGACAAACTCGCAACAAGTCCAGCAATTTTTCCATATACTTTTGAAATCCAATAAAAAACAAGCGAGACAAGAGCGGCGGCCAAAAATACCCCATATACGTGATATGCGTCAATATCGTTTATCAATCTTAATTTCTGAAATAAAACCAAATTGAAAAAAGATGAAAGAATGTCAGATAAAGGTGGATGTCCATACCCATCATACTGCATCATCCATTTAAAATCGGCTTCGCTATTTTGATAAAAGCTCCTAACCTGAGTTGTCATTGGCAAAATTTTTGTCGGATCTTGGAAATAACTCACAAATTTGGGTAGATCAGAATAACTTTTATTTCCTGTCAAAAAATAATGAAGATATGCCTGACCCCGAGTTAGATGATTAATAGTATCCCAATTAATTCCATAATCTTTAAGAGTAAAAATACCAACGATCAAAAAGATAAAACCTAAAATAAAAGAAATTTTAGATATTGTTAATTTCATAAAGTTCCAACTAAAGAAGATATCACTTTTCTTATTCCTATTTCATCCCCGTCCTGAACAAACTTTTCAAGTTTTTCCAAAGATTTTGGAAGTCTTTTTATATCAAATCCAAAACTTTCAGTAATAAATATTTTTTCATCATTTGTTTTTACCATCTTCTTTCTCTCCTTCCCATTAAAAAGCTTTTCCTTGATTTTTTCACCTTTTCTTACCCCTGTATACACGATATCTATATCTTTCTCTGGAATTAACCCCGAAAGCCGTATCATTTGTTCGGCCAAATCAACAATCTTTACAGGTTTCCCCATATCTAGGACAAATAGCTCTGATCCATCACCCAAGCTCCCCGCTTTTAAAATTAATTGTGCAGCCTCAGGTATAGTCATAAAAAATCTTGTCATTCTTTTGTCAGTTATAGTAAGTGGCCCACCGTTCTCAATCTGTTTCCTAAAAATAGGAACTACACTGCCATAGCTTCCAAGTACATTTCCAAATCTAACTGCCATAAACTTAGTTTTCCCGTTAAGCATTTTTCCGATTCCTTCTGTAATAAGTTTTGTTGCACCCATAATATTCTTAGGTCTTGCTGCTTTATCAGTAGATACCAACACAAACCTTTCCACACCATTCTTCTGTGCTAAAACTCCCACATTTAAAGTACCAAAAATATTATTTTTAATTGCTTCTCCAGGATTATCTTCCATTAAAGGGACATGTTTATACGCAGCAGCATGATAAACATAATCTGGTTTTATTTTTCCAAATATATCTACCATTCTTTTTTTATCAGTAATATTTGCAATAAAAAAATTAAGTTTCAATTTAGGGAATAGCTGTTTTAATTCCATTTGAAGTTCAAACATTCCATTCTCCCACCAGTCAACAAAACTAACTTCCTTCGGTCCATATGCGCAAATCTGACGAGAAAGTTCCGAACCAATTGATCCAGCGGCCCCTGTTATTAACACTTTTTTCCTTACAAAAAATTTTTTTAAACCTTCAACGTCAGACTTAATAACAGGTCTCCCTAATAAATCTTCAACCTGAACTTTACGAAGAGTAGCTAATTGTGCCTTTCCCTCAATAATTTCTTTTACACGAGGAACTATTTTAAATTGAACCCGCGCCTCAGAACAAACTCTTACATAATCAGCAATATTCGACCCACTTGCAGATGGAATAGCAATAATAACCTGATCGATTTTTTTCTCCTTTACTATCTTCCTTAAACCTTCTCTGTCACCCAAAATAGCAACACCATTCACATTCTTTGGCTTACTTGGAAAATTGTCATCTATAAAACCAATAACTGAAATGGAGAGATCAGGGTTTTTCTTAATCTCTGACAAAACATCTCTTCCTGCTACCCCAGATCCAACAATTAAAATTCTTTTTTTCATAGTTTTTTAATATTATCTAAAAATATTTTAACAGCCT
>WNFM01134141.1_pt2 | contig 16328 bp, 15 predicted proteins | sample 5400271 | NCBI WGS metagenome assembly WNFM01 (sample SAMN13153352, study PRJNA577476) | soil metagenome | isolation source: 60 cm saprolite on Douglas fir-dominated hillslope | place: USA:California | collected 2013-09-17
CCGCCCGCCACAACCAGGGAGGGGAATTCTCGGCCATCTTTCAGAACGAGGATAACAGCGTTGAGGATCGGGTCGAAAACTGGAAAGCGACCAGCTGGACCGGGGACGCCACGCGATTGACACTCAGTGGTGACTGCAAACTAAAGAACCTGGGCGCAACCGTTCATGTACAGGTTGCCTATGAGCGAATCACACCCAAGGTCATGCGCAAGAAAATTACGCTTCGCCAGGCCGATATGTTCCTGATATTCCACCAGTTGGGCAACCGCCTGGAGACGCTGGAGACGCCTGCAAAACTTTGGAGCTTTGACCAGTTGGATTGGCAAGGTGAGGCGGCCCACGAATATTTCCCCGCCGCCGGGTTCCGCACGACGAACGGCCTTTGCGTGGGCCTGCTGACTGATTCTGGGTGCAGAAACTATTGGACTCGGATCGTTCGCCGGGATGGCAGACCCGTGAAGCCTGCGCCCGCTCGCATTCTCGATGCGAACCTTTATGTTGGCTCTTCGCCCCAGGAGCGCAGCAGGAGCAATTGCTATGTCCAACAGACTTTCGGAGAAGTCACACGGCAGATCTCCCCGGAACAACCTCTGCAAGTTTTGGCGCTGCCGGAGACATCCGCATGGAAAACACTGGGCGGCGCGTCGATGGATCAGCGCAATGGGTTAATTGCGGTGTCCACGCAAAGCGCCGACGATGGAGTGCTTGTCCCACTACCGGCCACCGATTCACCGGTCCTGTCGCTGCAAATGGAATATCGTTCTACCTCTCCGGTTGCGCTTCAGGTCTGGAGAGTGGATGAGCAGTTCCGGAAATTGGAGAACATCACGCTATACAATGATGCCGCGCCCGAATCGCCGGAAGCGTGGAGCGTTTTTGACTCCCAGGTGTTTGTGCCAGGACCGCGGGCGCATCGCCACGCATTGTTCCTCTCCGTCGCTCCAACGGAACAGGCGCTGAACGTCACGGCGCCTGGCGGCACCGCCAAAATCGAAGTGCGCGGACTCTTGGCCCGCCCCGTCGCAACGCGTTCCGAACCATATCATCGCCTCGAAATGGATCGCCCCGCCGACAAAACCGTTTTTGTTTTTGCGGATGAAACCGTTCCCGACACACTCAGAGGCCACCGGTTGGCGAGCCAGCTTCATCTTGCAGAAGGACTCGATTTCAAAGGCGGCGACACCGAAAAAGTCGTTTATGCGGACTTGATGATGCTCACCTGGATCGCCGGGCCCGAAACTTTCCGCCCAATCCTCGCGCCAAGCATCTGGTATTCCGCGGCCGGCGAAATGTATCTTCGAGACAGTTTTTTCGCGCTCAACGGGATTCACAACCGCGAACTGAATGAAAGCGTATTTGGCCTCTGGAGCGAAAATCAGGGGCCAGACGGCGCAATCAACACACTCGTTGAGCCCAATCTGGCGAACGTCGAGCGCAAATCGAACGATTCCACGCCTCTCTGGCTGATGTGGGCGCTTCTGAATCGCCGCCGTTTCGGCACACACTTGCCGATGGAAAAAGTGCGAAAAGCTGCGAAATACTGCCTGCAAACTTATGATCCGGATCGCGAAGCGGTCTGCCACGCCCAATTTGTCATGGGGCAACTCGACGTCATCCGCTATCCGCAAGGCACTTCGACGATCTGTGAAAACCAGGGCATGCTGGCCGTCACGCTCAGGACCATCAGGGACTTGCTGATTCCCGGCGTGAGCGAAACTCTTTCCGAAGCATATATCGGTCGGGCCGAATCGCTCTATCGCGGATATTACGACCCGCAGCGAAAATTCCTGCGCCCGGCGCGCGACATCGCGGATGCCATCGGCTTTGCCGAGATTTTCCCGGAATACCTCTCACTCATGCTCTTCAAACGGAAAATTCTCTCCGACGGAATGGTCGTGAACCACCTCGATCGCATCCCGGTGCTATTACCCCGAAGCGATTGTCCCTATCCCGATGCCGGCGGCACCGTACGGCCGATCCTGATTGGCCTGCCGGAAGGCCGGAACAACTGGAGCTTTTTCACCAGCAAATGGCACCCCATGGTCAGCGATTCCTTCGCGGCAAATTACGCGAACCATGGCATGGACGGCATCTACTACAACGGCTCGAGCTGGATGCGAATTGAAATCTGCGGCTATGTCACCGGCCAGCATCACGGCTGGACCGGCGCCCGGAAGGCCATCGCAAACCGGCTCTGGGCGGAGCTGAATATTTCAGCGGACTTTCCCACCAGCCTGGAATACCTCGCCACTGACCCGGGCCACCCCTTCTTCGGATATCACCGTGTATTCGCCTGGAATTCCTTTGTTCTCCAGGCGCTGGAGCAGGCCGGTCTCCGTTCCCCGAAGTCGGACCCGGACTTCCAAGTCGGCCCCCGCTACATCTGATTTTTCATAGTAATCTCTTCTGCGCCACGCAAACTTACGTCCTTTCATAGCCTTGCGCTGTTTTGGAACTGAGAAGAAGGTGAATCACAATGATTTCACGTGTTACACCCTTGCGCCAGCACCGTGTGAAGGCCGAGTATCCCCCTACGCTGTGCTACTAGTGTAAAAACACTAGCTGTTGGATAGTTGTTGAATTTGGTTCGTCTGGGGTGATCAGTACTGGAACTAAGCGCTCAATTCCTATCGTGAATTGTTTGAAGCTTAGGCAGTTCCTGGTCAATGCGGTAAGGGGGAAGTCCATGAAGAAAGTCATTCATACTTTTATATTAATAGCTCTACTAATCTCCGCTGCGCTCTCTCTACGCGCTCAGACTACTAACGGCAGCATCGAGGGCTCCGTCACCGACCCCAGTGGCGGAGCTGTTGCCGGTGCCAGCGTCACGGCGCGTAATATGGACACGGGCCTCACGCAGGCCACTACCACAACGCAAGCCGGCATTTACTCCCTGCCCAATCTCCCTCCCGGTCGCTACTCCGTTACAGTCGAGGCGCCCAATCTGAAGAAATATGCCCAGGAAGGTGTTACCGTAACGACCGGGACCGCTATCTCCCTGAATATTCCCATGCAACTCGGCGCCGTATCCGAAAGCATCACGGTTTCCGCAGACGCCACCCAATTGCAGACCACGACTTCCGAAATAGGGGCCACCGTGTCACCCACTTTGGTTTCCAACTTACCCTTGCAAGTCTCAGGCACGGTCCGCAACCCGGTACAGTTCATCGGGCTCATTCCAGGATTCGTGGGCACAATTGGAAACACAGCGGGGAGCAACGCCACAGACGATTTTAAAGTGAACGGCGGCCAGGAGGGTGGAACCGATATCCTGGTCGACGGCGTCTCCATTTCTCTGGTTTCTCCAAATACCCAATGGAATAAAGGCGTTTCTACCGATGCCGTGGATGAATTCCGGGTCCTGACAAGTAACTTCTCCGCCGAATACGGACAGGCTGGCGACGGCATTGTGAGCCTTACAGTAAAATCAGGCACCAATGAACTGCACGGCTCCGGCTACGATTTTCTTCGCAACAGAGTGCTAGATGCGAACAACTGGTTCAATAACTTCCGAGGGTCGAAACGGTCCATAGACACTCAAAATGACTTTGGGGCCACTCTCGGCGGTCCCGTGTGGATCCCCAAACTCTACAACGGCAAGAACAAGACTTTCTTTTTCTTTGCCTACGAGGGCTTCCGCTTCAGCACCGGCGGCGAGGGCGAGGACAGCTTCCCTAACGAAGATTTCAAAAGCGGTAATTTTGCAGCGATATGCAATTCAACATTCGCCAGTGGCGTTTGTAACGATCGTCTCCCCAATCCCTTAATGCCGCCGCCCGCGAACATGCCGTGCGTAACTGGAGACCCTCGTATCGGGACTCCTACTTCTAATTGCGTGGTGAACAACCAGCTTTATGATCCGACGACCCACAACGCGATCTCCGGGAACGTCCTGACTAACGATCCGAATTACACGGCCAGTAAAGTGATGACAAATGTTTTCAATTTGCTGCCCACAACCACTCCCCAAACTACCAACAATGTCCTCGACCGCACCATTTCCAGGACCACGGCGGACCTCTACGACGTGAAAATTGATCACAGTTTTTCCGACAAACACCGCATTTCGGGTGGATTCGATTACGACCATACCCGCCAGGGGGGAATCTCCAGCTTGGGCCCCATCTTCGGGCAAGGCATCCCGCAGGACACTCGCTACGCACGCATCTCTGACAATTACGTTATCTCTCCCACAATCGTGAACCAGGCCTTGTTCGGTTTCAGCCGCCGCTCCCGCGGTGAAGTCTCGAACAGTATTGGCCAGGGTTACCCGGAAAAAATCGGGCTGACCGGCGTGAATAACACTACGTTTCCCTGCATCAAGTGGGGAGATACCCCCTATAACGTGAATAATTGCGGCGATTCCCAGTTTGCCGACAATGTTTACCAGATCAACGATGCCGTAAGTTGGATCAAGGGCAAGCACTCATTCAAATTCGGCGGTGAAATTCGCATGTTGCAATTCAACGAGGGCCGTCTTACGCAAAGTTCTGGCGAGTTCGATTTCGCTGCTACGCAGACCAATAGTACCGGCGATAAAGCTGGTTTCGGCGGCAATTCCGTCGCCAGTTCATTGTTCGGCCTTTCAGACTCCACCACACTGAACTATGGTGCCGTCCACGGAGTCCGCTACAAGGACTTCGCCATGTATGCGCAAGACTCTTACAAACTGAATTCCAAGCTGACGCTAAACTATGGTCTTCGGTATGATGTGAATCTCCCGGCCACAGAACCGCATGACCGCTTCTCCGCGGTTGATCCCACGTTGCCTAATCCAGCTCCAGGCCTTGGCGGAATTCTTGGCGCCTACACCTATTTCGGCTCCGGAACAGGGCGAAACGGCAAGAAGCGCCCGCAGGACATTTATGGTAAGGCCTTCGGTCCGCGCCTCGGCTTTGCCTATAGCATCAACAGCAAGACCGTGGTCAGAGGTGGCTACGGCATTTACTACGAAGCACTCAAAGAAGGTTCCTTTGCCGACCACGACGGCCTCGGTTTCTTCAACCGCCAGACTGTTGACGTCACCAACGGCGGGCCTACGCAGATCGATAACGGCGTCACTCACCTGTTCCCGGCACTAGGGCCTTTCACACCCGATGGTCAGAACAATCAGAACGGTGTCATCTTGGTTCCCGCGAATTCCGGCAGGCCCGCCGATATTCAGACCTGGAACCTGGACGTTCAGCGGCAGGTCATGAACAACTTGATGGTCAGCGTGGCCTACGTCGGTTCCAAGGGTACGCACTTGCCGGCCCTGAACGTCATTCCAAACCAGGTGAATCCGGCATTTCTTCCTCTCGGCGCCGAGTTGACCGTGCCCGCTTCCTGCCTGGCGGGGGGCGCTGGTGGCACCTGCCCCAAGGCGGTCGCAGCAGGTGTGACCTTGCCGTATCCCGCCTTCACGGGAAACATCAATCAGGCTCTTCGGCCCTTCCCGCAGTACGGCAACTTCGAAGAGGAAAATAATTCGTTCACTCCCGATCGCACCGGCAACTCCACCTACAATGCCATGCAGTTATCGGTCAACAAACGTGTTTCGCAAGGCCTGACTTTTCTCGTTTCTTATACCGTCTCCAAGAACATAACGGATGCCGATTCGGCCGGGCCAGGTGTTTCCGGCTTCATCGGCACCAACAGTTTTATTGGCGAGAATTCTTACAACCGGAAAGCAGAGAAGGCAGTGAGTCAACTGGATACTCCGCAATCCTTGGTTATGAGTTTCTTCTACGAATTGCCGTTCGGCCGGGGAAAGGCTTACTTGAACCAGGGTGCGGTTACCGACCGCCTTGCCGGAGGCTGGTACGTGTCGGGCATCCTCAGTTACCACTCGGGCCTTCCCACGGAGGTCTACGGAGACTGCGGCAACACAGCGGGTAGCGTGTTATTTGGAGGGTGCAACACCACCGGTGCAGGTGCCCGCGTGAATATCGTCCCCGGCGTCCCGCAAACCAATAAGTCGCACTTCGACCCAACCACAACGCCGTTTTGGAATCCCGCCGCCTTTACGCCGGCGGCTCCCTTCACCTTTGGCAACGAACCAAGATCTCTGGCCGGCGCTCGTTCGTTTGCAGGCAAGAATGAAGATTTCACTTTGGGCAAGAAAACGCGCCTCATCGGTGAAAAAGCTACCCTCGATTTTCAAGCCTCTTTCTTCAACCTCTTTAACCGGCATATTTTCGCCGCGCCGCAAAACGTTTTCGGACCGACCCTCCAGCATCCTTTCACTCCCGGCGGCGCCGGAACAACATCGGGAGGATTCGGTTCGGTCACTTCGACAGCAAATGGGCCGAGAGCCGTTCAATTCGGTCTGAAGCTTACGTATTAGTATCGAAGAGCCCGGCTCGGGACCCCCTGCCGAGCCGGGCTCTTCCCACTCCTCTAACACCGGAGTTGTCGCAATATGAGTCAGTTCAACCGGCGTGGCTTCATGAGGACGCTGCTCGTCGCTGCTGTCGGTGCGGTGCCTGCCCATGCCACGATTCCATACAAAACCCCCTGGCCCTTTCAAGATTCCGATCTTTTTCCTTCTACTTCGGATCTGGAACACGGCTCGCAGCAGCTTCGCGTCTCGCCAACCGGTTCTCCTTTCGCATTTCAAAATTTCCTGCGAATCAACAACGAATGGAAGCCCGCAACCCTGCCCAATAACCCGTTTATCGCTGGAGATTCCTTTTCTCTTGTCACCTCGCAAGTGAAGCGGGAAGGCTCAGGAGTTCACTGCGCCGGTGAAGGCCAGGCACCGGGCCTGGACGGCAAGGCCGTCGCGTACACTTGGGATTCCGAGATCAGCGCCCTGAATCCTGCTCCAGACTTGCCCTGGTTTCGCTTTCGCACCACGCTTCATCTCCCTGCGCCCGTCCGGCTGCGTCAGGACACTCGCCTGGAGCCGCAGATCATCACCTGGTTGAGCTCCTCGTCCACGCTGATGGAAGGCCAATCCGGCAGTTGGCGCCGCGTCTTGGTTGAGCAGCCCACGCGCAACTCCCTGGGCACTTACGGCAACGATCTTCCCGCGCTCTATCTCCTCGACCAGACCGTTGGCGTCGAAACCATGATGTTTTTCGATTTCAGTGACATGAACTGGATGTCCATCGAAAATATTCCACGATTCCTGGCTTATCGCTGCTCCAGCGTTTCTCACATCGAACGAGACGGCACGCAGCGCCTCGGCGTCGGCCTTCTAGCCCAACAGGCCACCGGCAACCTGTTGCCCGCGGCAGACATCAACTTCACCTATTGGCTGCTGCAGCGTCCCATGACGCGCCTGCTGACTGCGCCGGAATGCGTTTCTCGCTGGATGCAAGCGCTGCTCCCGTTGTTCGAGGAAAAGCTCGCCTGGCCGCCCTGCGCCACGTCCTGGAAAGAGTTCGCTGCGGGCACCGTGCAGGACCTGCAAGACAAAAATTCCGCGCAGATCGAAGCCAAAGGCCACACCGGCCTGCGCGCCTACGTTAAGTCCACATCTCAACTCTGGACCGACGCCCCCGGCAATTTCGAGTTGATGACCGTCGCCGATGTGTTGTGGCCATCGCTTCTCTATCTTCGGTTGCACCCGTCGCCGGCATTCGAAACCGAGTGCAACGCTTTGCTCGCGGATCTTCCTGCGTTCTACCACCCGGAAACGCATAGCATCAGCAACGATTTTTCGCCCAAGAAAGACGAGCGCGCCGATTCCTGGTATCCCTTCGAAAATGCGCTGATCAAATATCCGATGACCGGAAATCTTGTGGGATCGAAGGAAATCACCGGTAAGTTTCTCGATGCCTTCCAGGCCGCGCGGAAACTGGCGCAGCAGTACAACTATCTTTTTCCAATTTACTACCAGGTGGCTACTCTTCAGGCGGAGGGGGCGGGCACGAACTACGCCGTGGGCGGCCTTTACGCCTGGGCCGCGATTCTAGCCAACAAATTGACCGGTGAGGCGCAATACCTGGAAGAGGCTCGGCGCGCGATCCGCGTGCTCGATACCGTCCCGCCCGACCGGCTTTTCCACGAGCCGCAGGAACTCGCTTATGGGGCGCTCGCCGCCGCCGAACTGGGCTTGGTCGAGGAGGCGAAGTATCTCCTCTACGAACAACTGCGCATGTTTTATTGGTACTCCGACCCCAGCCAGAAAAATCACGACATCCGCGGCATGGTTCAGGCGGCCGCTTCTATCCTCTACCCCGCGTTCAAGGAAAACGTGGAAGCTATTCTTCCCTGGACGGGCGTGATGAAGCGCGGAATCGTATTCGAAGGTCTGCTGCGCTTCATGGATCAGCAACGCCGCAACAATTTCTATTTCTTCGAGAATTGCGCCGGTGGCCGCAAGGGCGGCTCCTCGCCATTTATCCCGTTCGAAAACCTCGGCACACTCGAGCTTGCGGGAATGACCGGCAATGTCGGGAAGGAGATCTACGGCGCGGGCGAATGCATCTGGATGTATTTGATGTTCGAAGCTCTCGGACAATCCGGCGACCAGGAATTGATGCTCGTTAACCTGAACCTGCTCGACGTCACCGATAGAACAAAGTTTCCGTCGCGGAAGCTGGATTTCCTTCTCTACAATCCCACTCCCGCTTCCCGCTCCGCGAAAATTACCATTCCCGCGGCCAAAGGTGCGGCCGTCCACCTGACGGCAGATGGAAAGGCCGTCTCCGAAACGTTGGAAATCCAAAAGCAATCATTCATCCGCTTGCAAGCCGAGTTTTGACGGGCAGTGCATTGATCTCTGTCGGCTGGAAGAGTTTTTCAGGCGAGTTCATCGGTGAAGGAAGGACGTCTCATGAAGATTCAAGGTCCCGTTTCTGCAACGCGTGTGGCAAAAGCCATAGCTCTCACCACGTTGATAGCCGGAGCGATTGCCGCATCCGCCGCCATCTCTTTTTCGCCGCCGTTTGGCCCCTGGACGCGGCTCTCAGCCGATCCCATCATCACGCCACAGGGCGACAAGTTCGAATCTGCGGGGACGTTCAATCCATCGGTTGTGAAGCACGATGGAAAGTTCGTGATGCTCTACAGGGCCCAGGATCACAAGGGCGCCTCCTCGCTCGGCTATGCCACCAGCGTCGATGGCGTGCATTTTACACGGCGCGCCGAACCGGTCCTGGTTTCCGAAGCCCCCTATGAAAAAGGCGGCGGCGTCGAAGACCCGCGTCTCCAGAAAATCGGCGCAACGTACTATCTTACTTACACTGGATACAACAATGTGGACGGCGCCGCACCGGACAAGAAGGACGCCCAACTCTGCCTGGCCACCTCGACCGACCTGATTCATTGGCGCCGCCAGGGCGTGATCATCCCGAGCTACCAGGGCAAGTGGAACGTGAAGTGGACAAAATCCGGTGCCATTGTGCCCGAAAAAATAAATGGAAAGTATTGGATGTATTATCTCGCCGATGCCAAGGGCCAGGACCAGCAGATGGGCGTGGCCTACTCCGAAGATTTGCTGCACTGGACCGAAGCCCTAGACTATCCGGTCATGGCAAGCCGCGCAGGGATGTTTGACTCCCAGGTTGTCGAGCCCGGCCCGCCGCCGATCATCACCTCGCAAGGAATCTTCCTCGTTTACAACGGCGCCGACGACAACCTTCTTTATTCCACCGGCTGGGTTCTCTTTGACAAAAAAGATCCTACAAAAGTTCTTGCCCGCGCGGAGAAGCCCATATTTGCGCCGCAAAAAGAATGGGAAAAGGTGGGGCAGGTGCCAAACGTAGTCTTCGTCGAAGGAATGGTTCGCGACGCCAACCGCTGGCTCTTCTATTACGGCGGCGCGGACAAGACCGTCGGCGTCGCAACTGCGCCCGCGCTCTAACGTCCTGCAGCCGCCTTCACAAACCCGATCGCGCCCGCTGACACCGCGATCTCGAAAGGCAACATGAAACTCAATTCCTATCTCCTGAAAAGCACAATCGTCGCCGCGCTCGGCGGCCTTTTGTTCGGGTTCGACACGGCCGTCATTGCCGGCACCACCCATGCGCTTACCGAAATTTTTCACCTCTCGCCAGCCGCGCTGGGAATGACGGTGGCCTCCGCGCTTTGGGGAACGATCATCGGCTCCATTCTTGCCGGCATACCCGGCGATAGATTTGGCCGGCGGGACAGTTTGCGTGCGATGGCCGTGCTCTATGTCGTCTCCGCCTTGGGCTGCGCTTTGGCATGGAACTGGACGTCGCTGGTTCTCTTCCGCTTCATCGGTGGCCTCGGCATTGGAGGCTCTTCTGTGCTCGGCCCGATGTATATTGCCGAGGTTGCTCCTGCAAAATTGCGGGGTCGGCTTGTTGGTCTGTTCCAGTTCAATATCGTCTTTGGCATCCTGCTCGCCTATCTTTCCAATTACATCCTCGGAACTATGGGCATAGGCGTCGCCGAGTGGCGCTGGAAGTTGGGAATCTCCGCTGTCGCCGCGCTACTCTTCCTGCTCTTGCTTTTTGGAATTCCCCGCAGCCCCCGCTGGCTGGTCAAGAAACAAAGAATCTCCGAGGCCCGGGATGTCTTGCGGATGACTGGCGAAGATAATTACGAGAAGGAACTTCAGGAAATTATCGTATCCATCGACGCAGAACATGTAACAAGCGATTCGCTGTTCTCCTGGAAGTATCGACTTCCTATTTTTTTGGCTGTCTCCATTGGCATGTTCAACCAGCTTGCCGGAATCAACGCCATCCTTTACTACCTGAACGATATTTTCGCCTACGCGGGTTTCAATAAAGTTTCTTCCGACCTGCAGGCGGTGGCCATCGGTGGAACGAATCTGCTGTTTACCATGCTGGCGATGTCGGTCATTGATCGGATAGGGCGCAAGACTTTGTTGCTGATCGGCTCGGTGGGCACGGCGGTGTGTCTCGGTGGCGTCGCTGCCGTCTTTCTGACCAACAGCCATCAAAACTTTCTCGTTTGGCTGCTGATTGGTTACATCGCTTTCTTCGCATTTTCCCAGGGCGCGGTTATCTGGGTTTTCATAAGCGAAGTGTTTCCCAATCGAGTCAGGGCGAAGGGGCAAAGTCTAGGCAGTTTTTCTCATTGGTTCATGAATGCGCTCATTTCCGGAATCTTTCCCCTTCTGGCCGCCTCGTCGGGGGGCTATCCGTTTGTTTTTTTCTCTCTAATGATGTGCCTGCAGTTTTTTGTGGTCTTATTTGTCTACCCCGAAACCAAGGGCGTCTCTTTGGAGCAGATGCAAAAAAAACTGGGTATCGCCTGACCAGAGTTTCTCAGGCTGGCCCTTCAACCCCATAACGCAATGGCTACGCTCGAGCGGCTCCAGCTTTCCGTGGATTGTCTAGAGCCTTCATCGCAAAATGTCCCAGGACTCGAAAGTAACGAATTTCTATCGGTCGACTGCCACAATCATTCGTCCTTATGGACCACGTCACCACCCTCTTGCGCGAGATGGAGAAACTTCCCTTTGCTGACAAGGAGTCGGTGCAGCGTGCCGTTGTCGAGATCGAAGAGGTCCGATGTGACATGAATGCCAGTTTTACCGAAAAACTGGCCGATAGCGAACGCTTCGATGAAGGTCGCCTCTGGAAGCAGCGTCGGGAGTTCAAGAAGAAATGACGGGACCCGGACGATGTCTATATCGAGGTTGGGCGGCGAGAAGAAGCACGCAAGAAGCAGGGTTTGCCGCCGACGCCTCGGTGTTCTCCCACATTCAACCGAGGCCGAGGAAGAGGATCGTCGGGAAGCCGAGCAGGAGCGCAAAAAAGAGCGCTCCAAGAAGCGCGGAAAGTAACGGTGTGGGAGAACAACCATGCCGAAGAAGCCAAAGATCGTTTAGTTGGAACCACACCGATAACTCCCAAGAAGTGGAGGAAGCTCCACAAAATCATGAAAGAACGCCCGGAAATGCGGCGCAGGAGATGCCCCGAGGTACGAGGCAAGGTCGTCGATTACATCAGCCAATCCATCGACCATGGAGTTCCTTGCATGAATGTCTGTTTCAAGGACAAGACTATGTTCTCTTTTCGTTTCGCCTGCGACATGTTCATCGTGGGAGCCGATCTCAGCGATTGGAATACGGGCAACTACGACAGCATTCGTGAGTACATGAAGCCGATTCCGAGGTAAGGAATATGGGCGAATGGAGAGTCCAAGTCAGCGTTCGGGTCAGTCCACAACGGCGAACTGAGCTTGAGCAATGCGCCGGACGGGAGAAAAGAACGCTTGAGAATTTTAGCGCTCTTTTATCGGAGGGTGGCAATTCAAGATGGTTGGTTCCATCGAGCGTCTCTTGAAATGGAAGATTCGCTCCGCATAACCGAATCCGAAACGCCCAAAAGACAAGGAGTCGGTAAGCGGGGGATAGTGTCTAACATTGATTCGTCATAACGTACTTAGTACACGCTATACGTGACACATAGCGCTCATTGCCATACTCTATGGACATTGCATCGGAGGCTTTGCTATGCCCCCACCGGCCGAACAAACTGGCCTCGATCAGCGCCGCCGAAACTCACTTCTGTCTTTCTATGCGGCGGCACCTATGTCCGCGGTTGCGATTGGCCTCAGCAGCAGGACTCCTGCCTTGCGAACGATTTTGCTTGTATTGGGAACCGTCGCGGCTGCCGTAGCCGTCTGGTTTTTGTCACGTTTCTTACACTCCAATGACGAACGAGAGCGCAAGATTAACTACCGCGCACTCACCTTCAGTTTTTGCGGCACGCTGATTTTTCCTTAGTGGTTGGCCTCTTTCAGTCCGCAGGCTTCCATTCCATTTCCTGGCTTGGCATTCCGATCCTCATGCTTATCCTGTGGAGCATCGGTCTGATTTTGTATTCCTGGCGGTACCGATGAAGACCCGGCTTCGCGTACTGAGAGCAGAAAAGGAATGGTCGCAAGCTGAGCTTGCCGCCCAGGTCGGAGTCGCGCGCGGAACGATCAACGCCATTGAAACGAGCAAATACGACTCTAGTCTACCGCTGGCATTCAAGATCGCCCGTGCCTTTGGCAAGACCGTGGAAAAGGTTTTTCTTTATGAGGAGAATCAACAACCAGGAACGACGAATCCAGCCGTTTAGTTAGCCCCATTCACTCCAATGAGTGTCGTGTTGTACCTCCGACTTCTTTCCGTCGGCCTCTTGTGCCCGTCGTTGTTGTTCCCTGTGCGGCCATTTGCATCCGGCGGAAGTGGCCACCTCGCTTTCTTGCGTAGCCCATTTCGCTCGGGAGGAGGGGACCATGTCCCGCGGGTTTGATTTCGACTCTCTTGAGATGGACGATTTCCGGGAGTCCGATTCTTATGATCGCGACAGGGAAATTGGTGCCGGCAGGGGACGCGGCTCTCAAACCGACGCAAGCGTCAGACTACAGCTGCAAAAGTTGCGGGAGAAGGAAACGATCTCAGACTGTCGCGATTCGCAGGTTCAGATCAGTCGCACTGGTTCTCCAGACCGTCGCGATTTGCCGCTTCGCTCTGACCGTCAACGGACCAAATCTACCGACCGCGACAGAACGTATTCGCTCCGGCCATCGGAGATCCGTACGCTCATAGAGGTAGGCAGATTTCGCGTCGTGCCGGTCGAAGACCTCGCCAACCTTGGCTACGCCGGCGACCGCCCCGGAATGGACAGTGATACCCGCAATCTCGTGCGGCAAGGCCTCCCGCAGAGACGTAGAACGAGTGCCCTCAAGAGAGAATCTCAGCACATCCTCATTTTCACCAAGCAGGGACAACGCTTTGTGGGACGGCATGGCCACCTGCCAGAAGACCAAACGATTTACTCCGGTTTCGTGAAGTCCAAAGAGGCCAATCACGACGCCTCTCTCTATCGCCTCTATCAAAAGGCCGCTGGAGAGATCGAGCGCAATGGTGGGAAGGCCTCCGCGTTCAGCTGGACTAAGAGTTGAAGGAAAAATTGTATCGGAAGGTCGGCAAGGCCCGGACGCAGGATGAAGGTCGGAACCAGCGGTCCAAGGGTGCCTTCGCTCGTGAAGTACACTTGCCCGTCGTGAATGGCAGGGTCCCCGATCTGCGGATCGAGTACGCGAACCAAGAGATGGAAATCTCCCGTGTTGACCTGGAGCTCGCGACAGGCCATTACCACGGCGAACATCTTGCCGAAAAGGCGCGTGCTGGTTTTCAAATCTACGCTCGGTCTGAAGATGGACCGGGTCTCCGCCGAGTGCGGGACGAACGGGAGATCACGACGGCAATTCTGGGTCTTTGAACTTATGGAGCTCCGAAAATCCAGCATCGAGAACCTCCGCAGCCTGGTTTACACCCAGGACGAAGCCAGATTCCTGTACATCGTGGCCATGCACTCGGGATACTTCTCGGCTCGCCAGTACCTGACTTTCACCCGTGCCAAAAGCGGGAGAAAAGCATGGCGTTCACCCAGAAGGTCTTGGGAAAAGGTCATGCCACGGCTCGTATGCTTCTCAGAAACGGTCGTGTCTATCACCTGTTTGNNNGAACATCTTCGCACCCGCCGCGAACATTCCGTCCAGTACATGCGCACTAAACTGGCGATTCTGGATTTTGTCCTTGGGCATCTCGATTACCTGTATCTCGAAACCGAGGACGATAAGGTCGCCTACTTTTGCAGAGATCTGGGCATCGCTAGATTCGTGCTGCCCGCAAAACACTATGCCGGAGCGATCTGGGAGAGAACAACCGCCCGACATTTCGTAGATAAATTCCCCATGTTTTTCTCGCCCGAATCTTCTTCGCCACCTGTGGTCACCTTTAGTTTTGTTGCCCCCGGACTCCTGAGTCTGGCGAGTTTTGATAACCATCTCATTGCGTACGGCAGCCTGTTTTCGGCGCTCCCGCGAGTGCAGTTCGTTTACATTGCAACGCGCCCGACCCACTTTGAGGAAGCACGAGAACTGTTCGAATTGATGGCTCCTCGGGTTACCAATCCCGATCCCGGCGCGGAAGGTTTGCGTTACTTCACCTACCGGCGTCACTGGGAGAACAAGGAATACGCAAAGCTGGACGCCGAACAAGTTGAATATCTGAAGGACGCAACAGAGCGGTATCGGAACCCAAGGATTGAAGCGCTCTATCGTCCGTGGCTTCTCGGGCAGATTCCCGTGAATGCCGTCACGGAAGAGTTTCGAAGATTGGCACCGAGACGGAACGTGTCATTCCGAACCGAACTCGTGGACGGTCAAACCGCTCTTTTCGAGCCCAGTCCGACAATCCCAAAACCGTAGAAAGAGACCGCTCCGGTGAAGAAGGGTCTCCAGCCGACTTTCAACCCAGCTTTCAGATTCGGCTTCACCAACGGTCAGCACGAAACACCGGAGGAATAAGAAGATGCAAGAAGGGGGATGGCAAGAATGCACGCGGGCAAAACACTCAGAAGGCCGGGAGCGACCCCACTTTGGACGGCCTTCAGCCGCCCAAACGTCCGTGGGGTCGCTCCCGGCCTGTCACCACATAACGGTGACCGTGTTTTGCCCGCGTGCAGAAGTCGGAGAATTCATGGCGTAGTACGGGAAGTAACCCAAACCAGATAGGAGGACGAGAAGCTCAACATGGCAATTATCAAGGCACCACCCAAACAACCAAAGTCAGTGACGATCCTAGCGCGAGTGGAGGTGTCGGTGAAAATGCATCTCGATCAATACGCAAAGTTCATCGACCCCACACCATCCTACGTCATTGCCGAGGCCTTGAATGTTCTCTTCAAACGCGATGACGAATTCAAAGTCTGGCTAGGCCAACACGCCAACGGCCAGAACGCAGAAGAGAATCGAGGAGAGGCTCTCACGAAGACCAGGTAACAACATGAAGACCCGTCCAACACAATCCGGCGTGCGCTAGAACACAGCGTCCGCAAGACGGCATGCTTCGCGCCTTACAGTGGATTCGATGCCCCCGATGTCTGAGGCTCTCCCGGGAGGCCTGCAGCAACACCTGCCAACTCGAGTTTTAGCATCTCGTACAAGCGAGCGGGACAAGTCAAGCACTACCATGCCGCTGGAAGCGGCCCCAGGGGGAGAAACGGGAGAAAGTGCCGGAGCCTTTTCCGCTCCTGCAACGGTTATCCGCGTGTATTTTCGTCGCCGATCACCCAAGGCCGGCGGCAAAGAAGACCCGAGTGGATATCGTGGACGGTCAAAGGTTGGACTCCACAATCTTCACCACTCACTTAGCAACTGGCTACACAGATGGTGCAATGAAGTGTGGGTTCAGTTGTGGGTTGGGATTTGTGGGACGACGCTCGGTAACCTGCTGAAATTAAATGGTGGGCCTGGGTGGGCTTGAACCACCAACCTCGCCCTTTATCAGAGCAGCACGACTAGGTTTTACAACAACTTACAAGACCGCGGGGACTGCCAAAATACGCGGAAGTTGTACAAGACATCGTATGTTGTGGGTTGGATTGTGGGTTGGAAAA
>WNFM01291431.1_pt1 | contig 16318 bp, 10 predicted proteins | sample 5400271 | NCBI WGS metagenome assembly WNFM01 (sample SAMN13153352, study PRJNA577476) | soil metagenome | isolation source: 60 cm saprolite on Douglas fir-dominated hillslope | place: USA:California | collected 2013-09-17
GTACCTTCGGGCGCGACGCGTCTAGAATCGGCCCTGATGCCGGAGACCATTCGCGCCGCCCTGATGACGGCGCCGCGCGCCCCGATCGAGATCCGTGCCGTTCCGGCGCCGCGGCCCGCGCCCGGCGGCGCCGTGCTTGAGACCCTGCTCTCCGAGGTGTGCGGGACGGACGTCCACCTCCATCACGGCCACCTGGCCGGCGTGCCCTACCCCATCATTCCCGGCCACGTGAGCTGCGGGCGCGTGCTGGAGACGGGTGGCCCGCTCAGCGACGTCGAGGGCCGGCCGATCACGCCCGGCCAGCTCGTGACCTTCTACGACGTGTTCGGGACCTGCGGCGCCTGCTGGCACTGCCTCGTCGCCCGCGCCGCCACGCGCTGCCCCCATCGGCGCGTGTACGGCATCACCACCAGCGCCAGTGACGGCGTGCTCGGAGGCTGGGCCGAGCGCATCGAGATCCGTCCCGGGGTGCGCCTGCTGCCCCTGCCCGACGCCGTCGACCCGCTGGCATTCATGGGTGGAGGTTGCGGCCTGGGCACGGGGCTGCACGCCGTCGAGCGCGCCCAGGTGGCTCTGGGCGACACCGTCGTGGTGCAGGGCAGTGGTCCCGTGGGCCTCAATGCCGCCGTGTTCGCGGCCCTGTCGGGAGCGGCCTCCGTCCTCATGATCGGCGCTCCCGCGCCCCGCCTCGCCGTCGCACGCGAGATGGGCGTGGACGAGACGCTGGACCTCGCGGACACGCCCGCTCCGGCCGATCGCATCGCCTGGGTCCGCGCCCGCACCGGCGGCCGCGGAGCGGACGCGGTCATCGAGGCGACGGGCAATCCGCAGGCGGTGCCGGAGGGCCTGGAGATGCTGCGCGACGCCGGGCGCTACGTGATCGTCGGGCAGTACACGGACGCGGGCGATGCCACCATCAACCCCCACCGGCACGTGAATCGGCGCCACGCGACCGTGCTCGGCTGCTGGGGCTACGAGTTCACGCACTTCCATCGCGCGATCGCCCTCCTCCGCCGGCACGACCGGCGGCTCGGATGGCGGCGGCTGGTCAGCCGCGAGTACCCGCTGGACCGCGCGGGCGAGGCGCTGGCTGCCATGGCCGCGCTCGAGGTGGTGAAGGCCGTCATCCGGCCCTAGAGTCGCGCGAAAGCAAGAACGACCGCCGGCCCCTCGCCGAAGCGGGGATGCCGGCGGCCGGAATGGACCCGAAGACCGCCTAGAAGCGCACTCCGAACGAGAAGGAGTACGTCCGCGGCGTCTGGTAGGCGAACCGGCTGGTGGGGGTCCCGAACCCCGTCGTCCCGGGTGCTTTCCGCCAGTTCACGCCCTGCACCGGCGCCTCCGTGAACGGATTGAAGCGCGCGAGCGTCGTGACCTGGCGGTTGGAGGTGAAGTTGGTCACCTCGAGCCGGTTGAACACGTTGACGATCGTCCCACGGAAGAAGATCTCGGAACTGCGCAGGCCCAGCCGGCGCGACCAGTTGAGCGCGAGATCCGTGCGCCAGAGCTTCTCCAGGCGGTAGGTGTCGCGCGGCTCGAACCAGTAGGTCTCGGAGGCCGGGGCGGCGACGTATCCGGGGTTGGTGACGTACGGCCGCGTGTCCACCGTGCCCGAGGATCCGTAGGGCGCTCCCGTGTTGAAGAACTGGAGCACGCCCAGCGTCGTGGTGCCGATGGCCGACGGCACCGGGATGTCGTAGGTCGCCCACGCCCGCACCTTGTGGCGGATGTCGGCGTTGAGGGCGCCCTCCGGGAACTGCCACGTGCGGGAGAAGTACTCGGGATAGGCAAGGAGTTGGGCGGTGGTCGGTCCGCTGCCGCCGTTCTCGCCCTCGACGTTGCCTTTGAGGTGGCCGTAGGTGTAGTTCCCGCCGAGACTCAGCCGCTGGCTGGGCCGGTAGCCGATCTGGAAGTTGAGCCCCTTGTAGTTGCGCACGAGCTCGTCGGTGTTCTGCGTGATCTGCAGGTCGAACGGCTTGCCGTTGGGATCGGACACACGGCCGGTGCCGATGTCCACGCGGTTGACGTAGAAGTCGTGGAACTGGCGCTGGATGCCGTCCAGGCGCACCGAGCCCTTGCTGCCCAGGCGCACGGAAAAGCCCAGCGACACTTCGCGCGTGTTGGGCGACTTCAACCGGTCGTCGATGCGCGTATTCACGCCGGGAATGGACGGCGCGCCGCGTGTGGCGCGATTGGTGCCGCCGTTGGCCGTGAACCAGTCGAATACGGTCTGGATTGCACGGTCGATCGGGACCGGATTGGCCGGACTGCCCGTGTTGATGGTGGGGCCGAGGTAGTCGAAGTCGATGGTCGCGGGCTGGCCTCCGGGCGAGGAGTTGTCGCCGATGCCGTTGGCGATGGCGGCGACGTACTGCGCGTAGGACGCGTTGAGCTGCAGCTTGCCGTCGCCCTTGGGGTCGAAGGTGGCGGACAGCCGCGGACTGAAAGCGGAGTCCTTGATCACCGTGGTGTGGATGCTGTTCTCGCCGTCGTTCTTGTCGTAGCGCACGCCGAGGTTGAGGGTCAGATGCCGGTTGAAGGTCCAGGAGTCGTTGAGGAAGAGGGACAGAGTGCGGAAGCGGTTGCCCTCGCTGCCCGTGAAGATCGGCGTCCAGCGGATGAAGCTGTTCTGGTCCAGCACGGGGAAGATGGTGCTGCCCTGGAGGATCGCGCTCGTGGTGAAGATGCGGAAATCGCTTCCCGACTGGTGGTTGTTGGCGAAGCGCTTGTCGTCGAACACATCCACGCCGCCCACGATGTTGTGCGAGCCCGCGCTCCCCGTGGACACGAAGTAGCTGGCCTTGGCGATGACGTTCTGGTTGTCGCGGCGCTCGTCGTCGCACACGCCGCAGAAGGTCGGCGAGTTGTAGCGCGCGTTGGCCCTGGACTGGTCGAGGAGCAACGTGCCCTTGATGAGGTCCGTGAACTGCGACCCCGAGTGCTGGAAGGTGAACCGCCGGCGCGAGTACTGGGCCTCCACGAAGAAGTGGGAGGTGATGATCCCGGTGTAGTTCGCGGAGAGCAGGTCCTGCGGCGTGGCCCGGTTCACGGTGCTGGCCAGGTCCAGGATGGTGCCGAAGGTGTTTCCGGCCTCCGTCGACTTGATCTTCGTGTAGGCGCCCTTGAAGGTGTGATTGGTCACGGGCGAGAAGGTCAGCTTGCCCTCGAAGCGCTTCTCGTCGAGGTCGTTGGGATAGCTGATGTTGGTGAAGCCGGTGGTCAGGGTCTTCTGGAAGTCCTTCATGCGCGCCGCCCCGAAGAACCACAGCTTGTCCTTCTTGATGGGCCCACCCAGGGTGAACTCGTAGGTCGGGACGATCTTGTCCGTGCGCGAGTCGTTCGGGAACGGCGTCAGGGCCGTCCACTTGTCGTTGTCGATGGTCGTGCGCGCGGAACCGCTGAACGCGTTGCCGCCCGACTTCGTGAGCGCGCTGATCACGCCGCCCTGGAAGCGGCCGTATTCCGCGGACACGGCCGCGGTGGTGATAGCCGTCTCCTGGAGCGCGTCCTCGATGAAGAGGTTGTTGGCCTGGCCGCGGATGTTCTCGTTCACCACCACCCCGTTGATGAGGTAGAGGCTCTCGAAGGACATCGCGCCGTTGATGGCGATGTTGCCGTTGGGACCGCTGCCCTCCACGCCCGGCGCGAGCAGCACGGCCGCGTTGAGGGTGCGGTTCACGGGCAGCTTGTTCATCAGGTCGCTCTTGAAGCTGGTGGCGACCTGCGCGCCCTGGCCGATGTCGCTCGTCGCCTGGCCGGTCACGGTCAGGGTCTCGGTCAGAGTGGAGACGCTGAGCGACGGGCTCACGGTCACGGTCTGACCGGGAGACACGCGATGGGTCTGCTTCTGCGTGTTGAACCCGGTGAGCGCGAACGTCACCGTGTAGTCTCCGGGCGTCAGGAACGGAAAGATGTAGTCCCCGTTGGTCGAGGTGATGGCGGTGCGCACCCCCTGCAAGGCGGGCGACTCCACCGTGACCGTCACTCCCGGCATCGCCAGTCCCTGCTGGTCCGTGGCCTTGCCCGAGATCGTGCCGGTGGGGTTGGTCTGGGCGAGCACGGGCCCCGCGGCCACCAGCAACGCGAGCACGGCCAAGAGCGTGTTTCTACTTCTCACTGTGCCTCCTTGATGGGTCGTGATTCACAAGAGCGAAGACGTTCTCGAGTGTGCGGCGTCTGCAAGTCCAATACCTCGCACACGGCGATTCGTCAGAGCGACAAGTTGTTGCAAACAAAGGAGCCGTGTCGCCTCGGGACGGCCTCGTCCTCGCGCAGTACGGAACTTTGAATCCAAGCGGTTGAAGCGGGCGATCAGCCGACCGCTTTCAACGCCCGCCGCCGCCATGCCGCCGCGCGCGAACGATCGCCCAGAGCCTCGAACGTCTTCGCGGCAACAAGGGGCGCCGCAGGTCCCGGATTCGCGGCCGTCATCTCTTCCATGAGCCGATCCAGATCGGCCGTCCGTCGCTGCAGGAACAGGAGGACGCCGAGGTTCGCCCACGCCTGCAGGTGGCGCGGGAAGGCCGCGATCTCGCGCCGGTACGCCGCCTCCGCGTCGGCGGCGCGAGAGAGCCGGGCCAGGGCATCCGCGCGCTGGAACTCCAGGCCGGGCACGCGGTCGAGCCGCATCGTGTGCGCGAGCCGATCGGCCTCCTCGAGTCGAGCGAGCGCGCCCGCCAGATCGCCGGCGCGCGTGCGGATCTCCGCGGCGAGGACGAGGGACGACGGCAATGGACGCGCCCTCTCCCGGGCCGCCTGCGCCTCCCGCTCCGCCGTCGAGAGGTCCCCACGGCCGAGCGCGACCCGAGCTCGTAGCTCGTGCGCGCGCGTCGCGCTGTCGGACATGGCGCGCGCGGCGGCGGCGTCCGCTTCGTCGAGCCGTCCCTCGCGCAGGCGTGCCTCTCCAAGGGCGATCCAGACGTCGCCGGACGCGCCGGGGTTCGCGGCGGCGGTCGCGAAGACGTCGGCGGCCTCCTTCGCACGACCGTTTTCCATCAGCACGTCGCCGAGCTTCAGGCGGGCTTCGAGGAAATCGGGGCTCCGCGCGAGCAGGCGGCGAAGTGCGGCCTCGCCCTCCGCGAGCCGGCCCTCGGCGACGATGCGGGAGGCGGCCTGGAACTCGCGGAGGACGGGAAGACCGTCGCGTGGATCGAGCCGCGGTCCGGTCGCGGCGGCGGACCCGGCCCGCGCGCCGACGTACCCGAGCGCGGCCAGTCGCTCCGCGACATCGCGGGGGACCGCCTCCGGCTCCGGTACGTGCAGCGCGTGGACTCGCTCCATCTCCGTCCGCAGGCGCGCCGCGACGGCCGGTTCGCTGGCCGCGAGGTCGCGCGTCTCTCCAGGGTCGCGCGTCCAGTCGTAGAGCTCCTCGCGCGCCCCCTGGATGAAATGCCAGCGCGCGTCGGCCAGGGACCGCAGCTCGTTCCAGCCCAGGGCGAGGCGAGGGTACAGCGTCTCCGAATAGATCGTCCGCTCGCCCACCGTTCCCAGGTCGAGAAGCGAATGGGCCGAGAGGTCGGGCGGCGCCGGGATCCCGAAGAGACCCGTCACCGTGGGCAGGATGTCCGCGAGCTGCGCGGGCGCGTCCACCGTCTCGCCCGAGCGGTGCCCAGCGGGCAGCTTCACGAGCAGCGGGATCCGCAACGCTTCCGCATACAAGAGGATCGAGTGCTGCTCCTCGCCGTGGTCGCCCAGGCCCTCACCGTGATCGGAAGTGAAGATCACGAGCGCGCGATCGTAAAGCCCCTGGGCGCGCAGGTGATCGAGGAAGGCGCCCACGATCGCGTCCGCGCTGGCGATCTCGCCGTCGTAGGCCGACGGATAGCGGGACCGGAACGGCTCCGGCGGGTCGTACGGGACATGGGGCTCGTACAGGTGCAGGAAGAAGAAGAAGGGCGCGCCGCGATGGGTGTCGATCCATTCTTCGGCGAGCGCGGCCGTGACGTCTCCGCGGCGCTGGTACTCGCCGAACGCGCCCCCGGCCGACGGGTCGATCCCGTCCTCGTAGAAATCGAAGAGGGACGCCAGGCCGGTGTCGGCGCGCAGCACGTACGAGGAGACGGCGGCTCCGGTGGCGTAGCCCCGTGCTTTCAGGAGCGCGGGCAGGCTCGGGGCGGCCCCGCGTCGAAGCGTAAAGCCCGCGTTGGCACGGACTCCGTGCTGGGGCGGGAGCAGGCCGGTGAGCATGGTCACGTGCGAGGGCAGGGTCAGCGGCGCCGGGGACCAGGCGTTGCGAAAGAGCACGGAGTCGCGGCGGAGGCGGTCCAAGGACGGCGTGGCCACGCGGCCGTAGCCGTACGCGGGCAGGTGGTCGGCGCGCAGCGTGTCGACCGAGATGAGGATGACGGGCGTGCCCGGCGCGATGCGTGGCGTGTCGGTACGTCCGCCGCACGCGGCCGCGAGCAGCGCGAGGATGAGGACAGGGCCCGGCTTCCGCAAGCCGCGGACGGTAAGCACGAGCGGATGATAACGGGCCGATCGTCCCTTACAATCGGACGTCGGATCCGTTCTGCCCCTGTCCACACTCCACTGGAGATGACCGATGAACACTCGCGCGCGCGCCCGCGCCTTCATCCTCGCCGCTGTCTCGATCTCCTCACTTCCGCTCGCCGCGCAGCCCACCACGGGGACGCAGCCCGTGACTCACGAAGCGCTGTGGCTGATGAAGCGGGTCGGCGCGCCCGTGCTGTCCCCGGACGGCAAGTGGGTGGTCACGTCGGTGGCCGAGCCCAGCTACGACGAGAAGAAGGAGATCTCCGACCTGTGGATCGTGCCCGCGGACGGTAGCGCGCCCCCACGTCGGCTGACTTCCTCGAAGGCGGCGGAGAGCGGCGCGGACTGGAGCCCGGACAGCCGCCGGCTCGCCTTCACCACGAAGCGCGAGGACGACGACGTCGCCCAGGTGTACGTGCTCGACGTCGCGGGGGGCGGCGAAGCGCGACGCGTGACGTCGGCCCCCCTGGCCGCGCGCGCCCCGCGCTGGAGCCCGGACGGCAAGTCCATCCTCTATCAGAGCGCCGTCTATCCGGGCGCCGCGGACGCGGAGGCGAACAAGAAGATCGCGGCCGAGCGGAAGGACCCGAAGTCGAAGGTCCGCATCTACGACGTCTTCCCCATCCGGCGCTGGGACAAGTGGCTCGACGACACGCAGACCCATCTGTTCGTGGTGCCCGTGGACGGTGACGGCAAGGCGCGCGACCTGCTCGCGGGCACGGCCCTGGTCGCGCAACCCGGGTTCGGAGCGCCGGGCGGCGAGGGATCGGGCGAAGACTTCGCGCCGGCGTGGACGCCGGACGGATCCGCGGCCGTCTTCGTCGCCACCACCAATCGCACGAGCGCGGCCTACGAGGAAGTGGCGACGCACCTGTATCAGGTGCCGGTGGGCGGGGGCGAGCCGGGGGCGCTCACGACCGGGAAGGTGAGCGACGGCGCGCCACGCTTCGCCCCGGACGGACGCACGTTGTGCTTCCGGCGAAGCGAGGACGCGGGCCGGATCTACGCCCTCGATCGCCTGGCCTGCGCGGCCTGGCCCTGGACGGGCGCGGTCACGACGCTCACGCCCTCGTTCGACCGCTCCGTGGCCGACTTCGCGATCGCGCCCGACGGGCGCGTCTTCCTGACCGCGGAGGACTCCGGCTTCGTCAAGCTGTACTCCGTGCCCGCGAAGGGAGGCGAGGTCACGCCCGTCCTCGACGCGCGCGGCGTCTTCGGGTCCATCGAGGTCGCGGAGACGGCGAAGCCGACCGTCCTCGTGGCGAGCTGGGGGAGCGCCACGCGGCCCGCCGAGATCGTGCGCATCGACCCCGCCCTCAAGAAGCAGTCCAGCCTGACCAGCTTCACGACCGATGCCGCGAGCAGGCTCGGTTGGGCGCCGCTCCAGGAGTTCTGGTTCGACAACGACAAGGGCCGGCGCGTGCACAGCTTCGTCGTGCTGCCGCCTGCATTCGACGCCGCGAAGAAGTACCCGCTCTTCGTCCTCATCCACGGCGGCCACGCGAACATGTGGCGCGACCAGATCACGCTGCGCTGGAACTATCACCTCCTGGCCAGCCCCGGGTACGTCGTCCTCCTCACCGACTACCGCGGCTCGACCGGTTACGGCGAGGCCTTCACCCTGGACATCCAGGGCGATCCTCTGCGCGGTCCGGGGAACGACCTCAACCGCGCGGCCGACGAGGCCATCAAGCGCTTTCCCTACATCGACGCCAGCCGGCAGGCCGCGGGCGGGGCCAGCTATGGCGGGCACCTCGCGAACTGGCTGGAAGCGACGCCCACGCGTTACAAGGCCATCGTCAGCCACGCCGGCCTGTCCAGCCTGCAGACCCAGTGGGGCACGAGCGACGGCATCTACAACCGCGAGGTCATGATGGGCGGACCCTTCTGGACGGACCCCAAGAAGTGGCTCGACCAGAGCCCGGTCGCCTACGCGAAGGACTTCAAGACGCCGATCCTGCTCTCCGTCGGCGAGAACGACTTCCGCGTGCCCATGAACAACACCCTCGAGATGTACGCCGTCCTGCAGCGCATGCGCGTCCCCGCGCGCCTGATGGTCTGGCCGGACGAGAACCACTGGATCCTGAAGCCCGAGAACAGCCGGGTCTTCTATCGCGAGGTCGCAGCCTGGCTCGCGAAGTGGCTGAAGTGAGGAGGCTACTCGTCGCCCTCACCCTGGTCCCGCTCGGCGCGAGCAGCTTCGTCGCCGCGCAGACGACCCCGGCCCCCGCCGCCTCACCTGCGCCCCGCCCCGCCTGGATCGTCAAGAGCGATGCCCACGCGGACGTCCCCCTCAAGGTCGCCGCCCGCTTCTTCCCCGAAGGCGCCGGGCAGATCGGCGTGTCCGGTCTCGACGAGCAGGTGCTGGACCTCCAGCCCCAGCTCTTCGAACGTACCCAGGCCGCCAACAAGGAAGCCCTGGCCGAGCTGGAGCGCCGTCGCGCCGCGGAGGCGGACCCCCTGGTGCGGCAAGACCTCGACATCCTCATCCAGTCCACGAAAGACCAGATCGAAGGCGACGCCCTCGAGCGCAGGTACGAGCTGACCTACTTCGATGTGCCGCTCACCATGTTCCGCGGATTGCACGCCCTCCTCGACGACCAGATCGCTCCGGAGAGGCGCGCGGCGGCTCTGGTCCGCCTCAAGAAGTACGCGGGCGACGCTCCGGGCACGACGCCCCTCACCGTCCTCGCCGAGCAGCGCATGCGCGAGCGGCTGGGTGAGGCGTCGCTCCTGGGCCCGCCGCGCGCGGAGGTCGAGAAGAACCTGGGAAACACGGTGTTCTATCTCGACGGGATCGAGAAGCTGTTCCAGAAGTACCAGGTCGCGGGCTACGAGGCGCCGCTGGCCAAGCTCAAGACCCAGGTCGGCGCCTACAACGAGTTCGTGAAGGGCACGATCCTTCCCCGCTCACGCACGGACTTCCGTCTACCCCCGGAGCTGTACCGCTCGCGTCTCAAGAACTTCGGCGTGGACATGGCCCCGGAGACGCTGGCCGACCGTGCCCGCGTCTCCTATGTGGAGATCCGCAACGAGATGCGCGCGATCGCGCCCCTGGTGGCCAAGGAGAAGGGCCTCTCCGTCACCGACTACCGGGACGTCCTGCGCGCGCTCAAGAAGGACCAGATCGTCGGCGAGGCCATCCTGCCCCACTACCAGCAGCGTCTGGCCAGCCTGGAGGAGATCATCCGGCGCGAGCGCGTGGTCACCCTCCCCACCCGTCCCGCGCAGATCAAGCTGGCCAGCGAGGCGGAGAGCGCGGCCCAGCCCGCGCCCAACATGCGGCCGCCGCGCCTCCTCGGCAACACCGGCGAGCGCGGGACGTTCATGCTTCCCCTGCGCGTGCCCACCACCGGAGCCGCCGGCTCGGAGGTGAAGGCCTACGACGACTTCACGTTCGGCGCCGCCTCCTGGACGCTCACCGTGCACGAAGCCCGCCCCGGCCACGAGCTGCAGTTCGCGTCGATCGTCGAGAAGGGCGTCTCCGCGGCGCGCGCCGTCTTCGCTTTCAACAGCGTCAACGTCGAGGGCTGGGCCCTCTACATGGAAGCGGAGATGAAGCCGTACCTGCCTCTCGACGGCCAGCTCGCGTCCCTGCAGGCGCGCCTCCTGCGCGCCATGCGCGCCTTCCTCGATCCGGAGCTGCAGATGGGCCGCATCCAGCCGGAGGAGGCGGTGAAGTTCCTCATGGACGAGGGCGTCTACTCGGAAGCGATGGCGCGGCAGGAAGTGGAGCGCTACACGTTCCGCGCGCCCGGCCAGGCCACGTCGTATTACTACGGCTACACCCGCTGGATGCAGCTGCGCTCACAGGCGGAGATGGCGCTGGGCGCGAAGTTCGACCGCCTGCGCTACCACGACTTCATCCTGAGCCAGGGGCTGCTCCCTCCGGACGTGCTGGCCAAGGCCGTCCTGACCGACTTCGTGGCCGCGGAGAAAGCGCGCTAACGGATCCCCGTCCATCGCCTGTTACGTTCCGTTCACACAGGAGCGTGGGGCGGCCGCGTACAAATGCGGCGTGGAGGAGGATCCATGAAGACTCGACTGATTCTCTCGGCCTCGATGGTCTGCGGCCTCGCCCTCGGCGCGGGGGCGGAGCCGCCGCAACTCGTGAACCCGGCGGTCGACATGGCGGGGCATCTTCGCGTCTCCAGCGAGGCGGCCCGGCATCGGCGCGCGCGACGCGTCTCGGAGGCCGAGTTCATCCGCATGAGCCGGCAGCCCGGCACCGTGATCCTGGATGCGCGGAGCCGCGAGAAGTACGACGAGCTGCACGTGAAGGGGGCGATCAACCTGAGCTTTCCCGACATCGCGTACCAAAGCCTGCACCGGCTGCTCCCGGACAAGAAGACGCGCATCCTGATCTACTGCAACAACAACTTCCGTGAGGGCGTCCCCGCCTTCCCTACGAAGATGGCCAGCGCGTCCCTGAACCTGTCGACGTTCATCGCCCTGTACGACTACGGGTACCGCGAAGTGTACGAGCTGGCGCCCCTGCTGGACCTCGAGACCTCCCGCCTGGAGTTCGAGGGCCGAGCGCGCGTAGCGCGTTGAGGGCTCAGAGCGTGCGGCCGAACAGGGTGAGCGCGAGGCCCATCGCCGTACGCGCCACTTCCGCGTCGTACCGCGCGCCCTCGTCGCGCATGAACGCGTGCTCCGCGTTGAACTCGTGCCAGCTGAAGAGGAGGCCGGCCTCTGTGAGCGCCTTGTAGACCGTCGCGCGTCCTTCGGCGGGGATGTGGGGATCCTGCCGGCCCCAGATCATGACCAGCTCTGCCTTCGTCTCGCGGATGCGCGCCAGTGTGTCGGCGTTCTTCCCTTCGCCCAGGGTACCGGTGTGGAGGTCGGTCGGGAAGAACGACGCGCAGGCGAGGATGTCCGGCTGCAGGGCGGCACGCACGGCGAGATGGCCGCCGATGCAGAACCCCACCGTTCCGAGCCGCCCGCTGCAGGCGGGGTGCGCGCGCAGTGCGGTCTCGACCGCCTTCGCGTCGTTGTCGAAGGTGGACAGCTTCGTCGCGTGCTTGTACCGGTTCCCCTTGTCCTTGCCCACGTCATCGTAGGCGAGCACCGTGCCGGGCGCCTCGTGCTCGTGATAGATCTCGGGGGCCATCACGACGTAGCCGTGACTGGCGAGCTGGACGCACAGGCGCGCGATGGGTGAGGTCTGCTGGAAGATCTCGGGATACACCAGGAGCCCGGGATACTTCTTGGTGACGGTGGGATGGGCCGGCGTGTAGACGTGGGTCCGCATGGGACCGGTGGGCGTGACAAGATCGCGGTACTCGCTGCGGACGATCATCGCGTCGTTCCTCCGCTGCGGATGATACCGGCGTGACCGGGGCTTGGGAGGCGAGGATGGCGAAGATCCGGTGGGGCGTGCTGGGCGCGGCCAAGATCGCGCGCACGAAGGTCATCCCGGCCATGCAGCGGGCGCAGGAGGGCGAGGTGACCGCGCTGGCCTCGCGCTCGCTGGAGACGGCGCGCTCCGCCGCCGCCGCCCTGGGCATCGCGAAGGCGTACGGGTCGTACGAGGAGCTGCTGGCCGACCGTGACATCGACGCCGTCTACATCCCGCTGCCCAATCACCTCCACGTGCCGTGGTCGATCAAGGCCGCGGAGGCCGGCAAGCACGTCCTCTGCGAGAAGCCGATCGCACTGAGCGCGGAGGAGGCGCGCACGCTCCTGGCCGTGCGCGACCGCACCGGCGTGCTGATCCAGGAGGCCTTCATGGTGCGCACGCATCCGCAGTGGCTGGCCGTGCGCGAGGAGGTGCGCGGAGGCCGCCTGGGCGAGCTGCGCGCGATCCAGATGGCCTTCTCGTACTTCAACCGCGATCCCAAGAACGTCCGCAACCAGGCCGACATCGGCGGCGGCGCGCTCATGGACATCGGCTGCTATCCGATCGTGCTCTCCCGCTTCTTGTTCGAGAGTGAACCGGTGCGCGTGATCGCCAGCATCGACCGCGACCCGGAGTTCGGGACGGACCGGCTCACTTCCGCGCTGCTGGAATTCGAGCGCGGGCAGAGCGCGTTCACCTGCTCGACGCAGCTCGTGCCCTACCAGCGGACGCAGGTCCTGGGCACGCGCGGGCGCATCGAGGTGGAGATCCCCGTGAACGCGCCTCCCGACCGGCCCTGCCGGATCTCCTTCGACGACGGCCGCGACGCGTTCGGGACCGGCGTGGAGACGCGGTCGTTCGCGGTCGTCGACCAGTACACCCTGCAAGCGGACGAGATCTCGCGCGCGATTCGCGACGGCGGCGCCGCGCCGATTCCCTTGGAGGATTCCGTGGCCAATATGCGCGTCATCGACGCGATGGTGCGCTCGGCGCGCACCGGTAGCTGGGAGAGGCCGTAGTCGCGTGGGCCGTGGCCGTTGACGCAAAAACCCGACAACCGACCAAGCCACAGGCGCCCATTTTGTTGACCGAGTGAGTCGCGTTCCTGTTCAGGCCACGCCGGCCAGATCGAGCAGGGTGAGAGCCAGGACGCGCGTGGAACTCGCGAGGTCGGCCAGCTCGATGTACTCGTCCGGCTGGTGGGCCAGCTCCAGGATGCCGGGCCCATAGGACACGCAGTGCGGGAGGCCCGCGATACGGGCGACGTGCTTCTGGTCGTAGGTGCCGGGGCTGGCCATGATGGTCGCCGGCTTCCCCATCACCGCGCGGATCGAACGATCGAGGGCGGCGATCAGCGGCGAGTCCTGGGGGGCGCGCGTGGGGTGGACCACCATCAGGTCCTTGAGCTGGTAACGCAGCCCCGGTATGCGCGCGGCGGTGCGCTCGAGCAGCTCCACGACCTCGGCCCGCACGCGGTCGAAGCCTTCCTCGAGGAGGAACCGGCGGTCGAACACGGCTCGGCAGCGGTCGGCCACGCAGGGCGTCTGCACGTCCTGGCGCGACTGCCCTCCTTCGACCGTGTTGACGTTGATGGTCGCGTGCCGGGCTCCCGGAGGATCCACCGGCATCTCGGTCACGCGCGAGGCCAGCGCGGGCTTGAGCTCGGACCTGACCGCCTCCAGCACGTGCCCCATGTGCTCGATCGCGCTCACCCCGAGGAACGGCATGCTTCCGTGGGCGATCCGTCCCTCCGTCGTGACCTCGAACCAGTAGACACCGCGGTGCCCGACGCAGATGCGGTCGGGGCTGTGCGGCTCGGGGATGATCACGTAGTCGGTGCGGCCCTTCGCGATGTACTTCTGCTCGGCCAGATAGGCCACGCCCGCGAACCCGCCGCTCTCCTCGTCGACGGTGCCGCTCACCTCGATCGCCCCCGGCACGCGCACGCCCGCGCGCCGGATGGCCTCCGCCGCGTACATCGCGGAGGCGATGCCCGCCTTCATGTCGCCCGTGCCGCGCCCGTAGAGGCGGCCGCCCTTGATGGCGCCCGCGAACGGATCGACGGTCCATCCTTCGCCGGCCGGGACCACGTCGAAGTGCCCGTTCAGATGCACGACCGGACCGCGGCCCTCCCCGGCGCGAACGCCCATGACGTTGACGCGGGGATGGGCGGCGGTGTGCTCAGGCCGGCCCTCGGCCGCGATGTACTGGACCTCGAAGCCGAACGCGCGGAGGCGGTCTCCGATGAGGCGCGCGCAATCCTCGTACACGTCGCCAGGAGGGTTCACGGTCGGGATGCGCACCATCTCCGTCGTGAACGCGGCCGTCTCGTCGGCCAGGGCGTCGACCTCGGCCAGGACTCGATCCCGTACGGGTGCCATGACCGGCATCGTACCGCAGGCCACCGCCGCCTCACGCCGATGGGCTTTGGATCGGCGGCGCGCATCGGGTACGCTCGTCGCCTCCGCTGCCCCCGACGATGAACGTCCATCTCGTCCTCCTTCTCGCCTACGGCGTCCTCATGGTCGGCATCGGCCTCTACATCGGCCGCCGCGTGCAGAGCGCGGGAGACTTCTTCGTGGCCGGCCGCACGCTCGGCCCGGGCCTCCTCTTCGCCACGATGGTCGCCGCGAACATCGGGGCCGGGTCCACCGTCGGCGCGTCGGGCCTCGGCTACCGGGACGGGCTCAGCGCCTGGTGGTGGGTCGGATCCGCGGCCGTGGGCTCGCTCGTCCTCGCCTTCGCCATCGGCCCGCGCGTCTGGCGCATCGCGCGCGATCGCGACCAGCGTACGGTCGGCGACTTCCTCGAGCACCGTTACGGCCGCTCGGTGCGCACCGTCATCACGCTGCTTCTCTGGGTCGGCACCCTCGCCATCCTGGCCGGGCAGCTCATCGCCCTCTCGTGGGTGCTTCACGTGGTGGCGGGGGTGCCCAAGCCGATCGGCTGCCTCGTGGGCGGTCTCATCGTCACGGTCTACTTCACCGCGGGCGGCCTGCTGACCTCGGCCTGGGTCAACCTCGTCCAGGTGGTGGTGAAGCTGTTCGGGTTCGGCATCGCCCTGCCCCTCGCGATCTCCCGCGCGGGAGGCTTCGCCGGACTGGCCGCGGCCACCCCGGGCGGCGACTATTGGAACCCCTGGCAGGGGGGCGGCTCCGGCTGGAACTATCTGGCCCTGCTCGCTCCGGCCTTCATGGTCTCGCCCGGCCTCTTGCAGAAGGTCTACGGGGCGCGGGACCTGCGCGCGGTCCGCCTCGGAGTGGCGGCCAATGCGGGCGTGCTCCTGCTCTTCTCGCCGGTCCCGGCCCTGATCGGGATGGCGGCGCGCGCGCTGCACCCGGGCCTCGCGAATCCGGAACTGGCCCTGCCGACCGTGCTCATGCAGGACCTCCCGCCCCTTCTGGGCAGCCTGGGGCTGGCCGCCGTCGTCTCCGCGGAAGCGAGCTCCGCGGACGCGATCCTCTTCATGCTGGCAACGTCGCTCTCCCAGGACCTCTATCGCGGATACGTCCGGCCCGCGGCCACCGATGCGCAGGTCCTGCGCGTCGCGCGCCTCGCCGCCATCGCGGGCGGCAGCGTCGGGGTGCTCCTCGCCATCGTCTCTCCCACCGTGATCGGCGCCCTGAGCATCTTCTATTCATTGCTGGGAGTGAGCCTGTTCGTCCCCGTCGTGGCCGGCCTGTACGTGCGCCGGGCGGGGGCGCCGGAAGCATTGGCGGCAATTGCCGGAGGCGTGGCCGTGATGCTCGCCGTGCACCTGGCCACCGACGGCCACGGGTTCGGCATCGTCTCGCCAACCCTGGCCGGGCTGCTCGCTTCCGCGGTCGCCGCCGGCGCCGTATTGGCCCTGCGGCGGCGGCCAGCGGAGCTATGATTCCCGCGGCCGAGAGGTGAAGACATGACTACGCAGAGTCCGTTTCGCCTCGATGGGAAAGTGGCGGCGGTGATCGGCGCCAGCTCCGGCATCGGGGAGGCCGTGGCCGTCGCTTGCGCGCGCGCGGGCGCGCACGTGAGCCTCCTCGATCTCGAGGGCGGCAAGGCGGAAGCGGTGGCGAGTCGGCTCCGACGAGAGGGGCTGCAGGCGGAGGCGGCGACCAAGGCTCTCGACTTCGTCAAGAGCGCGAGCGTGCAGGAGGCCCTGGAGGACATCCAGGAGCGCCACGGACGGCTGGACGTCGTGGTGGCCACGCCCAGCATCAACGTCCGCAAGACCATCCTCACCTACACCGACGAGGAGCTGGATCGCGTCGTCACCATCAACATCAAGGGCAACTTCAACGTGCTCCGGGCGGCCGGGCGCATCATGACCAAGCAGCGCTCGGGCAGCATCATCCTGTTCTCGTCGATCCGTTCTCTCGTCGTGGAGCCGGGCCAGTCCGCCTACGCGGCCTCCAAGGCGGCCATCGTCCAGCTCGTGCGCACCGCGGCCGCCGAGTTCGGCCCCGACGGCGTGCGCGTGAACGCGGTGGCGCCGGGAGTGGTCGA
>WNFM01302347.1_pt1 | contig 16316 bp, 21 predicted proteins | sample 5400271 | NCBI WGS metagenome assembly WNFM01 (sample SAMN13153352, study PRJNA577476) | soil metagenome | isolation source: 60 cm saprolite on Douglas fir-dominated hillslope | place: USA:California | collected 2013-09-17
GTCCGGCGCGCCGCGGCTCTTCGCGATCTGCGCCGCGGTGGTGCCGTTGCCGTACCGCTTGGACACGTCGGGCTTGTCGCCGACATGCGTCGTCGTCCACTTCGACGTGTCGCTGCCCGGCTTCGTGCCGGCCTGCTGCTGTTCTTGTTGTTCTTGTTGTGGCTGCTGCGAGGTTTGTGCATCCTGGCCGTCCGGATGGCTGTCGTGGCCCTTGCCGGCGCCTGCGGGGGCCGAAGCGGCGAAGACGGCGGTCAGGACGAGAAGTGCACCCGCAAGCCAGAGCGTCACTGGACGTCTCATGTGGTCACCTCGTTGTCGTCTCGTTCGTTCCCTGAACGACGAGATAACGGGCGACCGGGGTTCTTAGTTACTGCTTACAAATAATGTTCATATGGCGCAAACACACGAAAGCCGGGCGGTCACGAGCCGACGACGAAGCTGTGGCGCAGCCCGGCATGGCGTACCGACCCGAAGGTGTAGCGGCCCGGCTTGAGCGTGACTCGCCAGGTGACCGTGCCCTTGAAGGCGATGCCGGTGGCCTTCGCGACGCCCGGGCCGGCGAGCCGGAAGCCGTCCGTTGCGCTCCGGTCCGCGACCTTGATCGCGAAGCGGCCCGCCGAGAGGCCGGACGCGGGCACGAGCGAGACCTTCGCGCCGGGGCCGATCGCTGCCGCGAGCGCCGTAGGCGGCGGTGCCGGCGCGGGCGCCGGCGTCGTGGTCGTGGTCGTCGTGACGGTGCCGACCGTGAACTTCCCCTTCATCTGCCCGGAGTGTGGGTCGCACTGGAAGAAGTACGTCCCGTCCGTGAGCGCGATCGTGAAGGTCGAGTCGCCCGTGCTCTCGACGTTGGTGGAGACGTCGACGCCGCCGGGACCGAAGAGGTGGAAGTCGTGGAACGTCGAGTGGTCGTGGACGAGCAGTGTGTACGTGCCCGGGTCGAGATGCGTGACGGGCTGGCCCGACGCGTCCTTCAGCTGGATCGCGAACGAGTCACCGATCCCGACGTCGCCCGTCAGCACCGGATTGTCGGCGCGCGAAGCAGCGGCGGCTCCTGCGAGGAGCGCAAGACCGGCCACGAGCGCGGCAATAGAGACCCCGACTCTCACGTCGTGACTGTACGCGCCGGGAGGCGAATCGGATTTACCCGCGCAGCTCGGCGTCGAACCGCTCGGCGAGCGCCGCAACGATGCGTGACCGCAGCGCCGCGGCGTCCTCGTCGGTGAGCGTGCGCTCGGATGAGCCGAAGGCGACGCGGAATGCGAGCGAGCGCTTGCCGGCGCCGGTCTGCTCGCCGCGGTACTCGTCGAAGACCGAGACCTCGTGCAGCTCCGGGCCTGCGGCCTCGCGCATGGCGGCGATCAGCGCGGCGGCGGGTACGTCCTCGCCGACGACGAAGGCGAGATCCTGGCGCACCTCGGGATAGGCGCTGACCTCTTCGACTTCGAGTGCCTGCGGCGCGGCGGCGACGAGGGCGTCGAGATCGAGCTCGAATGCGCCCCAGGTCCCGTCGAGGAGCGACGGGTGCAGCTCGCCGACCCACCCTTCTGCGGTGCGCGCCGCCTTGCCGGGGTGCAAGAACGACTCCGATGCGCGCTCGTACGCAGGCCGGATCTTCAGTGCGCCGTAGACCTGCTCGACGGCCCACTTCGCCTCGGCGACGCCGCCGTCGACGATCCCGGCAACGTGCCAGCGCTCATCCGGCAGATCGCCACCCGCTCGGTACGTGCGCGCGATCTCGAACAGCGCGACCTCCGTCGTTCCGACGGACACGTTGTGCCGTGCAGCGTCGACGAGGCTGAAGACGAGCGCCGTGCGCAGCGCGGCCGCCTCGCTCGACATCGGTTCGGGCAGGCGCAGCTCCCCCTCGGCGACGAAGGACGACGTGTACGCCTCGGAGAAGCCGCAGCCGACGAGCACTTCCTCGACGACGCGTCGCAGCCGCTGCCAGCGCGTGAGGCGGCCGAACGTCGTGTCGCGCTCGGGCAGCGTGAACGGGATCTCCTCCATCTTGAACCGAGCGACCTCCTCGACGAGGTCGATCTCGCGCGTGACGTCGCGGGCGCGCCAGGTCGGAACCCGGAAGCCGCCGTCCGCGCGCTCGAAGCCGATCTTCGCGAGGATGGCCGCCTGCTCGGCCGCGGCCACGTCGAGTCCGATCACCGCGTCGGCGCGCTCGGGCCGAAGCTCGATCACCGCGCGCTCGGGCAACGTTCCCTGCACGTCGACGTGACCAGTCCAGCGCGCACCGGAGAGCTCGGCGATCAGCCGCGTCGCGAGCGTCGCCGCGGGGCCGGCGACGTGCGGGTCGACGCCCTTTTCCCAGCGGTTCGAGCCTTCGGTGCGCAACGTGTGGCGCTCGGATGAGCGCAGGATCCCGACGGGTTCGAAGTTCGCGGCCTCGAGCAGAACGGACGTCGTGTGCGCCGCGACCTCGGTCTCCTCGCCGCCCATGATCCCGGCGAGCGCGATCGATCGCTCGCCGTCGGCGATCACGAGGTCGGCGGGATCGAGCGCGCGCAGCGTGCCGTCGAGCGTGCGGAGCGGTTCGCCCTTGCGCGCGCGGCGCACGATCACGCGTCCGCCGTGCAGCGTGTCGAAGTCGAAGACGTGAAGCGGGCTTCCGAGCGCGAGCATCACGTAGTTCGTCACGTCGACGACGTTCGAGATCGAGCGCACGCCGGCGGCGTTCAGCCGGGCGCGCAGCCAGACCGGCGACGCCGCGATCTGGACGTCGCGGAAGAGCCGGCCGATGTACCGCGGGCAGCCCTCGAGATCTTCGACGGTGATGTCGACCGGCTCGTCGCCGCTGCGCGGCGGCTCGGTCGAATCGAGCGGGACGAGCTCGCCGTCGACGAGCGCCGCCACCTCTCGCGCGATGCCGTAGATCGCGAAGAGGTCGGGGCGGTTGCCCGTCGGCTCGACCTCGAGCACCTCCTCGACGATCGGCAGCACCTCGGCGAGCGGTGTGCCCGGCACGAGCGCGTCGTCGAGCACCATGATCCCGGCGTGATCCGAGCCGAGGTCGACCTCGTCTTCGGCGAGGATCATTCCTTCGGACAGCTCGCCACGGAGCTTGCGGCGCTCGAGCGTCAGGCCGTTCGGAAGCGTCGCGCCGGGGAGCGCGACGGCGACCTTCGCGCCGGCGCCGAAGTTCCACGCGCCGCAGACGATCTGGTACGGCTCGGCCTCGCCGACGTCGACCTTCGTCAGCTGCAAGCGGTCGGCGTTCGGATGCTTCTCCGCTTCGAGCACGTGCCCGACGCGGAAGAGCGACAGGTCGCCCTGCACGCCGCGGTGTTCGACGCCGTTGACCTCGGCCGTCGAGATCGAAAGCGCGTTCGCGATCTGCTCGGTCGTGGCGTCGGTGCGCACATACTCGCGCAGCCATGACATCGGGACTTTCATCAGAACTGTCGCAAGAAGCGCAGGTCGTTTTCCCAGAACGGCCGGATGCCGGGGATGCCGTTGCGAAGCTGCGCAGTGCGCTCGATCCCCATCCCGAATGCGAAGCCGGTGTACTCCTCCGGGTCCCAGCCGACGAATTCGTAGAGGTACGGGTCGACCATCCCGGAGCCGCCCATCTCGATCCAGCCCGAGTGCTTGCAGGTCGCGCAGCCCGTGCCGCCGCAGATCGGGCACGACACGTCGGGCTCCATCGACGGCTCGGTGAAGGGGAAGTAGTGCGTCCGGAAGCGCACCTCGCGCTCGGGGCCGTAGAGCTGCCGCATCACGTAGAGCAGCGTCCCCTTGAGGTCGGCCATCGTGATGCTCTTGTCGATCGCGAGCCCCTCGAACTGGTGGAAGATCGGGAAGTGTGTCGCGTCGATCGTGTCGCGGCGGTACACGCGGCCGATCGAGAGCATGTAGATCGGCGGCCGCGTCGACTCCATCTTGTGGATCTGGGCCGGTGACGTCTCGGTGCGGAGGAGTGTGTCCTTCGTGAGGTAGAGGGAGTCGCGCGGCGAGCGCGTCGGGTGCCAGTCGGGGAACCCGAGCGCGTCGAAGTTGTAACGCGTCGTCTCGACCTCGCGCCCGTCGACGATCTCGTAGCCGAGGCCGAGGAAGATGTCCTCGACGTCGCGCCGCACCTGGGTCGACGGATGGAGCGTGCCGCGGCGGCGCGGACGCAGCGGGCCGAGCAGCTCCGCGGGGAGCGTGATGTCCACTCGCTCCGACGTGATCTTGGCGTCGAGCTCGGCGCGCTCGAGCTCGACCTGCCTGGCCTCGACTGCGTCCTCGAGCTCCTGCCGCGCGGCGTTCAACGCCATGCCGGTCTCGCGGTCGCGAACGTCGCGCAGAGCGAGCTTCAGCTCGCTCTTGCGTCCGAGGTACTTGACGCGCGCCTCGTCGAGCTCGGCGACGCTCGTCGCTGCAGCGATGTCGGCGAGTGCCTGTCGTCGAAGGGCTTCCGTGTCCACGGCGGCGACTGTATCGGTCGCCGTCTAGCATCGCCCCGTGAGCGCATACGACCCGATCGCGCGCCTCTATGACCCGTGGAGCGCGGGCGTGATCGAGGACATCTCGTTCTATGTCGAGGAGGCGCTCAGGTCCGGCGGCCCTGTCGTCGAGCTCGGCGTCGGCACCGGCCGCATCGCGATTCCGACGGCGATGGCCGGCGTGCACGTGATCGGCGTCGACTCCTCCGAGGGGATGCTCGCCGTCTGCGCCGAGCGCGGACGGGAGGCGGGCGTCGACGGGCGGCTCGAGCTGCGCCTCGGGGACCTGCGGCGCCCGCCGGTGGACGAGCGGGTGCCCCTCGTCACCTGTCCGTTCCGCGCGTACCTCCATCTCGCCTCCGACGCGGAGCGGCTCGAAGCGCTCGCGTCGGCCCGCGAGCTGCTCGAGCCGGACGGCCGGCTCGTCTTCGACGTCTTCGCGCCTTCGCAGGACGACATCGAGGAGACCGACGGCCGCTGGATCGAACGCGAGCCCGGCATCGACGAGCGCGCCGACTGGGATCTCGACGCGAAGGCACTGACCCTCTCCGTCCGCGGCGCGCAGGGAGCGTCGACGATGACGCTCTGGTGGCTCGAGCCGCAGCGGTGGAACTCGCTGCTCGCCGAGGCCGGCTTCGCGGTCGACGCGTGCTACGGCTGGTTCGACCGGCGGCCGTACGCGGGCGGCGAAGACTCGGTCTGGATCGCGCACAAACAATGAGTCCGCAAATTGCGAAATTTTCTTTCCGGTGACACTTGCGTTGACGGTTGGTGGACCGTAGGTTCCCCCTTGCACCGAGCACGGAGCGCGACTAGGTCGAAACCACGACCAAGCGGTTCTACGAAGAGGGGGCAACCCCGAGGCGGAAGGCCGGTTGGTCGAGGCGGACGAAAGCGCAACCGACTCGGTGAATCTTTGGTCCGGCCCCGGCAACGGGGCCGGACCTTTTTCAGGCCGGAGGATCCTGCGCGCGGCGGGCCAGCTCGTAGAGCGCGACCGTCCCCGCCATCGCCACGTTGAGTGACTCGGCGCCGCCGCTCTGCGGGATCGACGCGCGCGCGTCGCAACGCTCGAGGACGTCGCGGGGAAGCCCCTCCCGCTCGGCGCCGAGCACGAAGACGACGTCGCCCGACAGGTCGAGCTCGGGCAGCGGCGTTCCACCGCGTGGAACGAGCGCGATGCGCCGGCCCTCCGGCGCATCGAAGCCGCAGAGCGGCACGCGAAAGAGCGCACCCATCGACGCACGAAGCGCCTTCGGCCCGGTCGGGTCGGCGCAGCCCGGCGAGAGCGCGACCCCTGCGCCGAACGCATCCGCCGAGCGGAGCAGCGTTCCGACGTTTCCCGGATCGGCGACGTGCCAGAGCGCGAGCGTGTGCGGCCGCACTCCGCGCGGCAGGTCGTCGCGCCGGTAGACGGCGATCACCCGCGGCGGATGCCCGAGCGTCGAGACCTCGGCGAGCAGCTCCGGCGCAACCGTCTCGCCCCCGCCGCCGCTGCCGGCCGCCCTGCCGCCGAAGGCGGGAAGTCCCGGCCGGGCGGCGGCGGCTTCGCCGCCGCCGCTTCCAGCCGCCACGAGCAGGTCGACCGGCTCGAGGCCGGCCGAGCTCGCGGCCTCCACGAGATCCTCACCCTCCGCGACGAGCAGCCCGAGCTTGTCGCGCCAGCTCCGGTCGCGGAGCTTGCGGACGAGCTTGAGCCGCTCGTTGTCGCGGGAGGTGATCAGACCTGCAGCGCGGCTTTCGCCTGCTCGGCGATCGCGCCGAACGCAGCGGGATCGCTGACGGCGAGGTCGGCGAGCACCTTGCGATCGAGCTCGATGCCCGCCTTGGAGCAGCCGTGCACGAACTGGTTGTACGAGAGATCGTGCGCGCGAGCCGCCGCGTTGATGCGGGTGATCCAGAGCCGGCGGAAATTCCGCTTCTTGTTCTTGCGGTCGCGGTAGGCGTAGACGAGCGAATGCTCGACCTGCTCCTTCGCGTAGCGGTAATGGGAGTGCTTCCAGCCCCAGTACCCCTTCGCCTGCTCGAGGACCTTGCGGCGCTTCTTCTGCGCGTGGACGGAACGCTTGACTCTCGGCATGACTAGTGCATCCCCAACAGCTTCTTGAGGGTCTTCGTGTCCGCTCCGGCAACGGGCCGCTCCTTGCGGAAGCCGCGCCTACGCTTCGACGATTTGTGCTCCAGGTTGTGGCTGCGCATCGTCGGCCGGCGCAAGATCTTGCCCGTCCCCGTCACCTTGAACCGCTTCTTCGCTGCGCTCCGTGTCTTGATCTTCGGCATCTCTCTTCACTCCTGCGTTCTTCGTGGGGCCCAGCAGCATCACCATGTTGCGTCCGTCCAGGAGCGGCTGGGACTCGATGATCCCGATCTCCTTGACGTCCTCGGCGAGGCGCAGCAGCAGGTCGCGGCCGCGTTCCGGATGGGTGGTCTCCCGTCCCCGGAACATGATCGTGACCTTGACCTTCGCGCGCTGGTTCAAAAACCGCTCGACGTGCCCCTTCTTGGTGTTGTAGTCATGGATTCCGATCTTCGGGCGGAGCTTGATCTCCTTCACGTGGATCTGGCTCTGGTGCTTGCGAGCCTGCTTCGCCTTCTGCTCCTGCTCGTACTTGTACTTCCCGTAGTCCATGACCTTCGCGACCGGCGGATCGGCCTGCGCCGCCACCTCGACCAGATCGAGGTTCTTGCCGTAGGCGTACTCGCGTGCCTCGTCCGTGGTCTTGATTCCGAGCTGAGCCCCGTCGTCGTCGATCAAGCGGACGCGGGGAACGCGGATGGCGTCGTTGATGCGCGTCGTGTCCCGGTTGGCGGGACGGACGTGCTCGGTCGGCCTGCGCCTCGGCCTCAAAGGCAGATCACCAAGTTGGGCTTACTCCTCCTAGATTCGATTACACAGAAAAGCCGCTGCATGCAGCGGCCCGTTTCTCACCGAATTTCGCTCGGTTGAACCCCTCAGAGCGTCGTGCGCCAGAGAGGTGAGGAACGGGTCCGCCCCTGCTTTTCAGGAGACAAGCGTAGCAAGCCTCGCCGCGAAATCCTCGAGGCTCTCCTCGAATTGTCCGCCTCCGCGTTCCCGGACGGCGAGGCTCGCCTCGCTCTCTCGGTCGAGCTCGGCGCTGCGGATTCGCTTGCCGACCGTCTCCGTCGCCTCCCCCACCTCGACCCGGAAGCCGCGCTCGGCGAGCCTGGCCGCGATCGCATGCGCGCCCTCCGCGTGCGCCTCACCGACCGGGAGCACACGGATCTGGACGGGGGCGAGCCAGAACGGGTACGCGCCGGCGTAGTGCTCGATCAGGATGCCGATGAACCGCTCCATCGAGCCGAAGAGCGCGCGGTGGATCATCGCCGGCGTCTTCTGCTCGTTGTCCGCCGTCTGGTAGGCGAGCCCGAAGCGCTGCGGCATCATGAAGTCGAGCTGGACCGTGCCGAGCTGCCAGCGCCGCCCGAGCGAGTCCTCCATGTGGATGTCGATCTTCGGCCCGTAGAAGGCGCCCTCGCCCGGCATCTCGACGAACTCGACGGAGCGGCTCCGAAGCGCGCTGCGCAGCGCCCCCTCGGAGACGTCCCACTCGGCGTCCGAGCCGAGCTTGTTGTCCGGGCGCAGCGAGAGCTCGACGTGCATCGTCAGGTCGAGCAGCCCGTAGAGATAGAAGGCATGGTCGAGGCAGCGGAAGACCTCGTCCTGGATCTGGTCGTGCGTACAGAAGATATGGCCGTCGTCCTGCGTGACGTGCCGAACCCGGAGCAGGCCGTGCAGCGTGCCGGACGGCTCGTTGCGATGGAGCGTCCCCGCCTCGGCGAGGCGCACCGGGAGCTCGCGATAGCTTCGACCGCGGGAGTCGTAGACGAGGCAGTGCCCCGGGCAGTTCATCGGCTTCAGCCCGAAGAGGTGCTCGTCCCCCGGCTCCTGCTGGATGAAGAACATGTTGTCCCGGAACTTCTCCCAGTGACCTGAGGTCTCCCAGAGCCGCTTCTCGAAGATGATCGGCGTCTTGACCTCCGTATACCCCCGCTTCGCGTTCTCGCGCCGGCGGAGGTCTTCGAGCACGTTCCAGATGACCATTCCCTTCGGATGCCAGAACGGCGATCCGGGCGAGACCTCGTCGAAATGGAAGAGATCCTGCTCCGCGCCGATCCGCCGGTGGTCGCGCGTCCGCGCCTCCTCGAGGCGCGCGAGATACGCGTCGAGATCCTCCTGCGAATAGAACGCGGTGCCGTAGATCCGGGTGAGCTGCGGCTTCGACGAATCGCCGCGCCAGTACGCGCCGGCGAGACTCGTCAGCTTCACCGCTTTGATCGGCTTCGAGTTCTGGAGATGGGGACCGCGACAGAGGTCGGTGAAATCGCCCTGGGTATAGAGAGAGATATCGCCTGCTCGAAGAGCGCCTTCGCCTCGTCGCGCGAGATCTCGCGCCGCGTCCATTCACGCCCTTCCTTCAGCTCGCGGTTCAGCTCGGCCTCGATCTTCTCGAGGTCCTCCTCGCGGATCGGATCCGGGAAGTCGAAGTCGTAGTAGAAGCCGTTCTCGATCGGCGGGCCGATCGCGACCTTCACGCCCGGATAGAGCCGCCGCACCGCTTCGGCGAGCAGGTGCGCCGTCGAGTGACGCAGAACGTACAGCGCGTCAGGGTCGTTCTTGTCGCGCGTCGTAAGGATCTGAATCTGCTCGCCGTCGCGCAGCGGCAGCCGCAGATCCTGCACGTTGCCGTTCGAGCGGATGAGGACGGCCTGCTCCGCGAGCTTCGGACCGATCGCGCGCGCGGCGTCGAGGCCGGTCGCGCCGTCGGGCAGTTCGAGCTTCGAGTTGTCGGGCAGGACGACGTTCATGGCGGACAAGGATATGCACCTCCGGTGCGAGAGGAACGACGAGGCGATGTCCGGTTCGCGTGCACGGACTAGAGCGTAGCGCTCATGCGCCGTCGAATGCCGCCTCGCGAACATCCGCCGGTGCCTTGAGCCAGTAGCTCTCCCGGATCCACTCCAGCGTCGCCTCGAGCGTCTCCTCGTTCGACACTTCCGCGGTGATCCAGCCGTAGCGGCCGACGTGGCTCGCACGCCGCACCCACGGCAGCAGCTCCGCGATCTCGCGCTCCTCGGCGGTCAACTTCACCGTCACATCGACGCGTTCGTGTTCCTCGATCATCAACACGAACAGCTTGTTCGCAGCGACTTTGAACACAGGAAAGCCCCACGGCGCGTCCTCGTACGTTTGCGGAAACGACAGCGCGAGCGCGCGTATGCGGTCGGTGTACGTCATCGCAGATCGAGCAAATTCGTTTGCATCACGCGTTTGGGGGAAGTTATCCGTCCGGACTACAAACGAAGATACGCACGCGGAACACTCCGCGAATCATGACGTACACAGCGCGAACACGAAAGGCGCAGTGAGCGGAGAACTGTGCGATGTGAAGGAACCACGCAGGTTCCGCTGAAAGAACGTCCGAGGCAACGCGCATACTGCGCACAGTTAGTTGCCACGGAATCTCACCTCTCGAAGGAGGAGGCAGATGGCGACACCGCAGAAGAGGTCCGGCACACGTAGCTCGGGCCGCAGCACGGCAAAGCGCAGCACCGCCAAGCGGGCGACCGCGAAGCGCAGCACCGCCAAGCGGGCGACGGCCAAGCGGGCGACCGCGAAGCGGGCCCCCGCGAAGCGCAAGACCGCCAAGCGGGCGACCGCGAAGCGCAGCACCGCGAAGCGCAGCACCGCCAAGCGCACGACGGCCAAGCGCTCGACCGCCAAGCGGGCGACCGCCAAGCGCTCGACCGCGAAGCGTGCCACCGCCAAGCGCTCGACCGCAAAGCGTGCCACCGCCAAGCGCTCGACGGCCAAGCGCAGCACCGCCAAGCGCTCGACCGCCAAGCGCGGCACCGCCAAGCGCGCGACCGCGAAGCGGGCAACCGCGAAGCGCAGCACCGCCAAGCGCTCGACCGCGAAGCGGGCAACCGCCAAGCGTGCAACCGCCAAGCGCAGTACCGCCAAGCGCGCGCCCGCGAAGCGGACGGCCGCAAAGCGCACCACTGCGAAACGTCGCCCAGCAAAGCGCACAGCAGCCAAGCGCAGCTCGGGTCGCCGTTCGTCCTAGGTGAACGAGCCGGCGTAAGCCGGCTCCCGTACGCGTACGCACCGGAGGGCCCCGTCAGGGGCCCTCCCCGTTTTGGGGGATCCCGGTCGGGCCCGGCATGCGCAACCATGCACGCGAGGGGGTGTTCAAGCTCGTGTCCGGGGTTGCCGCATTCCGAGGCTCGTTCGACGCCGCGCACGCGGAGCGGCTGCTGTGGCGTGCCGGCTTCGGCCCGCGCAAGGGCGAGGCGGAAACGCTGGCGAAGCTCGGCCTCGACGGTGCCGTGCACGCGCTCACGCATCCGGGCAACGAGGCGTTCGTCGGTCCGGCGCCGACAGACGACAAGGGCCGCCCGCTCGCGCCGTACGACGCGTGGGGACACGACCACGTGTGGTGGCTCGACCGGATGGTGCGCACGTCGCGTCCCCTCGTCGAGCGGATGGCTCTCATTTGGCACGACTGGTTCGCGACGTCGAACGACGGCGTCAACTCGCAGCACCTGATGCTCGACCAGAACCAGCTCTTCCGCCAACACGGCCTCGGTTCGTTCTCCGACCTGCTGCTCGAGGTGACGCGTAATCCGGCGATGCTTCTCTGGCTGAACGGCACCGATAACTCGAAGCAGTCGCCGAACGAGAACTACGGCCGCGAGATGATGGAACTCTTTACGCTCGGCGCCGGCCGTGGCTACGGCGAGCAGGACGTGCGCCAGAACGCGCGCGCGCTGACCGGGTTTCGAAACGACTGGAAGCGAGGCGTCGGCGACGTCAACTTCCGCTACGACCCCACGTACCACGACCCCGGAGCGAAGACGATCTTCGGCAAACGCGGCGCGTGGTCGTGGAAGGACTCGTGCCGTCTCTGCGTGACACATCCCGACCACGCCTCGTTCTTCGTCACGAAGCTCTGGAGCTACTTCGTCCCGACACCGCCCGACGCTGCGACACAGCACGCGCTCCAGCGCATGTACGTCGCCGGCAAGTTCAAGATCCGTCCCGTCGTTACCGCGATCCTGAAACATCCCGCGCTCTACGAGGGTCCGCGCATGGTCAAGTCTCCGACACTCTTCAACGCAGGACTGCTTCGCCGCGTCGGCCGCCACGTCGACACGACCGCCTGGGCGTGGCTCGGCGCGATGGCGGGACAGCAGCTCTTCTATCCGCCGAACGTCGCCGGCTGGGACGACTCGCGGTGGCTCGACACCGCGACCTGGCGCGGACGCTGGTGGATCGCGACGTACGTGCTGCAGCCGTACGCGCTCGACCCCGGAAAGGCGGCCCAGCCGTACGACGCGAATGCGCTCGTCGACGGCGCGCTCGCCTTCTGGAACAAGCCGGCACTCGGCGACTCGACGCACGCCGCGCTGCAGTCGTTCGCGCATGCGGCGCTGGGCGATGCGGCGGGCACATCCTGGAAGCGAAAGCAGTACCCCCCGATGGTGCAGAACGGGTTGCGCCATCTGATCGCCGTGTCACCGGAGCTGCAAACGGCATGAGCGACTGCAACCACTGCAACGGGCTCTCCCGCTCGCGGCTCCTCCACCGCGCTGCAGCCGAGGCGGGACGCGGACTGCCTGCGATCGAACCCGGCATGCCGCTTCCCGCGGGCACCGGACTCTCGCGGCGAAGCTTCCTCACGCACGGGCGCGTCGCGGCTCGGTCTGCGCGCATTCGAAGAGGGAATCGCAGCCGCCGCGACCGCGCCGCCGCAACCGGTGCTCGTGTCGGTGTTCCTCGAAGGTGGCGCCGACGTGCTCTCGGTGCTCTCGCCACAGGGCGATCCGCTCTACCGCAAGCTGCGCCCGCACCTCGCGCTGGCGGGCGGGACGACCTTCGCCGAGGACGACAGGCTGCACTGGCATCCTGCCGCCGGCGGGCTCGCAACGCTCTATGGCGAGCAGAAGGTGACCGTGATGCCGGCGATCGGCTACACGAACGCCGACCAGTCGCACTTCACCTCCCGTCACTACTGGGAGGTCGGCGCGACGAGCACGCAGCTGCGCACAGGCTGGCTCGGCCGCTACCTCGATCACGCCGGCACGGCCGACAACCCGCTGCAGGGGCTGTCGCTCGACGACAACCTCGCGCCCGCGCTCGCGACCGCGAAGCTCCCGGTCGCGTCGGTCGACGGCCCGGACCGCTACGACTTCTGGAGCGACCGTGTGTGGGGCGAGGGCGAGGACCGCATGCTCTCTGCGATCGGCGGGCCGGTGGCGCGGCCGCGCAGGTCGACAGGCTGCGCACACAGCTGCTGCCCTTCCAGGGCCAGGACGGCAAGCCCGGTTTCACGAGTCCCGTCACGTATCCCACGACGGACGACTCGTTCCCGCGCCGCCTCGCCGGCCTCGCCGCGATGCTCGGCGCAGGCCTGCCGCTGCGCTGCATCGCGCTGAGCGCGCCGGGCCACTACGACACGCACTCCGACCAGGCTGCGTCGCTCACGTCGGGCCTGCAGCTGACGTCGGACTCGCTGCTCGCGTTTCAGCGCGACCTCGAAGCCCGCGGCCTCGCCGATCGAGTGCTCGTGCACGTCTGGTCGGAGTTCGGGCGGCGCGCCCAGGAGAACGGCTCCGGCGGAACCGATCACGGCGCGGCAGGAGTCGGCTTCCTCCTCGGGACGCGCGCGAAGGGAACGATGGTCGGCGAGTTCCCCGGCCTCGCGACCGGGCTCGACCAGAACGGGAACCTCACCGCGACATCCGACTTCCGCGCCGTCTACGCGGCACTGCTCGAGCAATGGTTCGGCACGGACGCGGCAGCCGTGCTTCCGGACATCGGCTCGTTTGCACGGCCGGCTCTGATCAAGTGATCGTCGCCGCACCTCCGCCCGCGCGCGTGCAGGTGACCGCGCAGGAGTTCCGCTATACGCTCTCGCGCCAGTCGATCAGAGCAGGTTGGACGACCGTCGAGCTGCGAAACGGCGGCCAGGACGCACACGATCTCCGGATGCGGCGCGCCGGCGGAACGCGCGTCTACGAGTGGCCGAACGTGCAGCCCGGCGAGGTCGCCGACAAGACGTTCAAGCTGCTGCCCGGAACGTATGTGCTCTGGTGCGGTGTCGCGAACCACCGCGCGCTGGGCATGACCGCGACGCTCGTCGTCAGGAAAGTTCCTGCAGCAGCGCCTTGAGGCGCGCGAGCGACGAACCGGGCGAACGCGAGATGGGCTCGGCGAGAGCGATCGCGGCGAAAAGCGCCTCGACCTCCGCTTCCGACGGCAGCAGGTGAATGCGGACGCCCGCGACGCGCAGCGCGCCGATCTCGTCGGCGATCGACGACGCACCCTGAAGCCGGAGCTCGCCGAGAGCACGGAGGAGCCGGTCGAGCTCGTCCTGACGGACCGCGACGGTGCCACGGCCGATCGTGATCTCCGTGCGCGGAACGGCGGCAGCACGCATCATGCTCACCGGATGCGATAGGTGATGCGGCCGCGGTTGAGATCGTACGGCGAGAGCTCGACCTTCACCTTGTCGCCCGGAGCAATACGAATGCGGAAGCGGCGCATCTTGCCGCAGGTGTAGGCGAGGGTCTCATGACCGTTGTCGAGCCCGATGCGATACATGCCGGCGCGAAACGACTCGAGCACCTCGCCCTCGACCTCGATCTTCTCTTCCTTCTCGGCCATCTGTTCCCCCTCGAAAAATGGAACGGGGGCGCCGAAGCACCCCCGTTGAGCCTTCGCTACGACGCGAGTGCGACGTTCTTTGCCTCGGGGCCCTTAGCGCCCTCGGCCTCGTCGAACTCGACCTTTGCACCCTCAGCGAGGGTCTTGTGGCCGTCGCCGCTGATGGAGCTGAAATGGACGAACACGTCCTTGCCCCCGGCGTCAGGGGTGATGAAGCCATACCCCTTCGCGTCGTTGAACCACTTGACGGTTCCGGTTGCCATAGAAAAACACCTCCTCTACCTAACTAAGAACGGGCAGAGGAGGCGCGAAGTGCGCAACCGATACTCGCTCGTGTACGCATGGACCGTAGCACGATCCCCGCAAACCCGGTGCTCAGCGGCGCCTAGCCGCCCCGGGACCCGTTCTTTTCGACCACGACGTAGCCGCCGTGCTTCTCGACCACGCGCTCGCCGTCGACCGTCCCTTCGTGGCCGTTCACGACCACGTACTGACGCGGCTCGGCGGAGACCCTGTCGAAGGCATCGACCGCGATCTCGATCTGGGCGATGCACTCGAGCCGGTCGCACTCGCAGACGAACACGGCCAGCTCGTTCGCGAAGCCTTCGAACTGGATGTTGAGCTCGCGCAGCTTCTGGTTCACGGCGCGGAATACCAGCTCGTTGCGCACGCGTCTGTCGACGCGGCGGTCGTCGGTCTCCATCATCGTCCCTCGGCTCGCGGTCCAGAAGGCCGGGGACGAGACCTCACGCACGTCGCATCCGCGGTGTGCTGTGGAGAGGTGGGCGCGTTGGGGGACACGCCCCGACCCGCAAAGGCTATCACTCTCGTGCGCTACCCTACGGGCACCCGCCCGGCGCGGTCGCGCGGGCCTTTCGGAAGGGAACACATGGTCTACCAGCAGGGCGCGGCGCTTCCGATGCGGCAGAGGCCGCGCCTGCGAGGTGTGCTCCACGAGGTCGCGTTCTTCGTCGCGCTCGTCGTCGGCGTCCTGCTCGTAACGCACGCGGACGGAGCCCGCGCCTCGACCGCCGCGGGTGTGTTCGCCGGCTCAGTCGCTCTCATGCTCGGGGCGAGTGCGCTGTATCACCGCGTGACCTGGAGCGTCCGCACACGTCCCTGGATGCGGCGGCTCGACCACGCGGGCATCTACCTGCTGATCGCCGGGACGTATACGCCGGTGGGTCTGCTGACGCTGCGCGGCACGATGCGCGACGTCGTGCTCGCCGTCGTCTGGAGCGGAGCCGCCGCCGCGATCGTCCTCAAGTTCGTCTGGGTGAGCGCGCCCAAGTGGCTCTCGGCGGTGATCGGGATCGCGCTCGGCTGGGTCGGCGTCGCGGCGATGCCGCAGGTCGCGCGCTACGCAGGCGCAGCAGCAGTCGCGCTGCTCGCGGCCGGCGGCGTCGCCTACACCGCGGGTGCGATCGTCTACGCGCGGCGACGACCCGATCCGATACCCGCTGTCTTCGGCTACCACGAGCTCTTCCACGCCCTGACGCTCGTCGCCGTCTCGTGCCAGTACGTCGCGATCGCCTTCTTCATCGTGAAGGTCGGTTGACGATGTACGGAAAGATGATCTGGTTCAACGCGGAGAAGGGCCACGGCTACATCCAGACCGACGACGACGAGCGCCTCTACGTCGCGAGCAGCGGCTTCCTCCCGAACGAGGAGCCGGAGCGAGAGGCACGCTGCGCAGGCCGCCTCGTCACGTTCGAGCGGGTCGACGACGAAGGGGAACCGCGCGCGCAGGGCGTCGCGTTCGTTCCCGAGGGCGAGCTGCCGAACCGCGCCCGCCTCCGCTCGCCGCGGAGCGGCTCAAAGCTCTAACACGCGTTTTACGTCCGCCTGACATGGGCGGGTGTCGTCCGCAGTGTCAACGGGTAAATGTGCGCTGCAATGCGCATTCGGTTGACAGTTTTTCTGGCCTCCCTCGCAGCGCTCGCGGGGAGCGGTGCGGCTCTCGCCGCGACGGCTCCGACCGTGACGACCGGGCCGGTGACGGCGACCGGGCCGACGACCGCCACCGTCTCCGGCAGCGTCAACCCGGAGGGGACCGCAACCACGTGGGACGTCGAATACGGGACGAGCACGACGTACGGCTCGCACACGACGCCGGTCAGCGCCGGCTCGGGAACGACGACGCAGGCGGTCTCCGCGACGCTGACGTCGCTGCACCCGGGGACGACCTACCA
>WNFM01339152.1_pt1 | contig 16312 bp, 11 predicted proteins | sample 5400271 | NCBI WGS metagenome assembly WNFM01 (sample SAMN13153352, study PRJNA577476) | soil metagenome | isolation source: 60 cm saprolite on Douglas fir-dominated hillslope | place: USA:California | collected 2013-09-17
TGCTCCACGCGCTGTGCCACAAGGACAGTCGCGGGCGGACGATGGACCATCGGACGGAGTGTGCGGCGATTCTGTTGGAGTTCGGCGCCGATCCGTCACGGAAGGACACGCACGGCGAGACGCCCGTAATGTGGGCGACGAAGCACGGGCTTACGGACATCGCAGGTTTCCTGAAAGCCCGCGGCGCAACCTAGATATTCGAAGGGTGGCTGGGGCACGCTCTACTGGCCGGAACCAAAGGGGGATGGCCGCGGTTCAAGAAGCACCTGGACGCGCCGAAGGCGCCGAGCAGAATGATCTGCGGCATGAGCGGCATGCGGTAACGGAAGTCGAAATCCAGCGTGGTGATCGCGCTGAGAGTGGCGTTCGCCACGAGCCACAGCAGGGCTGTCTGGAGGACCGCACGTTGCCGTTCGTCGCCGGTTCGGAAAGCGCCGATGACACCGATGACTGCGAGGAGATAGAGCGGGCCGTAATAGAAGACCGCCACGACGTTGTGAGAGCGTGAGTAGCCAGTCGAGGTGATCTGCAAAAAGCGCACGAATCGGTCGGCGGCGATCGACTCAAAATCCGTCATGGTCACGGGAGGTCGGTGGAACGTCTCGTGCCGGTCGTAGACGACTTCGCCGGCCCGCTCCCGCGAGGCGTACTCCTGCAGTTTCGGATGCATCCATTGAAACGGCCACCGGGACAAGTCTTGAAAGAAGTATGCATGCGCGAGAAAGGCAACGGCAACACCGCTTCCGACCAAAAGCCACAACGCTTTCGCGTTTCGCTTCGCAGGACCTCCGACGAAGAACCATTCCGTCAAGAGGACCGCCGGTACGAGAACGATACCGACCGGCCGCGTGACAACCGTGACCATGATGGCCACGAGAAGCTTCACACGTCGCGCAGGCTGCGGTGCGTCACGATCGAGAACGCCGCGCACGGACAGGACGAACGCGTAGGTCGCGATCATCGCGTAGAGGTGATCCGTCACCAGGTACGACACCCAGGCAAAAATGTCGAAACAGCAGATGTAGAAGACGAGCGCCACCGCGGCGGCGGCACTGGATGACGTGACTCGGCCGACGACATCGACGAGGAGGACGGCGGTGACGGCCGCACAGACGGTGTTGACGGCCAGCAGCAACAGTTGCCAGTGCACCGGCGCGAGCGTCCGCGCCAGCGCGATCAGCGACGGGAAGACGATGATCGTGAAGTTCGCCTTCGTGGCAGTCGCAAAAACCGTGAGCCGGCCGTGCTGAATAGCCTCCGCAAGACTGAGATACATGGGCGAGTCGGGGGTCAGCTTCAGGCGGCCCTTGGTCGTCACAGCGAACGCTGCGGCCACCAGAAGAAACACGAATGCCCGGCTGCTTACGGCGCGGTGCAGTATGGCTCGAACGCGGTCCATCGAAGGTGAGCAATAGTAGCGTCCGATGACTGACGAGTCCACCGGGGGGCGCCCGTCGCGTCTGAGAACGCGCGGCGAAGCGTCCGCTTTGATCGGCGGTCCGGTTCAGCGCGCGTGACCCGCCATCCAGTCTGCCGACCAGCTACCCGATCTCCACGCGCGGCCCCCGGCGGCCCGGTCCTTCGATGTTCGGGGGAAGGGCGATCACCAGGGTTCTCCTAGGTTAGCCGGACAAGCGATTACGTTGTCGCCGATTTCGACGCAGTGCCCGTCTGCTCCCGCACAGGTCGCGCCCGGCGTGGGAACTAACGGCAAGGGAATGCCGCTGCTAGAAACCAGGGTCTTCCAAGCGGTTACGGCGTCGTTGACGACAGTGTGCCACTCATTGAGATTGGGGTAGGCAATAATGATGTCCGCCCATCGCCATCCGTGGCGCGTGGTGAGACCCATGCGTGTTGTCCGCGTTCGTCCTACAGGCCCGCGGCGGGATTTCATCGACTGGAGTGACCGGGCCACCAATCGGTAATCGTGACACCGGATTTGTTGGTGGATGCCCGCTGTGCGGCGAGCGCACAAGGCGCTAAACGACTGACAGTAGCGACCTTACTGGTGCACTTTGCCCGGTATGCGACTTGCGAGCGGGAGCCCGTCCTGTAAGAGGAGGCTCCATGACTCGTACTCTCGGTGCGGCGGTCGGCGCGGTCCTCGTCCTGCTGTTCCTGGTAACGGTCGCTTCGCGTCTGTCGGCGCCGCCCGCGGAGGTCAGTCCGCAACGGTCCAGGCGCGCGGGTCAGCCGCCGGATCCGAGGTGCTCCACAATGGAGCCCTTGTACCACGCTATCGTGCGCCTCAGGCCCTCCTCGAATGAGACGGTCGGCTCATACCCCAGGAGTCTGCGCGCCTGGGTAATGTCGGCCTGCGAATGGCGGACGTCCCCCACCCGGGCCTCGGCGTAGATGGGTTCAGCCGTCGCCCCCACGAGCGCCCGCATCGTCTGGAACAACTGGTTGAGCGAGATGCGCCCGCCGGTCGCGACGTTGATCACGCGGCCGCTCGCGCCCGGTGCGTCGCACGCGCGCAGCGCGCCGTCGACGACGTTGGCGACGTAGGTGAAGTCGCGGGTCTGCTCGCCGTCGCCATAGATGGTCGGCGAACGGTTCTCGATGAGCGCGGTCGCGAAGACCGAGATCACTCCGGAGTAGGGTGACGAGGGATCCTGGCGCGGGCCGAACACGTTGAAGTAGCGAATGGAAACGGTCTCGAAGCCGTAGAGCCGCGTGAACATCTGCAGGTACTGCTCGCCGACGACCTTCTGCAGGGCGTAGGGCGACAGCGGGTCGCTCGGCATGTCTTCGCGCTTGGGCAGCTCCGGCGTGTCGCCGTACGCGGACGACGACCCGGCGAACACGAGCCGTTTGACGCCGGCGTCTCGCGCCGCGACCAGCATGTTCAGCGTCGCGTCGACGTTGGCCCGGTTCGAGGCGATCGGATCCTTGACCGAACGCGGCACCGACGGGATCGCGGCCTGGTGCAGCACGTAGTCGATCCCCTCGGTGGCGCGCCGCGCGAACGCGGGGTCCGCGAGGTCCCCTTCCAGGAGCTCAACGTCCTCGACGCGATCGAGGTTGGCGCGATTGCCGGTGATGAGGCTGTCGGCGACGCGCACGGGGTGGCCGCGCCTGGCGAGCTCCTCGGCGAGGTGGGATCCGATGAACCCGGCCCCGCCGGTCACGAGGTAGTGAGACATGCCCCGTACGATCTTAGTAGACGCCGCATTTTCCGCGCGACGCGGCGGGCGTCCCGTTCGCCGAGCGCGGCGTACACCGGGACCTGCACGACATTGCCTGTCTGCTCCGCACCGGGCGCCACGGCCCGGGCGCCTTGCTGCTTGAAGTGCGGCACCGCCGGCCAGACGTCGACGTGGAAAGTCTCGACATCCAGCGCGCGGCGCAGGGCGCGGCGGACGAACGCGTCGCGATCGGGCGTGTAGACCGAGTACTGGTAGTACACGTGCTCGGCGCCTTCGGGGACGAACGGCGGCGCGACGCCCGGGAGTCCTGCCAGCGCGGCGTCCATGAGACGCGCGTGCGCGCGGGTGGCCGCCGTCCATCGCTCCAGGTGCGGCAGCGACGCGAGGCCGATCGCAGCCTGGACGTTGCTGTAGCGCTCGCGGTAGCTGTCGGGCATCGGCTCGAGCGGCCGGATCTTCTCCCACAAGTACACGTCGGGGCGCGCCTTCCACAACATCGCCCCCAGGAGCGCGGGGAAGGCGGTGAGCGTAAAGACCCAGGGCCGGCTGAATATGCGCTGGGCCTTCCCCACTTTCAGCCGGTTGTTGACGCGTTCCTCGCTGGGCCACGGCTCCGAGTCCGCCTGTGCGCGGACGCGCGCGCGGACCAGCGGATCCCGCACCACGCCGATCCCGCCCCCGTACGTGTTGAGCGGCTTCAGAGTCTGGAAACTGAAGAACGCGGCATCCCCGAACGTGCCGACCTCGCGCCCGCGGAACTTCGCCCCGAGCGCGTGCGCGCAATCCTCGATGACCTTGAGGCCGTGTCTCTCCGCAATCGCGAGGATCGCGTTCATGTCGCACGGCAGGCCGTACAAATGGGTCGGGACCACGGCCACCGTGCGCGGCGTCACCGCGCGCTCGAACGCCGCCGGGTCGAGGTTGAACGTCCGCGGGTCCACGTCGGCGGGCACCGGCGTCAGCCCCGCGACCCGCACCATCTCCGGCACGACCCAGAACGTCAGCGCCGGCACGATGACTTCGGCGCCCGCGGGAAAATCGAGCGCCTTCAGGATGTAGAAAAACGCCATCCGCCCGTACGACGCCGCGACCGCATCGTCCACGCCGAGCCGCCGCGCGAAGGCCTGCTCGAACCGCGCGATCTCCGGGCCCTGGATCAACTCGCCCCGCGCGCGGCAGTCGTCGACGATCGTGCGCGTCTCGGGAATGATTCGGGGCCCGTACCGGCAGATCGCCGTCAGCATGTCAGGGTTCGCCGCATCCTCGACAATTCGAGGCGCGCGTGACGGCGGGCGACGGGCACGTCCATCCGCTGAAGAGCCGAGCGCGCGGCCGGGGCGCAGACGCGGCCCCAGTCGGCCAGCCACGACGGCCGCAGGTAGAAGCGCGTGTAGGCGGCGCCGAGCAGGAACTTGAGCTCGCGGGCGCTGAGCGTGGGGTGCTCGAACGTAGGCGTGAAGCCGTCGAACTTCTGCCAGTCCTTCTCGAACACCTTCGGGCCGAGCTGCTTCCACAGGGGCGTGCCCGGGTACGGCGTCAGCAGCTTGAACTGCGCCGCCGACGAGCCCAGGTCGATCGAATAGTCGATGGTGGCCGCGATCGACGCCCAGTCGTCGTGCGGGAACCCCAGCACGTAGAACGCCGCGGTGGCGATCCCCTTCTGGCGGCAGTGGTTGATGATCAGGCGGTGCTGCGCTTCCGGCGTCGGCCGGCGTCCCACTTTCTTCAGGATGTCGCCTGACACCGACTCGACGCCAAAGCTCATGGTCCGGAGTCCCGCCGTGTGGAGCGCGTCGAGCAGCTCGGGATCGAGGCGATCGATCCGCGTCTCGCACTCGAACCGCAGATCGAGCCCGCGCGAGCGGATGCCCTCCGCGAGCGCCATCGCGCGGTCGCGGTCGACGCTGAACAACGGGTCGCGAAAGATCACGTACGGACGCGTGAACTGACCGCAGAGCCCTTCGAGCTCCTCGATGATGTTGCCCACCGAGCGGGCGCGGTAGCCCGCGAGGATGCGATGCGGGCAATACGTGCAGAACTCCGGGCAGCCGCGGCTCGCCAGCAGCGGGATGCCGCCGCCGTACGGACGGCCCGCGAACGGCATCGCGAAGCGCCTCCGCGCCGCGAGCGAGAAATCCCAGCGCGGCATCGGCAGCACGTCGAGGTCCGCGATCGGCTCGCTGACACAGTCCCCCTGCAGGGCTTCCCCGCGCGCGAGCCGCTGCACGGCGGACTCGGGCTCCCCCACGATCAGGAAATCGGCGTGGTCGCGGAACAGCTCCGGCATCTTCGACGCCGTCAGCCCGACAAACCCGGTGTGGATCCCGCGGGTCCGCGCCTCGTCGGCCCACGCGGTCTCGTGCTTGTGATCGACGAGCGAGCTCAGCACGATCGCGACGTCCGCCGCCGGCATCTCGCCGCGGGACCACACGACGTCGTGCCCGTACTGCGCGAGGATGCCCGCGACATAGGCGAGCTGGATGCTGGGCACGTCGTGCATGCGACGCTTCAAGGCGCCGATGATCGTGGTGACGCGTGAGAACGGCAGAAGCCGGGAGCCGTACCCGCCGACGACGGTGTCCTTCGACACCACGCCCTCCCGCGAGGGCAGATCAACGAGAAGAACACGCATGCTACGCCTCCGAGCGATCGGAACACGATTGGACCCGACGGCGACGCGAACCATCGCGCGCGGGCCGGAAACGGCCAAAGCGGTTATGCGTGTGCGACCGGAGGCGCGCGGCCCTGGGAACAGGCGGAGACGGCTGAGAACACGAGCGACGACGCGCCGGCGACGTGCGGAGCCTCGACCGGATCGGCGACGGCATCCGGCGCGCGCGCCATGGCCGCGCTGCAGTGCTCGTCGCTGGACTGAATCGGCGCGCTCGTCTCGAGGACGCGGTGGAACGCCGTCTCGCGCCGGGTCACCGCGCGACGCGCCCGCACCTGCTTGAAGACGAAGTGCCCGCGTCCCGCGTTACGCCAGAGCACCAGGCCGCCTCCCTTCCGCGCCGCGAGGATGTCCTGCTGGCCGTCGTTGTCGACGTCGCCAATCGCCAGGGCATCGATCGCGTCACGCGAGTGGAGAATCCGAGTGTGCACGCGCAGGCGTCCCGCGTAGGTGATGCGGATCAGGGTGCCGGTCCCCTGCGGCGTCAGCGTGATGCTGCTGATGGGCAGGTGCCGGCGAAACGCCGCCGCCTCCGCGGGACGGGGGGCACCCGCAAGGACCATCGCCGCCACGATCGCCAGGGGGAGCCGCCGAAGGGTCACGCTTACACGATACCCCGCCCGTAACTCAGCCGTCAAAGAGTTCTAGAGGGCCAAGGTCCCCAATGTCCAAGGTTCTCAGAGAGTTCCAAGGTTCGATGGTCATGGTTCCCACAGCGACTAGTCCCGGCGGAGCGCGGTCAGCGGGTTGAGCGCCGAGGCGCGGCGGGCGGGCAGGACACAGGCCATCGCCGCGACGGCCGCGAGAAGCGCCCCGGTGCCCGCGAAACTGAGGGGGTCCCCGCTCGAATCACCATCGCACGCGACGGTGGCGCAGGCTGCTGCGCGTGGACGAATACACTCAGAAGAACGAGACAAGCGGCGCAGGCGAATGTGCTCATGCGCCGAATTCTAAACTGGAAGCCGGAAGCCGGATGAGTGTCGCAGAGCGCCGTAAGCCGAATCCTGTCCCCGCCTCCGCCCTGACGGGCTTCGGCGAGATGACGATCATTCCTCTAGCCCCGTCATTGCTGACGGGATCGAGCAGCCTACCCGGAAGCGCAGACGGGCCGTCTGTCAGTCCGCTTTCGCGAACCATGCTCCCCTATTTGGCCTTGCTCCGTGCGGGGTTTTGCCTGCCATCCGTGTTGCCACGGACGCGGTGCGCTCTTACCGCACCTTTTCACCCTTACCCTTCGCCTCGGCCTTTCGGCCTCGCTCAGGGCGGTATATTTTCTGTGCCACTAGTCCTTCGAGTTGCCTCGACCGGGCGTTACCCGGCGCACTGCCCTGCGGAGTTCGGACTTTCCTCCCGCTTTTCAGCCGGCGATCATCTGGCGCTCTGCGACGGCCCTATTATCCGTCGGATTCCTGCGTGATCGCGTACTGTTCCAGCTTCTTGTACAGGTTGCTGCGGGGCGTGCCGATCACTTCGGCGGTCTTCGAGATGTTCCAGGCGTTCTCGCGGAGCTTCTCGACGAGGAACTTCCGCTCCGCCGACTCCTTGAACTCGCGCAGCGTGCCGGGGGCGAGGTGGTTGTTGCCTCCATCCCCCCCACCGGCGGCGACGGCGGCGGGGGGCCGGGTGTCGGCGCGGACGACGTCCCGGAGATCCTCCTCGTCGATGGCGTCGCCCGGCGTCATGATCAGCAGGCGCTCCACGGTGTTCTTGAGCTCGCGGACGTTGCCCTTCCAGCGGGCCTTCTGCATCAGCGCGAGCGCGCCGGGCGAGAACCGCTGCGGCCGGCGGTTGTTCTCGCGGCTGAAGACGTCCACGAAGTGCCGCACGAGCGCCGGGATGTCGTCGCGGCGATCGCGCAGCGGGGGCACGCGAATCGGGATGACGCTCAGGCGGAAGTAGAGGTCCTCGCGGAACGTGCCACGCTCGATCTCGGCCTCGAGGTCCTTGTTCGTGGCCGCGATCACGCGGACGTCGACCTTGATCGTGCGCGCCGAGCCGAGGCGCTCGACCTCCCCTTCCTGGAGCACGCGGAGGACCTTGGCCTGGGTCTTCGCGCTCATGTCGGCGACTTCGTCGAGGAAGATGGTGCCGCGATCCGCCTGCTCGAACTTGCCGACCTGCTTCTCCGTCGCGCCGGTGAACGAGCCCTTCTCGTGGCCGAAGAGCTCCGACTCGATCAGGTCCTCGGGGATCGCCGCGCAGTTGACCTGGATGAAGCGGTCGCGGCCGCGGAGGCTGTTGCGGTGGATGGCGCGCGCGACGAGCTCCTTGCCGACGCCGCTCTCCCCCAGCAGCAGCACCGTCGCCGTCGTCGGCGCCGCGCGCTTGATGGCGTCCCAGATGTGGCGGAGCGAGGCGCTGTCGCCGACCATCTGGTGACGCGCCTCGACCGCCCGCTTGAGCGACCGGTTTTCGTCCACCAGGCGCGTCTGATCCAGCGCGTTCCGGATCGTGACGAGCACGCGCTCGCTCGCGAGCGGCTTCTCGATGAAGTCGAACGCGCCGAGCTTGGTCGCCTCGACGGCGGTGCTCACCGTGCCGTGCCCCGAGATGATGACCACCGGCAGCGCCTCGTTGACCTGCCGGATCTTCTGGAGCGTCTCGAGGCCGTCGAGGCCGCCCATCTTGATGTCGAGGAACATGAGGTCGGGGGGCTCGCGCTCGATGAGCGCCAGCGCCTCGGGACCGCTCGACGCCTCCTGGACGTCGTAGCCCTCGTACTCGAGGATCATCCGGACCGACCGGCGGATCTCGGCCTCGTCGTCCACTCTTCTTCCGGGGGGCTTCGCCCCGCCGGCCCCCCCGGCACTTCTCTCGATCGCCGCGGACCCCGGCACCCCGGCTAGCTCGCTCCATTGCGCGGCCAAGACCGGGCCGCTCCATTCCGCTCGCACGCTCGCGCTCCCTGGCCCGCCGTAGCAGCCTGACCGTGCGTGGCTGCGAAGGCGGCCGCTCACGGGGCTCACTCGCTGTCGCCCGTTCGCTTCATCGCGGGTCCACCGTCGCCAGCACGAACTCTCGTTGTCCCACCGCCGGATCGTAACCGTAAAAGGCGAGCGCGTCACCCGTGCGGGCTCACGGGCTCGCGATTGATTTCCATGATGACGAACCCGCGGCGCATCGCGGGGACGAAGGCCGCGCCCGTGGGGTCGACGCGGACGACCACCACGCCCTGCACGGAGACCGGCATCTCCATCCGCCGCGCGAAGGCGGGATCGAGGTCCCGGACGGTCAGGCCGAGCGCGGGATCGCCCTGCGCGGGCGAGGCGGGACGCCGGCTGGCCGCGCCACGTTCGTCGGGGCCGGACTCGGGCAACGGGCGCTCCGTCAGCTTCACCTGTGAGGCCTGCCGGCGCCCGTCCCGCATCACGTCCAGCCGCGCGATCGTGCCGGGCTGGCGTCCGGAGATGTCGCGGATCAGCTCGTCGTTCGTAAAGATGCTTCGGCCGTCGACGGCGAGGATGATGTCGTACGGCTTGAGCCCGGCGCGCTCGGCCGGCGAATCAAGGCTGACGTCCTGCACCAGCGCGCCGCGCGACACGGACAGCTTGAGCGAGCGCTGCAGGTCCGGCGTGATGTCGGTCAGGACCAGGCCGACGAACCCCCGCGAGACGCGGCCCCGCGCCTTGAGCTGGGGAAGGATCGCGACCGCCTGGTTGATGGGCACCGCGAAGCCGATGTTGGTGGCGCGCGAGCTGATCGCGGCGTTGATCCCGATGACCTCGCCGCGGGCGTTGATGAGCGGGCCGCCGCTGTTGCCGAAGTTGATGGCGGCGTCGGTCTGGATGTAGTCGTCCAGGCTGGCGTCGAACAGCTTGCGGCCGATGAAGCTCACCACGCCGACCGTGACCGAGTGCACGTACCCGAGCGGATTGCCGATCGCGCAGACCCACTCGCCGACCCGCAGGTCGTCGGAGTTCCCGAGCGCCGCCGCGGGGAGCGTGCCGGCCCCGCTGACGCGCACGAGCGCGACGTCGATGGCCGGGTCGGTGCCGACGATCTCCCCTTTCAGCACCCGGCCGTCGGCGAGCGTCACGGTAATCCGATCGGCATCTTCGATGACGTGAAAGTTGGTGAGGATGAATCCCTGCGGGTCGATGACGAACCCGCTGCCGGAGCCCTGGTGCGGGAGGTCGAAGTCGCGCGGCCCGTCGGGCGTGTCCTCGCCGGCGCGACGGCGGTGCGGGTCGCGCCCCGCGCGCGACGCCGCGTCGATGTTCACCACGGACGCATTGATCCGCTCGGCGACGTCCGCGAAGCTCACCGCGCCGGGCATCGGCGCCGCGGCGCGCGTCCGCGCAGGGGCTTCGCGAGCGGGCTCGGCGGCGACGACAGACGGTGCCGGCGTCCGCACGGTGCGCCCGGACACCACCGCGCCAACCAGAAAGGAGACCGCCGAGCACAGCGCCATTGTCAGGACGGTGAGGCGGGCCATCTCAGTTCACAGTCTGCAGCTTGCAGTCTGCAGTTCGCGGTTTACGGTTCACGGTTCGCGGGATCAATTATGGCGCGGAATGCTTCCTCCGTCAGCGTCGGGATCCCGAGTTGACGCGCCTTTTCGAGCTTGGTGCCGGCGTCCTCTCCCGCGACCACGTAATGGGTCTTCTTGCTGACCGACCCGGCGACCTTGCCGCCCAGCTCTTCAATGGCCGCCGTCGCCTCCTCGCGCGTCATCGTGGGCAGGGTGCCCGTCAGGACGAACGTCTTGCCCGCCAGCGCCCCGGGCGCGCTGACGTCCGGCGCCGGCTGCCGGCTGTCCATGTTCACGCCGGCCTCCGCCAGCTTCGCGACGAGCGCGCGGTTGTGCGGCTCGTCCGCGAACGTCCGGATCGAGGCCGCGACGACCGGCCCGACATCCGGAATGGTCTGCAGCGCCTCCACCGGCGCCTCGAGCACGGCCCCCATCGTCCGCATGTGCCGCGCGAGCGTCGCGGCGGCCTTTTCCCCGACGTGACGGATGCCCAGGCCGTAGATGAGGCGCGACAGGTCGTTCTGCTTCGAGCGCTCGAGCTGCTCGATCACGTTGCGCCCGACCTTGCCCAGGCGCCGCGGCACCGCGCGGTCCGACCGCGGATCCCTCGGGGTGACGACGAGGGTCTCGAGCTGCCCGGCGGTCAAGTGATACAGGTCGCCGAAATCGCGCACCAGCCCCTGCTCGATCAGTTGATCGACCAGCGACTCGCCGAGCCCCTCGATGTTCATCGCGGTCCGCGACGCGAAGTGCTCGAGGCTCCGCCGGAGCCGGGCCGGGCACGAGGTGTTCTCACACCGCCAGACGACTTCGTCTTCGTCGCGGACGAGCACGCTGCCGCACGCGCGGCACGCCGTGGGCATGACCCAGGGGCGTGAGTCCGCCGGCCGCAGACTGAGAATCGGCGCGACGATGCGCGGGATGACGTCGCCGGCCTTCTCGATCACGACCGTGTCCCCCTCGCGCAAGTCCTTGCGAGCCAGGTCCTCCGCGTTGTGCAGCGTCGCCATGGAAATCGTCGATCCGGCGACGAACACCGGCTCGACGATCGCATAGGGCGTATTCGCCCCGGTGCGCCCGACGTTGACCTCGATCTTCAGCAGCTTCGTGTGCGCCTGCTGCGCGGGGAACTTGAACGCCGTCGCCCACCGCGGAAACTTCGCCGTCGTCCCCAGCTTGTCGCGCAGCGCGAGGTCGTCGACCTTGATGACGACGCCGTCGGTGTCAAAGTGGAGGTCACGGCGGGCGTCCGCCCAGCGCTGGCAAAAGGCGATCACCGCGTCGATGCTCTCGCAGCGCTCCCAGTGGGGTTCTACCGGCAGGCCCCAGGCGCGGATGGCCTGCAACATTCCCGCATGGGTCTCGGGTAGGGGCGGTTCGCGAACCGCCCCCACGACCTGATAGGTAAACGCCGAGAGACGGCGTTTCGCGACCAGGGCGGGCTCCAGGTTCCTCATCGTCCCCGCGGCCGCGTTGCGCGGGTTCTGGAAGAGCGGCTCCCCTTCCCGCTCGCGCTCGGCGTTCATCCGCTCGAAGGACGTGCGTGGCAGGTACACCTCGCCGCGGACCTCCATCCGTCCGGGGACCGGCGTCTTCAGCGACAGCGGGATGGCGCGGATGGTGCGGACGTTGGCGGTCACGTCCTCGCCGCGCACGCCGTCGCCGCGCGTGGCGCCCCTGGCGAGCCGGCCGTCCTCGTAGGTGAGGGCGATGCTGAGGCCGTCAATCTTCAGCTCGGCGACGTAGGGGACGGCGGTGTCGCCGAGGCCCGCCCCTTTCCGGACGCGCTCGTCGAAGGCGCGAAGCTCCTCTTCGTTGTACGCATTGTCGAGGCTGCGCATGGGGACGAGGTGCTCGACGGTGGCGAAGCCCTCGGTGACCTTGCCCGCCACACGCTGCGTCGGCGAGTCGGCTGTGACGAGATCGGGGTGTTCAGACTCGAGCCGCTCCAGCTCGTGCAGGAGCGCGTCGAACGCCTCATCCGAGATCTCCGGCGCGCTATGGACGTAATAGCGCTCTTCGTGATGCCGTAGTTGCTCGCGCAGTTGACGGATGCGCTCCGCGGGAGCCATTACCGATCGCGCGACAGGACGTAGTCGGCGAGCGCGGCGAGGGCCTCGCGTTCGCGGCTGGGCGGGAACACGTCGAGCGACCGCTTCGCGAGCGTCGCGTATTCCGTCGCCTTCGCGTAAGCCATCTCAGGCGCGTTCTGCTCGCGCAGCATGCGGATGATGTCGCGCCACTGGTCCTTGGTCACGGCGCGGTCGGACACCACGCTGCGGATGACGCGATCCGCCTCCTCGCCGCCGCCGCGGAGGAGGTAGATGATCGGCAGGGTGACCTTGCCTTCGCGCAGGTCGCCGCCGACGGGCTTCCCGAGGGCGGTCTCGTCGGCCGTGTAGTCCAGCAGATCGTCGACGAGCTGGAAGGCGACGCCCAGGTTGAACCCGAACTCGCGGAGCGCGAGCTCCTGCTCCTTCGTGACGGCGCCGAGCACGGCGCCAATCTGCGCGCAGCCGCCGAAGAGGTACGCGGTCTTGCGCCGGATGATCTCGAAATGCTCCTCTTCCGTGATGTCGACGTCGCCCGTCTTGGTGAGCTGGTACAGCTCCCCCTCGATCATGTGCAGCGTGACGTCGCAGAGCAGCCGGACGATCTCCAGCGAGTCCTGCGTCAACGCCAGCGCCATCGACTTGATGTAGAGATAATCGCCCAGGAGGACGGTGATGTCGTTGCCCCAGCGCGAGTGCACGGCGAGGCGGCCGCGGCGGACGTCGGCCCCGTCGATGATGTCGTCGTGCACGAGCGTCGCGGTGTGAATGAACTCGACGACCGACGCGTTCAGCACCGCGCGGTCTCCCGTGTAGCCGCCGAGGCGCGCGGCCATCAGCAGGACGGCCGGCCGCACGCGCTTGCCGCCGCTCTTCTGGATGTACTTCCCCATCTCAGGGATGAGCGCCACGCGCGACTCGACGTGCCGGGCAAATTCCTGCTCGACGCGTTCGAGATCGGCGCGGATCGGTTCGAAGATCTGCGCCAGATCGGCCGTGACTGGGAGTTTCTGCGCGGTGTCTGTCAAATGGATGTCGCCAGGTTGCGCTTCACAATAGCGGACTCAGCACTAGGGTGTCAACGCGCTAAGCTGTTGCGGTAACGCGAGTTGGGCCAAACAACCTGACAAAATTGCGCGTGACCTGCGCGTCGAGGTCGGCGAGCGGCACGCCGCGCACGGCCGCCAGCGATTCCAGCACCTTCCCGACGTAGGCCGGCTCGTTCCGCTTGCCGCGATGCGGCACGGGCGCCAGGTAGGGGCTATCGGTCTCCATCAGCAGCCGGTCGGCCGGGACGATTCTGGCGGCGTCCCGCAAATCCCCGGCCTTCGGAAACGTCACGATTCCGGCGAAGGAGACGTGAAAACCAATGTCCACGGCGCGCCCCGCCATCGCGGCGTCGCCGGTGAAGCAATGAAACACGCCCCGCACGTCGCCGGCATCTTTGAGGATGGCAAAGGTGTCGTCGGTGGCTTCTCTGGTATGGATGATGACAGGCAGCCGTTCGGCACGGGCCAGGGCGAGCTGCGCGGCGAAGACCGCCTGCTGCACGTCACGCGGTGCGAAATCGTAGTGGTAGTCCAGACCGATCTCGCCGACGCCGCACGCGCCGAAGGCCGCGGCGTGCGAGCGCGTGACCTCCGCCGACGCCTCCGCCCGGCCCGCGAAGTGACCGGCGCTGTGTGGATGTACGCCCGTCGCGAACCGCACGGCCGGCCACCTCGTTTCGACGCCCCGCGCCCTCACCGCTTCGGCCTCGTCTCCTGCGGAAAGAATGCAGAGGGCCTCCGTCACGCCCGCCGCCTGCGCGCGCGTGATCGTGGCGTCGAGGTCCGCTTCGAAGGCTTCGTCGGCCAGGTGACAATGAGAGTCGATCATTGGCGATTGCTGACTGCAGATTGAAGATTCACGGATTGAAGATTGGCGATTGGCGATTGGCGCGCGCATTCGGACGACTCACGGACGTCCGATGTCGGATGGCCAATTGGCAATCGTCAATCGCCATTTCGTCAATCTTCAATCTGCAGTCTGCAGTCTGCAATATCGGCGGGCGCTACCTGATCCGAGCGCCCGGAGGAACGTCCCCATCGAATGCGACAAGGACCGGCTTGCCGCCTTCCGGGCTCGCGGCGAGGATCATCCCGTTGGACTCGATCCCCATCAGCTTCGCGGGCTTGAGGTTGAACACGACTCCCACGGTCTTGCCGACCAGCTGCTCGGCCTCGTACGCCTCGGCGATGGTCGATCGACAACTTCATCAGCTTCCGCGAGTTGGGTACCTTCTCGGCCGCGAGCACCTTCGCGACGCGCAAGTCGACCTTGAGAAAGTCATCGATCGCGATGCGATTGTCGGCCGGCGCGGCGGCGGCGGGAGGCAGTACTGGCGCTGAGTCCTTGGGCTGTTCGGTCACGTTGACGCTCCCGGATCTGTGTTGATCTGTGTTGGTCTGTGGCCTGTGTTGATCTGTGTTCGTCTGTGGCGACTCAACTGTGTGTTTCTGCGGCTCAATGCGGGGCCACAAATTGTCGCCTTTGGCAATCGTGCGTGCCCCTTCGTTGCGCCAGGCGGCGGAGTCGAGGCGGATGCGGTCCGCGGGCGTGGCTTCGCCGACGCGGCGCAGGATCTCGGCGGCGGACGTCGGGATGATCGGCAAGAGCAGAATGCCGGCCACGCGCAGCGCTTCCGCCACGTCGAAGAGCACCTGGCTCAAACGCGACGCGTTTTTCTCGTCACGCGCAAGCGCCCACGGCTCGGTCTCCGCGATGTATTCGTTCGCGGCATCGACAATGCGGAAGGCCGCCGCGGCCCCCTCTTCGAGGGCGAAGCGGTCCATGGCGCCCCGGTAATCCTGGAGCGCCTTGGCGGCGACGTCGGCCAGGCGGCCGGGAGCCTCCGTGGGCGCGGCGCGCCCGCCGCGGTATTTCTCGGCCATCGCCGCAATGCGGCTGACCAGATTTCCGAGGTTGTTCGCGAAGTCGACGTTGTAGCGCTCCTGGAGGCGCGACCACGAGAAATCGCCGTCGCCGCCGTAGGTGACTTCCTTGATCAGGTACAGCCGGAGCGGATCGACGCCGACTTTCCGCACGGCGTCCACGGGATCGACGACGTTTCCCAGCGTCTTGCTCATCCGCTGGCCGTCGACCGACATGAACCCATGGCCGAAAACCTGCCGCGGCAGCGGCAGCCCCGCGCTCATCAGCATCGCCGGCCAGATCACCGTGTGGAACCGCGTGATGTCCTTGCCGATCACGTGGAGATCGGCGGGCCACCACTTCGCGAACTTCGCCTCGTCGGTGGCGAACCCGGCCGCCGACGCGTAGTTGATCAACGCGTCGAACCAGACATAGACCACGCTCGACGGATCGTGCGGCACCGGGATGCCCCACGCCTGCCCGGCACGGCTGATCGAGATGTCGTCGAGCCCCGCCTCGAGGAGCTTCAGGATCTCGTTGCGCCGGGTTTCCGGCTCCACGAGCTCCGGATGGGCCGCGAAGTGCGCGAGCAGGGGGTCGCGATATTTCGACAGGCGGAAGAAGTGGTTCTTCTCCTGAATCCAGTCGACCGCGGCGTGCAGCGGACACTTCCCGTCGACGAGATCCTTCTCCTGCTTGAACGCCTCGCAGCCGACGCAGTACCACCCCTCGTAGAACCCTTCGTAGACGTCACCGTTGGCGGCAATCCTGCGCACGAGCTCCTGCACGGCGGCCTTGTGGCGCGGCTGCGTCGTCCGGATGAAATCGTCGTAGGAGATATCGAGGAGCCTCCAGACCGCGCGGTACTCGCCCTCCATCCGATCGCAGTAGGCGAGCGGATCGAGACCCTGCTCCTTCGCGAGGCGATACACGTTCTGGGAGTGCTCGTCGTTGCCCAGGACGAACAGCGTGTCGACCCCGCTCAGCCGCTTGTAGCGGGCAATCGCGTCCGCCGTGATCTTCTCGTAGGCGTGTCCTAGGTGCGGAGGGCCGTTGA
>WNFM01034455.1_pt1 | contig 16307 bp, 12 predicted proteins | sample 5400271 | NCBI WGS metagenome assembly WNFM01 (sample SAMN13153352, study PRJNA577476) | soil metagenome | isolation source: 60 cm saprolite on Douglas fir-dominated hillslope | place: USA:California | collected 2013-09-17
TGGACGCTTGAACACCTCGGCCTCGCCAGTGACGTCTACCGCGCCTCACCTACCTTACGAGCACGCTTTGCTGCGGGTGGGAAGGATGTCGCATCCAGGGCTGGGGCATCTGCGATTAGAGATGAAGTGCCCACGCACGTATAAGTGACGGCGGTCTTCACATCTGGTTTGTAGCGGGGCCTTTGACATCCCGTTGATCTGCCTAATCCAGCAGGAAATGCTCAAAAGACTCGTTACCAAAGACCATGGTGAAACCATTTCAACCCGCTGATCGCTTTTAAACGCGCCAGCGGGTGATCAGATTGAATGGTCTTGGCCCCACCATTTGGCTTCACTCCCACCCTCAGTAAAAGTGATCCTGCTGTAACCATTAAGCCTCGTCAATACGTGTCATATACTGGATCTTGCAAATTTCTTAGAGCGCAATCAAGAGATCATTTCGAGTAGGGGCGCCGACCCCCCTCAGATAGATTTAGAATTATTATCGATGCCATAACGATTTTTGTGTAATGATGTGCAACCAGAAGGAGTTAACCCAGTCCAGGCCTAGTTTCCGGGCTTTTCTACTATGCACCGATACACAACGTTTGGTATGGCATTTTATTGTCTCACTAGGAGACAAACAGGTTAAGCCTTCGTGTATTGTGACCAGTAACTTTGTACTAGGAAAAGACTAGGAAAAGCGTCCCACATTTCTTAAATATGTTACTATAGTCAAGGGGGGTCTATCGGTGCATCGTGGTGCATTATCTTGCGCGTTCTTGCTTCAGATTATGCTACCTGTGTGCTATACATGGAATAAGAAACATTTTGTGTGTGCCGATTGAGACTAGTGCAAACGTCGCTGCGTGACTGCGCTTCGTGTTTTGCATGACACAAAGTGCGATAAAATTGGTAGTACGGTCTAAAAGCGCATATGGTGAGCGCCTTTTAGAAAGGATTGACCTAATGCCTACTCGGATGACAGATCAAACAGTGTCATCGGAACCGATACATGCTTGCCGCCTGATCGTCGCCTCCAATCGCGGTCCCGTCGAATACCAGCTCAGCCATGACAGGACGCTAAAACCTCGTCGTGGCGCTGGCGGTGTGGTGACAGCGCTCATTGATGCAGCATGCCGGATGAAGACGACCTGGGTGGCAATGGCAATGACTAAAGGCGACCGTATTGCCGTGAAGGAGGCGAAGCAGAAAGATGGTTTACTACCGTTAACGCTGCCAGGTCACAAAATCAAAATGCAATTGCGCTATGTTGCCATCTCAGAAGACGCCTATGACAAACACTATGGGAAGATCAGCAATCAGTTGCTGTGGTTCCTACAGCATTACATGTATAACCCCACGGAGGACTCCGCCACGATCCGTCAGGTCCAGGACGACTGGACAAATGGTTACTGCGTAGCAAACCAGGCTATTGCCGATGCGGTAAACGCTGAGATTGATCGTGAGGGCAGCAGCGTTGTCGTCATGCTCCATGACTACCAACTCTACCTGGCCGCAGCGATGATTCGCGAATGCCATCCCTTGATCGTCATACAGCAGTTTATTCACATCCCCTGGCCCGATGTGCGCTGCTGGCATTTTCTGCCCAGCAATATCACCCAGGCTATTTATAGCGGTTTGGCCGGCAACGACATTATTGGTTTCCAGACGGAGCGCGACGCTCGTAATTTCATCGAAGGAGCGCGTACACTGCTCGATGGCGCTGTTGTCGATTTTGAAGAGGGCACTATTGAGTGGAAAGGTCATTGCACCCGTGTCCGTGCCTATCCCGTCTCCATCTCTGTAACGAGCGAACGCCGCGCCGTGCGAAGCCTGGCCGGCAAACAGGCTGCTGGACGGATAGTACCCTTGTTGAGCGAAAAGACCATTATGCGAGTAGATCGTATCGAGCCCACCAAAAATATTGTGCGCGGCTTTCAGGCCTATGCGCAGATGCTTGATGACCACCCAGAGCTGCTAGGCCAGGTCACGTTTCTCGCCTTTCTCGTGCCATCCCGCCAGTCCTTGCCCGTATATAAACGTTATAATGCTGAGGTACAGAAGGTCATTGGAGAGATCAATCAGAAATACGGCTCGGATCAGTGGAAGCCAATCCAGCTCTTCTATGAGAACAACCGTCTACAGGCGCTGGCTGCTATGCGCTTTTATGATGTGCTGCTCGTTAATCCGATTGTCGATGGCATGAATCTGGTCGCCAAAGAGGGGCCGGTAGTCAATGAACGTAATGGCGTGCTGGTGCTCTCCCGGACGGTCGGGGCATTCCAACAATTGGGGAAGTTCTCTATTCCCACCTCGCCAACCGACACGGCCGAGACAGCACAGGCACTCTACAAGGCTCTGACACTGCCTCTCGAAGAACGGCGCATCAAGGCTACATTTGCGCGCCAGATGGTAGAACGGCACGATCTCAACAACTGGCTCAAGCGGCAGACCCATGACATCAATGAGCTACTGGATGCTGCGTCTATCCCCGCCGAGAGACCGGCCGCGGCATTGCCAGCACTTGTGGGGACCGCTGTGTAAGGCCACGGCTACCTTTCGGATGTTTGCAATGATGCCACAATTTTGCGGAGCAGTTCAACCATGCCCGCGACTCCATGTACGGTGATGTCGGCATGTGCGATCAACTCACGGGGAGTATCATTATGCTGGACTGCTATGGCAAGAGCGGCCATACCATGCTGTCTCAGCCGCTCTATCTCCAGGATGGCATCAAGGTCGGTGTGATCGTCACCGGCAAAGAGCATGCCTCGTAGGCCGAAACGCAGCATAAACCAGAGGAGAGCCTGTCCTTTGTTGATATCCAGGGGTGTTCGCACCCCGATAGCCCGTTTCTCTTCGTCCAGGCGCATGTTGGCCCGGCGAGCAGGTTCTTCCAGCAGGCTCAGGATCGCGCGTCGCGCCTGTTCAGGATCGGGGCAAAGGCGATAGTGTATCGTCCCCCCGATGCACTTCCGTTCTACGATTATGCCCGGCAGGGTAGCCAGGTCCCGTTCCGCCAGGTCTAGTAATGCTTTGCCAGGTTCGAGGTAAGCAAAGGCCTCGGGCGCCACACGCACGGGATGCGAGGCAGGTAGTCCATCGCTCCATTCTAAGCCATGAGAACCGATGTAGGTGATATCATCTACGTTGACCATGGCTGCACCATCGTCGAGGGCGCGACCGGTCATGATCGCCACGTGGGCGTGCTCTCGTGCCTGTTCCAGGAGGGATGCTACGCCTGGGTAGAGCTGTGCTTCGTCGGGTGTCGGCGCTATTGGACTGAGTGTACCATCAATGTCGAATACGAGGCCAAGTGGTCGCTGAGACAGAACTGTTTGTATGGTTACCTTTTCTAAATTTGCCTTTGACATGCTTATAGTTTCTAGCAAGACCATCCTTCTTACTCCATCTTACCACATGGGGTTTATCGAATTGGTGACACTCTCATCCCCTCGAAGGGGACGAGCTTCTGGGCGAACCTTCCCGCCTGTGACCTGTCTCCGCAGAGGCCCGGAGGAACCCAGTGGCTGAGGCGGGCGCGCTTCTTCGCTGTATTCCCCGCTTCTCCTCCCCATACAACGAACCGGCGCTCTCACCCCCATTATGGAGCGAAGGCATAGAGGCGCCCATCCTTGTTCCCTATGTAGAGCACACCGTTTGACACGGATGCCCAACCCCAGAAACGCGAGCCACTGTTTGTATCATTGTAGCGGAAAAGGGTGTTCCCTGAAGTCGCATCGAGCACCATCAAGTACGTTCCCTGGCCGAGTATCACCAGGCCAGGAACAGCTATGACCGCGCCAGTTACCGGACTAGCCTTCATACAATGCTGCCATTTGATGGCGCCAGTATCGGGATTGAGCGCCGATACACTGCCAGGACAGCTGGTCCCGCTGAGGGTAACGCCGTTGCCGCCGACGTAGAGTGTGTGGCCATCCCAGGCGGCAGTCGATATGCTGCCCCGGCTTGTGGCGAGCTTGGTACTCCACACGGGGCCGCTGGCTATGTCAGCCCGATTAAACGCGTAAAATAACCCGTTTTTATTCTCAAGGCCAACCATAGGAGTGCCCGACGTGGTTGTAAACAGCGTCGGCGTGGCTCCGAAGTCACCATCGCCGATCTGCTGGGACGCTGGCACCTGCCAGTGATGTATGAATGACAGGTCCGATGCACTTAGTTCAACCAGCGCAATCGTATTGGATTCCGAGCTTGAGCAAGAGCCCTGGTTTCCCGTCGAGATGTAGACGGTACCAGCGGTTTCATCAATCGTTGGCGAACTCCAGACGCTGCCGCCCGTACAACCGCCGGGCACAACGTTGAAGGCATGCTGGATAGAACCGCTTGTGGCGTCTAACTGGATCAACTGCCCCTGGACTAGCGGGCAGTCCCCAAGAGACGACACACCCATATAAATGCTATTGTTGAACAGCGCTGGCGAACTCCAGAGAAAATGGCTGGGTGGCGAACCCAATGTCTTCTGCCAGATAATAGCACCCGTGAGAGCATTTATGGCATAAAATTTGCCGTTGCCGCCACCTACAAAGTCCACCGAGGTGGCGGTACCATTAATCGTCACGGTGCCTATCGTCGCTGTGCTCGCTACACCCACGCGCGGAGGGCTGCACGAGGAGTCAGTCGTGGTGCCGACATTGGTCGACCAGACTCTCGTGTTGTCCAATTTCGTCGCGTGCTCATAGCCATCCCATGAGCCCCAGTAGACAAGCCCATTGGCTTCCACCGGTTGAGCTGTAACGTCGCCCCCGGCGGTGTGTATCCACTTCAGCTTGAGGTTAGGAGCCGTCGATGGGGTAATGATGGTTTCGTTCGGATTGAAGCCGCTGCGCCCATTGTCGGCCATGTACGTTGTCCAGTCACCTGACGCCGCGTGGGTAGCGAGAACAGAAGGGATTAGTGCTATCGAGATGACGGCGAATATAGCCACCATCGCCCAGAGGTATTTCCACTTCTTCATCCATTGCCCTAGTGCGTGCATGTTCGCATTCTTCATGGCTGAAAATCCTCTACTAAAAATTACTTGCGCAAATACGAGATACCTGAGCCTAACCACATCCATAGAGAATAAATATTGCTGACCACGTATTTCCGCGTTTTTCCAGGTTCCCTCAAAAAAAAGGCTGGCAAACGAGTATCATTCCTCAAGATACAATTATGCCTGGACGATCGATGTTTATCAGTTGCGGGCGTGTTAAGATGTGATTGTAAATGCATCAAATTGGTTAAGGTTTCTCTCTGCGCACTGGAGTATGCTAAAAAGAAAGGGTAAAAAATGCGCGGAGTGAATGGGGCTATCCCGTCAAAGAAGAACGCTATATCGCGGTTGACAGCGACAAGCCTATCCTCTATCATAAAGCAGAGCAGGAAAACGTCCCCTGTTCGTGAAAGGTGCGCAATTGCGCATTTTGTTCAGTAATTTCCTCGATATTCCTGGCGGCGCTGGTAAGATTGCAGCCTTAGTTACTAGAGTAGCGGTAGCCCTATGTTGCTATAGAGGGAAACACTAGATGAACATCAGCGACACCGTCGATCTTATTTTGAATATCATTGCCGCTGTTCTCATCATCTGGATAGCCCTGGAACTTTCAGCCTACACTCTTATCCGATACGCCAAGAAGTACCACTGGGCAATCGGTATCTGCACTGTTCTAGTGACAATAAACCCATTTGATGCCACCGCTTATCTCAACCGGAGTTGGGCTTACCTGGAAGTCGAAGAGTATCAAAAAGTTATTCAAAATGCTGATCGTATCATCACCCTCAATGCAAAATTTTCCAGACTTGTGTCCAACTCCAACCTGGCAAAGGCTTACAACAACCGGGCCATTGCCTACCGGAACCTGAAGCAGTACGAGCGGGCCATCGTCGACTATGACCAGGCCATTGCCCTTGACCCCAATTATGCGGCTGCCTACAACAACCGGGGCGTTACGTACAGGAATCTGAAGCAGTACGAGCGGGCTATAGATGACTTTAATCATGCACTTGAGATAAAATTTGGAAATACCCTGGCTTACTACAATCGGGGCATCACTTATTATCTCCTTAAGGAGTACCAGAGAGCCATCCGAAACTTCGACAGTGCGCTCGAACTGAACCCTAAAGACACCTCAGCTTACTTCGGACGAGGCACTGCTCGCTATCGGCTCAAAGAGTATGAACAGGCCATACAGGATTTTAACCATGCGTTGACACTAGACGCAAAGAATAACTGGTCCTACCACAATCGGGGCGTCTCTTTTCTTGGATTAGGAAATATCAAACAAGGCCTGGCTGATTTCATTAAGGCTCAAGAGATAAATCCAACTTATGTTGGCCATGCCTGGATGGCTCTATGGTCTGAAATGTGTCTGAATCAGGCCGGTGAGGGAGAGGCCGAAAAGCTTGAAGCGATTGCGGCAGTTGACCCGAAACATCATATTGCCTATATCTGCCGGGGAGTTGCACTCTGCCTGCGAGGCAACTTCGAGCAATCTCTCATTGAATTAGAGCAAGCAATTCTGCTGGAACCTGATGAATGGGACAAGTACTTCTGGGCTGGTATGGCCTGTGCCTCCCTGGGTCGTGATCAAGAAGCGATAGGGGCACTGGAACATTCCCTGGCATCAGGGCTGCCTCCCGTACTCCTAGCTCCTTTACGCTGGCTTGAACAAGATAAACCCAAATTTTATGAGAATCACGTGAAGGCGTTATTGGCTCGCTACAAAGGAGTGTAGTCGATGAGCGTTCAACTCATGATCTTCCTGGACATTATCTTTGCCATCGCTATTCTTGCTGTTATTACTTACTGGATAGTGAGACCTATCATCCTCACTCAGCGGGCCATTGAATACTACAACTTCCTAACGAAACTGCTGCCCTGGTATGCTAAACCCTACAACAATCGCGGACTTGTATATTTTGAACGTGGAGAATACCAGCGAGCCATACAGGACTATAATCGCGCTTTAGCTTTAAATTCTCGACTATTCCAGGCTTACAACAATCGTGGTCTCGTTTACTATAAGCTGAAAGAGTACCAGCGAGCTATTGAGGATTATGACCGGGCTCTTGCCTTGAACCCCGCCTATGGCCTGGCTTATATCAACAGAGGAGTTGCTTATCACGATATCGACGAGTACCAGAAGGCTATTGAAGACTACAACCATGCTCTCACCCTGAAACCCAAGGATGCTATGGCCTATCTCAACCGGGGCTGGTTATACCATAGCCTCGGTGAGTATGAAAAGGCCATTCAAGACTGCAAGTTTGTCCTTGTGTTAAATCCCAAGCTTGTCCAGGCCTGTGTTTGCATAGGCCGCGCTTATGAGGGCCTTGGAGATCACTACCGGGCTATCCAAAGCTATAACAAGGCTCTTGCTCTGGATGCTAGAGATTCCCCAGCATACCTCTACCGGGCATGGGCGTTTTACGTCCTCAAAGAGTACCGGTTTGCTATAACTGATCTTGACCATGTAATCGAACTGGCACCTAACGACTTCCTGGGATACCATAGTAGAGGTCTTGCTTATAGCGGTATCAAAGAGTATCAGTTAGCGCTTGCCGATTATGATCGTACTCTTGTACTGAACCCCAGCTATGCAACAGCTTACTATCATAGAGGATTTGCTTACCTGCGACTAGGAAATATTGAGCGGGCTCGCGTTGACTTCCTCAAGGGCAGAGAATACGACCCGCAAAGTGTTCGCACCGCCTGGATGATTGAATGGATTGGTATGTGCCTGGAAAAGCCAGGTGTGGAGGAAGCAGAACAGTTAGAGCAGACCGCAGCAATTGACCCACAACACCATGACGCCTATATCTGCCGGGGAGTTGCACTGTGGTTGCGTGACAAACTTGAGCAAGCGCTAGCTGAATTAGAGCAGGCAGTCCAAAAAGAACCGAACGCGGACACACACTTCTGGATGGGAATGATCTATGCCTCCCTGAAACGAGATGGTCAGGCGATTGCAGCCATACAAAAATCACTCGAATCAGGCCTATCCCCTGTACTCCTGGCTCCCCTGCGCTGGCTTGAACGGACCAGGCCCGAATTTTATGAGAACTACGCGAAGGCGTTATTAGCTCGCTACCAATGAGACTATTCCAATTGATGGCAAACCGCTTGCTTGCTATGAAAGTACCATCTTGCTTTCCTTCCGGAGCCGATGCCGATATACTCTGTTCGGAGATCACGCCAACAGCAGTGCGAGAAATGAACGTTTCACCTATTCGTGGTGAAGCACCAGCGAAAGGAGCTACTTTGAAGCCTTCTGCGAACGGCATCACACCGATGTGGTGGTCATTGATGGGGAAATGCTCTCACCTGAACAAGAGCTTGTGCAAGATTTGGTGGCAATTCTCACGGTCTTCTCGGCTCGGCTCCACGGCCGGCGTTCCTACAAGAAAGTGATTCGCGATGCTGCTCTGCAAAAAGATCAAGCTCAAGTAACTGAGCGAGATGCCGCTGCCCTGGAATTTATGCAGGGCAAGTGTCGAGCATTGTACAACTGGTGGGTAATGAAGCTCAGGGATGGGGAGAAATGGCCCGGTTGGCGCATTGCCAAGAAAACCTTGCAAGCCTCGAAGCGGCATGATCCTGAACTCTGTCAGGTGTACGGCAAGTTGCTCCATGAAGTCTACTTTCGTCTGGGTGCAGCAATGGATGCCTTCTTTCGGCGGGTGAACAACAGAGAGAAGCCAGGGTTTCCAAGGGTGCGCCCCCGGCATTGTTTCTTTACCCTGGTCTATCCCGCCATGTACATGCAGATCGAAGGAAAGACCTTGATCTTGCCCACAGGCGGCAAGGGAGCGAAAAACAAGCGATACCCCAACGTAGAAGCCGAACTGACAGAAATTCCCCCGGAAGGCTTTCGAGAAGTGGCGATCAGCCGGGATGGCAGAGGCGATTACTACGCTTGCTTCTCCTATCGTGTCAAGAAAGACGAGCAGCAACCAGGGAAAGTGGTAGCATTCGACCTTGGGATCAAGACGCTGGCAACTGGCGTCAATGAACAAGATCGCTTCTACTCCATTGGCGGGTTCAAGGGAGGGCAATGGTACAATCGACAACTCGACAAAATCCGGTCAAGGCGTGACAAGTGTCAGAAGAAATCTCGTCGGTACATTCACCTGAGCAACGTTTACAAGCGGGTGGCTCAGAAAAAGCGCAACAAGCAGCGTGATAGCCTGCACAAAGCGTCTCATCTCATTGCTCACAAACTGGTTGAGAGAACTGTGGTGATTGGTGATTTGAGTCAGAGACAGATGGTGATGAAAGAGCATGCAGAACAGAACAAGCATCGCAATCGGGCTGTTTATAACGATTGGGGCTTGTATACTTTCACCGAGATGCTCACGTACAAATGCCACCTGTACGGCAAAGAACTGGTGTTTTTAGATGAACGCAATACCTCCAAAGCGTGTAGCGGGTGTGGATATCTGCAGCCGATGCCGCTGTGGAAACGCACGTATCGCTGTACAAATTGTGGACTCGTCATGGACCGCGATGAGAACAGTGCGGTCAACATCCTGACGAGGTTTCTTGCCCGGCGAGGGCCACACACTTCCTCCGGGAAGTGCGGTGTGCTGCAGGAGGACAGAAACGGCGTAGACGTTGTGGAGGCGTCCTGTCATGCCCAAGTGCAGCAATTGAATATGTTTGAACATATTTAGAAAGGCAGTTCGCACCAATGTCTCAAAGCAAGGCACCCACTAGAAGGTTACTGAGCTTATCTGCACGCGTCTCATTTTTCTTGATCGTAGCCGCTATTTTGCCGCTCTTCATCGCCTTGATCATCAGTGAGGTGCAGACTCGCGCCACCCTCATCGACCAGGCCAACAGAACGCTGGAAGCTGATGCACAAACCCACTCTCAACTCATCGAGAACTACCTGACGGCGAAATTACTTGAAGTAAGAACGTTAGACAACACACCGATCGTTCAACAGTATTTCGCAGATCCTGCCCACAATCAAGCGGCACTAGCTGTGGTGATCCAAAATGGACTGGCGATCAACAAGTCAAATGATCCCGATATCATCCTTGTCACGCACTTCGATCTCCGGGGACATCTACTTTTCAGCTATTCTATTTATAACCTGAAGCCGCAGCCACACGGGAAGTACCTGCTTCCCCCGGCGGATCTAGAAAACCTGGCGCAGTCGAAGAGCCTGCAGTATGTTTCCGGTGTGTACTACAATCCCTTGACGCGCCAATCCACGGTCGAGTTATACACGACCGTGTATAACCCTGCGCTCAAAAAACCTCTTGGGATTATACGCAGTACCCTCTCGCTTGACTATATCTGGAACATTGTCAGCAGTGAAAAGGGGTCCAATGGAGATGGAAGTTACGCCTTCATCCTTGATGAGAATGGGGTACGCATTGTCGACCCTGACCCGCAGAGTCTCTTTACCTCAGTCGCCCCTCTTAACTCAGAATTCCAACAGTTGATCAAAGATGAACAACTTTATGGGAAGGAGAGCAACGTCCCTGTTCTGGCTGATGGGACGCTTCAGAGCCTACTGAACCTCAAGAAGCCCCCAGTCGCATTTTCGGAGACGCCGGTTGGAAAGCATGAGGTATTTCAAGCCACCTGGCGGAGGTTCTCGACGATTCCCTGGACCTATGTCGTCTTGACTCCTCAGAACTCGATCTACACCGTCGCGAATCAGCAGCTCTTCATTACGCTAGCGGTCGCCGCGGCTGTCTTCATCGCAGCACTGGTTCTTGGGTTGATAATAGGAAATAGTATCGCTTCTCCCATCTCGCGTGCAGTGGACTCCCTGCTGAAAAGCAGCTCTGCACTGAACCGGCTTTCGGAAAACGAAAAGAGAATCGCATCAGAGCAGATCTGGATGGTAGACTCTTCAGAAAAAGGCCTCCAAGCGATTCGATACTATACTAGCGCCTCGAAACAGGCAGTACGTCAACTGAACACGCTTGGGAACGATTTGCTCGCACGGCCAGAAAGAGAGAAACCGGCAATTTTGAATGGTGTCGCGCAGATAGTAGACATCGGGCGCTATTTTGAGCAAGCAATTATCCAGCAGGATGAGAGCAATAGGAAAGTAGCGGTTGCAATGAAAGTGACAGGCGAGGTAGCGAAGCAGATTGAGTCGGGTGCGAAGTCCGTGGATGATGCTACTACCGTTTTAGATCAAGTAGTAAACCAGCTACGCAGGGTCGCCGGTAAGTAAAGAGACCATTCCAAAGGGGGGACAAAGAGGAACTTGCTCATGTACGATCAGGTCATTACGAACTTACTCGAGTTTTACAATTCCGACGTTGAAAGGCGGGACAGCAGGGAATATCCTGCATGGAAACAGGAAGAGCGGCAACATTTCCTCTCGTTGCTGCAACAGGAGGGAAAAACCTCTCTGCTGGAAATTGGCGCTGGCACTGGCAGAGATAGCCAGTTCTTCCAGCAGCACGGATTAAAGGTCATCAGTACAGATCTTTCTCCGGAAATGGTGAAGCGGTGCCAGCAGAAAGGCCTCACCGCCTATGTAATGGACTTCTTACACCTCGACTTCCCGCCCGGCTCGTTCGATGCCATCTATTCCTTCAACTGCCTGTTGCACGTCCCCGCACAGGACCTGCCAGCCGTGTTACAAAAGATTCAGGGGTTGTTGAAACCTGCCGGTCTCTTTTACCTGGGAGTCTACGGTGGAATAGAGCATGAAGGAGCACGGCCGGATGATCCTAACGAGCCCAAACGCTTCTTTTCTTTCCATACCGATGAGTATATGCAGGAGATCGCCCGTCAATTTTTTGAGCTACTGTACTTTAAGCGTGTCCATCTCGAAGACGAGCGGGAATTGCATTTTCAATCCATCATCTTGCGAAGAAGCTAAGCAGGTTTGCTATGCCAGGAGACAAGAAGTCACGCACAGTCCGCAAACGCCCTCTGGCAACGCTGCTTGCCGAACGTGGTATCTTCGATAGCGAAGATGAGGCGCGGCGCTGGGTCATGAGTGGCAAAGTGCTCGTCAACGGCCAGCGCATCGACAAGCCGGGTATGCTGGTGCCCGGCGATTCTGTGCTGGATGTGCAGGGCCGCCGCCGCTACGCCAGCCGTGGTGGCTATAAGCTTGAGGCCGCGCTTGCCCACTTTCACGTGGCGGCAGTAGGCCGTGCAGCGCTTGATAGCGGCGCTTCTACCGGCGGCTTCACCGACTGCCTCTTACAACACGGCGCGGCGCTCGTCTATGCCGTTGAAGCTGGCTACGGCCAGCTAGTAGGGCGTTTGCGTGCTGATCCGCGCGTACGCAGCCTGGAACACACTAACCTCAGCGACCTTGCCCCTGCTGCGCTGGACCCACCTCCCACGCTCATCACCCTCGATCTCTCCTACCTTTCCCTCACCAAAGCTTTGCCCATAGCCGCTCATTTGCTGGAGCCAGAAGGAGAAGTCCTGGCTCTGCTAAAGCCGCTCTTCGAAGTCGATAGCGCAGCAGCGCGGCGCACTGGATATATAGAGGACCCGGCCCTGCTGGTAGCTGCCCTGCATCGAGTACTGCAGGCAGGCGCAGAGGCTGGTCTGGTGCCAGTAGGAGCCGCTAAATTGGCCTTGCGACCGCGCCACGGCGTTCTCGAATTCTTTGTATACTTTGCGCGCGGGACGAACTGCACACCTTGGGACTACAACAATGCTACGCTGGCCGAAATCATCGCGGGACCTGGCATCGGAAGCGCGGAGGAGGAGTGAGTCTGCTATATCTCATTAATGAAGGGGAGCGAGGAGATGCCCCCGTAGCGGGTGACGCTCAGGCCCGCCACCTGGTTGGCAAAGCTGCCCAGGTTTCTCAAATCATCCTCAGACAACTGGCGCAGGTCTGCTGGCGTACTGCAATTTCGCTCTACTAATTGGTACAGGATCGCCCCCATAAAAGCATCACCTGCCCCTGTTGTGTCAACGGGACTGACGGACGATGCTGGTACCTCCACCTGGGAATCGGCCGTCATTAAAAGCGCTCCACGGGCATCAAGTGTAATGATGACCAGGCTGGGGCCGTGCGTTAAAAGATCGGCTCCCAGCGTATACAATTGCTTCATGTCTAGGCCTGCGGCTGGCACCGTCTCTAGTTCGCCTATGAACACCGCCTCTTCGGCACTGAACTTCAGCACATCGGTACGCCCTATAACATCCTCTATTGCGTCCTGGATATCTGCATCGGATGCCCACAATGCAGGGCGGATATTGGCATCGAACGACGCGATACATCCGGCCTGGCGTGTATAGTCCAGCGCTGCCAGCGTCGCTGAGCGTGAAGGTTCGATAGATAGCGAGACAGAGCCTGCATGGCATATCGCTGTATCTTGCCAGGCGTTCCAATCCAGGTCGTTGACCTCTAAGAGTGTATCGGCAGTTCCTGTACGATAAAACGTGAATTGTCGTTCCCCGCCGGCCAGCAATGTCACCATGGCCAGAGAGGTTGGGGCTTGCCTGGCAGTTTTCAGATAGAGTGTATCAACGTGGTTGTCGACCAGTACCTGCGCCAGCATCTGGCCAAATCCATCCTCCGACAACTTGCCGATAAACCGCGCAGCTCCTCCAAGCCGCGCAATAGCCACCGCCACGTTCGCGGGCGCTCCCCCCGGGTGAGGATGATAGCAGGGAGTGTCTTCCACTCCTACCGTGCTAGATGGATCAGGGATGAAATCTATGAGCATTTCACCGATGCTGACGATGTACTTCGACATGGCGTTTCTCTATCGAGTCTCTCCTCTTTTCCAGAATAATACCATGCTCACCTGCCATAGACAAGCATTTATGTATATTCCTTACTTCAGAGGAGCAGCATCGCATCCCCAAAACTAAAGAATCGGTATCGTTCCCGTATCGCCTCTTGATATGCTTTCTCGATCAAAGCTTTGCCTGCAAAGGCGCTCACCAGCATCAGCAGCGTCGAGCGCGGCAGGTGAAAATTGGTAATCATGGCATCTACAATGCGAAAGCGGTAGCCAGGTGTAATGAACAGCCGTGTGCGCCCATGGAATGGCTCAATAGCATCTCCGTGAAACCCTGCCACGCTCTCCAGCACACGCATAGAGGTTGTGCCTATCGCGATGATCCGTCCCCCGACCCGTCGCGTTTCGTTAATCAATTCAGCCGTAGGAGCATCCAGGTCGATCTCCTCGCTGTGCATCTTATGTTTGCTGACGTCCTCGTGCTCCACGGGTCGAAAGGTGTCCAGCCCCACGTGCAGCGTCACGAAGCCGACGCGCACTCCCAGCTGGCGCAATTGCTCGAGTAATCGCGGTGTAAAGTGTAGGCCGGCCGTCGGTGCCGCGGCCGAACCGCTGATGCGAGCATAAACCGTCTGGTAGCGCTCAGGATCGGCCAGCTTCTCGTGTATATACGGGGGCAGCGGCATATACCCTACCCGCTCGATTGCCTTTCGCACCATCGATATAGAGGTTCGACCTGGCGCGTCTCTGAAGGCAATTTCTTCCGATCTCTCTATCGCGACATGTGAGCCTGTCACCCAGAAACACACGATACGCCCACCAGCTTCCGTCTGCTGGAGTATCTCGGCATGCAATACCATCCCGGCGTTGTCCTCATCCCCAAACACGATATGCGCCCCTTCGCGCAGTCGACGGCCGGGACGTACCAGAGTTTCCCAGTGGTCAGGCCCCAGGTCGGGACGTTCGGCCAGCAGCAGCACTTCCACAGCGCCACCCGTCTCCGCTCGCTGCCCCAACAGTCGCGCCGGAAGCACGCGGCTCTGGTTGGCGATCAACAAGTCCCCTGGGCACAGGTACGCGCCGATAGCGTAAAAATGCTGGTGCTCCAGGATTCCGGTCGAGCGATGTACAACCAGCAGTCGTGAGGCATCGCGAGGCTCGATTGGCGTCTGGGCGATCAGTTCTTGCGGCAAGTCATAGTCAAAATCGCTGGTCTTCAGGGAGTTAGCGTCGTCCACAAGCCCGTTCCATTTCCCCCACTGGGCGGATTTAGCCCCAGGTGTTGATAGGCTGCCCGCATCGCCACCCGGCCGCGCGGTGTGCGCGCAATGAAGCCCAGCTGCAGCAGGTATGGTTCATAGACATCCTCGATCGTCTCCGGGTCCTCGCTTGTGCTGGCTGCCAGCGTATCCAATCCGACCGGGCCGCCGTCAAATTTCTGAATAATTGTCAGCAGCAGGTTGCGGTCGGTCTGGTCAAGGCCGATTTGATCGATCTCCAGCGCGTCCAGTGCTGCTTTTGCCACTTCCCTGGTAATCACTCCATCTGCCTTCACCTGCGCATAGTCACGAACACGCTTGAGCAGGCGGTTAACGATGCGCGGCGTACCGCGAGCGCGCCCGGCAATCTCTACAATGCCCTCCTCGTCCGCCGGTGCTTTGAGGATGCGTGCCGAGCGAATCGAAATCTGCCTTAGTGAGTCGTGGTCGTAATACTCCAGGCGGTAAATTGCCCCGAAACGGTCACGTAGTGGCGCCGTCAGTGCGCCGACCCGCGTGGTAGCTCCTACAACGGTGAAGGGTGGCAGCGAGAGACGCAGCGCCCTGGCACTCGGACCCTTGCCGATCATTACATCGAGTGCGAAATCCTCCATTGCAGAGTACAGGCGCTCCTCCACGGCTCGGGCGAGCCGGTGTATCTCATCGATGAAGAGCACCTCCCCCGATTGGAGCGACGTGAGGATAGACGCGAGGTCGCCCGCGTGCTCAATCGCAGGCCCGGAGGTCGTTTTCATGTTGACGCCCATCTCGACAGCAATAATGTTGCACAGTGTCGTCTTCCCCAATCCCGGCGGGCCATAGAGCAACACGTGGTCAACCGACTCATTGCGCCTGCGCGCGGCCTCCAGCAGCACATCTAGATTCGCCTTAATCTTCTCCTGTCCAATATATTCCTTCAGCCGTCTGGGGCGTAAACTCCCCTCGATGACCTGTTCCTCTTCAGTCAAACGTGGTGAGACGAGTCGGTCGCTCATAGTATTCTCCCTGCTGAAACCGATGTTCTATTTATGCATTGTCCCCATTATATCAGAGTTGCGCACTCCGGTCGAGGGCCCCTCGAAGAGAGCCCTTTGAGAACACAATTATCATTTCCATTTTGCGAGTCGAGATCAGGAAAAATCGTAGAAAATGCGGAACCAAAACAACTATCAACACCGTAGTATGTAGTGTATCTCGTAGTGGAAGGAGAGTGGCAGCATGTTCAGCAGAAGAAAGACACGCCCGACCTTTCGCTGTTCCTTCTGTAGCAAGCAGCAGGACCAGGTCGAGCGCCTTATCGCAGGCCCCAATGGAGTCTATATTTGTGATCAGTGCGTTGACTTATGCCAGAAGATCATTCAGGAGGAGCGAGAG
>WNFM01098651.1_pt5 | contig 16305 bp, 12 predicted proteins | sample 5400271 | NCBI WGS metagenome assembly WNFM01 (sample SAMN13153352, study PRJNA577476) | soil metagenome | isolation source: 60 cm saprolite on Douglas fir-dominated hillslope | place: USA:California | collected 2013-09-17
AGCCCCACGAACAGCCCGTGCGCATGGAAGATCGGAAGCGCGTGAAGAAGAATGTCGTCATCCTGCCAACGCCACGCCTCGGCAAGCACCTGGACATTAGACGAGAGATTGCCGTGGGTGAGGACGGCGCCCTTCGACCGTCCCGTCGTTCCGGAGGTGTAAAGAATGGCCGCCGGGTCGTTCCAGGCGGCTGCCACGGTATCCAGGCTGTCGCCAGTTGACGCCCATGGCGCGTCGTCAAGCGCGCCCGCGATCACCGCCCTCACGCCACCGAAGCAGACCCGCTCCGCCGCAAGGCCGGCGCTCGCCGCCAGCAGGCCCGGCTGGGCATCGCCGATGAAATAGTCGAGCTCGCCTTCCTGGTAGGCCGTGTTGAGCGGAATGAAGGTAATCCCGGCCCTTAGACAGGCGAGGTAGAGGATCACCGCGGCCGGCGACTTGTGCATCTGGACGAGCGCGCGGTCGCCGCGGTGCAGACCTTGCGAAGCCAGCCAGGCGGCTGCGCGACGGGTTTCGTCGATCATGTCGCCGTAGCTGAGCAGCGGCTTGCCCTTGACGACCAGGAACGGCCGCTCCCGCTGCGCGCTCGCGGCCTGTTCGAACAGAGCGAAGACATTCTGGTTCATCGGCATCGTCCGCTAGAATTGGATGGCTACGCGGCTCGCCTGGATCGGCGCGACGAAGTCCCGAACGAAAGTCTTGTGACTGGGATGGGCCTGGTAGGCGGCCCAGTCGGCATCATCCGAGAATGAGGCAATCAGCGCATAGTCGCCATTGCCGTCGCGGAAGTGAAGGTCGGGGCCGTGATGGATTTCGCAAAAGTCGACGAGCTCGTGAGCGAGCTGCTCAAGGGCGGCGCGGAACTGCTCGACCTTCCGCTCGGCGACGTCGGCAACCCAGGTAAAGATCACGACATGGGTGACCATTCGCACCCTTCCCCTCGCCACAAGAAAAATGAGGGATATCTCATAATGAGAAGAGCGTCAATAATTGCCGGGCGCCCCGGGCTCGGATAATCAGACGCCATGGTCAGACGAAACCTCGACGCGCCGCCGGCCGAAGGGAAGCGCGCGCGCACCAGAGCCCGTCTCACCGAAGCCGCCCTCCGGCTGATGTCGGAGCGCGGAATTACCGCGACGTCGGTGAGCGAGATCGCCACCGCAGCGGAGCTCGCGAATGGAACCTTCTACCTTTATTTTCGCGACAAGTCGGAAATTGTCGCGGCGGTATGCCGTGCCGTTACCCTCGCCATGCACACCGAAATGAGTAGCGTCCGCCTGGCGCTCGAGGACGGTGCGGCGCGGGTCGCGTTCGGGACCCAGCAGTTCATCGAGATCGCCGCGGCCGAGCCGGTATGGGGGCGGCTGCTGGTGTCCGCGTTCACCGAGTTCGAAGCCATCCGCGAGGACATCGCCCGTTACATGCGGCTCGACGTTGCGCTCGGTATCGAACAAGGGCGCTTCGCCGAGCCGCTCGATGAGTTCGTCGTCGATGCCCATCTCGCCGTCCTTCGCGCCGGCGTTGCGGCGCGGCTTGCCGGCGGCGGCGTCGATGTCGGCGCACGCGCGGCAGAATATCAGCTGCGGGTCCTTGGGATGAGCGTCGAGGACGGCCGGGCCGTGGTCCAGGCGACCGAGCGGCATATCAGCGAAGCGGACCGCGCGGATGATCAGGCAAAGCGCGGCGGGCGGCGCTCGAGGAAAGCCTCGACGCCTTCCGCAAAGTCGCACCCCTGAGTTGCGGTGACGAAGATCTCCAGAGTTGCTGGGGTTTCCGGCGACGGCCGGCCGAAGCCGGCCCGAGCAAGCATCGCCTTTGTCTCGCCGAGGGTGAACGGGGACCCTCGCGCGATCGCCGACGCTAGGCGCTCCACCCCCGCCTCGAATTGATCGGGCGCGGCAAGTTCATCGACGAGGCCGATTTTTAGTGCTTGCCCGGCGTCGATCGGCTCGGCGGAATAGATCAGGCGCCTGGCCTGCCCCTGCCCAACCGCCGCGACCAGGCGGTGGAGGTCGCTTTGAAGATATAGCGCGCCGAGCCTTGCCGGCGTGATCGCGAACGAGGCGGATGCGCTTGCAACGCGAATGTCGGCGGCGAGCGCGAGCGCTACGGAGGCGCCATAACATTGCCCCTCGATCGCGGCGATCACGGGAACTCGCGCGGCCGCGATGGCCGCGATTCCCTCTGACATGGCCGTGCCGAACGCTCGCGCCACTGACGGTCGGCCGCGAAGCCCGGCCAGTTCGGCAATGTCATTTCCGGCGCCGAAATGAGAGCCTGCGCCGCTGAGCACGATCGCCCGAACATCCGGAAAGCTGTCGGCTTCGCGAAGGTTCTGCGCTAGGTCTTGCCAGTCCTGCAGGCCCAGCGCGTTGCGGCGACGCTGACGGTCGATCCGGATGCGGGCGATCGGCCCTTCGATGCTGAGGCGAATGCCGTCCGAGTGGCGCATCCTTAGCCCGCTTCCACGCTGCTTGCGGCCTGCGTACTCAGGCCGGGCGCGCCGGGACAATGGGAAGCTGGATCCAGCTCAAATGCTCCGGGCCGGTGTAGATGCTATTGGTGGCGCCGTCGTGATAGGAGGCGTCGTAGCCATGGCGCGCGCCATGGCCGTATCCGTCGAACGGCTGCACGTCGAGGCGAATGCGATGACCCTTGTGGATCAGCGCGGTGGTCGGAATGATTTCGACCTCCACCGGCACCACCTGGCCATTGGCCAGCGGAGCATAGTCGGCTTTCCGGTGTGTGTGCTTGACCGTATAGTCGGTCGAGCGGGCGGGGTCGACGACCCGGTGCGAGACCTTGAGCCAGCCCTTGGCCAGCGGATATTGCTTGGTCGGGAAGCCGATCGTCGAGGGCCCGACATAATCAACCTCGCGGCCCTTCTCGTCGATGATCCTGAGCGCGAGGAAGATGTCCATGTCCTCGCTCGTTGAGGACACACACAGGCGCGCCTTGCCGTAACCGGCGAGAACTATGTCCTCCTCGACCGGCGCGCTGATGAAGGCGACGCCCGTGCGCCAATGGTCGGCGGTCGACGCGGGCTCGACCGGAAGCAGCGCCGCGGGCGGACCCTCGCGGATGTCCCGCGAGATTTCGGCGGAATAATCCCCCCTCCCTTCCGCCGTTGGCTCCGCGGCCGAGAGGGTCAGGAAATCGTCACGATACTTGTCGCCGGCGAAGTCCGACGGCGAGGCATCGAGATAATATTTGCGATAGTCGGTCCGGTCGACCGGCCATTCCCGCTCCTCTTGGGTGAAGGACGCGCCGTTGCCGCTGCGGATCTCGAGGCGCACCGGCGGGGTGTCCATGATTCCATTGTCGACGCCCTTCAGCCAATGGTCGAAAAAGGCGCGATGCTCGGCGACTGACTTCGCTGAATAGGATTTGGTGAACCAGTCTTCCCAGAAATCGATCTTCTTGTTCGGCGTCGGCGTGGTGAGATAGGCTTCGCTGCTGCCGAGCTGGTGCAGGTGCGAGGGGTGGGTCGTTACCGCCACGGTCCAGAGCGGCACGTCGACACCGCTCATGTCGGGGCTCATGAATACTTCCGACCTGGGCCCGAAGATCGCCTCGGGGTTACTATCCTTGAATGGCGAGGCGCGCACGATCGCCATGAAGTCGACCGCGTCGGCTTCGCCGCAAGCGGCGCGGAGCGCGCCGGTCTTAAACCAGAACGGGAAGAATTCCTCGTTGAGTACGCCCCCGGTGTAAACCACCTCCTCATACATATCGACGTCAGTGCCAATCGCGATCATCGCTTTGAGGTGCTTGGGCTTGAGGCTCGCGGCCTGATGCTGGGTCATGGCGAGATAGGACATTCCCCAGAGACCAACATTGCCGTTTGACCAGGATTGCTCACCCGCCCACTCGATCGCATCGCGATACGCCTTGGCCGTCGAATAGCCCCAGACCGCAAGCTGTCCGGGGTTCTTGCCGGTGCCCGGCCCGTCGAGGCGGACCACTGCATAATCGTGGGGGACCCAGTCGACCGTATTTACGCTTTCGTGATTCTCGAAAATTAGGCCGTCGGAATTCCCGTGGAAGTAGCGCTCCTCTTCCTCCTCGTGATGCTCGAAATCGGACTCGTTGCACACCGAGTGGTGATGAAAGGCGCGGCCATAGACGCCGCAGCTCATGATCACCGGGAACTGGCCCTCGCGATCGGGCCGGAAGACGTCCGCATAGACGAACGACCCATCCTCGAGCGGAACCTTGACGTCCCGGAAGCGGCGGATGCCGAGGATGTTGCGCCGAACCTCGTTGCGGGCGGTCGCCGGCGAGCACAGGGTGCGGGGGCCCGGGTCAGTGAACAGCTTGGCGGCATCGAGATCCGCAAACAGGCGAAGCACCTCGGGGTCCTTCGCGAAGTCCCCGACATGATCGGCCTCGACGCCGGCAAACGACACGTCGCGCCTGAAGTTGATCGACCTCAAGTCGGTGACGTCATGGACCTCGGCGGGGATGTCGATTCCGCCGTCGACATTGCCGTCGCGGTCGAGGCTGCACAGGAAACGGGCGACATTAGTGAGTCCGGGATCGAGCAGCTTCTGGATATTGCCGTCGACGCGGCTGACGAGGTCGGCCATCGTCAACCGCGCCGCGCCATAGGCATAGCCGACGGCAATCTCGCCGACGAGGAATGCGATCCGCTCACCATCCGCATAGCGGAACTCGCCCTTCTCGTTGGTGAGACCGGACGCACTTGGGCTTTTGTAGCGGAGGCCGGCCAGCGGTCCGGCAAAGATTCCAGTCAGGAGCATGTGCTTTTCCTTCATATCTGGCCGCGTGAGCGACCTTCAGAAATTCAATTTGAGGAGCGGAATTGCGAGCCACCCGCGCTTGAGCTCCACGTCAGGCCGGCGCCGAAGCCGCCGCCTGAAAGCTGGCGAATTCGTTGCGCGCGAAGGCTTCGAACGTCGTTGGCGGGCGGCCAAGCAGCCAGGTCAGCACATTCGGATTGCCGAGGAAATCATGATTGCTGTAGCGCGCCGCGATCGCCCGGCTCAGCCGCGCCTGCTGCTCAAAAGTTTCTGCGTCGCAATTGGGGTGGCGCATCCTGACGAAATCCTCGACCGCCATGCGCTCGACCGCAACCGGCCGCCCGACGACCTTTGAAAGCACGCTGCCGATGTCCCAGGCTGTGAAGCGCCCCGGCCCGACTAGCTCATAGGTCGCGGCCACGTGATCGTCACGGTTAGCTAGGACAAGCGCGGCGACGTCGGTAACGTCGTCCAGGCAGACCATCGACTGATGCCGGTCGAGCGACCAGGTCAATCGGAAGACCCCTTCTTCGAACACCGGCTTCAGCCGCAGGGGCAGCATGTAATTGGCCGGTTGCAGGATGGTGAACTCGAGATCAGAGGACAGGAGATCTTCCTCGATGTCGCGCTTGATCTCGTGCTGAATGAGGTCGGTCGTGATCGCGTGAAGGACTGAGCTGAACACGAAATGCCTGACGCCTGAGCGTTTGGCAGCGTCGACCATTGCAAAGCCGATCGGCCGCTCGTCGGGGTGGAGGGTCGGGCCGATATGAAAGAGGCTCGAGATGCCCGCGACGGCGCGATCAATGAAGTCCCGGTCCGCGAGATCGCCGACCATCACATGCTGCGCCCCCGCTGACCGAAGCGCTTCGGCGGACCGTTCGGTCCGCACGCAGGCCCTGACCTCCAGCCCGGCGCGCAAGAGCTTTGGCACGAGCAGCTTGCCCTGGTTGCCGTTGGCCGAGGTGACGAGGATCATCGAGTTTCGGTGCCCTGCTGATTGGTCCTGATCACGATCCTGCTCCGTCAGCTTGCGCACTGGAAAGACAGCTCCTACTCATTAGGAGACCAAGACACTAGCGTCAACGGAAGCGACGCGGCCATGCGACTTCACCGGAGTGCCGCCGTTCGTTCGCCGGGGCAGCGTATCGCGTGCCCGACAGGAAGAGGATAAGAGGATCGTTCATGGTTGATATCGAACCGGTATTCGTTCCCGCCTACCCGCTCGACGAGAACAGCGACCAGGGTCATTTCCAAGTGGACTCGCGCTTCAAGCCGCTGCCGGTAGACATCATCTTTGAGAAAGATGTCGCGGTCACGCTTCGAGACGGAGTCACGATTTATCTCGACGTCTTCCGCCCGATCGGCAGCGACAAGGTGCCCGCGATCGTGGCGTGGAGCCCATACGGAAAGAGCCGCGGCAACGCCCCCATTTATGTCCAGCTGTTCCAGGTGCTCGGCATGGATACGAAGCTGGTCTCCGGGCTCATGCGGTTCGAAGGACCTGATCCGGCCTTCTGGTGCCAGCATGGCTATGCCGTCTGCAATCCCGATCCGCGCGGCTCGTTCCACTCCGACGGCGACATCCGCGTCTGGAGCCGCAAGGAAGGGGAGGATTATCACGACGTCATCGAGTGTCTGGCCGGCCGCGACTGGTGCAGCGGAAAGGTTGGAACCTCGGGCAATTCCTATCTCGCGATTTCGCAATGGTTCGCAGCGGCCGAGCAGCCGCCGCACCTCGCGGCCATCGCCCCGTGGGAGGGGATGAGCGACATCTACCGCGATCTCGTCAAGCGCGGCGGCATCCNNAACCGGCGCGAGGACCTGGTCGCCGAAGCCGAGTGTCATCCCCTGCTCGACGATTTCTGGAAGACCAAAATACCGGACTTTTCCAAGATCAGGGTCCCGGCCTACGTCGTCGCAAGCTATTCCAACTCCATCCATACGCCCGGCACCTTCCGCGGCTGGCGCCGGATTGAATCCGAGGACAAGTGGCTCCGCATCCACAATACGATGGAGTGGCCGGACTATTACGAGGACGCTAATCTCGACGACCTCAAGCGCTTCTTCGATTGCTACCTTAAGGGCGAGGAAAATGGCTGGCGCGACACGCCCCGGGTTCGCTACGCGCTCATGGACCTTGAGGGTCATGACCGCCTGAATCTGCCGGCCGCCGCTTTTCCGCCCAACGGGGTCGCGGCCGTGGCTTATTATCTAGATTGCGAGTCAGGCCGACTATCACCAGATGCGCCTTCGGCGGCGGCAACTGCCCGGTACGACTCGCAGGCCGACGACGGTCAATTGTCCTTCTCGGTGACCGTCTCCGAGCCGACCGAGCTCGTCGGCTATCCCAAGGCTCGCCTGTGGGTCGAGGCCGAAGGCGCGGACGACATGGATCTGTTCCTGCTGCTCCAGAAGCTCGATCGCGATGGCCGGCCGCTGGAGCAGTTCAACGTGCCTAACCATGGCCCGCCGCTCGACAAGCTGACTGAGGACGGCGCCGCGATCCTCAAGTACAAGGGGTCGAACGGCCGCCTTCGGGTCTCGATGCGCCATCTCGACGAGGTCCAGTCAAGCGCCGACATCCCGGTGCACAGCTTCGACCGCGTCGAAAAGCTCGAGCCTGGTCAGGCGGTGTGCATCGAGGTCGACCTGTTCCCGATCGGGTTGTCGCTGCAGCCGGGAGAACGATTGCGACTGGTGATCAGCGGACGGCATCTGCTTGGCGGAGTTATGCCCGGAACGGCGAATGTGCCTTCGGAGAACCAGGGCACGCACATCGTCCATAGCGGCGGCGCGCAGGCCTCGTTCGTGCAATTGCCGGTTCTCAACCGGCGCAGCGACTGAGATGCGCCGCTGTGCAGCGAGCGTGAGCGCAGCATGAAGGAGGTGGCGCTCGCCAGTCCCGAAGAAATCATCGACGAAGCCCGCAACGGGCGGATGTTCATCCTGGTTGACGACGAGGATCGGGAGAATGAAGGCGATCTCGTCATCGCGGCGCAGATGGCGACGCCCGATGCGATCAACTTCATGGCGATCCATGGGCGCGGGCTGATCTGCCTTGCGCTGACCAAGGAGCGGGTCGAGCAGCTCGGGCTTGAGCTGATGAGCCGCAACAACGGCTCGCGGCACGAGACGGCCTTCACCGTCTCAATCGAGGCGAGGGAAGGCGTGACCACCGGCATTTCGGCGGCCGACCGGGCCCGGACGGTGGCTGTCGCCATCGATTCCGCCAATGGGCCGGAGCAGATCGTGTCGCCGGGCCACGTCTTCCCGCTGGTGGCGCGGCCTGGAGGCGTGCTGGTGCGGGCGGGACACACCGAGGCGGCGGTCGACGTCGCCCGGCTGGCCGGCCTGATCCCCGCGGGCGTGATCTGCGAGGTCATGAACAACGACGGCAGTATGGCCCGCCTCGACGACCTGCTCGTCCTCGCCCGGCACCACGCGCTCAAGATCGGCACCATCCGCGATCTCATTGCCTATCGCCGGCGGCACGATCATGATGTCGTCAAGGTGTCGGAAACGACCTTCGTCAGCCGCTTCGGCGGCGAGTGGCGGGCGGTCAGCTACCACAACAAGGCCGTCGGAAGCCGGACGGTCGCGCTGATCAAGGGCGTGCTTGCAACCGAAAAGCCGGCGCTCGTCCGGATGCATCAGCTCGATCTTTTCCGCGACACGCTCGGCGAAGCGGTCGACCAAACCGGCCTGCTGCAGAGCGCGATGAACATCATCGGCGACGAGGGCAATGGCCTCATCGTGCTGATCAACCATGCGCAGCCCGACGCCCTGGCATGGAACGTCGAGCGGCGCGGCGGGGTTCAGAGCCGGGGGCCCGCCGATATCCACGAACTGCGCGACTATGGCATCGGCGCACAGATTCTCGCCGAACTGGGCGTGCATGAGATGGTGCTCCTCACCAACACCGCGCAGGCCCCGGTCGCGCTGGCCGGCTACGGGATCCGAATTGTCGGCCAGCGGCCGATTCCTGGCCTCCCCTAGGAGACGGCCGCGTCGTCGCCGAGATGGGCTCCGAACTCCTCGTCGCTGATCGTCGGGCGTGCGATCATTAGACTGCACGGCATCTGGTCGATAATGTAGGCGCCCGAAGGGCCCGTCCACCAGCGCTTCAGAAATGACTGGCGCCGGTGGCCGACAATCACCAAGTCTGCGCGGAACCGCACCGCGGCTCGGGCGATGATCTGCGCGCCTTCACCGCGGAGGATTTCCCCGGTCGCCGGAACCCCCAAGCGCTCGAGCCGGCGAAGACCAAGCGCAAGCAGGTCCGGAGCGTCGCTCGGCGGATAGACGAGGCACACCCCGTCACCGCTGGCCGTCCCCGGAGAGCCGCGCTCGATGATCAGCAGATGCGCTCTCGCTCCGAAGGTGCGCGCGATCAGCGCTCCTTCGCGAAGCGCGACCAGGGTTTCGCGCGAGCCGTCGCTCGCCAGCAGGATACGCTTGTACATCGAACTTATCCTGTATCCTCTGCTTGCGCGCCGTCACCGATGAGCGCACATCACTCTCCTAGTCACCAGTGCTCAACAGATCGCCGCCAAGTCAAGCGGACGCAGCAATCGACACCCGGCTCGAGGACTGAGACGGAGGGCAATACGGCCAGTAAAGTGAACTTGAAACCACGGGTCGAGTTGAAACCCACAGCCCGATTTGCGCCAAGCGCTGGTCGAGCTTGGAACGAGCTACCAACGGACCCGGCTTTCGTCGTCGGCAATCGCCAACTTCCGATCCCTAATCAACCAGCCGGCCGACTCACCCCTCGGCCGCGAATTCTACGCGGATATTTGCCTAGCTGAATGAGCCGCCGGTTCCAGGATGATAAGATTTGCCGGTGAGCGGCGGCTATGGGCGCTTAGCGGAACGGCCGGTTCCTGATGAGGTGCGGGCGCAATGCGACGCATGAATGACATTTACGACGGTATAGTTAAACGTGAGGCGCCATGCGCCGCAACGGCATCCTCCCGGAACTTGCTGCGGCTATCCTGGCCTCGTTCGACGACCGTCGGACCTGAACTCTCCTGCGGTTTCAACCGCTGGAGCGTGGTGCGCCAAATGCAAGAACGGGCCCCCTTACGGGAGCCCGTCGTAGCCATGCGGCATTCGTGATTGTTGTTCTAATGCACCAAACTCCCTTGCGGCAGTTGGATGCCCTTGGTTCGCTTCAAGTGATCACGCGCTTCGCGAATCCTTCGACCTTGGCGCCGTTGCGCGTTCGATCAAATCGACTAGCGCCTGCCCGCATTGATCCAGGGCCAAATCGGTCGGCGAATTGGCTGGCGAGAGCGAATAATAGTCTTCGACAGGCCTATTGCGTCGGGGGCCTATTTGGGGGCCTTTTCGAAGAGACATTCCTAATCTGCTTGCAAAATCAGTTGTTTAAGTGGCGCGTTCGAGTCCTCTCCTGGCACCATCGCCGCCTGCAGGACGTCCGGGAGACATCAGGAGAATGGCGATCAGCCGCAGACTTGCCACCTGACGCCCGCCTCGCTTAGTGCGGGCCATGTCGCGTTCTTTCAACGCCCAGGCCGTCGTCGATCAGCTCGCGGCCATCTATGATCAGTCCGTCACGAACCTCCGGCGGGCGGTAGCGCGCTACATCGAGGACGGCACCGCGCCAGATGCCAGCGCAAGGAGTAAGGGCGCATTCTCTTATCCTGAGCTGAGGATCGACTATGCCGGCAAAGTGCCGGTATCGGCGCCGTCGCGGGCCTTCGCGCGGCTCAACCAGCCCGGCACCTACGCCACCAGCATCGCCCGCCCCGAGCTATTCCGCGACTATCTCGTCGACCAGCTCGAGCATCTCGCGCGCGACTATGACGTCAAGGTCTCGGTGGACCGCTCGGCGAGCGAGATCCCCTACGCTTATGTGATAGAGAACAGCGGCATCCAGGTCGGCGACATCGGCACAGCGGAACTCTCGCGCTATTTCCCGTCGAACGAGCTGGTGCACCTCGGCGACGAAATCGCCGACGGCGTCTGGGTCAGCGCCCCCGACCAGCCGCGGCCGCTCGCCTTGTTCGACGGCCCGCGCACCGACTTCAGCCTGGCGCGGCTGCGGCATTATACCGGTACGCCGCCCGAGCATTTCCAGCAGTTCGTGCTGTTCACCAACTATGTGCGCTATGTCGACGAGTTCGTCGCAGTCGCGATCGACACGCTGCGCCGGAAGGACTCCCGCTTCACCGCATTATCGGTGCCCGGCGCGCTGTACGAGGCGGGCGAGGTGACCGACGCCGAGGCGCAGATCGCGGCCGGCCAATGGCGGCGCCACCAGATGCCGGCCTATCATCTGATGGCCGAGGGCCGCACCGGGATCACCCTGGTCAACATCGGCGTCGGGCCGTCCAACGCCAAGACGGTGTGCGACCATGTCGCCGTGCTGCGCCCGGAAGTGTGGCTGATGATCGGCCATTGCGGGGGCTTGAGGCCGAGCCAGACGATTGGCGATTACGTCCTCGCCCACGCTTATCTCCGCGACGACCACGTGCTCGACGACGTGCTTCCGCCCGAGGTTCCATTGCCGGCGATTGCCGAGGTGCAGAACGCTTTGTTCGACGCCACGACGACGATCACCGGCGAGGACGAGGATAGCGTCAAAAGGCGGTTGCGGACGGGTACGGTCGTCACCACCGATGACCGCAACTGGGAGCTCCGATATGCGGCATCCGCGCTCCGCTTCAACCAGAGCCGCGCGGTCGCGATCGACATGGAATCGGCGACGGTCGCCGCCCAAGGCTACCGCTTCCGCGTGCCCTACGGCACGTTGCTATGCGTCTCCGACAAGCCGCTCCACGGCGAACTCAAGCTGCCGGGGCAAGCCAACGCCTTCTATGAGCGGGCCGTCAGTCAGCATCTCAGGATCGGTATCGAGGCGCTGAACCTGCTGCAGCGCGAAGGCGAAGGGCTGCATAGCCGCAAACTGCGCAGTTTCGACGAGCCGCCGCTGCGCTAGCCGGCCGACAGGATCTGCCCGGCATGGGTGACTTCGACCTGGGTCGCGGTCGCGCTGCCGTTCTTGCCGACCGGAACCCGGCGCACCTGGCCGATCAGCTTGATGGTCTTGCCGACAAAGGCTGACTTCAAATCCGCGCCATATTTCTTGGCTAGCCCTGGCATGGCCGAGGCCTTAATCGCGACCCCGAGGTTCGCCGCCGAACGAAAGTCCTTCTCGCTGTCGAGATAAAAACCGTCTCGGCTCTTGGCCGCATTCTGTACCTTGAACTGGAAGAGGGCACGGACCGGGTTGGGAGCGGACGAGGCGGCGCGGCTGATCGCCTGCGCTGGGCTTAGCGTATCGAGCTGCTGGCGCGGAGCGGCCGCGGCAGGTGAAGCGAGCAAAAAGCCGGCAAAGATCAGGGACAGGCGCACGGGCAAACTCCGTCGTTGGTTACCCGAGCGGCAGCAGGATGGCGCGGGACGGGGCCTCGCGCAAGCCGCTGGAGACGATCGGATCAGTTGGCGCTTGGCGAGGCCGCGGTCGAAGGCGGCGGCGGATTGAGATTCTTCATTCGCCCAAGCACCGGCACCTTCGCCCCCGCCTTCAAATAGGCCTCGGTCGCATCGAGATCGATCCCGAGATCGGTCACATCGGTGCCCTGCTTGAAGAGGGTGAAATTGTCTCCCCCGGTGACCAGGAAGCTGCCGATCGCGATCCGGTATCGCGCGGCCGGGTCGATCGGCTTGCCGTTCAGCCGCATTCCGACGATCCGCTGCCCCGAGCCGCGGCGGGCATCGTAGGAATAGAAGAAGCCGTCGCTGGGAAGCAGCATGGCCGGCTTGTCGGGCGTGTTCTTGCCGCTTTCGAATTCCTGTTCGAGCAGCGCCTTCAACTGCGCGCCGGTCAGGGTCAGAACGACCAAATCGTTCCCGAATGGCTGGACCGAATAAATCTGCGCGTAGGTCAAGCTACCGTCGGTTGCCGGAATGAGGTCGGCGCGAATGCCGCCCTGGTTGGTGAAAGCGATCTGGGCTCCCGCCTTGCGGCCGCCAAACAGCATGGCATCTGAAAGAAAGTCGCCGGCCGTGTCTTCCCGATCCGCGTTCAGGGTGCGGTTCAAGAGGCCGGACATCTTGCCGACGATGCGGTTGGCTAGCGGGGCTGCAGCAGCCGCGTAACGGGTGACCAGCGCGGCGGTCTGCGGGTCCGCCGGATAGACTGGATAGGAAGGGACGATCGGAACCGTGCCAAGGCCGGTCGTATAGGGCTCGGCCTGGATGATGATGTTGTCCGCATGCTCGGCGGCGACATGGCGGTCGGGCGAGAAGGTCAGGCGGATATCGGTCATCAAAGTGCCGTAGCTGCCCGCGCTGGTCAGCAGCAGCGGGTGCGCGCCATTCCGCGGCATCTGGCAGATGTAAGAGCGATGCGTATGGCCGGAAACGACGAGGTCGATAGCCGGGTCGAGCCGGGCAAGGATCGGCAGGAGGTCGCCGGTGAAATTCGGGCAGCTCTTGTCGTTGTAGCCTCCGGTCGTCTGGCCGCCCTGGTGGAGCAGGATGACGATGGCATCGGCCCCTTGCGCTTTCAGTCGCGGGACCAGAGCGTTCGCGGTGTCCGCTTCATCCGCGAAGGTCACGCCCGCGACCCCGGCCGGGGTCACGATCGACCCCGTTTCCTTGAGCGTCATTCCGATAAAGCCGATCTTGACCGGCCCCAGTTGCTTAATCGCGGTCGCGGGAAAGAGCGTCTCGCCGTCGGCCGTATGGACGTTCGCCGCAAGGAAGCGAAAGCTCGCGCCCTTGAACGGATCGAGCGCGCAAGGTTGCCGCGCGGTATATTTTTCGCAGCCGCCCTGCTGCATGCGGAGTAGCTCGCGAGGGCCCTTGTCGAACTCATGATTTCCGACGGAGTTAAGCTCGACCCCGAGCAGGTTCATGGCATCGATGGTGGGCTCATCGAGATAAAGTGCCGAGACCAAAGGGCTGGCGCCGATGATGTCACCCGCCGAAACGGTGATGGTACGGGGGTGCCCTTGCCGCAGGCTTTTCGCGGCGGAGACCAAATGGGCCGCGCCGCCCGCGGGCACCCTGGCGGTCGCTCCATCGGGACCGGGCGCCTCGATGGTGAATTTGGGCGGCTCAAGGTTCCCGTGAAAGTCGTTGATCGCCAGGATCTGGACTTCGGTCGAGCTGGCCTGAGGTGTGGGCGCGCCAACGATCGGCGCGGGCGAGCGGACGGCACAGCCGCCAAGGTAAAGGGCGAAGATCGTGAGAGCAGTGAAACGCTTCATTGAGGCAGGACTCGCAAGATTCGGCTGACTGGCGTTTGAGCCGTGGCCGCGCCTAAAGACAAGCGCATGACAGATGAACAATTACTCGACCTCGCGCGTCAGGCGGCGGCGAAAGCTTACGCGCCATATTCGAACTTCCGCGTCGGCTGCGCGGTGGAATCGATCGACGGCGAGGTGGTGACCGGGGCCAACATGGAGAACTCCTGCTACCGACTTGGCCTGTGCGCAGAGCAGAGCGCGCTCACCGCGGCACAGCACAAGTTCGGGCTTAAGAACGTGGCGTGGTCTGCACGCCGTGCGGCGGCTGCCGCCAGGCGATCCTCGAAGCCGCGCAGCTCAGCGGCCGCGACGTCGAGATCCTGTGCGGCAGCGGCGACGGGACGACGGTCGAGCGCCACACGATCGGCGAGCTGATTCCGTTCGGGTTTGGGCCTGCGAATCTCGGTCGTGCCCCTGCGTAGGCAGGGGTCCAGACCGGCGAAGCCGAACAAGCGCTGCGCGCGTCTAGGCTCTTGCCTTCGCAGGAGTACAATTAGACCAGCTTAATCTCGCGCAGCCGCTCCTGGAGGTAGTCGTTGGCGGTGATCGGCGGCCATTTGGGCTGCTCGCCCGCGGGCACCGTCCCGGGCAGCGCCTCGATCAGGAAATCCGAGCGGAAGTGGAGGAAGAAGGGCATCGAATAGCGTGCCTTGCTCGCCCGGTCCGGCGTCGGGTTGACGACGCGGTGGGTGGTCGAGCGCAGCTTGCCGTTGGTTAGACGCTGAAGCATATCGCCGATGTTGATCACCAGCTCGCCCGGCCTTGGTGAGACGGGAATCCAGTGGCCGTCGCGGGTCAGAAGCTCCAGTCCAGCTTCCTCGGCGCCCAGCAGCAAAGTGATTGCGTTGATGTCCTCGTGCGCGCCGGCGCGGATATGGTCGCCGGTGGCTTGCGTTTGCGGCGGGTAATGGAGCGCGCGCAGCACCGAATTGCCGTCGCGGACGGCGTCCTCGAAATAATCCTCGTCGATCTTCAGGTAGCGCGCGATGGCCTTCAGCACCTTGAGCCCGGCGGTGTCGAAGGTCGCGAACAGCTCGAGGAACGTATCCTTGAAGCTGGCGATTTCCGACGGCCAGAGATTGTCGGGCATGTGGTCGCGAAAGCGATGGCCAGCCGCCAGGTCGCGGCCGACGTGCCAGAATTCCTTAAGGTCGTGTGCCTTGCCGCCCTTGGCGGTCTCGATCCCGAACGGCGTGTAGCCGCGCGCGCCGCCCCCGCCGGGGATGAGGTACTTGCGCTTCACCTCCTCGGGCAGCGCGAAGAAGGCCTTGGCCTTCTCCTCCGCCTGGGCGATCAGCGCGTCGGGAATGCCGTGGTCGGCGATGATCGCGAAGCCATATTCCTCGAAGCTCTTGCCCAGCTTCTGAGCGAATCCGTCGGGGTCGCGCTCGGCGTCCTTGAGCGAAACGGACGCGATATTGTCAGCGGTGATCGTAGCCATGCGTGGATTCTAACAGCTCCTCCCCGGAACGGGGAGGGGAACCATTTCACCGCAGAGTGAATGGTGGAGGGGTCGGCCCTTCCGTCAGCTCTTCGAGCTGCCACCTCCCCGTTGCGGGGAGGATTTCTACGGCAGCATCAAGCTGGCAAGCGCGGCGCTCATCAAATTGGCGAGGCTGCCCGCGAGAAGCGCCGGGATGCCGAGCCTGGCAATCACCGGCCGCTGGTTGGGAGCGAGGCCGCCGGTCACCGCCATCTGGATCGCGATCGAGCTGAAATTGGCAAAGCCGCACAAAGCGAAGGTGACGATCTCGCGGCTGCGCTGGCTCAGCGTCGCGGCGTCCATTTTGCCGAGGTCGATGAAGGCCACGAACTCATTGAGGACGAGCTTGGTGCCGAACAGGCCGCCAGCGGTCCCCGCCTCACGCCACGGAACGCCGATCAGGAACATCACCGGCTGGAAGACGTATCCGATGATCCGCTGGAAGCTGAGGTCCTGGATTCCGAACCAGTGACCGATTCCGCCGAGCAGGCCGTTGGCGAGCGCGACCAAAGCGACGAACGCGAGCACCATCGCGCCGACCGCGACCGCGAGCTTGACGCCGGTCTGAGCGCCCTGCGCGGCGGCCATGATGATGTTGGCCGGCTTGACACCCTCCTCGAACGTCTCCGCGACATCGACCTTGGCGTCCTCGGCCTTGTCGGAGTCGGCCGGGTCATCGGGCATGATCATCTTGGCCATCAGGATTCCGCCCGGCGCCGACATGAAGGCAGCCGCGAGGAGGTAGGGCAGATAGCTCGCGCCAAGGAGGCTCGCA